>WNFI01540663.1_pt2 | contig 12042 bp, 8 predicted proteins | sample 5400471 | NCBI WGS metagenome assembly WNFI01 (sample SAMN13153348, study PRJNA577476) | soil metagenome | isolation source: 100 cm saprolite on Douglas fir-dominated hillslope | place: USA:California | collected 2013-09-17 | reverse complement strand
TCCCCCGTGGAATAGCCAGCACCGGCGAGTGCTCGGACTCGAGGAGGTCACCAGCTACTTTCACTTGGGTCTCGCCAATTCCGTCGCCGCTCACCCACTGAGGCCTGGAGCGATTCCCACCGTATTGCACTTGTCCCGGAGTCGTCCAACCACGATCAATTACATCATGGGCGTGGCTGTCATCCCGCGGCGATTTGACCAAGTGAGAACCATTCACTTCGCCGGCGATCATATCGTTCTGGAATCCGCTTCAGGCGCAACCGTCCGGCATGAGGTCGATCTCAACTTCTTCACCCCATCCGCTCGATGAAACGTTCCGTCATCAACCAGGCTTACTGTGACGCTTTGGACTGTTTTCAACGCCACAGTTGGGCCCTGCCTCCCAAGCCGCGTTGGGACATCACCGATTTCGGTCTCGGTGATTTCGAATCGCGCGGTCTCACGCTCATCAATCTCGCAGCCGAATCGGAGTACTGCGAAAAACTGATGTACGCACGTCGTGGGCAAACCACCCCCTGCCACACGCACGCGAAGAAGAAGGAAGACATCATCAGCCGCGTTGGCCGCCTCGCGATCAAACTTTGGCCCCACAAACCCATCGAGGGAAAAAAAATCTCCGCAACACTTCTCATTAATGTCGACGGGGAATCCGCCGAGTTCCGAACCGGGGAGCCCTTCGTACTCGAAGCCGGATCGCGCATCACGATCGTACCGGGCATATGGCACGAGTTCTACCCGCTGAGCGATGAATGCATCATCGGCGAAGTTTCGACAGCGAACGACGACCTGCATGATAATTTTTTCCTCAACCCCGACGTAGGCCGCTTTCCGGGTATCGAGGAGGACGAGCCGTCTAAAATAAAACTCCTGAGCGAATGACTTCCTCCCTGCTTTCCCGCCGTGGCATCTTGGCTGGCGGCAACTGGATCATTGATCACGTTAAAATTATTGATACGTGGCCCCCACAGGATGCACTCGCAACAATCCTCAGCCAAACGTCGAGCAATGGCGGTTCGCCTTACAATCTACTCAAAAATCTCGCTAAGCTCGGTGCTAGCTTCCCTCTTGCTGGCATCGGTCTCGTGGGCGAGGATGGCGATGGCGAACGTATCCTGAATGACTGTCGTGGTCATGGCATCGATGTCGCGCACGTTCGGAAAACCTCGCAATCCTCCACCTCCTACACCGACGTAATGACCGAACAGTCCACCGGGCGGCGCACATTTTTTCATCAACGGGGAGCGAATGCATTTCTCGGTCCGGAGCACTTTGATTTCAGCGCCACGTCAGCGAAGATTTTCCATCTTGGCTATCTGCTCCTCCTCGATCGCCTCGACGCGAACGACGGCTCCGCTCCTCGGGCGCTCGAGGTCCTTGCGCGCGCCCGGACCGCCGGTCTTCTCACCTCGGTCGATTGCGTGAGCGAAAACAGTGATCGCTTCAGCACGATCGTATTGCCGGTCTTGCGAGAAGTGGATGTTCTCTTCGCCAACGATTTTGAGGCCGAACATTTGACCGGTCTTTCTCTACGCTCTGGCGGATCCATCGCCGACACCGCTGTCGAAAATGCCGCACGGCGGCTCATCGAATCGGGCGTGCGCCAATGGGTCGTTATTCATTTTCCCGAGGCGGTTTTTGCGCTCGGTGCCGATGGACAAAGCTACTGGCAACCGAGCGTCAACCTACCCGCTGCAGATGTCGTGGGAACGGCAGGCGCTGGTGATGCCTTTGCTGCAGGCGTGCTCTACGGCCTCCACGAAGAGTGGTCCATGCCCGAGTCACTTCGGCTCGGTGTCTGCGCCGCAGCAAGTTCGCTCTACTCCGCCAGCTGCTCGGACAGCGTGTCGACCGCAAGTACGTGCTCCGAATTAGGCCGCCGTCACGGGTTTCGAACTCTGACCGCACAAACGCGCTTCTCGAACTCGTGATCGATGCCCTTCAAGACCTTCTAGGCAAGGAAAACGTCCTCTTCGAAAAGGAGGATATCATTCCTTACGGCTTCGATGGCACTGCCGCCCTCAAGCATCTGCCCGCCACCGTCGTGTTCCCGCGCAACGCGAAGGAGGTTTCCGCCGTTCTCGCTCTCGCTCGAGAAAGCAAAATGCCCGTCGTCACTCGCGGTTCAGGCACCGGTCTCAGCGGTGGCAGCGTGCCTGTTGAGGGCGCGCTCGTGCTCTGCGTGTTGAAGATGGACCGGATTCTTGAGCTCGACGAAAAGAACTTCACTCTTCTCACAGAGCCCGGAGTCATCACGCAACGGATCTTCGACACCGCGGATGCCGCCGGTCTTTTCTACCCGCCCGATCCGGGTTCGATGAAAATCTCCCCCATCGGCGGCAACGTCGCCGAAAACGCCGGAGGTCTGCGCGGACTCAAGTACGGCGTGACCCGCAACTACGTCATGGGCCTCGAGGTCGTGCTGGCCGATGGCTCGATCTGCTGGCTCGGCAACAAATGCGTGAAGGACGTCGCCGGCTACAATCTCCGCGATCTCTTCATCGGCAGCGAGGGCACACTCGGCGTTATCACGAAAGTGCTGCTGAAACTCCTTCCTAAACCTGCCGCGAAGCAGACGCTGCTCGCAACCTACGCTTCGATGGAAGCAGCCGCGGAAACCGTGTCCGCGATCATCGCGGCCAAAATCATTCCATGCACCCTCGAGTTTCTCGATCGGAAAACTCTGCGCTGCGTGGAATCGTTTGCGCACGTAGGTCTTCCAACCGACGCCGAAGCAGTCCTGATGATCGAAACCGATGGCCATCCAGCGGCGGTCGCCGATGAGGCGGCCAGATCGAGGAACTCGCTATCTGGCACGGCGCCACGAATGTTCGCCGTGCGCGTGATGCGGCCGAAGGCGCTCAGTTGGCCACCGCCCGACGCAGTGCGTTCTCCGCGCTCGCACGGCTCAAGCCCACGACAATCCTTGAGGATGCCACGGTACCGCGCAGCGAACTCGCACGCATGATCCGGTTTATCGAGGAGGTCGGCACACGCCATCGACTCGATATCGCAACGTTCGGCCACTTCGGCGACGGCAATTTGCATCCCACGTTTCTCACCGACGAACGCGATGCGGACGAGATGCACCGCGTCGAACTGGCGATGACCGAGATTTTCAACGAAACGCTTTCTCTCGGCGGAACGATCACGGGCGAGCATGGCGTCGGCCTTGCCAAGAAAAAATTCCTCAAACAACAACTGGGCGACGGCTCCTATGCTCTGCTCAAAAGCATCAAGCACACACTCGATCCCGACGGGCTGCTAAATCCCGGAAAGATTTTCGATTAATGAGCTCCGCCGCACACCGGCTCCAGTCGCTCGATTATTCCGTGCTGCAACAGTGCATGCATTGCGGTCTCTGTCTGCCGTCGTGTCCCACCTATGCGGAAACGGGCAAGGAGAGAAACTCACCCCGCGGTCGTATCTCTCTCATGCGCGCAATCGCCGATGGAGAATTGGAAACCACAAAGGCATTCGCGGATGAAATGAGTTACTGCCTCGGCTGTCTCGCATGTGCCACGGCCTGCCCTGCCGGGGTCGACTACACCTCGCTCCTCGAAACCGCTCGCGCGCATGCAGAGGATAGTGGTGTCGTCCAATCGCCGAAGCGCGACTTCATTCGCTGGTTCACGCTGCGCCAACTCTTCACTCGACCGCGTCTGCTGCGTGCGGTCGGGCGCGCCTTGTGGTTGTACCAGGCGAGCGGCCTACAATCGCTGGCCCGGGCGCTTCGCCTTACAACGCTGCTGCCGCGGTCGCTTCGCGAACTGGAGCCATCTACTCCAAAAATCGGCCGACATTTTTCCGATACACTCATTGCCGAAATCGAGCGTCCAATCGCCACAGAAGGATCGTCAGCGCGTCGTGTGGTTCTTCTTACCGGATGCGTACAGGATCTCGTGTTTGCAGATGTGAATCGAGCGACGGCGGACGTGTTGCTCGCCAATGGATGCGAAGTGATTACGCCGCGGGAGCAAGGTTGCTGCGGCTCACTCCATGCCCACAATGGCGATCCGGAAACCGCGAAACTGCTCGCGCGCCGTCAACTCGATGCGATCGATCCGTTCGCGGTCGACGCGATCATCAGCAATGCCGCTGGCTGCGGATCGCATCTTAAGCATTACGATCGTCTCCTGGCAGACGATCCCGTTTACGCCAAGCGCGCCGCTGAGTGGTCGCGCAAGTTGAAAGACATTTCCGAGTGGCTGGTCGAAATCGGTTTCCGCACACCTAAGACTGTGCGCACCGCAAACATTCCGTCGGCTGTCCTCACCTATCACGAGGCCTGTCATCTCTGCCACGGACAAAAGATTTCCAGCCAGCCTCGCGCGATCCTGCGCGCATTGCCCGACATCGAACTGAAAGAATGCGCAGAAAGCACGTGGTGCTGCGGCAGCGCCGGCATCTACAATATTACTCAGCCGAAAACCGCCGCCTGGCTGCAGAAGCGAAAACTGGAGCACGTGCGCGCGACCCACGCATCGATCGTCGCCACTGCCAATCCAGGCTGCCATCTTCAAATTCAAAACGGCCTTCGCGCCGAAGGTAATTTCTCAACCAAAGTCGCCCATCCCGTCACCCTACTCGCCGAAGCTTACCGCCGCGAATCAGCCTTGGTGAATCAGACTGTCCACGAATAGCACGAATCCTCACGAATTCAGAACGCAGATTCTGAAGATGCCTCACGCAAGCGGCGCAGCGTTCGCCATGGCTGAACCCAACGTAGGGTCGACATCCCCCTGCCAAAGAAAATCGGGATTTCCGATTTTGAATCTTCGATCTTCTCTCTTGAATAGTGTCACGTAAGCGTGCGATTTCCATCTTCAACCTGAAACCTTGAGCCTTTCACCCGCAAACTGCGCCTAGCATTGAAAGCTCAAAGTGACAGGAGAAAGGCTCCTGAACGCATGCATGCCAATTCGTGTTATTCATGGTTCCCGCCTGATCTTGAATCTTCCTTCTTGAATCTTAAATCGCAGGCGGTCGCGCTTCGCGCGACCGCCTGCGTTCTTTCCCGGGATTGCGTCCGAACTTCGCTTTGTAAGCGTGTCTGAACGTGTTGCTGTCGGCATAACCGCAGCGCAGCGCAACCTCTTCCACGGGCAGTTCCGTCGTCGATAAAATCCCTCGCGCGTAATCGAGTCGAAGCTGCCGCAGCATTACTCCTGGCGTGACGCGGTAGCGTCGGGTGAACATCCGGATAAAATGTTCGCGCGTCACACCGCAACTTTCGGCCACCACCTTGAGGCTGATCGGCGAGCGGAAATGATTCCTCAGATAGTGATAGCCAAATTCGATCGGATCGTCGACTCGCGTGCCAGCGACCTGTTCGCGGTACAACGCGATCAGCAACCGATAGAGCAATTCAGATTCGTGAAACCGGTCAACGAATCGCCGCTTCTGAAACGCTCGCAGCAATTCTTCAAACAAAACCGTTGCCTCCGAATCGTTCGGCATCCTCACCACCGCGCCGAAATCGCTCCGAATTCGGTCGAAAAGTCCCTGGACGCTGCTGCGCGAAAATGCCAAAAAACGCAGCCGGTACGGTTCCTCCGCCTCGGCGGGATAGCCATAGGACGAGGCTTCGCGATGGCTGAAGAGCATCGCATAGCCCGGCGGCACGAGGCGACGTCCGCGGCGATCTTTGAAGAAACCTGCCCCGCGCAGCGTACGCTGAATAACGAGGCAGTCGCTGTCACCACGCGCCGCATTATCCCAAAAATAGCTCGCATCGGTCCGAGCCTCATCGGCTCCGGCGCACACGGTAGTAAAAACGCCGTCGATCGCACTCATGCCTGTCGACTACTCCGCTTCCCACGCTGGCCGGTGTAATCCGCCTTCACGGTTGAAGGGCGCAGCCAGCGAACAAGCGTTGTACGCTGCGCTGTCGTAGTACGAAGCGAAAGTTCTCCAAAATCCACCGCAGCAATCAGCGCGTTTTTCGTGTAGGTTGCAAGCGGCGCGCCATTCGAAAACTTCGCCCGCACTCGCCCGCCGGCCCGTGGACTCAATTCACGCCAACCCGTCAGTGGCGGCAGTTTCGCCGCCCGTGGCAAATCACCTACATCACGCCAGAGTCCGAAGTCCACCCGCCAGGCTGCGGCGAGCAATTCCGGCAGATGGGTGGCGCAGAGATGGCCATGCCGGTTGGAACAAGCGGTATGCGGACCGACCACGAGCGAACCGGGGTAGGCCGCAAGCCACTCCACGAACGGGCCGTCTGCCACCAACGTGAAGGGCAATACCAGGAGTGCCGCCTCTGCTGGTGACACCTTCGTCACTTCCCTATCATCGGCGAAATCCACGCGATAGCCCGCCGATTCCAAGAGCCCGTGCCATCCGGCAAAAGTATCCTCGGCACGCTGCGCATCGGCCGAAAACGCCGTCGCGAATCTCAAGCTGTCGCGTGAATAGTGCACGACCGCACGCGGTCGCCGCAAAAAGGTGCGCCGTCGCGCCGCGAGCGACGCGCCTTCGCGACTAAGTCGATATGCGGCGGCTGTGCGTAGCGTATTGCTGCCGTCGAGCGACTGCATGCCGTTCATGCCGATCTCGTGCCCACCCAGCGTCGGTCGCCATAGGAACCACCAGATTTTTTCCGCGCCGCGTTCGCAAAAAACGCGCGCACTTTGTTCGAGATACCCGGGGCTAAAACCTTCGCCCGCAAAATTATTGGGCCAGGCACGTTCGTGCGGTCCGGCCTGCGCTTCACTAATGGAGAAAGCCGCGCCCGTCGCATCGGCGGCACTCCGCATCAGATCCGTGCTGTAAGCGAGACGTGCAAGGTCACGTTTGCGATTACCGGTGGCTTGATACAAATCGGTGCCCACCCAATCGAGGCCGGCCGCCTGGGCCCAATAGTCCTGACCGATCGAAAGCGATAGTGATATCCCCGTCTCGGGAATATTGCAGCCCACCGGTTTTCCCGGCGTAAGTTTTCGAAGCAGGTCGCGCTGCCAGCCGATCCAATCGGCAAGATTCGCTTCGCGCCAGCGCATCCAATCGAGCCACGCGTGCGGGTTCGTGCGACCGCGTGGCACGATCAATTCATCCCAGGCGCCGTACCGCTGAGACCAAAAATTCGTCGCCCAGGCTTCGTTCAAAGCAGCAAGCGAATTGTCATATTTCTCGCCCAGCCAGCGCACCCAGGCCTGACGCGCGTAGGGGTTATGGTCATACATGCGCTCGGGCGTGGCCAGGTTTGCTTCCTCTGCATAGTTTGGCTCGTTGTCGATTTGCCATCCCCAGAGGGAATTGCGTCCGCCATAACGCTTTGCCAGTCGCTCGATCGTTGCTTGCGCATGCGCTCTCGAGCCCGGATGATTCCAACACCAAAAATGCCGGGGCGAAAGACAACGTCGGCCATTCATGTCCAGCAACCGACCGTCGGGAAACAACGTGTCGAACCACGGTGGTGGCGTCGCGGTCGGCGTGCACAAGCAAAGTTTCAATCCGCGTGCTTCGACCAAATCAACAAATCGGTCGAACGGTGCCCAGTCAAATTTTCCGGGCCGCGGCTCATACCACGACCAACTGAATTCTCCGAAACGCACCGTTGTCAGGCCGGCCTCCGCGATGCGATCAAGATCGCGCGCCCATTCGGACTTGGGCCAATGATCTGGATAGTAAGCAGTACCGAACGTAACGATTGGCATCTGGCGGTTCAAAGAGGAATCAGTCACACAAAAAATGTCTGCTAGGTTTAGAAATACAGAATGCGTCTATATCGACGGAAATTCGGCTTGAAAGTGTGACAAGCGACGAACGAAAACCGCAAGCCCTACTCAACCAATAATTTCGCGAATCATTATGGATAGTTTAAAATCTCGCTCTCTTTTTCGATTGGGAAAACGTGAAACCAGCTGCTTGGCCGGGATCGTCAATGTGAAGGTCTGCATCGCGTCATGATGAAAAGCCGCACGAATCAGATCAGAAATCGTCGCTCACGTCGCAAAAAGCAAAACTGGATTCTAAGTTTTAAAGTTCTTGGGGCAGAAACACGGCGGGCCCGACAATTAAATGATTCGAATCATTTATATTAAAAATCAATTGTTTTCGTCGATACATATTGGTCAGTTACATTTTATATTATTCATCAGATGCTTACGCATTCATTTTTAGATCGATCGCTTCCCGTTCATGCGAATCACTCTGATGTGAATCCAAAGCAAACTGAAAGTGGGCTGTCGCGTCTCTGCGGCGGCATGGGCAAGCGCGGGACGCGATGACGTCAGGTTTTTAACCATGAAATTTAGGAGGGAAGGGAGTGAAAAAGGCGCACGCTTTCGGTCCGTTCTTTCTGTGTTCCGGTTTGGGCTTTGCGTCTTTGCGCCTTTGCGCGAGTTATTTCAGAAATACGTCTTAGCTCACATTATCTGTGTCCTGCTGTGCTTCTCTCATATGGGCGCAGTACTCATACATCACAAATTGTAGATTACGGATCATCTTTTAACTCTTCTCTCCCTCCTCTATTCAGCGTCGTTATTCCCTCATGAGTTCCGGAACCCAAAACATGAAGGGCCATGCGGCCCACACCCAAGATGCCGTCAGCGCTGGTCTGCCCGGCACGATTCACCGGCCCATCAAGCTCACCATGCTGGGCGCCGGCAGCGGCTTCACCCCTCGGCTCGTCAACGACGTGCTGCGCATCCCGGGCGAGCAGGGCGGCATGATCGCCCTGGTCGACATCGACGAGTCACGTCTGACCACCATGCATAAACTGATCGAGAAGCTGATGACACAGCTCGGGAAGACGAAATGGAAAGTCGTTTCGTCGACCGATCGGACCAAGGTGCTGAAAGGCACGGATTATATCGTGAACTGTATCGAAGTGAGTGGCATTGAATGCGTCCGCTTCGACAACGACATTCCCAAAAAATACGGTGTCGATCAATGCATCGGCGACACCATCGGTCCAGGCGGCCTGTTCAAAGCACTGCGCACGGTCCCCGTATTTCTCAACGTCCTGCGTGACGCAGAGCGGCTGTGTCCCAACGCAATCGTGCTCAACTACACCAACCCGATGTCGATGATGTGCCTCGCCGCGGGCCGCACGTCCTCGATGTCCGTGATCGGACTTTGCCATTCCGTGCAAGGCACCAGCCACGTTCTGGCCAAACGCGCGGAGGTCCCGTACCAGGAAATCACTTGGGAATGCGCCGGCATCAATCATCTCGCGTGGTTCACGAAGTTCGAGCGCCAGGGCAAGGATCTCTATCCCATCCTCAAGGAAAAAGCGGAGTCGGATCTCGCCCGCGCCTTCGAGGAGGGCCGTCCGATGAAACGTCCGAAGGAAGCGAAACAACCCGGTTGGGAATTGCCGGAGCACCATCGCGATCTGGTGCGGAAAGATATGATGCTCCACTTCGGTGCGTTCATCACCGAGTCCAGCGGACATCTCTCCGAATACCTTCCGTACTATCGCAAGCGGAAGGACCTGCTCAAACGCTACAGCGAGGCCGGCTATGAAGGTCAGTCGAGTTTCTACGCCGATAACTGGCCCCTCTGGCGCAAGAACGCCGATCAACAGCGCCTCGCAATGCTGTCGGGCGAAAAGCCCATGGACTGGGAGCGCAGTTGGGAGTACGCGAGCTGGATCATTGAGGCGCGCGAGAAAGACACGCCATTCCGCGTCCACGGTAACATTATGAACAATCTGCGCGGCGCCGGACAATTGATCACGAACCTCCCGGCCGATGGCTGCGTGGAAGTCGCCTGCATGATCGACGGCAACGGCATCAACCCAACCCGATATGGGCAATTGCCCGCACAGATGGCAGCCCTGTGCGATTCGAACATACGCATGTTCGACCTCGGTGCCCAAGCCGCCATCGAACGCAGCAAGGACCTGGCGATCTACTCGCTCCTCCTCGACCCGCTCAGCTCCGCCGTGTGCAGCCCCGCCGAAATCAAAGCCATGACCTTGGAGCTCTTCGCCGCGGAAGAAAAATTCCTTCCAGGCTATAAGTGAGTCGGACGTGCCCGTAGGGCAGTTGAAGCTGCAAGGTTGCAGGTGAAAGGTCGGAAAGAATAAATATTTTAGCCACAAAAGATCACAGGGATCGCAAAAAAATCTATGAGATCTTTGTGATCCTTCGCGGCTAAAAATTCGGGGCTTCGTCGTTCCGCTCTTCCGTGTTTCCGCGATTGGTTTGGCGAGAATTGCCTCATCGCGCACCTGCAGGACAGCGGGTCGCAAAGGGTTGCGATCTCTCAACATTCAACTTTCCGCTATCAAAAGTGATTCGAATTGTTTTCTACAGAAATCAAAAAAATATAATTCGTAATACACTATCGCTAAATTAAATACGGATAAATATCCGGATTAGAAGTAAAACGAATTGCTTTTTGTTTAAATGATACGAATCATTTAAATGTTCGATTTAGTACACTACCCACGCCCCAGATTTTAAGATAATTTGCCCACGTAACGTAAGCGCCGTCTTCAGCTCAGGATAAAACTCGCGCAGTTCGCCATCGTCAAAAGACGCGGGCGCTTGCACGGAAAATCCTGGCGCAGTCGAAGGCTCTGCTTTCTTCCCCAAAAAAGCCTCAGGTCAACCTGAAGCTCTCCCCAAACATCCGTCCGACCGCGCAATCGACTTTGTCGTCAGCGGACGGTCGCCCACGAAACGTCCCCGAGAATGAATACCCTGATCAATCGACTCAAATCCCCGGTCGCCTTTGCTGCGTGCCTGTTGGCGTCTGCGCTCAACATCCAGGCCCAGCTGAGTTATTCCACAAGCTGGGTGGGTAACACCTATGGGGATAACGCACATCATGTCGGCAACTGCGCGCGAGCTATCTGGGTGTCCCCTGAAGGCGTGGTCTACACGGCATCTCTGTGGGATGAAAACGCCGGCGGTCTTGGAATCTATCAAAACGGACAAAACCTCGGATCGATGGGTAACCATGGCGAGTTACAAGGGTGCTCCATTACGGGCACGGCGACGTCGCTCTTCGCCTGTGAGCAAGGAACCAATGGCGGTAAGGTGGGCCGGTACAATCGCTCAAGCCATGCGCGCGAGCTGATGTTTGCCGTCAGCGCAAGCACAGGAGATTCTGTCCCCGGCCTCGCCGTATCGCTGGTCAATGGGTTGCTCTATGCCAGCGACAATCCTGGAAACAGAGTCCGGGTTTTCACGACGGACGGCGTATGGCAGCAAGATTGGACCGTCACCAGCCCGGGCGCCCTGGCCATCGATAGCGCAGGGAATGTCTGGGTGGCGCAAATGAACACCGGAACGATTCTGGAATTCAACGCCACCGGCGGCGCATTGAACACGATTCAAATGGGGGGCGGTTCCCGTCCGTCTGCGTTGTATGTCGACACGACTCAAGCTCAACTTATGGTCGGCGACCAAGGGCCGGACCAGAACATCAAGATTTACGGTAACCTTGGAAGTACTCCGTCGTTAGTCGGCACTTTCGGAGTACAAGGCGGTTACCTCAACACGGTGGGTGCGATCAAGGGCCAGACCGGAGACAAGCGGTTTACGCGGGTGGTCGGCATCGGTAAGGACAGCGCGGGTAACTTGTATGTGTCGCACAACTGCTGGGGCGGGACGTGGGATCTTGGACGAAATGGCGCAACGGATATTCATTGCTACAATAGTTCAGGCAGCCTCCTCTGGACTGTTCAGGCGCTTAACTTCGAAGCTAATGCGGTCGTGGATACAGCATCGGATGGCACTACTTTGTATAACGGAAAAGTCATCTTAACCGGCTCAGGCGGAGCCGGCTACGTGGCCAATACCATCGACCCTTTCACCTATCCGGCAGATCCGCGAATCAACATGGCGGACAAAGGTCGTGGTTCGGACTTCGCCATGCTGGCCACGGTGGGTTCGCATAAAATCCTCATGGTGTGCGGACAGAACTCCGACATGTTCTACAGTTATTACTTCAACGATGCCAACGGTTACATCGGAATTCCCGGACCCGTGTGGGGAACCGGTCATGAGAGAAATGGATTCTGTCTCGATTCTGCGGGTAACGTTTGGGAAGGCCGGGATAAGACGAATGCGATCTGGTTCAGTCAGT
>WNFI01680946.1_pt1 | contig 12043 bp, 11 predicted proteins | sample 5400471 | NCBI WGS metagenome assembly WNFI01 (sample SAMN13153348, study PRJNA577476) | soil metagenome | isolation source: 100 cm saprolite on Douglas fir-dominated hillslope | place: USA:California | collected 2013-09-17 | reverse complement strand
CCGGTAATGCTTTCAAGCAATGGAACAAGGGACTGAAGCTCGCGACCGGGCGATATGTGTGGATCGCAGAGGCGGATGACTATGCCGACGAGCGTTTTCTCGAAACCCTCGTCGGTCGGTTGGAGCAGAATCCGGAATGCGGACTTGCATACTGCAATTCGTCGGCGGTCGATGCCAGCGGCCACATCATAGACCTGGTCCGGCCGACCATGTACGACGTAGACCTCACGCGGTGGCGGCGCGACTTTGTGGGCAGCGGCCGCGAGGAGTGCATCCGTTACTTGATTCGGGAAAACACCATCCAAAATGCCAGCGCGGTGGTCTTCAAGCGTGAGCACTGCAATGTTGTCGGGGTCGCCGACGAGAGTCTCAAATTGGCAGCCGACTGGAAGTTCTGGGCTTCTCTGCTGTGCGTATCCGATCTTGCCTTCGTGGCAGCGCCGCTGAATTACTTCCGCACGCACGCATCGTCGGTTCGGGCAAAAACTCGCACTTGGATGCATATCACTGAAGCATTGCAGGTGATGAAGTACATCGTGGATCGGCTGGATGTGCCGCGGGATGCACTTGAGGACCTCCATGCGAGACTGGCCGTTGTCCTTCTGCACGCATACATAACACAACGCCCCAGCGCGGCCGATCTCGCCCGGGTGCGCGAACTAGCTGGAAGTCTTCAGTTTGGTTTTTCTCTGCGCGCCGCTAGTGGATTCACCAGACAAGTCCTGCAAGCAATAACCTCCCGTTTGCATTGAGCGCGCGTGAAGTAACTACAGCACCCTTTCGTCGCGAATGAAAAAAGTGCCGGTCTTCTTCATCCCTCCACCCAACGTTTGAGTAGTTTCGGAAAGATGGGCCAGATGTAGCGCCAGAGGTGGGCGAGCCAGACATATGGAGTCCCGAAGTTTTGTCGCACCACGTTGTATTGCTCGCTGTACGTGGCCATGTTCCCTGAAACACCCACGCTGACCTGTTCCGCGACCACCGTGTTCGAGAGTCTGACCGATTTTCCAGCTTTCGCCATTCGCTGGTTGAGATCGAAATCGCCATAAATCCGGTATTGGATGTCGTATCCCAGATGGCTTTCGCGTTGATAGAACGTGCCCTGGTGGTGCCAGGGATTGGCGAATCGCAGAATGAATCCGCCTCTGGGGCGATGGATTCCAAAGCCCTCCATTTCCACCGCAAAACAGGCGATGTCGATTTTGTCCGCCAGCGATTGTTCGAGTTCCTGCCGAGGAATGAAGCGGAGGCGGTCTCCAGCATTGAGGTGCAGGACGAATTTGCCGGTTGCAGCCGCAATGCCTTTGTTCATCGCATCGTAGATACCTTGATCGGGTTCGCTGATCCAGTAATCGATGGAGTCATCGAAATGGCGCAGAATGTCGATGCTTCCGTCATCTGAGCCGCCGTCAATCACGATCAACTCAGTGTGCTCGTCGCGCAGCGCAATGATGCTTTCGAGCAGTGAGGGTAGCTCCTGCCGTGCATGGAAAACGACGCTTATGATCGAGACTAGGGGGGGAGTGGCGCGAGCCGCCTCGCGGAAGCGTCGGCCACCTTCTATGCGGGTCGCAGTGGGATCAGTCAAGTTAACATTATGCACGCGTGATTCAATACAGAACAAGGTTTGGCTTCACTGTCAGCCGGCTTCTCGAGTATCTCTTCGTTGGCTCAAGAGTTGGGCGGCTTGGTGTAGCATCATCCAAGCCGGAGGCGCCGTGCAGGGGAACCTTGTCGAGATTGTGATTTTCGGGGCGGGTGGTTTTGCCCGCGAAGTGGAGTGGCTCATCGCTGACAAAATGTGCACTCTCCCACCGTCGTGGCCTGCTTTGCAGGTAGGGGCGATGAAGTCGGTCATGAGGTACATGGCACTGCCGTGCTGACAGCGACAGAGGTTTGACAGATCGTAGCGCAATATTTTTCGTGCACTTTTAGCGAGGGCGGTTCCCATTGAATCAAGACAAGACTCCTCTAGTCACGGCGGTTATTCCTGTCTACAACCACGAAGAGTACGTGATGGAAAGCATACGAAGCGTCATCGACCAGAGCTATCCCAAGATTGAATTGATCGTCATCGATGATGGATCTAAAGATCACTCACACGAGATGGTTCTGACCCTCGTCGAGGAATGCAAGAAGAGGTTCTCGCGATTCGAATACATTAGCCGGGAAAACATGGGTCTAGCTGCGACGCTGAATCAAGCTCTGGATATGGCTAAGGGTAAATACTTCAGCCCGCTGGCTTCAGATGATATGGTCCTTCCCGATAAAGTCAGTTGCCTGGTGGAGGTCATGGAGTCGACTGATGACAGATGTGCGGCTGCAATCGCCGATGCATCCTTCATCGACAAACTTGGGCAGGAGATATTTCTGGACTCAAAAGGCAACATTCAACCGACCAAGAGCGCCGGGACTTATAGCACATGGCTAGAGTTTTACACCAGGGATAGAGATTTCGATTACAAAACTGAAGTCGGCCTATATCGGACATTACTTGCGGCTAATTACATACCCTCATTGTCGGCTTTGTTCAGGACGGCCTGTGTAAAGGATGTCGGAGGGTGGACTGTAGGTAACGTATCGGAGGACTGGGAGACCTGGCTTAAACTTACGAAGGACAATACAGTCGTGTTTGTTGAAGATAGAGTGACCGCTCTTTATAGGATACACGGACAGAATTCAATCGACATCATTAAGGATCGAATGCTACAAGCCAATTTGATGCTGATTGTCAAAGAGAAGGAATACTGCACTCGAAGGGGCCTAATGCGAGAATGGGAAAAAGCTTTCCATGGTCATCTTTTTGGGATGCTGAGATATGGAAATTTCCCGTTAGAAGTTAAGTTACATGAACTAAAGCGTGCTGAGCTTACCTCGTTTATCGGTTGGGTTCTGACGGCGCGGTGCAAGACGCTGTTAAGGAACTGGCAGCGGCGATTCTAGGGCAGTCCAGTCATCGGGAAACAGGTACGCCTTAGCCTGGCATGGGATGTCACTACTGGCTATTTATCGGTCGCCTGTCGGGCTGTGAATGACAGGGGTGCGCCCTTCGGTGACAAATGGCTGACCGAATCCATCGAGAAGGGTTTGGAGTACTCGCTATGTAATCAGAAAATGATAGACGCCCAGTCTTTGTCCAACATCGGCTATCGAAACGGGAATGAATCAATAGAGCTGAGTAAGCGCTGGCGTCTATCACCGCCGTTGGAGTCCGCGCCACACCCGAACGATTCCAACTTGCTGAGACTGAATGATAGGATTTGAGGCCTCCTCCAATTGGAGCGCTAGGCAGCAAGCGCGGATGCCGCCACGTAAATCTCACCGGCGATATCCGGATACCGCTCCCCCATCTGCATAAACGCATCGATCATCTCCGGCGTCCAGTCTTTCTCGATTTGGCCGTTGGAGATCGGCTTTAGGAAGTAGCCGCCAAAAAAATCAACGCGCAGGCCAGCTTGGGTAAAGGCGCTGCGGAAGGATTCCGGGTTGAAAACGCGCCGGTGCCCGTGATGCCGATCCATGTCGTTTAGCTCATACTCCTCTTGCAACAAGCCCATAATGACCGCTGCCTGCCGATGGAGACTGCGGGCATTCGGGACAACTGCAACAATCACCCCATCATCCGCGAGCCACTGCCTTGCGCGAGCTAAAATCGCCGTGGGCTCATCCACATGTTCTAGAACATGTCCAAATACGATCGTATCGAATTTTTCAGCAGTCGAAAACTCCTCGAACAGAGAACAATGCACTCTGGCATTTGGATATCTGTCACGCAACGCGCGAACAAACGTCTCTGCTCCCTCCACCAGGGTAAGCTCAGGGAAGTGTTCATAGAGATGAGCACTCATCACCCCTTCCGCTGGCCCCATCTCTAAGCAGCGACGGCCACGGAAGTGGCGACGAAAGACTCTGAACGAATACTCTATCGACGCTGCGTTAGCTCCCTTCGCGTACCAACTGTCGGAGGCAATTTTATCGAGGCGATTTCGCTCGGATGTGACTAGATCCATGTTGAGCTCCCGTCGTGATGCTCCAACGCGGCACGCCCCGTAAACCGAACCCATAACGCCACTCAGCCACCTCGCAGCTTTCGAGCCGCAACTTCTGCCAGTTTTTGCAACCGCGAATTGATCGCACTCCACGTCTCTCTAGTCACCTCGTGCTCCACTGCATCTGCGGGCTTGCCGCCCAAGTTGAAGTGACCTGGTAACAGGCGCTTCGCTGTGATCCCGCAAGAATCGTGGAAGGAGATCACCAACACATTCTCGGCCACGGTACGGCAAAAAACCCGCTGCAAGCCTAGTTGTTCAAAGGCGCAGCGGTATATCAGCCAAGCGCTTTCCACCGCGGCCAGCGAACCGGGCCTGAGAATCCAGCGGCCCCATTCGCCGTAATCGCCCTGAGGATCGACATCGTACAGGGAGATCACACCTTCGGCGGCGCCAGAATCCTGCCTCTCGACAACAAAGTAGTAGTCGCCAGGCCGCTCATAATAACGGGCAAACCAGGCCAGTTGTTCGTCCAGGTGCGGAGGAATCGGATGGAGGTAATGATTCCTTTTCGTGTCACTGCGCAATTCTAGTACCAAAAGCGCGTCGGCATCGGTTATCGGACGCAGTCGAAAAGCGGGGCCGGCCAAGATCAGGTCATGCCGCATGGGGGCTCAAGTTACAGCTGCCGACTGCCAGTGATATGCGTTCGAGGGCGATCATTTTTTGATTAGTAGTCGCTCGTTCGCCTGGTGTCAACTTTCGCTGCCTGGGTGCGGAAGTTTTGATTCTATCAACATGTCCATTTGTCACGCGTCTAGAAGCTGTCACTCGATCTTCATACGACTTGGTGTAATAAGGGGCGAACTACTTGCCAGTGATTCGTCTCGCCATGGCTCCAATTCGCCCTAGTGGTCCGCCCAAATCGCTCATCTGTAATATTCGCCCTGCCGCGAACACGCCAAATCCGGCTGCAATCAAACAACCAAGCAACATCCCCCATTTTGTTAAGACGATGGCTATACCGACGCCAGCACAGAGTGCAAATGTCAATACTATTGAGCGGAAAACGGAACTCGACCAGCGAAAGCCAATTCGCCGCCGGGCTAGCCAATAGACCAGAGGCAGGTAAAAAGCGTAACAAGCCAAGGGTGCTATGCCGGTGGTACGCAATCCCATTACCGGCACCAAAACCAAGATGAACCCTGCCATGACAAACCAGGAAGCACTTTCGGACCAGAAAAAGGTCTTTCCATCGCCTGCAGCCAGTATCACAAATCCCAGCGGCCAGCTGGCCACCCTGAGAACATCGCCCAGTACTTGCCACCGCAGGACCTCAACTGCTGGCACGAAAGAGGCCGTGTAGAGCAGACGAATAACCCAAGGCGCCATTGCCATCATGGCTATGAAAACGGGCGCACTCAGCAGTATGGCGATTTCAGTTTGTTCATTTACCAGACGTACAGCGGCGTGGTGGTCATGATGCAGGCCGGTCAGACGGGGGTAATAGTCTGCCGCCATGGCCGCAAGTACGAAACCGATGTATTGCGTCGAAATTGTCCAAGCCGCCTGGTACTGACCGAGCGATTCTGTGCCCAGAACTTTACCAACGTAAACTCGAATCCAGAGCTGGACCAATGATCCAACTAGTTCTGCGCCCACGAATGCCAGGCCGAGGCGCAACAGTGTTTTCCATTCGTCTACAATTTGCTGCGTTGTGACGATACCGGGCTCAATCTTCGGTAGTCTCGACACATATACGTGACCGAGGGCAAAATTCACCGCTGGGCCGAGGAGTACATATGCCACAAGTCCGGCATTGCCCCACCGCCACAGCAATCCCACACCCAGCACCGTATTGAGTATTGCCCCGAAGACGTTGAGCCTGGCCAAATCTCCGATACGACGCATGCCCTGAATCAAGGCTCCTTGCGATGCGGCGGCTACCGAGAGCGCGACACCAAGGGAGAGCCATCCTACAACACCCGAACGGGACGTACTTCCCAAGACCGTTACAGCCAGAACCATTCGTAGGGACCACACGACCAAAGCACCAAAGCCGGCCAGCACCAACGCGCCCCAGAACATTGCTCGTCGCGCAACCGCCAGTGCGTGCAGGTCAGCCTTGCTGGAGGCTTCAGCAATCTGGCGCGTCCCAACCGTGCCGACGCCCATGGTCGCAAAGGTGCCTGCCGTTGTCATGAGACCGTTGTACAGGCTGGTCAAACCGACTCCTACCGGGCCCAGCAACACGGCCAGAACTTTGGTACGCAACACTCCAATCGCGATATTGATGAACCAAGCCCCTCCGAGAATGGAAGAGCTCCTTAGAATGCGACGGTAGGATGCCTTCGCCTCAGTCATACCTGTGCCGCTGCATTGACTGCGCGGATCACGGACGTAACACTCGCCTCGTCCAGTTGCGGCCCGATGGGTAAACTGAGTAATTGATTGGCCATGCTTTCTGAAATTGGGAAATGGCCCTCACTATAACCCAGACCCTTATACGCCGGCTGCAGATGCGGGGGAATCGGGTAGTGAATCAGCGTCCCAATACCGCCTTCCTGCAGGGCAGCTTGTAGAGCGTTCCGCTTCGGATGCTGCACTACATAAAGATGCCAGACCGGCACGGCCCAGTCCGGTACGGTGGGTAGCAACAGCCCTGAATCCGCAAGTTCTGCTGTGTAGCGGGCGGCAATCGCTGTCCTGCGAGCATTCCATGCATCCAGAACCTTGAGCTTGACCTGCAGAGAAACCGCCTGGACCGGGTCCAGGCGGCTGTTGTAACCCAGTATTTCATGCACATACTTGACGCGTGAACCATAGTTACGCAATACCCGAAGGCGGTCTGCGATCTCAAGGTTGTTCGTAGTTACAGCGCCAGCGTCACCCAGAGCCCCCAAGTTCTTTCCTGGGTAGAAGCTCCATGCCACCGCGTCACTGTGGCCGCCGATACGGCGACCTTTGTATCGCGCACCGTGCGCTTGAGCTGCATCTTCGAGCACTCGCAAGCCATACTTTCGCGCAGTCTCAAGGATAGGGTCGATATCCGCTGGCTGACCGTAGAGGTGTACCGGGATAATGGCCTTGGTGCGCGGCGTAATGACAGCCTCAATCCTGCCAGCGTCAATGTTGTAGGTGGCCTTCGCCGGTTCAACCGGAACTGGGGTTGCCCCACATTGGCTTACGGCCAGCCAGGTCGCGATGAAGGTGTTAGCCGGGACGATCACTTCATCCCCCGCGCCAATATCCATGGCGCGCAACGCCAGATGGAGGGCCTCCAGACCGTTCGCAACGCCATAGCAATGGCGCGTTCCGGTATACGCAGCGAACGCTTGTTCAAATGTTTCTACGTCTTGCCCACCGATATACCAGCCCGAATGGAGAGAGGTAAGAATGGATGCTTCCAACTCGGGCTGGAGCTCCGCATACGCCGCGGCAAGATCAAGAAAAGGTACCTTCATCCAAGCCCCTGTGCTCGGAGGAATTCTCCATAATCACGGTAATAATCAATCTCGTCATACCGATTGGAGGCGAGAACCATACAGACGGAACCGGAAGAAAAATTGTCCAGCTCCCGCCAGATCATCGGGCACACATAGAGACCGTAGTAAGAGCGGGATAAGTGAACGCGTTTTTTTTTCTCGCCGTCATCAAGCACTACGTCGAAACTCCCTGACATCGCGATGATGAACTGATGCAGTTCCCGATGGGCGTGCCCTCCGCGCTCGGAGCCGCCTGGGACGTCATATAGGTAGTAGACCCGCTGGATGTCAAAGGGTATGTGGTTGCTACCCTCGATGAAGGTTAGATTGCCGCGCGGATCTTGGATTTTTGGGAGATCGATGATTTTGCAGTGATCTATGCTCAACGCGTTTCTCTTTCAGCGAAAAGACTGACGGGTTTGAAGGGAGTGCCGCGAACCGGTCTACCTGTATCAGCGCCTCTGCCTACAAATACATCGGCGACAAAATGCGTGCCTTCTCGATTGTACAAGAGCGGCAGGCCAACGTGATGTCGGCCTAAACAACCCCCCTTGCGGGTCTTCCGCCCGCGAGACGTGCAGGGAAGTTTGGCTGCTGCAGGTCGAGTTTCGTTAAGATAGGTAGATGATAGGTCCGATTAAGCGGGCAATGCTGGCGGCAGCGCGAAGCGCTGGCTATGAAATTGTGGCCATCGATCCGCTATATCCAGCGGCAAACCGTCGTCTGACTATGATGGCTCACCACGATGTCAATACCATTGTAGACGTTGGGGCAAACACGGGCCAGTACGCGTCCACCCTAAGACAAGCCGGCTACACAGAGGAAATTCTCTCATTCGAACCACTTAGCGAGGCTTATGCAGAACTCGAAAAGAAATCGCGTCCCGATCCGAAATGGCGTGTATTTCACTGTGCGATAGGCGATGAAAATGGCGAAGCTGAAATCAATGTTGCAGGGAATAGTGAGTCGAGCTCTCTTCTACCCATGCTCGACACGCACATTCGCAGTGCGCCGGAATCGCAATATCGGGCAACAGAACGCGTCAAAGTTAGCACCCTGGACACCCTCCTTGAGCCCCTCCTGTCCAAGGAAAGCCGCGTACTCCTTAAGATCGATACTCAAGGCTACGAGCACCACGTCATTAAAGGAGCCAGGTCGCTGTTACAACAGGTCTGTCTTATCGAATGCGAGTTGTCTCTGACCCCATTGTATGAAGGCCAGTACTTGTTTCACGATATGCTGGACCTCCTTGATGGGATCGGTTTTAAGCCGGTTCATTTTGACTCAGTTTTCTCTGATATAAAGACTGGGCATTGCCTTCAGGTAGACGGGACGTTCGTCCGGTCGGTCTGAGTATCGTGCCCTGTGGTGGCGAGGCTGTGCCTCGCTGGGATCAGCGAACGCTCGCCGCTATTTGTGGGAAGAGCTTGCACACTCCATCAAAACTTGTGAGGCAATGAAGGTCGGACTGAAGATCGGACAGAGGTTCGGACAGACGATCGGCCAATTACGGAACGATCTCGGACCATCGTCAGATGCTCATCAGGACGCCAGCCAGCGTGGCGCCAGACGCAACCGCGGCGCGGCGATCACGGGCGGCACGGCAGTCCTGGCTCGCGCCGTGCAGGTTTCAACTTCGCTCATCACCATTCCGCTCACCGTTCATTACCTCGGCAATGAGCGATTCGGCCTCTGGATGACGATCAGCTCCGTGTTTGCCATGGCCAACTTCGCCGATTTTGGCATCGGCAACCGAGTGCTCAACACTGTCGCCGATGCCTTCGGTAAGAACGACTTCGACCGCATCCGTGCTGCCATCTCCAGCGGTTTCGCCGTCCTCGGCGCGGTTGGGCTTCTGTTGCTGGGGCTTTTCGCCTCCACCTTCGCCTGGGTCTCCTGGGCTGACGTCTTTCGCGTCACCTCGGCTCAGGCTCGCGCCGAGACGGCTCCGGCGCTCATGGTCTTCGCCTGCTGCTTCGCGCTCAACATTCCCCTCGACCTCGTGCAGCGCGCCCAACTGGGACTGCAGCAGGGCTTTCGCATGAATCTCTGGCAGGTAGGCGGCAGTCTCGCCGGGCTGGCCGGCGTCATCGCCGGAATCCGTATGCACTCCACTCTCCCACTCCTCGTCGCCGCCCTTGCCGGAGCTCCGGTTGCGGCCGCTGCCTTCAACACGTTTCACTTTTTCGTCGTGAGCCGGCCCGATCTGCGCCCCCGCCGTCGTTTCGTCTCGCGTGACGCCATCTCTCGCATCGTCACTTTCGGAACCCTGTTCTTTGTCCTCCAACTGGTGGCGGCCGTCGCGTTTTCCGCCGACAACATTATCATCGCCCGCACCCTGGGAGCCTCGATCGTTCCCGACTACTCCATCCCGCAACGCATGTTCTCTCTGATTTCCCTGATGGTCGCCATGCTGGCCACGCCGCTCTGGCCTGCCTATGGAGAAGCCATCTCGCGTGGCGATATCCCCTGGGTCCGCCGGACACTCAAGCGTTCGTTTGTCTTGGCTTTCAGCTTCGCCGCGGTCGCGTCGATAACGATGCTGCTCATCGCTCGTCGCCTTCTCGCCTGGTGGATCGGCCCGCGCATCTCGCCGCCTTTCGTTCTTCTTCTCGGCCTCGCCCTCTGGACGATCGTGGAATGTTGCGGAACCACCATCGCGATGTTTCTCAGTGGCGCCAGCATCATGCGCTTTCAGATCGTCGTGGCCTCCATCTTCGGAGTAACGTGCCTCGCCACCAAGGTCTACCTCACCAGCCGTTATGGCATTGTTGCTGTGCCGTGGGCAACCCTGATCGCCTATCTCTCGCTCGTCATGCTTCCCTGCGCGTTCTACGTTCCCCGCGCCCTGAAACATCTGCACGGTGCGCCCTATCGGGTCACCATCGCCACTGCGGTTGTCGAGGATTAACGGAAGAGGATTAGCGGGAAGCGGATTAACGGGAAGGAGACCAAGGATGGCGCGAATTCCCCAATCAGGTTCTGCTCTTAAGAGGCGTTCCACACTGCTGGTACCATTCGATAGTTTGTCGCAGTCCGTCTACCAGCGAAGTCTTGGCTAGAAAGCCGAACTCACGCTCGGCGCGAGTGATATCGAGGCGTCGCCGGGGTTGGCCATCAGGCTGCGTTCGGTCCCAGAGGAGTTCGCCTTCAAACCCCGTCAGTTGGCAAAGCAACGACGCCAGGTCCCGAATGCTGATCTCATGTCCTGATCCGACGTTCACCGGCTCAGGCTTATCGTAACGTTCCGCGGCCAGTAAAATAGCCTCCGCCGCATCTTCCACATACAGGAATTCACGCGAAACCGACCCTGTTCCCCAACACGTAACTGTGCGTTCGCCGCGTGCCTTCGCCTCCAGCATCTTCCTTATCAACGCTGGAATCACATGCGACGTTTGCGGATCGAAGTTGTCCTTGGGGCCATAAAGATTGACGGGCAAGAGATAAATGCAATTGAACCCATATTCCTGCCGGTACGCCTGCGCCTGCACCAGCAACATCTTTTTCGCCAGCCCGTAGGGTGCGTTGGTCTCTTCCGGGTAACCATTCCACAGATCTTCTTCGTGAAACGGCACCGGAGTGAACTTCGGGTAAGCACAGATTGTTCCCAAGCACAAAAACTTGCGAACATTCAGGCGTCTCGCCTGTTCGATGAGTTCGATCCCCATAATGGCGTTGTCGTAAAAGAACTCAGCGGGATGCGACTGGTTAGCCCCGATACCACCCACCGACGCTGCCAAGTGGATGATTAAGTCTGGCTTCGCGCCTTTGAGGAGGCGGACAATTTGTTCCCGTTCCCGCAAGTCATACTCGCTCCTGCTCGTCGCTATTACCTTTTTGCAGCCAGCGGCATTCAGCTTTGCGACAACGTGTTGCCCAAGAAACCCGCCGCCTCCGGTCACGAGAACCGTCTTGTCTCGCCAAAAGCCAATTTCATTACCCAAGCACAGCTCCCGCAGCCGCCTTCAGGTTATCGGAGACGCTGTTATTCCACTGATGCCACGCGCCACACTTTTCGCGCAAAATTCCTGCGCCTTCACCAGGAGAGGTAAGTCCGAGAGACTGCATGTCTCCATCCACCATAATGCGTACCAACTCGCGAAAACTGATTTTAGGTTTCCACCCCAGGTCACGCTCCGCCTTCTTCGAATCGGCGCGCAAAGAGTCGACTTCGGCAGGCCGCTTGTAGCGATCGTCAATGGAAACGTGTTTTCGCCAGTCCAAGCCGGCATATTCAAACGCTTCAGTAACAAACTCGCGAATGGTGTGCGACTCACCCGTGCCGAGAGCATAGTCGTCGGGACGTTCGCTCTGTAGAATTTTCCACATGCTCTCCACATATTCTGGAGCGTAACCCCAGTCGCGTTTCGCTTCCAGATTTCCTAAATACAGTTTGTCCTGCTTGCCGGCCAGAATATGCGCAACCGCGCGCGTAATTTTTCTAGTAACGAATGTCGGTCCCCGCCGCGGGCTTTCGTGATTGAACAACACTCCATTGCTGCAGAACATCCCATACGCCTCACGGTAATTGATGGCCACCCAATACGCGTAAACCTTCGCCGCGCCATA
>WNFI01447618.1_pt2 | contig 12043 bp, 10 predicted proteins | sample 5400471 | NCBI WGS metagenome assembly WNFI01 (sample SAMN13153348, study PRJNA577476) | soil metagenome | isolation source: 100 cm saprolite on Douglas fir-dominated hillslope | place: USA:California | collected 2013-09-17 | reverse complement strand
AAAGCCCAGCGCCTGGCCGCAACGAAGATAGAATTCGTAGCCTTTGAGAAAGCCGCATGAAATAGGGGCCCTGTCGAATTCTTGCGCAGAGCCGAAAAAACAAAGTGACGAAATACATTCGCTACCGCTCTGGTTCTACCACCGCTTATGGCATTCTGGACGGCGACTCCGTGCGCGAGCTTCGCGGCGATCTGTTCGGCGATCGCAAAGAAACCGGCACGAAGCACCGGCTGGCCGATGTGAAGCTGCTCCACCCATGCGAGCCGCCGAAGATTCTGGCGGTTGGGCTGAATTACAAGAACCACCTGGGTGACCGCAAGCTTCCGGAGCATCCGGAGATTTTCTACAAGCCCGTTACTTCGTTGCAGCACCCCGAAGAGAGCATCGTGATTCCGCAGGCGGCGAAGAACGTCCACTACGAGGGCGAAATGGTGCTCGTGATCGGCAAGCGCGTGCGGCGCGCGTCAACGGACGAAGCGCGCGATGCCGTTTTTGGCGTCACCTGCGGCAACGACGTGAGCGACCGCGACTGGCAGGGCGGCCCGCAGAAAGATCTGCAATGGTGGCGCGCCAAGGGCTCCGATACCTTCGGTCCCCTCGGCCCGATCATCGTACATGGCTTGGATTATTCCAACTTACTCTTGCAGACGCGTCTTAACGGTAACGTGGTGCAGAAGCAGTATACCTCCGACCTCATCTTCGACGGCCCGGCAATCGTAAGTTGGATCAGCCAGTACGTCACACTTACACCCGGCGATGTCATCTACACCGGAACACCCGGCCACACCAACCGGATGAACGAAGGCGACGTTGTCGAAGTTGAGATCGAAGGTATTGGGGTATTGCGCAATCGTATCGCCCTGGCCTAAGGCGCCAGGGCGACATTAGTATCAGTCACGGCTGTTAGTGCCAGAGTGTACCCGCGCTCGCCACTGAACGATGAACGACAGGTTCTAGCACCTTCTGTACGCGCTCCAGCAGCCCGTCCGAAGTAAACGGCTTCGGCAGGAAGCCCAGTGCGCGGTCGAGAATCTTGACACGCACCACTTCGGAGTCGGTACAGCCGGACATAAACAGCACCTTCAGGTGCGGGCGCAACGCCAGGATCTTCTCGGCCAGGTCGGGGCCGCTGATATCCGGCATGATTACATCGATCAACATCAGGTCAATCGCCAGATCACCTCGTTCTGCCATGCGCAGCGCGGTCTCCGCGCTATGGGCCATTAGTACGCTATAATCGCCGCACTCCAGCATGCACTTAATCACGCCAAGTACGGAAAGATCGTCGTCAACCACAAGAATGGTCTTGGGTTCGGGTATTGGATTGGAAGCCATCAGCATAATCGTTAGTCCTTAACTAACTTTGGCTATAATTGTCGCGCTAGATGAAGCGATATTCAAGAAAACTTTCCGATCTCTTTGGATATGCGAAAGTAGTTAACGGTAAGTCGTTAACTTTGGTTAGTAATCGAAAGACACGGGCGCGACTTAGGCAAGAACTTTCTCGATGACTTTGCCGCCGAAGTCAGTCAGTTTCTCGTTGCGTCCATTATGCAGGTACCAGAGGCGGTTCTGATCGAGTCCCAGGAGCTGGAGAATGGTGGCGTGAAAATCGCGCATGTGATATCTATCACCAATTCCGCGCAACCCGAATTCGTCGGTATCTCCAACGACGCGGCCGCCCTTCACGCCGCCGCCGGCAAACCACATGGTGAAGCCGTGCGGATTGTGGTCGCGCCCGTTGCCGCTTTGTGACATAGGCAGCCGGCCGAACTCGCTGCCCCAGACTACGAGGGTGGAATCCAACAGCCCGCGCTGCTTCAGGTCCTTAAGCAGAGCCGCGATCGGCTGGTCGGTGTGGCCGCACATCTTCTCATGATTGAAAACCAGATCTTTGTGGGCGTCCCACTGCATGATGATGGGGCCGCCACCCGAGTACATTTGCACGAAGCGCACGCCGCGCTCCACCATCCGCCGCGCCAGCAGGCACCGCGTGCCGAAGTCCGCCGTATGCTTCTGGTCGAGGCCATACATGCGCTTGGTGGCTTCGGTCTCCTGCGAGAGATCGACGGCTTCGGGCGCGTGGCTTTGCATCTTGAACGCCAGCTCGTAGGAACTGATGCGCGCCGCCATTTCGTTATCCAGCACGGCGTGCCGCCTTCGGGCGTGCCTTCGGGTTGCGGCATCACTACGTACGCCGGCAGATTGTCGCTCTCACTGCCCAGTCCATAGGTGATCCAGGAACCCATGCTCGGGTAACCCATCAGAATGCGGCCGGTGTGCACCTGGTACATGGCCGGGGCGTGAACCACGCTTTCGGTATAAAACGACCGCACCAGGCACATGTCATCCACGCATTCGGCCAGATGCGGGAACAGCGACGAAACTTCAATGCCGCTCTGCCCGTACTTCTTGAACTGCCATGGCGATGACAATAGCGGCGTGTCGCCATTGGTGAACTGGCTGGGAACTTTGCCGAAACTTTCGGGAAGCTGCTGCCCCTCGTATTTCTTCAGCGCCGGTTTGGGGTCGAAAGTATCGATATGGCTGGGCGCGCCCACCATGAAGAGGAAAATCACCGACTTGGCCTTCGCGGGAAAATGTTGCGGCTTGGGCGACAGCGGGTTCTCGCGCGTCGCCGCGAAGCCCTCGCGCTCCAGGAGGTATTGCAGGGCCAGTGCGCCAAATCCGTGCGCGGCGCGCGTCAACACATCCCGGCGCGTGATGGCGGGCCGGATGTGCTCTGTTTCTCGCGAATCCTCAGGGGACATAAACAAACTCATTTCGATTGAAGAGCGCCAGGCAAAAATCCGCCAGCGCGCCGCCGCCGGTCAGGAACTGCTCGCCCATTCTCATCTCGGCGGGCTTCGGAGGCCGCGCCAGCGCCAGCTTGTACGCGCGCCGCAACTGGAACGCGCGGTCATTGCCGCATTCACGGCCGAGGCGCGCCGCAAAGCGGTTCGATTCTTCCCGCATGAAATTGCTATTGAAGAGCGACAGCGCCTGCAACGCGTGCGTGCTCACGGGGCGCATGGGGCAGGACGTCATGGTGTCCGGCTGGTCGAACGCCGTCATCATGGGCAGCCGCACCGTACGTTTGTTGAGCAGATACAGGCTGCGGCGGTGCCGCTCGAATTCGCCCGCTGTCACCGGCCACAGGCCATCGCGCTCGCTTTCGGTGAAGATCAAATCGTACACTTCCTGCTCGATGGGCACGCGGACGGGCTGCCCGCCGAGCCTTGGATTGAGCGCGCCCGAGACCGCCAGCACGCTGTCGCGGATGATCTCGCCTTCCAGGCGCTTTCGGTTCATACGCCAGTAGAGCTTGTTATCGGGATCGATCTTGGCTTTCGCTTCGTCGGTTGCCGAACCCTGCTGATAGGCGCTCGAAAGCACGATCATGCGATCGATGGCCTTCACGCTCCAGTTGCGCTCCATGAACTCGACGGCCAGCCAGTCGAGCAGCTTCTGGTTCGTCGGCCGCTGCCCCAGTACGCCGAAATCGTTGGGCGTGGCGACGATCCCGGTGCCCATGCGGAACTGCCAGATGCGGTTCACCATCACGCGCGCGGTGAGCGGATGCTCGGGGGATGCCAGCCAGTTGGCGAGCGCCGCGCGGCGGCCCGCGGACGCGCCCGTGATTTCGACATTGCCGGTGTTGAGCACCGTCAGCACGCCCGGCTCCACTTGCCCCATCTTGTGCTTCACGTCGCCCACTTTGAGGATGTAGGTCGCGGGCGCGGGCTTGTCGCTGTCGGCCACAGCATAAGCCGCGGGCGGGGGATCGGGCGCCGTCTGCTCGATCTCATGCAGTTTCAGGCGCAGCGCGGCGCGCGGCTCCCGCTCGGCGGGCGTCAACTCTTCCAGCACTTCGCTCCAAAGCGGTTCGATCTGCTCCTCGGCGTTCTTGGCCAGCGTTTCCTGCTCAGGGGTGCGCTTGTCTTTCGGGATATTGAGCGCTTCACGCAGCTTTTGCTCGAGTCCCGCCAACTTCTTCTCGCGCAGCACCGCACGCACTCGTTTTTCGATGTCGGCGATCTGGTTCTTCACGGGCTCGAGGCGCGCTTCATAGTCTTTCTTCGCCCAGTAGTAGGCGGCTTTCTGGCCGTCGGTCGCGATCTCCGTGTCTTTTAGCTCGGTCGACGCGAAAATGGCCTGCAGCCGGTAGTAATCCGACTGGAGGATCGGATCGAACTTGTGGTTGTGACAGCGCGCGCAGCCCACTGTCAGCCCCAGGAACACGGACCCGATGGCGCCGGACATTTCGGTGACAATCTCCTGCCGGTTCGCCTCTTCATCCTGATTTCCGCCCACCAGGTGAATCGGTCCCGCGCGATGAAAGCCGGTGGCAATCAGCGCTTCGTGATTCGCCGGATACAGCTCGTCGCCGGCGATCTGCTCCTTGAGGAATCGATCGTAGGGCTTGTCGGTGTTGAAGGCCTGGACTACATAATCGCGATAGCGCCACGACTGCGGCCGCTGCTCGTCCAACTCATAGCCGTTGGTATCGGCGTAGCGAGCTACATCCAGCCAGCGCAGCGCCCACCGCTCGCCATAGTGGGGCGAGGCGAGCAGGCGGTCCACCACTTTCGGGTAAGCGTCCGGATTCTTGTCGCTCAGGAAGGCGTCGATTTCGCCCGGCTCCGGCGGGAGTCCGGTCAGATCGAAAGTCACCCGACGCAACAGGTGTTCGCGGTCGAGCGGCTCGGATGGCGAGAGCTTTTTCTCTTGCAGCGCTTCCAGAATGAATGCGTCGACAGGGTTACGAACCCAGGAGCTTTGGATCTCCGGCGGCGCGCTCTTGACCGGCTTCTGAAACGCCCAATAGTGCCGGCGCGCGATCACTGCCTCTACATCTTTATCGCTCCAGGCGGATGCGGAGAGAGCCAGGAAAACAAGGGTAGCCGCGGCGGCGCGCGTTCGGGACATTCCTCAGCATTATATCGGTTCCCGCGGTCAGTCCGCGATTTCGCGCGCCTGGGGAGTGATCACGAACTGCCGCTTTTCAACTCCTCGGAGCACAACGACTTCCAACGGTATGCCAATCTGGGTCTCGGTCAACAGCCGGTGCAGGGGGTCGATGCCTGCCACGGGACGGCCAGCCAGCTGGACGATAATGTCGCCGCGCAGAAGGTCCGCAGCGGCCGCCGGACTGGATTCCTGCACTTCCTCGACACGCACACCGCTCTCTACAGGCAAGCCATGGAACCTGACGACCCGGCGCGCCAGCGGCACGTCCTGGCCCACCACGCCGATGTAGCCGCGGCGGATGAATCCGTCCTTGATGAGCTTGGCGGCGACGAACTTCGCGGTGTTGATGGCGGTGGCGAAGCAGATGCCTTGCGCGCCGCGGATCACGGCCGTGTTCACCCCAATCACTTCGCCTCGTGACGTGACTAGCGGGCCGCCGGAGTTGCCCGGGTTGAGCGCGGCGTCGGTCTGGATCACGTTGTCGATCAGCCGCCCCGATTGCGCGCGCAATGAGCGGCCGAGCGCGCTCACCACCCCCGAAGTCACCGTGCACTGGAATCCATAGGGGTTGCCGATGGCGATGACCAACTGCCCGGTGCGGATCTGCTGCGAATCGCCCAGCGCCACGGGCACAAGGTTTGGCGCGGCGATACGGATCACAGCCAGATCGGTATCGGGATCGTCACCCACCAGATCGGCGCGGTACCGCCGGCTGTCGGGGAGCGTGACGTCGATTCTCGATGCCGCGTGCACCACGTGGCTATTGGTCAGGATGAAACCATCGGGCGTGAAGACGAAGCCCGAACCGCTGCCTCCGGCTTCCCGGCCGCGAACGCGATGACGGGTCTCGATATTAGCCACCGAAGGGCTGACGCGCTCCGCTGCTCCGATGACGGTCCGCGAGTAGGCATCCAGCAGTTCTTCATCATGCGCGGCGTCCGGCTGCTGGTGGCGGGATTCCGGCGCGGCGTTCTCATGCGACACGTATTCCAGGACGCGTGACATATCTTACTGATGAGGAAAATGGCCCGCCGGATTCAGAGCGGGCGCAAGTCACGCGCGCCGCGAGCGCCAGATGAAATAAACCGGTACGCCGCTCGCGATTATCAGGAACGCGACGGTCGAAGGTCCCGGCTGCGTGATCCAGGTATTGCCCACAAACCACAGCGCCACAAGGACAAATAGCGCCGGCGTCACCGGATAGCCCCACATGCGATAAGGACGAGCCCGATCCGGATACTTGCGCCGCAGGATCGCCACCCCCGCCACCGTGAGCCCGTAGAAAAACCAGGCCGCGATCATGGCGTAAGACGCCAGCGTCTCAAACGATCCGGTCAGAATGAGCACCGCCGTCCAGACGGCCTGCGCCACGATGCCGACCGACAGAGTCTTGTATTGCGGGTGGACTTCGGCCAGTTTCCGGAACATCAAGCCGTCCTGCGCCATGGCGAACAACAGGCGCGGGGCGGTCATGATGAAGCCGTTGACCGCCCCGGCGATCGAAAGCAAAATTGTGAGCGAGAGGATGGCGCCGCCGGCTTGCCCCATGGTTCGTTCGGCGACGGCCGCACCCGTGCGTTCGCTCGCCGCGATCGTCGCCACCGGCAGCACCCGCAGGTAGGCAAAATTGGCCAGCGCGTAAATTGCCACGATTGCCGCAAGCCCCAGACCCAGACCCAGCGGAATATTCCGCTGCGGGTTCTTGATTTCACCGGCGACGTTGCTCAGGCTGGCCCAGCCGTCATAGCAAAGCACCACCGCAACCATGGCCACGCCCGCGGCGCTCCAGTCGAAGCCCGTGCGCGGGAGTGACCAATCGGCTGCAACCGTCGCGCGTCCCGGCAGGAACGCGCTGCCCACGACCGTCGCAAGCCCAAGAATCTTAAGCGACGTGAGCAACTTCTGGATGGCAGCACCCAGCCGGATGCCAAGGTAATTCACCGCCGAGAGCGCGGCAATCAATGCCAGAGCGATCAACTTCGATAGCACCGGGCTCAAACCCACGAAATACCCGAGCGTGATGGAAAAGCTGACCGCCAGCCACGCCATGGCCGCCGACAGCACCACCAGAGCGAAGGTCCAGCCGCACAGGAATCCGGCCAGTGGCCCATAGCATTCGCGCAAATAGACGTAGTGCCCGCCGGTTTCCGGGATCATGGCGCCCATCTCGGCATAAGCCAGCGCGCCGAAGAAAACCAGCACGCCGCACGTGATCCAGACGGCCAGAATGAGTGGCGCTGAGGGCAGGGCTTGCGCTACAAGCTTGGGCGCGAGAAAAATGCCCGCGCCGATGACGATGCCCAGAACGATCGCGGCCGAATCAATCAACCCGAGCGTGCGCGGCAACTCGGTTCGGCGTGGGGGCACCACGTTTGCGGTGGTCACGGACGGCCACCGTCCCGCAACGTCTTGTGCGCGGCCGTCGGAGTTATGAAAAAGCTGACTGGCGTGGGCTGGCCGGACAGTCGTTCAGGCGGCACCTCAAAGATGTTACCGCGCTTCTTTGAAGAGCCTAAAGCTTCCGCCGCAATCCCGGCCGATACCGAGGGCGTGGCATCAGCCAGAGCGGCTATGTTACGCCGAAGCCTGCGCGACTCTGGCGGTCTCCGCTTTGGCCTGCTGCTCGGCCTTCGCTTCCACCTTGGCGGGTTCCGGCTTCTTGACGATCGGCGGGGACTTCACGATGTCGATACTGCCCTTGAAATAGGCGCCGTCATCGATGACGATTCCCGCGGTCTTGATGTCGCCGATCAGGCTGCCATTCCGCTGAATCGTGATCTTCTCGGAGACTTCCACGTTGCCCTGCACGTTCCCCGCGACCACGACTTCGCGCGCCCGGATCTGCGCTTTCACTTTGCCGCGCGGGCCGATGGTCAGGCGATGCTGCAGTTCGAGCTTCCCCTCCACTTCGCCGTCGACGTACAATTCCTCGCGGCTGAAGATGTCGCCCTTGATGATCATGGAACTTCCAATGGCTGCGGCCGAACTCGGGGCTGCCTCCTTTGCCACTTCGCGTACGGCTTGCGGCGGAGGCGGCGCCGCTTGCTGCCTGGGCGGCTCCGGCTGCGCATTCCGATTGGGGGGCGTAGACGATGGAACTTCGTCGCGTTTATTCCACATGGGGTCTCCTGTAGATTCTAAATTGAAATGAAGAGCTGAGCCCGCATTTTTGTTGCCACTAACCTCGCTCGTTGACTTTACATGACTTCACCGTTGAGGCCGCGCCGGCTCTCCCGTAAGCTTTACCATTCTACGCGTAAGTTTTGCGTCGCGACTAAATATTTTCCGGCGTCGCGGCGTGCGATGCGGGTTGATCCGGCTGTGGCGTTACGTGCGGAGTAACCTGCGGTCCGACCCAGGCGGCCGGTTAGATCACAGATGATTCCACAGCGACCGCTCGCTCGTTTCCTCGGTCTTGTGCCGCTTCTCCTCGAAGTAGCGGCGAAAGCCTCCGCCGGCTCCCAGGCCGACCGCCAGGCTCACGGTCAGCACCCCGCCTCCTACCAGGATGATGAAAGCGGCGAGGAAGACATTGCGGGCGAACTCGAGCTGATCGGCAGCCACGACCACGGCAACGAACATGATCACGATGCGCACCAGAGTGGCTAAACGGCGCGGGAATGGAAAATCTTCGTTGACGGCCCAGACCAGCATGCCGCGGCCGAGATATTGGCCGAGCGCGATGCCGCCCAGCAGAATCAGCCCGGCTACCACAATCTTCGGCATCAGAAACACAAGATTTTGGATCACCTGCGTCGTGATGTCGGTGTCGAATACGCTCAGGCCCATCAGGAAACCGGCCAGCAGCAGACACCAGTAGACACCCTCGGCCACGATTCTGGTCGCGCGCAGGCGGCCGGTGGGATCCAGCATGAAGGCCACGCCGCTGCGGCGCAGGAACCTGTCGATAGTGGGCCCTTTGAAGATTCGATAAAGCAGCCATCGCGCCAACACCGCCGTCACGAACGCCGCCAAGAACAGGATCAAGGCTGCTAACAGCGAAGGCAGGTAAATGGTCACATATTTGTAGAGCCGCTCCAGTACGGCCTGGAGCACTTTGCGCATCGTTTCGACCATGGCTTCACACCTCCAACTTCATTTCGTTCTCGCGCTCCGAGTTTTCAACCTGAGGCTGTCCAGCCAGCGTGGCGACCGAATCGCCCGCCCACTGGTTGAGCAGGTAGGGCTTCAGCTCCTCGAATTTCAAACATAATCGCTCGATCTTCTCCTCAACCGCGGCCGAAGAGAGCGTCCGGGTCTCCTCGACGAAGGAAGCCACGCGTGCAAGATAGAGCGGGGTGAGCGACTGCATTATGTGCCCGGAAAGGACCGGGTGCTTCTTATACGCGCACGCAAAATCCAGAATGACGCGCGCCCACAGCTCATCCTCTAAGTGGAACGAGCTCGCCGCGTCGCCCGTGCACTCACCCAGCTTGCGCACCTGCGCGTAGGTCTCCGGCTGCAGCGCCACCGCCCACACCTCGCCCAATTCCTGACACCCTCTGTGGAAAGCGTCGACCATGCGCCCGACGTTCACTTCCACCGGGTCCAGCCCGACATCGAAGCGGAATCCGAAAAGCGCGGCCTCCTTACTGCCGGTGAGGGGCTGCCAGACCGATTCGTATTCCTGCATCAGCGCGAAAACGCTGCCCACCACCTGGTGCAGCATGGCGCTCAGATCCGAGCCGGGGTCCTTGGCATCGTGCAGTTTGGCGCCCAGGAAACTCTGGCACACCCGAAAGCTCTCGGCGATGGCGATGGTCGTCATCCAGATGTCGATCCCGTAGCGCGCGACGTCCGTCTCCCAGTCATCGCGCTCCAGATAGCGCTTGATGAGCCGTGCCGAAACGCCGAACTCGCCGCCGATCGGCTGGCGCACGCGCAAGCCGTAGAGAGATCGCGTCAACGGATAGACAATGCTGTTGGTGATGGTCCCATCGTACTTATTGCGCTGGTAGTAGGGGGCCACGAAGTCAAAGCCCGCCAGCAAAATGGGGCGCAGCAGGTGTTCGATCCACTCCGGCGTGATGGAACGAAGATCGGAATCGATCACGGCGCAGGCCTTGGCGCCTAATGCCGCGGCCATCTGAAAAATCAGGCGGAATGCACTGCCTTTTCCCGGGATCCCGTGGTATGGAAACGAGAGGCGGTGGGCCACACCCATGGGCGTGGAGAGCAGCATGAGGTGCCCGTCTTCGACCCGCGCTGAAAGGACGGCCTCGCGCGTGTTGTCCGTCGAGCCGCCGTCGGAGTTAATGACGACGCCTGTCAGGTGCGGAAAATATTTTGCCAGTCCGGCGTTCGCCGCCCGCACCACGTGCCCTATGGTCCGCCCGTTGTTATAGCTCGGGATGCCGATGACAATGCACGCCTGGCCGATGGACTCCGCCGCGCGCCGGGCGTCATCCGGCAATCGCTCGCTCATGGCCGTTAGAGCGTGGCGCGAGCCGCGATCGGCCGTGCGTCTTTATCTACCGCGTCCAGCAGCAGCTCAAAGAACTCCGGGAGGGCGGCCAGAACGCGGTTCCAGTTGGGAATCAGCGGAATTCCCAGCGGGTCCTCGATGAATTCCGCCGCGGCCCGGCGCAGGCTTCCGGCGAAGGCGGTGACGGCAATCTCTTCGGCATGGCGATCGAATTTTAAGCCGTTCAACATGGCATCGGCGTAGTACCGCGCGCTGGTATCCTGCGCCATGCGGACGTAGCGGACTTCGAGGCTGCGAAAGTCGTCCGCTGTGAATACCAGGCCCTCCGCCGCCAGCGTGCGGAACAGCGACTTGGCGATGTCGCCGGCCATGCGCGTCAGGCCCTTGGACGGGTCGTCTTCTGATATCTCCTTATGTTTGTGCTCGTAGCTCTCCATCAGGTCTACCTGGCAGGTCCTCGAAACGGCGCAGTTGCGGTAAACCTCGGCCAGCGTGCCGACTTCGAGGCCCCAATCCGACGGAATCCGATTGGCGCGCGCCAGGTTGATATCCATGGCGAACTCGCCCGCCAGCGGATAACGGAAGCTGTCCAGATATTTAAGGAAAGGCGCGCCCGGGGCCATGCCCTCGAGCGCCCGGATCAGCGGGGTGACGAAAAGGCGCGTGACGCGTCCGTGCAACCGGTCGGTGACACGCGCGTAGTAGCCTTTACAGAATTCGAAACTCAAGTGGGGGTGCACCACCGGGTAGCAAAGACGCGCCAGCAGCTGGCGGTCGTAATTCACGATGTCGCAATCGTGCAGGGCGATGACGTCGCAGTCCCGCTTGGCCAGCATATAGCCGTATGCCATCCAGCACGACCGGCCTTTTCCGTCGCCCCCGGCGGAGAGCCCGCGCGTCTCGAGGAGCCGCAGCAGCTCCTGGATTCTCTCGCTCTCCACCCACAACGCCGTGACCGGCGTATAGAAGCCGTCGAAAAAGCTCCGGGCGCGGTTAAATTGATCGAGTGTAGCCCTGCCCACGACCACCACGATCCGCTGCAGATAGCGGACGCGCTTCAGCTCGGCGACGATGTGCTGCATGGCCAGGGTCTCGAATTCCGAGTACAGAGCCGGCAAAACCAGGCCAATCGGCCGGTTTCCCGAGAACTTCTCCAGATCGGCTTCGAGTCTGTCGATGTTGTTGGGTTTCAAGCGATGAAGGGTAGTGACCACTCCGGTCTGGTGAAAGTCAGCCATCGGAACTGCCTCCCAGACGGCCGGCGGATGCTCGGACCTTATGCAGCCGACCGATCATTGACGATATTGGTCGATCATGCGAACAGACACAGCATGATCGGGTCACTAATAAAAGCGTTTACGTAGCGCTGCGAACCAGGCCATGCGCCTGGGTTTTGCTGCTTGTGCCAGGACATCTCCGGCCTATGCGCATTCGGCGGGAGCATTCTCCTAGCACCGATTTTACCAATCGGCGAATTTCTTCATTACCCTGCACTTAGGTGAACTGTGAATTTAATAACAGTGCATAATTTGCCCGGTGAGGGCAGATTTGACGAGTCAAGCGCCGGCGTTCTCGATGAAACGGCTGGATTCGTGGCGGTGCTTGCCTGCCGGTCTGGCTCGGGTGTACAAGTACCGGGATGAATCG
>WNFI01244915.1_pt1 | contig 12043 bp, 13 predicted proteins | sample 5400471 | NCBI WGS metagenome assembly WNFI01 (sample SAMN13153348, study PRJNA577476) | soil metagenome | isolation source: 100 cm saprolite on Douglas fir-dominated hillslope | place: USA:California | collected 2013-09-17 | reverse complement strand
TCGGATCGGGTCTGAAGATCCTCGCCGTCACCGTGCTGACTTCCTACGACGACGGCGATCTCCACGCCGCCGGCTACCGGTTCGGCGTCTCCGACCTGGTCGAGGCCCGCGCCCAGCAGGCGCAGGTGCTCGGCGTCGACGGCCTCGTCTGTTCGCCGGAGGAAGCAGCGAGCCTGCGCAAGATCGTCGGCCATCAGATGGTGCTGGTGACGCCGGGCATCCGCCCCGCGGGCAGCGCTACGGGCGACCAGAAGCGCATCATGACGCCGGGGCGCGCGATTGCCGCCGGCAGCGATTATCTGGTGGTCGGCCGGCCCGTGCTGGAAGCCGCCGATCCCCGAGCAGCGGCGGACGCGATCCAGGCGGAAATCGTGCAGGCGCTGGGATAAAAAGGTTGATCAGTGTTTCGGCATCGGCAGTGGGCTCCCTCTCCCGTGGGGAGAGGGTCGGGGGTACGGTCTATCGAGAGTGTGTAACCCCTCACCCGGATCGCAAGGGCGATCCGACCTCTCCCGATGGGAGAGGTGACCGCGCCGCCGTTTGGAAAGCGTCGAGTAACAAAAAGGAAAAGGCAGATGGCAAAGGGCTACTGGATCGCACGGGTCGATGTGAACAACATGGATGGCTACCAGGAATACGTCGCGCAGAACGGCGCGGTGTTTGCCAAATACGGCGCCAAGTTCCTGGTGCGCGGCGGCAAGCATGTGCCCAAGGAAGGCACCTCTCGCTCGCGCAACGTGGTACTGGAGTTCAAGGATTACGAGACCGCGCTCGCCTGCTACAATTCCCCGGAATATGTCCGTCTGGTCGCGATCCGCTCGCCGCACGCCGAGAGCGACCTCGTGATCATCGAGGGCTATGACGGCCCGCAGCCGCAATAGCGGAAGGCGCAGTCGGTTGCCGGAATGGCCTGCCCCGGCTATACCGCAGGGGGCGAGGGCTTGAACAATGTCCGACATGCGCTTGATCGTTGCGGGGGCCGGCGGCCGGATGGGCCGCGCGCTGACGCGTGTCATTTCGGAAACCAAGGGCGCCGTTCTCACCGGCGCGCTGGAGGCGCCCGGCTCGGAACTGCTGGGCAAGGACGCCGGCGTGCTCGCCGGCCTGCCCGCCAACGGCGTCATGCTGTCGGCCGATTTGTGGTCGCTGTCGGCCAATGCCGACGGCATTCTGGACTTCACCGTGCCCAAGGCGACCATCGCCAATGTCGCGATCGCCGCCCAGCGCGGCCTGGTGCACGTCATCGGCACCACCGGTCTTTCGGGCTCGGACGACGCCGTCATCAGGAGCGTCACCTCGCGCGCCATTGTCGTCAAATCGGGCAATATGAGCCTCGGCGTCAATCTGCTGGCGGCGCTCGTCAAGCGGGTCGCGCAATCGCTCGACGAAAGCTTTGATATCGAAATCCTTGAAATGCACCACCGCGCCAAGATCGACGCGCCCTCGGGCACCGCCTTGATGCTGGGCGAGGCCGTGGCCTCGGGCCGGGGAATCCCGCTCGATCAGCACGCCGCGCGTGGCCGCGACGGCATCACCGGCGCGCGGAAAACCGGCGATATCGGCTTTGCATCGTTGCGGGGCGGCTCCGTCACCGGCGATCACAGCGTGATCTTTGCGGGCCCGATGGAACGCATCGAGCTGACGCACCGGGCCGAGGATCGCACCATGTTCGCGCAGGGCGCCATCAAGGCGGCGCTGTGGGCGCGCGACAAGAAGCCCGGGATGTATTCGATGACCGACGTGCTCGGCCTCAGCGATTTCTGAAGGGCCTGGCGATTTACCTGGATATCAACGGAATAAGAAAATGAGCGATCGTCTCCTTGTGCTGGTGCGTCATGGCCAGAGCGAATGGAACCTGAAGAATCTCTTCACCGGCTGGAAAGATCCCGGTCTCACCGGGCTGGGCATCGCCGAGGCCAAGGAAGCCGGCCGCAAGCTGAAGGCGCAGGGCCTCACCTTCGACATCGCCTTTACCTCGGCGCTGACGCGCGCGCAGCAAACGCTGGACCTGATGCTGACCGAACTCGGCCAGACCGGCCTTTCCACGAGGAAAGACCAGGCGCTCAACGAGCGCGACTATGGCGATCTCTCCGGCCTCAACAAGGATGATGCGCGCAAGAAATGGGGCGAGGAGCAGGTGCTGATCTGGCGGCGCTCCTACGACGTGCCGCCGCCCGGCGGCGAAAGCCTCAAGGACACGCTGGCGCGCACGCTGCCTTATTACGTGCAGGAGATCCTGCCGTGCGTGCTGCGCGGCGAACGCACCCTCGTCGCGGCCCACGGCAATTCGCTACGCGCGCTGATCATGGTGTTGGAAAAGCTCTCGCCCGAAGCGATCTTGAAGCGTGAACTCGCAACCGGCGTGCCCATCATCTATCGCTTGAACGCCGATGCGACGGTGGCCTCGAAGGTCGATCTGGCGGCATAGTCGGTCTGGAGCAAAGCGCATTTCGCGCGGTTCTCGCCAGCGAAAATCCCTCGTTGATATCCTTTGCAGCAGGCCCGCGAGCATCAATGACGTGAGACATCACATGACGACGCGTTTCTGGCAAGGAGCAGCGGCCGTTGCAGTCACCCTTGTTCTAATGGCTGGTCAGCTTCACGCGGCTGAAAAGAAAATCCGAGTTACGGGGATCTACAGCGACCTTTACTTTAATCAGGAAGGCGGCGATCTGCTTGGTCACGAAATCTTCATTGTGTACACCAGCGGTGGTTATGTCGCGTTCGTCCAAGAATCTCTTGGCGAGCCTGGTATGCCGGGCGTCGTGCCGGTGCAGGTCCATGGCGACACTTTGAGTTTCAATGTTCCTGACCCGTCCGGTGGCAATGACGAGTACAAAGGGCGAATCAGCGCAGCCGGCTTTGATGGTACCCTCCGTCGCCAGCCGGCGCGCGGCGAACCTGCCGAAGAACCCATCCACCTCAAGCGCAAGAAAAGTTATTGGGAGTAACGCCGCCAGATACGTTGAAAAGGAAACGAAGAGGTAGCCTTTTCTTACTGCATCCCGACTTGTCCCGCTTCCCAGCCGAGCATCGCCTGCTTGCGGGTGATGCCCCAGTGATAGCCGGTCAGCTTGCCGTCCTTGCCGAGCGCGCGATGGCAGGGCACCACGAACGACACTGGATTTTTCCCGATCGTGGCCCCTACGGCGCGCGAGGCCTTCGGCGATTGGATCTTGCAGGCGATGTCGGAATAGGAGACCGCCTTGCCCATCGGGATTTTCAACAGCGTCTCCCACACCCGCACCTCGAAATCGGTGCCGATCAGGACCACCCGCAGCGGCTGATCCGGCCGCCACAGCCGGGTGTCGAAAACGCGCTGGGCCAGCCCTGCCGTGCCGTCGCGGTCCTCGACATAGGTCGCGTTCGGCCAGCGTCTCGTCATGTCGGCAAATGCGGTCTGCTCCTCGCCGGGATCGGCGAAGGCAAGCCCTGCGAGCCCCCGGCCTGTCGCGATCACGATCGCGGTCCCGAACGGCGAGGGGTGGAAGCCGTAGCGCAATGTCATTCCGGCGCCGCCATTCTTCCATTCGCCGGGAGACATCGCTTCATGGGTGACGAAGAGGTCGTGCAGCCGCCCTGGGCCTGAAAGTCCGGAATCCAGCGCCGCATCCAGCACGCTGGCGGAATCCCGCAACAATCCCTTGGCGTGATCGAGCGTCAGCGCCTGCATGAAGGCCTTGGGTGTGAGCCCGGCCCAGCGGCGGAACAGGTGGTGCAGTTCGTCCGGCGTGACGCTGGCGGAGTCCGCGATCGCCTCGATGGTCGGTTGGCTGCGCCAGTGCTCAGAGATGAAGGCGATCGCGCGGCGCACCGAATCGTAATCGCGCAGCGCCGCGTTCTGGGGGCCGGGCTTGGTTAGCCGCTGGTCATGTATGGCAAGTGTCATCATGGAGGTGGATGTAGGACGCGCTGGCATACGAAACCACCCGATTTCCGATTGGCCTTCAGCCCACCGGATTATAGCTTACCCCGCGCCGGGCGGCCAGCAATGCTGCATTTAACGCTTTGGCGAAACTGGCTTTTTCGTCCGGTCCCAAAAACCTCCCGATCGAGACGTGGCGGCCTTTGGAGACCAGATAAAGCCGCTCCACGCCATATTCCTCGTGCACCTGCTGGTCGAGCCGCACCCAGAGCGGATTGAGCACCCATTCGGCGACTTGGCCGCGGTGGCTGATGCGGCGCACGCGCAACTCGGTGGGCGTCACCGAGATCTCCTCTCGCGCCCGGGCGCTGCGGAAATTCACCTTGAACGCCCAGTAGATCGCGAGCACATCCAGCCCGAAAAAGCCGAACACCGGCCAGGCGCCCATCATCAGGAACGCGACGCCGGCGACGAAACTGACGGCGCTCACAAACCCCATCACCACGATGAAGCCGGTGCGGTTGAGCGAGCGATGCGGGGTCAAGAGGGCCGAAAATAATTCGGGCTCCGCAGCGTTCGGATCAAAATGATTGCCTGCCGTCATCGCGTATCAGTATATCGACTTCATGGCGAAAATCATCCGCGCTCAACGCGTCAAGAGAGCTGACGTTCGATCGGTGCTGAAAAAATCGGCAAAGAAGGCCCCAGCAAAGGCCCAAACCAAGAAGGCGAAAGCCAAGATGGCCAAGCCAGCCAAGACCGGGCCCGCGCGGCCGGCCAAGGCGCCAAAGCTCAAACCCTGGACGCCCGAAGAAGTCCGCGAGGCCTTCACCCGTTTCCAAAAAGCCAATCCCGAGCCCAAGGGCGAGCTGGAGCATCTCAATCCGTTTACGCTGCTGGTCGCGGTCGTGCTGTCGGCGCAGGCGACCGATGCCGGCGTCAACCGCGCCACGCGCGCGCTGTTCGCAGTCGCCGACACCCCGGAGAAGATGGTGGCGCTCGGCGAGGAGAAGTTGCGCGACTACATCAAGACGGTCGGCCTCTATCGCACCAAGGCGAAAAACGTCATCGCGCTCTCGGAGAAACTGATCAGGGATTTCGGCGGTGAGGTGCCGCGCACGCGAGCCGAAATCGAATCGCTTCCGGGCGCAGGGCGCAAGACGGCCAATGTCGTGCTCAACATGGCCTATGGCGAACACACCATGGCGGTCGACACCCACGTTTTCCGCGTCGGCAATCGCACCGGGCTTGCACCGGGGAAGACACCGCTCGAGGTCGAGCTCGGACTTGAAAAAGTCATCCCGTCCGAATTCATGCTGCATGCGCATCATTGGCTGATCCTGCATGGCCGCTACACCTGCTTGGCCCGCAAGCCGCGCTGTAACGTTTGCCTGATCCACGATCTCTGCCGCTGGCCGGAAAAGACGGCTTGAGGCATGATTGCGATCATGCCTCAATAGCGTCGTGTCCGACCCCGCTTGGAGCCCGCGATTTGAGGAGTGCCGCGTGAGTCAGCAGGAACCAGCCGTACCGCCGCCGGCCGGCCAGAACGTATCGCAGCCGGCTGCTTTGCCGGTCCATGCGCCGCCCGCAAAATCCGTGCCCGGACTCTGGGGCCGGTTGGCGATCCCGCTGTTTGCGGTTGTCGCCGTGCTCGGCTTCGTCGCGCTCGCATCCCTGCGCTGGGACGAATGGACCGGCGACGCCGCCATCCAGACCACCAACGACGCCTATGTCCGCGCCGACCTGACGCGCTTGAGCAGCCGGGTCGCCGGCGAGGTCTTGACCGTCGCGGTGGATGATTTCCAACGCGTCAAGGCCGGCGGTCTGCTGATCCAGATCGATCCGGCCGATTACGAAGCGCAGGTGGCGCAGGCCGACGCGGGCGTCGCCGGCGCACAAGCTGCGCTCGACAATCTCGCCAACCAGGTCGAACTGCAATATGCGACGATCGCCCAGGCCGAAGCCCAGCAGGTTTCGGCGGCGGCCCAGGAGGTCGAGGCGCGTCAGGAACAGGAGCGGCAGCAATCGTTGTCGCAGACGGAGGCCGGCACGCGGCAAAAGCTGGAACAGGCGACCGCGGCCTATGCCAGGGCGGGCGCCGACGTTCGTGCCAGCCGGGCTTTCATTGCCGCGCAGAAGCACCAGCTCGAAGTGCTGTCCGGCACCAAGAAGCAGCGTGCGGCGGATCTGGAAGGCGCCAAGGCGACATTGGCCGCGGCCAAGCTCAAGCTCGGCTACACCAAAATCGTCGCGCCGTTCAATGGCGTCACCGGCGAACGCCAGGTCCAGGCGGGCGACTATGTCAATATTGGCACCAACCTGATCAACGTCGTGCCGCTGCCGAATGTCTATGTGATCGCGAATTACAAGGAAACGCAGCTCACCCGGGTCAAGCCGGGTCAACCGGTCGATCTCACGGTCGACAGCTTCGCGCATGAGAAGCTGCGCGGGCGCGTGGAGCGGATTTCGCCGGCCTCCGGTTCGCAATTCGCGCTGCTGCCGCCGGACAACGCCACCGGCAATTTCACCAAGGTCGTGCAGCGCATCCCGGTCCGGATCGCGCTCGATTCCGACCAGCCGCTGCTGCAACGGCTGCTGCCGGGCATGTCGGTTGTTGCCAACATCCACACCGAAGATGATGCCGGATCGAATGGCGGAAAATGACGCCGAGGGACCTCTGTCGCGCGGCGGCATCGCGCCGCAACCCTTGTTCGCGGTCGGCGCCGTCCTGCTCGGCTCGTTCCTGGCCAATTTCGACAGCCGTCTGACCACGGTCGGACTGCCCGACCTGCGCGGCGCCTTTTCGCTCAGTTTCGACGAGGGCGCCTGGCTCTCGACGGCCGGCATCGGCTCGCAGATTTTCATCGCGCCGACGGTGGCGTGGCTCGCCACCGCTTTCGGTCTGCGCAGAGTGCTCGGCATCCCAAGCCTCGTCTTCGCGCTGATCTCGCTGATCATCCCGTTCGTCCGCGATTACACCGCGCTGGTCGCGCTCAGCATCGCGCATGGCATGCTGCTCGGCACCTTCGTTCCCGCGACCTTGATGATCATCTTGCGCAACCTGCCGATGAGGTGGTGGTTGCCGGCGATCGCGCTCTATTCAATCAGGGTCGGCTTCGCGCTGGACACCTCCAGTTCGCTGGTCGGCTTCTATGTCGATCATTGGGGCTGGCAGTGGCTGTACTGGCAGGGCGCATTGATCGCGCCGCTGATGGGGCTGATGGTCTATCTCGGCACGCCGGACGAGCCGATCAACCGAAGCCTGGTGCGGGAGGCCGACTGGGGCGGAATGCTGCTGCTCGGCGCGTCCGTCTCGATGGTCTATGCCGGTCTCGACCAGGGCACCCGGCTGGACTGGCTCGGCTCCGGCACGGTGATGGCCCTGCTGTTCGGTGGCGGGACGCTGTTCATCGCGTTTCTCATCAACGAGGCCTCCGTCCGGCAGCCCTGGGCCCATGTCAACGTGCTGTTCTCGCGCAATGTCGGGCTCTCGCTGGTCGTCATCCTGATCTACACGCTGACGAGCCTGTCCAATTCGTCGCTGGTGCCGAATTTTCTCGGCGTTGTCGGCCTGTTGCGGCCCGAGCAATCCGGCGTGCTGCTTTTCGCCTGTGGCGCGCTGCCGATGTTCATGCTGGTGCCGCTGTCGGTCTTCCTGCTGCGTCATTTCGACCCGCGCACCGTGCTGATCCTCGGATTATCGGCGTTCGCCGCGGCGAACCTGCTCGGCACCCAGCTCACCCATGACTGGGCGCGCGGCGATTTCATCACCATCGTTCTTCTGCAATCGGTCGGGCAAGCCTTCACGCTGTGTCCGATCATCATCATGGCGCTGTCGAACGTGGATCCGTCGCGGGCGACGGCGTTCGCGGCCTATATCCAGATCATGCGGCTCGGCGGCGCCGAGATCGGCGTGGCGCTGATGGGGACTTGGCTGCGGGTCCGCGAGCAGGTGCACTCCAACTTCCTCGGCCAGCACGTCGAGACCGGCGGCTTCGATGTCACGCGCCTGCTTCAGCGGCTCGCGGAGGGTTTTGCCAGCCATGGCGCGTCGACCGCGCCCGCGCGGGCGCTCGGAACGCTGTCGGGTGTGGTTCAACGGGAAGCCAATGTTCTGGCCTATATCGATGGCTTCTGGCTGTGCTTCTGGCTCGCAATGGCCGGGCTGGTGGTCGTGAGCCTTATCACCCGCGCGCCGCCCGGGCCGTTCGCGCCTGAACCATTCGGCGTGGCAAAGGCCATCTTGCGAAGGTGCGGACTGGCCGTCGTGAAATAACCTCCACGCGCTGGTACGTGACCGATGGCGGGCATACGCTCGCGACAAGAGGCCTGGAGCAAGGGCCAGCGATATATTCGGGAGGTTCGCCGTGCGACTGCAGCTCGCGCTGGCCGTTTCTGCTGCCTTGCTCGTTGCCGATTCGTCCGGCGCATGCGCGCAGGTTTCCAACAACGTCGTCAAGATCGGCGTGCTCAACGACCAGTCCGGTCTCTATGCCGATCTCGGTGGTCCGGGTTCGGTCACCGCCGCCCGCATGGCGGCAGAGGACGCGGGCGGTTCGGTGCTGGGAAAACCTATCGAGATCGTCTTCGCGGATCATCAGAACAAGGCCGATGTCGGTGCCGCCGTCGCGCGCCGCTGGTTTGAAAACGAAAATGTCGACATGGCGATCGGCTTCGACCATTCGGCGGTGGCGCTCGCGGTCGAGCAGCTCGCCGCCGAGCACGATCGCATTGCGATCGCGGGCGCGGTGGGAAGCACGGCGTTCACGGGCAAGAACTGCACGCCGAATGAGGCTATGACAGCTATGCGCTGACCACGAGTCTTGCAAAATCCACGGTTGCGGAAGGACGCGACACCTGGTTCTTCATCACTGTCGACTATGCCTTCGGCCATTCGCTGGAAGCCGATGCGACCGCCGCTGTCCAGGCCGCCGGCGGCAAGGTGCTTGGCAGCGTGCGCCATCCGCTCAACACCTCCGACTTCAGCTCCTATCTGCTGCAGGCGCAGGCCTCGGGCGCCAAGGTGGTGGCGTTCGCCAATGGCGGCGGCGACATGGTCAACGCGGTCAAGCAGGCCCACGAATTCGGTTTGACCAAAAAGCAGAGCATGGCGGCGCTGCTGGTGTTCATTTCCGACGTCCACAGCATGGAACTGCAGGCTGCCCAGGGGCTGAAATTCGTCACCGCGTTCTACTGGGATCGCGACGATGAAAGCAGGGCCTGGTCGAAGCGGTTCTTCGCAAAACAGGGCCGCATGCCGACCATGGCGCAGGCGGGCGTCTATTCGGCTGTACGGCATTACATCGCGGCGATCGCCGCGGCCGGAACGGACGAGGCAAAGGCGGTGATGGCAAAGATGCGTGCGACGCCGGTGAACGACTTTTATGTCAAGAACGGCCATTTGCGAGAAGACGGCCGGCTCGTTCACGACATGTATTTTGCCCAGGTGAAGACTCCGTCGGAGTCGACCAAGCCCTGGGACTATTACAACATCCTCGGCGCGATTCCAGGCGATCAGGCGTTCCGTCCCCTTTCCGAAGGAGGTTGCCCGCTGGCCGCGCATTGATCCGCCCGCAGCCATTGTTGTAGCAAATGAAAGCCGCATTCACCTCATAGTGAACGCTCCCCGCTGCTCGTGGACGCATTCGGCTGAAATATTCGCCGCACCGCGTGGTTCATAGGTGACCGGGCAGGAGAGGCAGGGACAGGATATGAACCACACGGCCGCGCTCGTTTCGCTGGCGACCTCGGTCCCGCCCCATCAATTCCACCAGAAGCAGATCCTCGAAGCCGCCACCAGCCTCTTGGCGGATCGCTATCCGCAATTCGAGACGCTTTCGAGCCTGTTCGCCAATACCGGCATTCATCAACGTTACGGCGTCAAGCCGATGGAATGGTATCTCAAGCATCGCGGCTGGCCCGAGCGAACCGAGGCTTTTCTGGAAGGTGCCGAAACCCTCTTTATCGACGTCGCGCGCAAGGCCATCGTGCGCGCCGATCTCGATGCTGGCGATATCGATACCGTCGTCACCGTCTGTTCGACCGGGATCGCGACACCGACGCTGGACGCGCGTGTCGCCGGCAAGATGGGCTTCCGATCCGACGTATCGCGGGTGCCGGTGTTCGGGCTCGGCTGCGCGGGCGGCGTGTCCGGACTTTCGATCGCGGCCCGGCTCGCGCAGTCGCGGCCCGGCAGCAACGTGCTGCTGGTCGCGCTCGAACTTTGCACGCTGGCCGTCCGCCATGACGAATTGACCAAGGCGAATATCGTCGCCGCCAGCCTGTTCGGCGATGGCGCGGCTGCCGTCGTGCTGCGCGCCGGTGACGGCGGCGCCACGCGGGTCGAGGCGGCCGGCGAGAAGCTCTGGCCGGATACGCTCGACATCATGGGTTGGAGCGTCGATCCCGAAGGGTTCGGCGTAATCTTTCAGCGCACGATCCCGGATTTTGTCAGGGATCACATGGGAGCCGCGGTCGCCGAAATCGTCTCGCGGATGCAGCTTTCGGTCGGCGAGATCGATCGCTTCATCTGCCATCCCGGCGGGACGAAAGTCATCCTTTCGTTGGAGCGCGCGCTATCGCTCGGCCAGGGCACGCTCGACCATGAACGAGACGTGATCGCCGATTATGGCAACATGTCCGCGCCGACCGTGCTGTTCGTGCTGGAACGCGCCCGCGCCCAGGGCCTGCCGCCGCGATCGCTGTTGACCGCGCTCGGGCCCGGCTTCACCGCGAGCTGCGTCGCGCTACGGCACGCCGCGTGAGCTTCGCCTCCATCATCCTGGCGCTGGTCACGCTGCAGCGGCTGGGTGAACTCGTTCTCGCCCGTCACAATACCGAGAAACTGCTGGCGCGCGGCGCGATCGAAATCGGCGCCAGGCATTATCCGTTTGTGGTGTCCGTTCATGCCGCCTGGCTGATCGCGCTATGGGCCCTTGGCCGCGATCAGGATGTGAATCTGTTCCTGCTGGCGCTATTTGTCTTGCTGCAGGCCATGCGGGTGTGGATTCTTGCGACGCTGGGGTCGCGCTGGACCACGCGCATCATCATCTTGCGGGGCGAGCCTTTGATCACCTCCGGGCCTTACCGCTATCTGTCGCATCCCAACTACGCGGTGGTCGCGGGCGAGATCGCGGTACTGCCGCTCGCGCTGCACCTGCCGGAAGTGGCCGTCGTCTTCACGATGCTGAACGCCGCGGTGCTTGCCGTCCGGATTCGCGCGGAAGCGCGGGCACTATCGGCCGCCGGCGGCGGATTTTCGCGCGCAAATCCATGACCGTCTCGCTGGAGTATCAGGCAAGCTGCGACACGGACATTCCGACCGCCGCAACCTGGGCCGCCTTTCTCCTGATGTGCCTCGGCATGTTCATGGCGATTCTCGACATCCAGGTCGTGGCGACGTCCCTGCCGACCATCCAGGGTGCACTGCGCATTTCCCCGGATGCGATGAGCTGGATCCAGACGGCCTATCTGATCGCGGAAGCCATCGCGATCCCGTTGACCGGGCTTTTTTCTCGCGTCTTCACTCTGCGCTGGCTCTTCACAGGCGCGGTCGGTCTTTTCACGTTGGCGTCGATCGGCTGCGCGCTGAGCGGTAGCTTCGCGGTGCTGCTGGCGTTTCGCGTCGTCCAGGGATTTTCCGGCGGCGTGCTGATCCCGGCGGTGTTCTCGGCGGTCTTCCTGCTGTTTCCGCCGCGGCTTCATGCGGTCGCCACCACCATCGGCGGCGTCGTCGCGGTGCTGGCTCCCACGATCGGGCCCGTCGTCGGCGGCTTCATCACGGAAACCTGGTCATGGCCGTGGCTGTTCCTGATCAACGTCATTCCAGGCGTTGTCGCGGCGCTGGCCACGCCGCGCCTGTTGCCGCGCCACGACACCGATCTCGCGGAGCTTGCGAAACTCGATGCGCGCGTTCTGATCCTGGTGGCTCTAGCGCTCGCCTGTCTTGAGACCGGGTTGAAGCAGGCGCCACAGCATGGCTGGCTGTGGCCGCTGAGCGCCGGGCTCTTGCTGACGGGTGCGATCGGCATTGGCCTCGCGATCCGGCGAACCCTGGGTGCCGCGCACCCGGTGGTGCGGCTTTCCGCGTTCAGGCGACGCTCCTTCGCGGTCGGCTGTGTCTTGAGCTTCTGCCTCGGAGTCGGGCTGTTCGGCTCGGTCTATCTGATGCCGGTG
>WNFI01149413.1_pt1 | contig 12043 bp, 10 predicted proteins | sample 5400471 | NCBI WGS metagenome assembly WNFI01 (sample SAMN13153348, study PRJNA577476) | soil metagenome | isolation source: 100 cm saprolite on Douglas fir-dominated hillslope | place: USA:California | collected 2013-09-17 | reverse complement strand
CCGGCTTGAGCTACTCCACGACGGTTTCCGCGGATTCGCCGCTCGAATTGAATGGCATCGAATTCCGGCTCGATCTGCCGCGTCCGGCGTTCGTGGGGGGTACGGCCACTGCCGAGGGTGGCCCGGCCCCCGTCGCCTTGACCCGCATGAGGGCAGCCGGTCCGGTTCTGTTCCGCGGCCAAACCCCGGCGTTGCGCTTCCAGGACGCCAGGGGCAACTTGGCGTTCGATATCGGTTTCGACCAGCCCACCGTGGCCACTATCGTGGATCGCTGGGATAACGCCGGGCGGTCTTTCCAAGTGCGCGCAACCATTCTGAGTGGCACCCTCCCTGCCGGCCATTCGGTTACTTTTGCGGCGGCTCTCCGCCTCGATAATCACCCACCAGCGCCGGCGCCCGTGAATCTCACCGTCGATCCCGCCAAGCCGCGCTTCCATTTCGACGGATTCGGCGGCAATTACTGCTGGAACAACCAGTCGCCCATCGCGGCTTATACTTTGAGCCACTTGAGAATCGCCTGGGCGCGCGCCGAAATGAAAGCGCAACAATGGGACCGCCAGCGCGGCGGCCCAGGCCCCGAAATTCGCACCGACCTCGAGACCATGCGCCAGCTCCAGCAGATGGGCGCGCATTTGGTCATCAGCGTTTGGCGGCTGCCCGAGCGGTTCTACACGGATCCTTACGAGAAGCCGCGCTCCGCGCATTTCCGAGTCATCAATCCCGAAAAATGGGATGAGCTGGTGGACCTGTTGGGCAGCTACCTTTTATATGCCAGGCGCGAATATGGCGTCGAACCGGATTTGTTTTCGTTCAACGAATCCAATGCCGGAATTAACGTCGGACTGACGCCGGAAAGTCATGCCCAAGCCATCAAACGCATTGGCGCTTACTTTCAAAAGCTGGGCTTGAAAACCAAAATGTTGTTGGGCGATGCCGCCAGCCCTCGCGACACGTACCAGTTTGTGCTGGAGGCGGCTTCCGACCCCGACACTCTGCCCTTCATCGGCGCGGTGGGGTTTCACTCCTGGGGCGGCGGCACGCCGGAGCAGTACGCGGCGTGGGGCGATCTGGCCGAATGGCTGGGGCTTCCGCTGCTGGTGACCGAACTGGGCGTCGATGCCTTCGCCCATTACACGCGATCGTACGATAGCTATGAATACGGGCTTCGCGAAGCGCGCATGGCACAGGAGCTGCTGAGCTACGCACGGCCGCAAGGCGCGCAATTCTGGCAGTTCACCGATGATTACGCCCTGGCGCGCGTGGCTGGCGATGGCACGGTCGAGCCTACTGCGCGCTTCTGGTTGATGAAACATTTCACGGACTTGACGCCGCCCTCCAGCGACGCACTCACGGCCGCCTCGGGCCAGCCGGCTGTCCTGATCACGGCGTTTCGCAACGATCGCGATTACACCGTGCACATCCTAAACCTCGGCGCCGCCCGCGAAGCGGTCATCGGAGGCTTACCCGATGCGGATTGGCGGGTCGTCGAAACCACCGAGGAAGCGCAATTCCAGCAAGCCCCCATCGCGCACACGGAAGCCGGCGTCGCGCACCTGCGTCTGCCCTCGCGCTCGCTGGTAAGCTTGAAAAGCCTGGCCGGCAAACAATCTGCGGATTGAGGACCGCGGAGCCGCTTCTCCGACGAAACGCAAATAGGGCGGTTCCGTCTCGGACCGCCCTATCCGAAATCGATGCGCCAGCTTCAATTCGCGACGTCTACCCCCTATCTGTCATTTGTCATCTGTGATTTGCCCCGCCCGCAACGCTTCGGGTAGCCCCGCCCACATCGTTACACGAAGTGTTTCGGGTGGGGATGCGGCGGGCATCTCATTCGAGCCTAAGGCGAGAATGACTCTAGCCAGCGTTTCGGTGCTTAAATAAGGTCATGCACATGATCTGGAAATCGAGAATCAGACTCCAGTTTTCCATGTACCAAACGTCGTAGTTAATCCGCTCCGCCAAATCGGTATTGCCTCGCAACCCATGGATCTGCGCCCAACCGGTTATTCCTGGTTTGGCATTGTGACGGGCATTGTAGTGTGGGATGTCGTGTTTAAACCTGGCGACTAGTTCGGGCCGTTCCGGCCGGGGCCCGACCAAGCTCATTTCCCCCTTAAGGACATTCCAAAACTGTGGCACTTCATCAACATTCCATCTGCGCATGAAGGCTCCGATGCGTAAGCGGCGCGGATCATTCTGGATGGTCCAACCAACCTTCCCATCCCGCTCCGCATCCAGCCGCATACTGCGGATCTTGATGATATCAAAGAGCTTACCGTTTCTTCCGGACCGTCGTTGCCGGTAAAAAATCGGGCCGGGGGACTCAAAATATACAATCGCACCAAAAACGAAGATAATCGGCAATGAGAGCAAAAGCCCTACAGTTCCTCCGACGATATCAATCCCCCGCTTCATTGCTCGGCTGACGATTCGATCCAGAGGTAGCCGGCTGACGCCGAGAACTGGAATTCCGCTGACGGTTTCCAGGTGCAGCCCGGAGACCAGAATTTGAAAATAAGAGGGCACAACCTTGAACTCGACCATTTCGCGTTCGCAGGCGTTGGCCAATTGAAGGATGCGCTGCCGGTCATAATCGAGATCAGCCAAAATCAAGATATCGATCGCAACCGAAGAAATAATACGTTCTGCTTACGCGCTGTTGAAGCGCAGAGAGGGCAGAAGTCCGAATTAAGAGTAGCTGGAACGCGCTGCGCCAGATCACCAGCATGCTCGGGGTGATGACCCAAGCCATTACGCAGTAGATACGTGACACCGGGGGCTGGAACTTGACCATGAACGAAGCGAGCAAGATCAGCCCTACCCAGGCAATCGACCACTTTAAAATCCGCGCAGTTACCAAGCGCAATTTCAGAAGGTTGCGATGATCGTAAACGCCGCCATAGCAGAGCATTCCCAGGTAAAGCACTGAGGCAAGGACGATGTACCCAAGATAGTCGCTCAGATCCGGTCGCGCATTAATGCCCCATTCACGAATAGGCGTTTGAAATCGAATATAGAAAGTGAGCAACAGCGCTGACAGGATCACTAGCAAGTCACCAGCGAAAGCGACAGCAACCAATTGCTGGCCCAGTTCCCGGCTCCGGGGAGCACGCTGATCCCGCGCAGGAAAAGACCAGAGAACTTTTCTGCCATCGGCAACTCTCTCCGACGAACCTGCAACTTCTGGGACTGCTCTCGTAGAAAACAATTTTTCGTTAATCGCCATATCGCCATTCGTGTTCGACTTCAGTCAGACGCAAAACCAAACTATTATATTCAGGACGATCCCTGAAACACTCGGGGATCAAAAGCACAGTGAGTGATAGAGAAAAAAAAGGCGGAGCGAGACGCAGACAAATTCCAACCAAGTCTGACCCTCCAATATATTCAACCCTACCCCTTTTTTTTGTCCCTAGAGCAGCAACGACATGTTGCATTCAATCCCTTGCCCTTCACTCGGCCAATATTTCCAGTTTTTCTGCAAATTATCAGCACGAACCTCGTTACACGACCAAAGAACGATCATAAAGTCAAATGATTTGTCCGCCGAACTTCACGACATAGTCTGGCTTACATCGTTAGTCGGTTGATAATTTCAGCACTATTTGGGTCAACCGCCCAACAACCTGATCCGAGAGCCCATTTTGCGTTACCCGCCAAAATCGTCCGCGTGCTCGGCTGAGTTAGATTATCGAGTATGTCAATGGAACAATATAACTCCAATACCGTCACAACAGCTAGTTTGCTGTGAACTCACCCCTCTGCCAATGATTCTCAACATTTGCGGGCTCGCGTCCATTGGCCATCACGCGTTCGATGTAGCTGCGCAGGCGAGCAACAAAAATCGATGTGTCAAACTGGCGGGCATGTAACTGGATATCTTGCGGTACGAATATATCCTCAGAAGACTCGAAAGACAGAATTGCATTAGCTAACGCGTCGGCCGTTTGCTCAGCAAAGAATACACCGGTAATCGCGCTACCTTGTTCGACTTTCTGTCGGCAAATCGGAGCGTAGGCGCCGACGACAGTTTCCAGAGATCCTCCCTTTCCGAAAGCGATCACTGGACGACCATATGATTGTGCTTCCAACGGGACCATACCAAAATCTTCGTCGGCCGCAAACAGTAGAGCTCGGCATCGAGCATAGATATTTCGTAATTGCGACTCATCTGCCTCTCCCAGGAATTCAATATTCTTTCCGGCATGTTTCTTTAGCCGCTTCATTTCCGGACCATCGCCGACAATCACTAACTTTCGACCGAGTTTGGAACAAGCATCGATCAGAATATCCGTGCGTTTATAGGGGACCAGTCGTCCTACCGCCAGGTAATAACCGTCATGCTTCCCGGATAAGAAGCTTTGCGAAGTGTTAATTGGCGGATGAATGATTGTGCTGTCCCGCCGGTAATACTTGCGAATGCGGCCGGCCACATACTTGGAATTTGCTATGAAGTAATCGACTCTTTGGGCTGCCGAAAAGTCCCAATTGCGAACATAGTGAGAGGTGAGCCCGAAAAGTGGTTGAGTCAGCGGAGACATTTCGCGCAGATAAGCCGAGTGGCCATCCCAGAGATAGCGCATGGGAGAATGGCAATAGCAAATGTGGGTCGCATTCAAATCGGTTACTACCCCTTTCATCGGTCCACTATCCGATGTGATGACCAGGTCATAGCCGCTCAGATCCAACATTTCCACCGCGAGCGGATAGAGCGGCAAAAAGTGACGATGCATGCGGCGGGCGATTGGAATTCTATCTAGAATCGACGTGGTTATTTTGTGCCTATGTAATTCGGGAGGAAGTTTTTGTCTGTCCAGGAAAAGAGTAAAAACGTCGGCATCAGGGAACATTTGCGCAATGGTATCAACTACTCGTTCGCCACCCGCCAACGAGATAAACCAGTGATGAACTATCGCTACCCGCATAGTCTTGCAAGTCGTCGTGAGCAAATCGGCCATTTTGATTGGATGCCTGGAAGGTGACTACAAATCGAGCTCTAGCGAGCCCCGGTGGTAATGTCCACTAGCCTAGAACTAGCCTAGATATAGGGTTCCCGCGCGGCGCGTCCCATTCAGTCCAGTAGTCTCCATTTCGCCGGGTGCTTCTATACCTTCTCCTCCCACAAAATGTGGCCGCCCGACGAAACGGCGATATGCCAATCTGATTAGGCCTGTGTAAAAGGGCGATCGCAATCTGCCGGTAGCTTTCTTTCGATCAACTTCGCAACGCACTGGCTAGCCGGTTACGATTCCAGGACTTTAGGCTACGATGTCCGATACGATTTGTTGGGAGTTCAAAATATCGATAAGACAACACAGCCACACATATCGCGCCCAACGTAAACACTATCAAATATAAGCAAGTATACGCAATTCCAGTTAGACGAGTATGTGAGAAGATCACCGCGAAAATCCGCATAACGAACAAATGGGTGAGATAAAGGCTATAGGAGGCGTCTCCTACAACTATAAGGCCAGCAAAAACCGGTCCTTTCTCGCGGGTTCTATCCCGACTTGACAGGACGAGCCCGCCGACAATAAGCGCGGCCGGGACACCCCATATGAATCCCCTGTAAGCAAATCCTTCAGTTGAAGGGCCCAGGGACATCCAGGCTATCGCTCCGCCGGCGACTAGCAAAGCAGCGATTAGTCCGGGTAGGCGCCAGCTCGATGTATATAATCTAGCAATCAATATTCCAAACATGAATTCCAGAATAATGCTATGAGTCCACGATTGAAACACTATCTCATTAACAGGAAATACGCGACCAATGATGTAACTACCAATCAGGATAGCTATGATGGCGTAAAACGCCCTCCTTCTGAATACTAAGATACTGAATGCAAAAATCGAATAAAAAAACATCTCATAATTTAATGTCCAACCTATGCCTATTATAGGCTCTGGTGCCTTTGTTATAGGATTTATGGTGGGCACAAAACAATATGATGATAGTATGTATTCGATATTGAGCGGATTATGATGTTTAAGCCCCGGCGCCAAAATCGTTACGCAAATCATGAGCGTTATGACTACGTAATACAGCGGCGCAATTCGGATTATTCTATCGGCAAGAAATTGGCCGGCATAGCCGACTTCCTCAAGTCTTCTGTTGCTTATACTGTACATTATGAAGCCGCTGACCACAAAGAATATATCTACTCCGAACAAGCCCTTCTGGGTCATAAGTTCCAAGATCGATAGTGCCGCGGCATTCGGTGTTTTCAATAGCTCCCCTGAACCATGGCACAATACAACAAGTAAAGCAGCACCCGCCCGCAGTAGCTGAATGTCCGCGATTTTGCTCTGTGACTTCGTCAAGGAGGATTTACCCGCTAATTAAATTTCTCTTGTACTGTAAAGGACTGTCAAACCTTTTCGGCTCGTCCAGGAAGAGAGTAAGAACATCATTAACTTTTATTAGACCCCAATTTCGCTGGCTGAATTTATGATTTCTTCTCTGTTGGAATAATGAAGCCGCCTTCCTTGGTATTCATCGAGCTTATTATACGCCAAGCCAAGGAACATCCACGTGGTCGCCAGGAAGAACTCCGAAAGCGTCAAATTGAACAGGAAAAACAGCCCAAACATGCAGGTTTTGTATGCTCCATAGACCCCTTGTCTGGGCAAACACCATGCCGGCTTCAGAAAGGCAAAACAATAAATAATGAATCCAATGATTCCGGTATTAGTAAGTATGGCGGCAGTGACTTGATTATAAGAATAGCCAAAGCCAATACCAAAGATCCAATTCATCGGGGAAAAACCGCTGAAGACCTCCTTGGTGTTCTGATCCGCCTCCATTCTCGTAGCCCCGGATTCGTTGTTCCCTGATACTTTGTCCTCAAACATTCCGCGAAACGTTTCTGGATACAACTGACTCAAGGCAATCACCCCGACAATCAAGATTACTAAAAACATCAGGCCGGCCAAACGACCTTTCGGCGTTAATATTATGTGAAATAATAAGCAGACTAGTAATGCCACATAACAAGTCGTGGACGTCGAAAAGAATGCATTGAATGCGAGCAGACCTATCAGCACGGCACGGTTGCATTTGATGGCTGTGATCAAATAAGGAATTACAGCTGCTGAATAAAAAGATGGTTCTCCGAAAAAGCTTTTTATACGGATCAGAGACAGTCCTGCAAAATCAAGGGTTTGTGACCAGCTGCCCGGATGATCTTCGCCATATATTCGATTAGCAATAAAGTCTCCGGGGTGTTTAAAGATAAGGTAGAATAGCCACTCGTAAACTCCATAAGCGGCCATCAGATATCCGCCTGCCAAAACATACTTCATCCATTCATCGCGAAAATAGTAGCGGAAGTAGAGAAAGATTAAGATGCAAGCTGCAAAATACAGAGATTGGGTAAACAGAGCCGACCTAAACAATATTTTCTCATCGAGGTCGTTGATTAAGAAAGCTCCTCGAAAATCCTTGCGATCATCGATAAGATGTCCGGCTTGACTTCCCACCAGCAAACCCAGCCAAATCAGCGCTACTATCACCAAAAGGTAAACATATTGGCGATTTTTTTCGGTTAAGCCTTCGGTTTTGAGCCTGAACAAAACAATGCAAAGGGAAAGAAAAGCAAAAATATAAGCTAGAGTTGTACCCTTTATCGAGGGAATGACCAGCAAGGAAGTCACGGGCATCAGCAGACACCAAATAGCGACAAAGCCTTCCTCCAATTTGTTCAGCGCTATACTCATCCAATTGCCAGCTAGCGGGTGGAAAGTTGCCTCACAATTCCCACGAAGCGAATCCACGCTTTGAGCAGAGGCAGGTGCATTACTCCCTTTTTTAGAAAGTACCAGTTATTGGCTACGAACGAATACCCCCGCTGTACTTCACGCACCCGACCTCCGGGCGTTGCCAAATGCACCCCAATGCAACCGTCAAACCGACCGATTCGTCCATAACGTTCCAGGCGCAGGGATAGATCGTAATCCTCGCCATAAGAATAAAACGGCAGATTCTCGTCAAATGTCTCATAGTTCAGTACAGCCCGCCGGATGATCATATTGCAACCGTAGAGAATATGATGTTTCCCTTGGCTGAAGAACCTGCCTCGCTGGTTTGCTCCCGGTTTATAATTAGCGATTAACTTTATCGGTTCATGGCGGTTAATGCCGCCATTCGCGAGAAGATGTCCGGAGATCCCCATAATTGAGACGTTAGCATTCATAAAGGTGACAGCTTGTTCCAAGTAGTCGGCCTTCAATTCGAAATCATCATCGAAATATCCCACATATTTGACCGTATTAGGAATTGCATCAATCCCATTGTTTCGCTGTACGGTTAGCCCGTTGGGCCCAACAACGAACTGCACCTCATCTCCCCATCGATTTTCGGGCAAGTCTTCGGTTGCGGGGACGACAATAATGATTTTCGCCGCTTTGAATGTCTGGCGGCGAAGACTCTCGATTGTTTCACTCAAAACATCCGGGCGGCCTTTGGAAGCTATAACTACGCTTATCGAAGTCTCGTCTCCATTCAAAGCGATCGGATGCATTTATTTCGAAGGGATTATCAACATTAGCCGAATCGGGCCGCTCCACGCGGCTTTTCTTCCACGGCGACACGGAACGAGTCAGCCGATTTTTGAATCGTGCCTTTCTCGTCCTGGCCAGACTGACGATACCGCAGAATGCAATTTATAGGCTGCCCTCATTTGAGCTCGTCGCTTCGGCTAGCGCGTGAGTTTTGCGGGCTCGGCCGATTTACGCATTCCGGCGCCGTTGCCGGCTACCAAGAGGATATCATCATAAAGATCCTCGATTTTCTTCGTGCACCTGATGATGTCAAAATGCTGCTGCACATAGGCAGGTCCAGCGGCAGACATGCGTGATGCTAGTTCACTATTTTTCAGGATCTCGCATACTCTTCGAGCCAATGTGCCGACGTCTTTCTCGGCAAAATTGAATCCGGTCACTCCGTCCGCAAGGCCCTCGATTCCCCCTACCGCTGATGTCACCACCGGTACGCCGGAAGCCTGAGCTTCAAGCAGAACCATTCCAAAAGACTCAAAGTTACCATTGGATGCGGTGATACTGGGTAAGCAGAAAACTCGAGCCTCGTTCAAGTGCTGCTTCACGATATCCTGAGTTACCGCGCCCAGGAATTCCACCCGCACGTCCAATTTCCTAGCCAACTCTTCCAAATCGCCTCTCAATGGTCCATCACCGATAACCACAAGCTCCGCGCCCGGGATGCGGCGCGTAATTTCCTGGAATGCCTCAATGAGATACGCGCACCCTTTCATCTCGACGAGACGTCCCACGAAAAGTATTCGGCGAGGTCTCTCCGCCATCGGCTTCGGACCTGGCTGAAATTGCTGAACGTCAATCCCGGTATAACAGACGACCACACGGTCCTCCGGCACACCATAATCGATCGCAGCCTTTCGAAGAACGTTAGAAACAGCAACAAAATGGACATTCCGTTGCCGTACCATTGCAGCAAACTGGTCCGGGTATCTTTTTTGCCAAAACCCGTGCTCACTAGACCGGTACCATTCTGGCCGGATATTTACGTCATGTCCATGCAAGGTCACCACCAATGGGACGTCCAAGTTGCGTGCATAAGGCAAAGCGAGAATGCCATCGTGCCCGAAATGGGCATGGATAAGATTGGCCGCCTCTGCGGCAAACTTGCGCATAACTGAAGGTGGGGCCAAGCCGGCTGTCTGCCGCGCCTTCGCGAAAATCCGCCTGATGAGATTCGGCCGGCCATCCATCAAGGTACGGCTGTTGATGCCGTCCAATGAAAGTCCGCCCGGCCATATCCTCTCACCGAATAGGACTGCTCGCCATCGTCGATAGGACCGTACTTGAGCCTTAATAAAGGTCTCCGAAACCCGGAGGATTTCCTTTCGGTAAACGATGACCTTCTTCGGGCGGTCAGCCTCTTTCAATTTCGCATCGGCCATGCTTGTCCTCCCTGCTCACTGCAAACAGTTATCCGATCGGTCAGATGGAATGATGTCGACGGTGTTCAACCATCACAGAACTTATGTAGTTGTGCATCCGATTGATAAAAATCGATGTATCAAACCTGCGAGCGTGCAACCGGATATGTTTTGGTTCAAAAGTTTCCTCACAGGACTCGAAAGCAAGAATTGCCTCTGCCAGCGAGTCGGCGGTTTGCTCCGGAAAAAAGATACCGGTAGTCGCGGATTCTTCTCGGTTTGCCTGGATGCGAACTGGACCATAGCTGCCTACGACAGTTTCCAACGCTCCTCCCTTTCCCAATGCGATCACCGGGCGACCATAGGACTGCGCTTCCAATGGAACTAAGCCGAAGTCTTCGTCCGCGGCGAAGAGAAAAGCGCGGCATCGAGCGTAGATATTTCTCAATTGTGCATCATCAATCTCGCCAAGGAATTCAATATTCTTGAGTAACTTCCTTCCGAGCTTGCAACAGGCCCCAATCAAAAATTCCGTGCGCTTGTATGGGACGAGCCGTCCCACAGTCAGGTAGTAATCTTCGTGTGTGTCGGCCAGGAAGCCTTGTGAAGTGTCGACTGGGGCATGAATGACGGTGCTGTCCCGCCGATAGTACTTGCGAATGCGCCGAGCTATGTATTGGGAAATTGCTGTGAATCGGTCCACCCTCTGCGCTGCGGAGTAATCTCAATTCCGGAGCTTTCGCTTGTCGAGGAAGAGAGTAAAGACATCAGTCACTTGTTCGTCCGCGGCATTGACGCACGAGCTCACCTATTCGCCTCTTGTTCCAGTATTCGCCAGGTCTGGGCGGCAGCGGTTTCCCAGCTATACAGAGCAGCCCGACGGAATCCTTGTTCCGTCATGGAAGCTCGTTGCGCCCCGTCCAGCCGCAACAGCTCTTCCAATTTGCTCAAAAGATCTTCCCGGCTGAACGGATCAAAATAAAGAGCCGTTTGGCCGCATACCTCCCGATGCGCAGGAATATCGGAGACAGCAACCGGACAACCGCACGCCAAAGCCTCCAGCGGTGGCAGGCCGAACCCTTCATAGATAGATCCATAAACAAAGCCAGCCGCACCGGAATACAGCGCCGGCAGTAAGTCATCATCTACCCGGCCAAGCAAGCGGACTCCCTTTGGTATGGAATCTATCTGGAATCTCTGGAACACCCGTCCAGTTGCTCCCGCCACCGCTAATGTTGCTCCTTCAAAGTTACCCTGTTGCCAAGTCTCCAGCAGCATTTTTAGGTTTTTACGAGGCTCAAGTGAACCGACGAAAAGAATGTAGGGATCGGCTAGACCCAGACCGTTTATCGCCTCTTTGACTGCTTTCGAATCCACCCGCTGAAAACGGCGATCGACTCCGTTGAAGATCACATTGACACGCTCCGGTCTTACCCCAGTGAGCTGGACGATCCGTTCCTTAGAAAAATGAGAGACAGTAATGATCGCTCTCACTTTGCGAATGAGGCGCGGTAACAAAGCGGAATACCAGAGCGTAAATTTCCGCTCAAACCATTCAGGATGGTCCAAGGCCGCCGCATCATGCACTGTCAAGACTTGCCGGCTTACTCCAAGAGGGCCGGTATTACCAGGACTCCACAGCAGCCGGTGCTTGAGCTGAGTAGGAAGGTAAAACTGCTCCCAGAGGTGCCCTTTTATCCCGTGCAACGCCCGCGACGGCTTTACTGAGCTCAACTCTGAAGGCAAGTGAGGCAACAGGCTGAGCAAATATCTCTGGACGCCTGTGATCTGGGATCCGAGCGTGCGTAGGTTGACACACGGTTCAAACGTCATCGTACGAGTGGATTCCTCACGGCATTTCCGATCACCAATCGGGATCACCGACTTGGCCATAAATTAACCCACTCTTGCTTGAAGCAGCTTCTTCAGGCGCGGAGTTCGAGTGGATATTCCAAGCGCCTGGCGAATGAGCATTCTCGCTATTTTTGAAGGTAAAATTGCCATTCCTATAAACCACCCGCTTACCGCAATCTTCTGCGTCCAGGAATATCCATGCCACCAAATGGAAGAAAGGACTCCTTTAGCGGAGAGGTTTAACCGGTTATCTCCGGGGTCGAGCCCACGGCCAG
>WNFI01380133.1_pt1 | contig 12044 bp, 9 predicted proteins | sample 5400471 | NCBI WGS metagenome assembly WNFI01 (sample SAMN13153348, study PRJNA577476) | soil metagenome | isolation source: 100 cm saprolite on Douglas fir-dominated hillslope | place: USA:California | collected 2013-09-17 | reverse complement strand
CTGCAAGCCGGTCACGAACCACAGGACCGCCAGAATGCCGAAGCCCAGGTGGGTGGGCAGGCCCCCCTCGGAAACCACTGCCATACCGAAACCGCCAATCGAGCCTACCGCCACCGACAGCAGGTAGAAGCGGCCCATCCAGCGATGCCGGTTCAGGGCCCGCGTCCTCAACCTTTGCGAGAACTGCCAGGGACCGAGCAGCAGGGCCCCCATACCGCCGGCAATGTGCAGGCGGAGCAGCTGAATGTAGCGGGAAAAGTGGGCGTCGCCGGGCGTGTAGAAGAAATAGGTCGACGCATACACGGCGACTCCGGCGGACAGCAACAGCATCAATCCCCAGAGCGAATTGGAGATCCACGATGTCGGTCGCGGGGATGATGCCGAGGCATCGGGAAAATGGGTGAGTTGAGCCATTGGTTCACTTCTCCCGGAGTGAAAGGGCGTTCGGGGCCATGACTGATTATTGGTCCCCACCGATGGCGTCAAAGTAAGGCGTGCAGGGCGTCAGCCGCGATTCTGTTCCGTCATGCACGGCGTAAGCAGCTTGTTTGTTTGCTTCATAGCCGTTGCGCCAGAGCGAAGCGGCGCCGTGCAGCCCATCCTTGTTGATGGCATAGAAATAGAGATGAAAGGTTCCCAGTTTCTTCTTGTCGTTCTTGTAGTTGCGCGCAACTCGTCCCATTGCTTCGAGGCAAGCGTCCGTCGGCGATTTGCCCTGGCGCATCATTTCAATGATGGTGTGCCCGCCGGAAACCTTGATGTTTTCCTCGCCCTTGCCGGTCGAACCCGCGGCGCCCACTTCATTGTCAACGCAGCAGCCCGCGCCAATGATCGGTGAATCCCCGACGCGCCCGGGAATTTTCCACGACAGCCCTGAAGTTGTCGTTGTGGCGGAGATGTCTCCCGTCGAATCGACCGCCATGCACGGAATCGTTCCCGTCCGCGGATGCGCGATCACCTGCTCGGCATAGGCGATTTGTTTTTCGTCGCCATTGAAGATGGCTGATACATGTTCTTTCCATTCGGGTGAATCGATTCCCGGCCGCCAATTCAAAGATGATTTCGCTTTCCACGCCAGCCAGATTTTCCGCGAGTGCTCCGTGAGCAGATTCATTTCCTCGAATCCTTCGGCCACTGCAAATCGCCGCGCTCCGTCACCCACAATCATCACGTGATTGGTCTTCTCCATGACCGTCTTCGCCAGCCGCGAAACGTTTTTGATCCGTCGCACGCTAGCAACCGATCCGGCGCGGTGCGTCGGCCCGTGCATCACGCTGGCGTCGAGCTCCACTTCCCCTTCTTCGTTGGGCAGTCCGCCGTAGCCCACGGAGTCGTCGTTCGGATCGTCCTCAACAATGGTGACGGCCGCGACGACGGCGTCCAGCGTGTCGCCGCCTTTTTTCAGAATATCCATTCCGGTGCCCAGCGCGTGGAGCCCATTGGCGCTGGAAATGATCAGCGGGCGCTTGCCCTGCGCCGCCGGCGCAAGGTTCCTAAGAGCCGCCGGATCCCTGCCGTTCGAATACGAGGCTCCAAATAATTTCTCGGCGCTGGCAATGGCGCTTCCGGCGAGCGAAGTCAGGAAAAATCTACGGCGTGACCACGGTTCCATTGGGAAACCCTCCTGGGCGTGCGGAGGGCAATATACAACAGTTGACAGCTCACAGTAGCTTGACGAACCAGTCTGGCGGGTTTCTGCAGCGGCAGCGATTCGAACGCCGAGCAGCTTCTCTAGCTGGAGGTGGCGGGCTTGGCGGGAAATTCGCCTTCCCAGCGCGCAATCACCACGCATGCGACGCAATTTCCCAGGACGGTGACTGCCGTTCGTCCCATATCCATCAACTGATCGATCGCGAAAAGGAGAAATAACGGTTCCATCGGCAGGTGAAACGAAGTTGCCGCGCCAAAAACAATCAGGAAGGAAGCGCGTGCGACACCGGCGGTCCCTTTGCTGCTGATCAGCAGCGTCAGAATCATCAAAAGTTGCTGGCCAATGCTGAGGTGCAGTCCGGCGGCCTGCACAACAAAAAACAGCGCCAAGGATTGATAGAGACTCGCCCCATCCATATTGAAGCTGTAACCGGCGGGAAGAACGAACGCGACGATTTGGCGCGGCAAGCCGAAGGACTCCAATTGCTCGATGGCGCGAGGCAGTGTGGCCTCGGAACTTGCGGTGGCAAATCCGAGAGTGACGGGTTCGGCGACGACACGGATGAATTGCTTGAGCGGAATGCGCGCCCACACCACGATCGGCAACAACACGCACACCGTGAAAAAAGCCAGCGCAATGTACATCGTCGCGAGCAATTTCAAAAGCGGGAGGAGAACTCCCAATCCCAAGTGGCCCACGGTGTAGGCCACCGCGCCGAAGACGCCAAGCGGCGCGGCATACATCACCAGATTGGTGAACTTGAACATGGTTTCCGAGAGGCTTTCCGCGAACGCCAGCATCGGACGGCGCTTCGAATCGGGAACCAGAATGAGCGCCATCGCGAAGAGCACGCTGAACACCACGATTTGCAGCACTTGTCCTTCGGCAACGGATTTGGCGATATTTTCCGGAAAAACGTCGGTGATGAGCTGCGTCGCCGTGTGCGGAGAAATATTCAGCGTTTGCGCCGTTGCTGACGGAGGCAGATGGACGCCTTCTCCGGCGCGACTGATATGAATGGCCACGTAGCCGACGAGCATGGCAATGGTCGAGACGACTTCGAAATAGATGAGCGACTTGATTCCCAGCCGTCCGACTTTTTTCAAATCAGAATGGCCGGCGATGCCCACCACCAGGACGCCGAAAAGCAGCGGCGCGATAATCACTTTGATGAGGCGAAGAAAAATCGTGCCGAGCAGTTGCAAATTGACCGCAACCGATGGCCAGTCGCGGCCAAACTCGGCGCCGGCCAGAAGTCCAACAAGAATCCAGGTTGTCAGCGAACGCCGCGAAGTGGCATACGCGGCGATGAACAGGATCGCCAGCCAGCGCAAGATCGCGGGAATCAGCGCGGGCAGTGGCAGCACGTGCGCTCCAAAGAGGAGCGATGCCCCGATGGCCATCGTTGCGGTAACAAGGGCTGCGGCAAGGAATTTATTTTTCATCGGCACTCAACGAAGGATTTCGTCGGTGCCGAAAGGTATGCTGGTTAGCGCCGCGTGTCAATGGCGATGCGCGTCGAATAACCAGGCGCGAATTTGTATGCGGCGCAGCGGCGCTAATTTGCCTACAACGCGGCGCCGTCCAATGCCATGCCCAGCCGCCAGCACAACTATTCGACGCGCAAGGCCACAAGCGGATCAATGCGTGTGGCGCGTCGCGCGGGAAGGTAGCAAGCCAGCAGGGCGACGGCCATCAAGAGCAGCGTGATGCCCACGTAGGTGAGGGGATCGCTAGCGCTGATGCCGTAGAGCAGGCCCGCAGTCTGGCGCGCGACCGGCAAGGCCACCAATATTCCCGCGGTCGCGCCAGCCAGCGCCAAGAGCATGCCCTGTTTGAGTACCAATCCCAGCACTTGACGCGGCTGCGCGCCCAGCGCCATCCGCAGCCCGATTTCGCTCGTACGCTGGGCGACCGAATACGCCAGCACGCCATAAATACCAATTGATGCAAGGATGAGCGCGAGCGCGCCAAACAGTCCGAGCAGCGCAGCACCCATACGCGCGGCCCAGAGTCCTTGCCCTAGAATCTGCTGCACGGTCTGGCCGTTGGTGAAGGCTAGATTTTTGTCAATTGGTTGCACCTGTGTGCGGACGGCCCCGAGAAGCGGTTCTGGATTGCCGTTAGTGTGCACGACGAGCGCGGCCGCGGGAGAATATGCCTGCCGCATGGGAAGATAAGCGATGGGCTGGGGTTCTTCGCCGATCTGACCAATGACCGCGGTTCCGACAACGCCGACAACCTGGAGCAGGTGCGGTTCCTGCACGATCGCGAAGCGCTTTCCGAGCGGTTCCTGGCCCGGCCACACCATCTTGGCCATGGCCTCATTGATGACGGCCACGCGCGTGGTATTTTCGCGGTCGAAATCCGTGAAGTCGCGGCCGCTCAACAATGGAATGCGCATGGTTTCGAAATGACCGGGAGTCACGTCGTCAAAATTGACGAGGGTGCCGCGGTTATTGGGGTCCGTTTGTTCACCTTCGCGAAAGATGGTGCCCAGTAAGCCGCCTCCGAACAAGCCGTTCGAGGATACCGAAGCGTTCACGACGCCGGGAACCGACTTGGCGCGCTCAATGGCATCGCGAAAGAATTGTTGCCCGTGATCGGCGTCATAGCGCAGAGCGCCGAGGTCGAAAAACATCTGGAGCAAGTTCTGCGACTCGAAGCCGGGATTGAACTGCTGGGCGTTCTGCATGCTGCGAAGAAACAGGCCGGAGCCGACCAGCGCCACCAGCGCGAGCGCAATTTCCGAAATCACCAGCAAGCCGCGCAAACGATTGTGGGTCCAGCCGAGCGTGCCGCCGCGGCCGCCGGTTTTCAAAATTTCGTTGATGTCCGTGCCGGAAGCCTTAATAGCCGGGATGATTCCGAAGAACAAGCCAGTAAACAAGGAGATAAGCAAGGTGAACCCCAATACGCGGGCATCGAAGGAGAGATCAATGGAGCCTTCCTGAAGAAAGGGAGGCCGGAAAGACCACAGCACGTTGCGTCCCCAGTAGGCGACGACCAATCCGGCCAGGCCCCCAAGCAGCGAAAGCACCGCGCTTTCGGTCAGAAGCTGGCGGACAAGGCGGAAGCGCCCCGCCCCCATAGCCGCGCGAATACTTAATTCTTTCTCGCGTTTGGCGGCTTGGGCGAGCAGCAGGTTCGCCAAGTTGACGCAGGCGATCAAGAGCACCAGGCCGACGACGCTCATCAGTACGCCGCCGGCGAGAGAGAATTGCTTTCGCTGATTGATCCCCAGCGCGGATTCGTTCAGCGGAAAGAGTTCGACGGTGCGGCCTTTGTTGTCGCGGGGATATTCTTTCTCGAGGCCGGAAGCGATGGTTTTCATGGCCGCCCGAGCTTCCGCAATGTCGACGTGCGGTTTCAAGCGGCCGACAATCGAGGTCCAGCGAAAGCGGCGGTTATTTTCGAGAGCCTTGAGTTGTCCGGTTAAGACATAATCGCGCATGGTGATGGGAATCCAGAGCGCGTCCGGAGGCCCGAGCGAGACGATACCCTTGAAACTCGGCGGCGCGATGCCCACGACGGTGTAGGGTGTGCCGTTCAGGGTGATGGTCTGGCCGATGAACCTGTCGTCCGAGCCGAATTTTCGCGACCATAGGCTGTAGCTCAAAACCACTTCCGGGTTGCCGCCGATTTTCTTGTCTCCATCGGCGATGAACGTGCGCCCGCGATAGGGCTTCACGCCCAGTACGTCGAAGAAATTGCCACTCGTGAGGGAAGCGTTCAATTGCTGCGGCTCGGCTTGGCCGCCCCAATTCAGCGGTATCGGAAAGGTGACGGTGGCGAGGCCGGAAAAAACAGTGTTCTGGTCGCGATAATCCTCATAGTTGGGGAGCGACGTGCCGGTGAGCTGGAAATTGGCGTTGCTGTCGATGGTTAGGGTGTCATGGGTGAACAGCTCCGCCAGTCGTGCAGGCTCCTCGACCGGAAGCGGGTGCAGGAAGACCGCGTTGATAATGGTGAAGATAGCCGTGTTGGCCCCGATGCCGAGCGCCAGCGACAGCACCGCCACGAACGTAAACCCGGGGCTTTTCTTCAACATCCGCAACCCGCCCCGCAAATCCTGTTGGAAGTTTCCAGCCATAATGTCACCCTCACTCAACGGTTAGGACGGCCAGCAAGGTTAATTGTTTCCAGCATTTTCGACGATTTCTGGTTTGCCAGTGGGTGGCCAACACAAGAGAGGAGCGGTGCGCCTAGGTAGGCGGGCCCCACAACGACGAGGAGAGGGCACGATGTATGGTGCCCCTGCAAAGTGGGGTCAGCCGACTCGTCAACTGTGAATTATCAACTGTCCACGCGGTACATGGTGATGCCGCTCATCAGCTTGGGGTAGAAATCGGTGGACTTCTGTGGCATCACTTCGCCGGCGGTGGCGATTTTCATCACTTGCTCGACGTCGCAGGGATTGAGCAAAAACGAGATTTGCGCGCGCCCGCTGTCTACGGCTTCCAGAGCCGCGCTGGCCTCGCGTTCGTATGTCAAATTTGCTTCCGCCGTTACCGCTTGCGGCGTAATGCCCAGTGCCGGCTCCAGGATTCCTTCGTGCAGCAGCACCACGTCTAGTTCGCGCTGCAGCGGCGAAATATTGGGCAGGAGTTGCGCGAGGTTGACGCCTTCGCGCAGCGCGAGCAAGTAGAACGCGCGCTTGCGAGCCTCGGGAGCGGGATAGACGCCGATCGCCCGCTTCTCCCGCGAGCTGGTGAGTTTGGCAAGAAATTTCCTTTTCGCCTCGGCCCTCTCGACGCTGCCCGAGAAGGGAAACTCCTCCGCCGCGAACCACGGTTCGAGATGACGCCGCACACCGCTCCAAGAAAAATCGTGAACGTGCGCTGCCACGCGATGCCCGGGCAGGATCATCAGCCCTTCGCTACGCGTATTGACGAAGGTCATCATGACGCGTTCGTACGGCGCATCCGGATCGATTTGTCCAGCACGCGCGCGACACTCGTTCCGGTAGTTCAGCGCCGTCTCGTAACGGTGGTGGCCATCCGCGATCACCAGTTTCTGGTCTTCCATCGCTTTCCGTATTGCCGCCACGCGCTGGGGCTCCGCGATAACCCAAAGCCGGTGCAAGACGCCGTACTCGTCACGCATTTCAGTGACCGGCGCGGCCGTGGATTCGGATTCCACAAGAATCGCGTCAATGCGCTTGGCCGCATCCGAATACAGCATAAAAAGCTGTCCCGTGTGCGTTCTTGTGTGCCGCAGAAGTTCCAGCCGGTCCGCTTTCGGCCCGGAGAGGGTGTGCTCGTGCCGGAACACCACGCCCGCCGAATACTCCTCGAGTTTGCCCGCGCCGATGAATCCGCGCCGGGTGCGGCGTTCTTCGGTGCCGGGCACGGTATATTCCTGCGTGTAGGAATAAAAAGACGGCGCCGGGTCTGGCACAACAATTTGGTCGCGAATCCAGTTCTCGATCGCCGCAGCTGCGCGCGTGTAAACGTTGTTCTGCGGCGCGTCGCCGGGATACGCGCGACCTTTTTCCACCGCAATCAGACTGTGCAGGTCGGCGGCGTAATATTTTTCCTGCATCGCCGGCGAAATTTTGTCGTACGGCTGCGTCAGAACGCGGTCGAAAGGCGCTCGCTTCGGGTCGTAGCGAAAAGCGCGGAAGGGATAAACCTGGGCCATGGAGTCTCCGGAATCGTTTTGTGCCGCTTGCCGAAACCTCTATTTTACGCGAACAAGCCGGAATTCCGAAAAAGACACCAGATCAATTTTCGATGGAAATCGGGGGTGAGATTGATGAATGTTGCGAAAAACCCGGCCATATTACAATTGTCTGCTCATGACCGTCCCGAATTGGTCCGCCTTGCGCGCCCTGATTTTCGATCTGGATGGCACACTCATCGATTCGAAGCGCGACTTGATCTTCTCCGTTAACGCCATGCTGGAGGAAATGGGCCGCGGGCAGCTTCGCGAAGACACTATTTCCGGTTACATCGGTCACGGCGCGCCGCAACTGGTCAGCCAGGCTCTAGGCAATGGCGCCACGGCAGTGGAACGCGAGCGAGCGCTGAAGTTTTTTCTCGCGTATTACGAAGACCATAAAATGGATTCGACTTGTGCCTACCCCGGAGTTCCAGAAGCTCTCGAGAAACTTGCCGCTTTTCCGATGGCCGTTTTGACCAACAAGCCGGTGCGCATCAGCGGGCGCATTCTGGAAGGACTGCACCTGGCAAAATATTTTCGCGCGGTTTACGGCGGCAACAGTTTTGAAACAAAAAAACCGGACCCGCTAGGTGCGCTCACGATTCTCCGCGGCCTGGGCGCCGCCCCGGCCGAAGCCATGCTGATCGGCGATTCCGAAGTGGACGTGCAAACCGCACGCCACGCCGGCACTTTTGCGGCGGCTGTGAATTACGGCTTCGGCAAGCACGACCGCGCCGCCCATCCCGCGGACATTTACTTGAACAGCCTCAGCGACCTCGTCCCGCTTCTTGGGAATCGCCACTGAGCGCTGTTCGCGCGATGGAGCTGATGCCAAAGCCGAATTTTCGCGCGAGGGCCTTCCAGCCGATCCCCGGAGCGCCGTCGTTCCAGAGCTGAATTGCTTTTTGCAAAAACCAGAGCAGGACGCCAAGAAACAAGAAGAGCGTCAGCCAGCGCAACGCACTTGCAAGCAGAACGGTTGTGAGGGCCGGCCACGCGAAGTGGAATTGTGCGAGAACATGTCCGCGGTCGAACATCCAGTGCCAGCCGGTGTGAGCGACGAGGGCAGACAGAATGATGGTGCCCATACGTTCCGCCACGGCGTAGCGGAAGAGGAGCTGCAGCACCGGAATGAGGAGAACGAGCACGAGGAGCTGCCCGAGTTCGACGCCGACATTGAATGAAAGCAGCGAGGTCAGCAAGTGCGTCCCGGCGAACTGCAAAGATTCCCGCAGGGCAAACGAAAAACCAAACCCGTGCACCAGGCCGAAGCCGAAGGCCATCATCCAGCGGCGCTGTAAGCTGCTGCCGCCAACAATGTTCTCTACTGCCATGTAAACGATGGAAATGGCGATGAGCGTTTCGATGAGCGGCGGAAACCAAAGGAAATTCGGCGCGAGACTGTAGGCGGAGGCAACCAGGGTGACGGAATGCGCGACGGTGAACGCGGTGACGACGGGAATGAGTGCGCCAAGGCGGCGAAACGGGATCACCAAGCAGAGCAGAAACAGCAAATGGTCGGTGCCGTCAAGAATGTGGAAAAAACCCAAGTCCACGAACCGCGCGGCCGACTGGTGCCACCGCGGATCGAGGTGGACGAGGCCGGGATCGCCGTTGAATTCGAATGCGCGAACTCCGCCGATGGCTGGCAGAAACCGAAGAACGGTGACTACGCGGAGGCCCAGGCGCGCAAGCGCCGGGTGGATGGAAAAGCGGGATTGTTCCGACCGGATTGGATACTCGAACAACACGTCGAGCATGGTCTGATCCCAATAGACGTTGGTGTCGCAAGAAAGCGGCGGCCCGGTGACGTGGGCATAGGCATCTTCATAAGAGACGAAGTAGCGCTCCGACGGCAACGAAATGCGAGTGGCGACGATTTGAGGTTTCAAAAGGGGAACATCCCCTTCGTAGACTTCGACGAAATCGGAGATCCAAAGCGTAGCGGCGCCGGGGAGCACGTCTTTGACGCGCGCGAGGTCCAAGTAGCCTGGTCCCCGCTCGGGGAAATTGACGTCGCGCATGGCTTTGAGGGGCACGCGAACCAGCAGATGAAGCTGCGTTCTTTCAGGCTTGACGAATGCCTGGACGGTAACGTCGTTGGGGATGTCGTGAGCCGGCGCGCGCCACGGAAGAAGCAAGAGCGGGGCCACGAGGAGCAAGCGGTGAATTCGAAGCATACCTTTTCTCTTTACTTCGTCTCTTTACTTCGCGACGTAGCCGGCGGGCAAGATCTTGTGAGGATCGACGCGCACAACCAAGTAGACGATTTTGTCCGAGGGGATTTCGCTGAACCAATGGGGTGTGTTCGGAGGAATGATGACGACGTCACCGGGGCCGATTTTGCGGCTCATGCCATTCTGGATGCCACTGCCTTCGGTGCTGGGGCCGTTCAATACGGTGACCACCTCATTGCTTGAAGGGACTTCTTTGGGATCATTGAGCGTGCCGCCGGTGACGAGCGTGCCGTTGCCGGAGATGACGTGATAAATCTCGGTGATCTGGCTATGCTCGATGCCGGATGGGGCCTCTTTGCCGGACGTCTTGAGGCGGCTGACGACACTGATGCCAACGTTATATTCGCTGCTGATACTGACGACGCGAATGGCCTGATCGCTGACTCGCACAGCGGCAACCTTGTGCACCAGGGCGTCAATTTCGGAGTTATTGATATCCGTGGCGGTGCCGCGGGGCAAATGGGAGGCCGGACTTGTTTGTGCGCGAAAAGTCTTCGGGATGACAAGAGCAAACGCGAACCCGAAAACAAGAAGAGTCAACATTATTTTTTTCACGACGCCTCCATGCTGGAACTAGCTTGCTTCGCCAACCTACTTGGTTGATTTCGGCCACAAGACGCCTTGGTCTTTTTTCGTAACCGGGGCCAGGCCTTGGTAGACGAATTTTTGCACACGCTGGCCACGATAGGTCTCGGTAGTGAAGAGATTGCCTTTTGAATCAAGCGTATCGCGAAGCAGGATGTAGATTTTTTCATTCGAACCGTCAGCCAGGAAAATGTATTTCTGCTGGGGATCCTTGGAAAAGGCGATGTCCCAGACCGACCCGTCACCCAGGGTTTTTGTGGCGATGAAGGCCTCTTTGACGAAGGTGCCATCTTTCTTGAAAACCTGGATGCGGTCGTTCGGACGGTCGCAGACATAAAGCAGGCCCTCGTTCGAAAGCTCGGCGCAATGGACCGGATTGCGGAATTGCTGGGCAGGTGGCGTATCGGGATTGTAGGGGCCGAGGTTGGTGTCGTCGGGCTTCTTACCATAGGCGCCCCAGTGGCGCTTGTACTTTCCGGTTTCGGCGTCATAGACGATGACGCGATGATTGCCGTAACCATCGGCTACATATAGCTCGTCGGTGGCGCCATCGACAAACAATTTCGCGGGGCCCTTCAGGTTTTCTGTGTCGTTGCTGCCTTGGCTTTTACCCGGATGGCCGATTTGCATGAGGAATTTGCCGCTCTGCGTAAATTTCAGAACCATGTTGTCATGGTAGCCCTTGGGATCCGGGCCGCGACTATTGCCGCCGATCCAGACGTTGCCTTTGTAATCCACGGTGATGCCATGATTCGAATCGGGCCAATCGTAACCGGCGCCCGGACCGCCCCAATGCCCGATGAGGTTGCCTTCTTCATCGAACTCAAGAACCGGCGGAGCCGGAATGCAGCACTCCGCAGCGGGCGGTTTTGCGGTGGCGTAAATTTCCATGGGTTCGTAGGTATTCGTCCGATGGACGATCCAGATGTGGTCCTGGGAGTCCACGGATACGCCGACGGTCATCCCCTGGATCCAATGGTTGGGAAGCGGCTTCGGCCAAAGTGGGTCCACTTCAAACTGCGGCGCTTCGATGCCGGCAGCAGCCACGGCGGCGCGTTTCTCAAGGACGGCGGAAATGACGCCGAGTCCGGCCAGAAGCACTAGAAAAGCAGCGACCCGATGAAATTTGTGCTTCACTGTTCCTCCACTTCCTGGTGCGGCCCGTTGCCGGTTCGCACTGATGGCGTACCCGCCGCGTCTTCAGAATTCGCTCTTGCTCACTACGAGGGATTGCCTATGCTATCCGCAAACGGCGTGGATTTTACACCACTTGCCATTCCGTGAGTGGAGGAAAACGATTCTTAGGGGCTCGTGGCCATCCCACCGACAGATGTCCCGACTCTCTGGACCGACCTCATCACGGTGCTTGGTGCGAGACGCTAATGAACTAGCCGGCTAGTTCCTGGATGAGGCAGCCGTGGAGGATCCGTCTGTGGCGTCGAGGATGAATGCAGTCTGATCATTCGTCAGCACAAAAAGCCGTCTGCCGTCTTCGGAAAAAGATTCGCAGAGATGCGGCTTGTGAACGAGAAATTAGAGATTGCTTTCAGCGTATGCAAGTCGTACACGACAAGGCGACCTCTGCCATTGGAAAGGCATAAGCGGTCGCCGTTGCGGGAAATCTGTGGGCGATAGCCGAACCATTTTGCTTTCTGCTCCCCTGTCGAAACGGAATAGAGAAGCACGCGATTAAGATTGTCGGTGACCACCAGCCAATCGCCCACGGCCATCTGATATTCGGGATGGAATGAATATTATCCGGTCGCTTTCCCACCGTATCTCTTTATGCAAGTGCCGCGGTTCGTTCGCTTGTCAGCGAGAAGCAACTTGCGCTGAGATAGAGACGTGGGATCTTCTACTTTTGCGACCAGAAGGTGCAGCATGAGATCGAGTGCCAAATACATTGC
>WNFI01555738.1_pt1 | contig 12045 bp, 12 predicted proteins | sample 5400471 | NCBI WGS metagenome assembly WNFI01 (sample SAMN13153348, study PRJNA577476) | soil metagenome | isolation source: 100 cm saprolite on Douglas fir-dominated hillslope | place: USA:California | collected 2013-09-17 | reverse complement strand
TCAGCCAGACGAACGCGAGGATCGCGATCACCATCACGTCGTACTGCCACGTCGCGCGCTCGAAGGTCCAGAAGAACGCGTTCCACAGCATGCGGGCGGGGAGCGGCGCCCGCTTCATATCGTCGCGGCCCTTTCCTCGTCCCTGAGGACGCGGTAGGTGAGAATGACGCGGTCGGCGACCGAAAAGATCGACAGCACGAGGATCACCCAGAGCACGGCGGCCATCCGGTTGGTGAAAGCGCCGATCATGAACAGCACGATCCGCTCGGGGCGCTCCATGAAGCCGACCTTGCACTTGGCGATCAGCGACTCGGCGCGCGCCCGGGTGTAGCTGGTCATCAGCGCGAACATCATCGCGAACGACGCGACCATCACGTAGTCCCTCCGGCCGAGGCTCGAGTACAGATAGATGAGCCCGATGAACAGCGCGATGTCGGAGAAGCGGTCGATCACCGAGTCCCAGAACCCGCCGAACTTGCTCACCTCCCCGGTCTCGAGCGCGACCTTGCCGTCGATGAAGTCGAAGATATTGGCGACAATCATGGTGAAACCGGCGCTGATGAAGTGCCCCCGCGCCAGCTTGTAGGCGGCCCACGAATTGATGAGCACACCGATGAAGGTCAGCGTGTTGGGATGGATTCTCAGCGCCACCGCCAGCCGGATGATGGCGCGCAACGGAAACATGCAGATGTTGCCGATGAAGCCGGTGAAGGTCATGCGCTGATATAATTAAAGGTTCGAATCCCTGCCGGAAGCGCACAAGTGTAGTCCATGCCGATTCAAGACCTCAAGGGCCGGATTGCCCGCCTGCCGGAGCAGCCGGGCGTCTACCTCTATGCCAACCAGGCAGGGGACACGCTGTACGTCGGCAAGGCGAAGGTCCTGCGCGATCGCGTGCGCAGCTACCTTGGTGCGCAGGGGACGAGCCCGCGCATCGACGCGCTGCTCGAGGAGGCGGCGCAGCTCGAGTTCATCGTCACCGATTCGGTGGTGGAGGCGCTCGCGCTCGAGAACGGTCCGTTCATGCCCGCCAAGCTGGGTCGCAAGACGATGGCGCTGACCCACCGGTTGTTCGGCATCCGATCCTGCAACGAGGTGATCACCGGCGGCCGGGCGCGGCCGTGCCTCGAGTACGACATCCGCCGGTGCATCGCGCCCTGCGTCCGCGAGATCTGCAGCGACGAGACCTATGCCACGGCCGTGCAGCACACCCGGCTCTTTCTCGAGGGGCGGAACGACGAGCTGGTCGCGCAATTGAAGCAGCGCATGTCGGCGGCAGCGGTCGAGGAACAGTACGAGCGGGCGGCGCAGCTCCGCGACGCGCTTCGCACGATCGAGACGCTCCAGCAGCGGCAGCAGAAGATGGCGGGCACCGGGCTCGGCGACCGGGACGCGTTTGGCCTCAAGATCGGTCCCGCCGGCGCCGTCGTCCAGGTCTTCCAGGTCCGCGGCGGCAAGGTCGTCGAGCGGGTGGAGCTGGCCACGAGCGCCGATGCCGGTGTGTTCGACGCCGCCACCGAGTCCGGTGGCGTCCGCCTTCAGGACGAAGAAGCCATCCTCCAGGCCGCGCTCGAGCAGTTCTATACGGACAACCCGGCGCCGCCCGAGATCCATATTCCGGTCGGGCTCAGCGCCGCGGAGAGCGAAGTGATCGAGGCCTGGCTGACCGATCGATCCGCGCACCGCGTGCGGATCGTGGTGCCGAAGCGCGGCGAAAAGCGCGGCCTCCTCGATCTCGCCGCGCGCAACGCGCAGGTCGCCTACCAGACGCGGTTCAACGAGACCGTCGCCGCACACTACGACGCGCTCGAAACCCTCCGCGTCGTCCTCAACCTGCCGGCGATCCCGCGGCGGATCGAGTGCTTCGACATCTCTACCATCCAGGGCAGCGAGACCGTCGCGGCGATGGTGGTGTGTGAAGACGGACGGATGAAGCGGGGGGAGTATCGCAAGTTTCGAATCAGGGGAAGGAGGTTGGAGGTTGGAGGCGGGAGGTCGGAAAACCCGGAAGCCCCAGCCTCCAGCCTCCAGTCTCCGACCTCCGAACGTATCCTCGACGACTTCGCCTCCATGCACGAGGTCGTACTGCGGCGGTATCGCAAGGTCCTCGAGAACGGCGGGCCGTTTCCGGACCTGATCCTCATCGACGGCGGGAAGGGGCAGCTCTCCGCGGCATACGCCGCGCTCGAGTCGCTCGGGCTGGCGAATCTCGTCGCGGTAGGGATCGCGAAGAAGGAGGAGCTGCTGTTCACGCGCGAGCACGTCGAGCCGATGGCGCTGGTGTCGAACAGCCCGGCGCTGCTGCTGATTCAGCGAATCCGCGACGAGGCGCACCGCTTTGCCATCACCTTCCATCGCCAGTCGCGCGCCAAGCGCGACCTGCGCTCGGCGCTCGACGACGTGGCCGGAATCGGGCCGCGCCGCCGCAAGGCGCTCCTGACGGCGTTCGGGAGCCTGGCCGGTGTGCGGCGCGCCACGCGCGAGGATCTGATCGCCGTCGTCGGCGCGAAGTGCGCGGACCAGGTGCTGGCCTATTTTGCCGGGCAGCCCTGATAAGGTTAGCGGGGAGCGTCCAGATGGCCCGGAAGACTCACAAGCGCCTCGAGCCCTACCTCGTCAGCAACGGCCGCCACTTCCGGTTGAAGGACCACGATCCCGGCGATCGCGGCTGGATCACGTCGAAAGAAGAAGCGCGCGATCAACTGCAGAAGGACAGGGAGGAGCTCTGCATTCTGCAGGAGAAGTTGTACGCGCAGGCCCAGTGGGGAGTGCTGCTCGTGTTCCAGGCGATGGACGCCGCCGGCAAGGACGGCGTCATCAAGCACGTCATGGCGGGAGTCAACCCGGCGGGCTGCGAGGTGCGCGCCTTCAAGTCGCCGTCAGCCGAAGAGCTCGACCACGATTTCCTGTGGCGGACGACGAACGCGCTGCCCGAGCGCGGCCGGATCGGCATCTTCAACCGCTCGTACTACGAGGAAACGCTGGTCGTCCGCGTCCATCCGGAATTTCTGAAGAAGGAGAAGCTGTCGCCGGCGCTGGTGACCAAGCGGATCTGGAAGGAACGGTTCGAGGACATCAATGCCTTCGAGCTGCACCTGGCGCGTAACGGGTTCCTGGTGCGGAAGTTTTTTCTCAACGTCTCGCACAAGGAGCAGCGGCGCCGCTTCCTGCAACGGCTCGAGCGCCCCGAGAAGAACTGGAAGTTCTCGATGGCGGACGTCAAGGAGCGCGCACGTTGGAAGGACTACATGGAGGCCTACCAGGAGACGATCCGCCACACGTCGACCCGCCACGCGCCCTGGGTGGTGGTGCCGGCGGATGACAAGAGGTCGGCGCGGGTGATCGTCGCGGCGGCCGTCATCGAGGCCATCAGGTCGGTCCATCCGGCCTTCCCCAAGCTGGACGCGGCGCAGCGGCGGGAACTGGCGCGGGCGCGACGCGCGCTGGAGCACGAGGGGCACCGCATAAAGTCTTGATGGGGCGCTGTTTCTGACGTATTCTAACCGTTCAGCGGCCACCGCAACACCATCCCACGGCGCGGGCGCTCGGCCGTGTCTCGTTGAACCCGCTGGTCCACATCGACTGGATCGGCACGGTCCTGCTCCCGCTGATCGCCATGTTCAGCCGGCTGCCATTGATCGGCTGGGCCAAGCCGGTGCCGGTGGTGATTCGTAACCTCCGTCATCCGCGGCGGGATTTCATGCTCGTCGCGGCCGCCGGACCGGTCAGTAACCTCCTGCAGGCGGTGGTCGCCGCCGGCCTGCTGCGCCTGTTCTGGAACGGCACCAGCGAGAGCGCGCCCGGCGTCGTCGTGACCCTGCTGTTTTTCGCGATCCAGATCAACCTGCTGCTGGCGTTCTTCAACCTGATTCCCGTGCCGCCGCTCGACGGCGGCAATGTGATGATCGGGCTGCTGCCGCCGCGCGTCGCGGCGCAGTACTCGCAGCTCCGCCAGTACGGGTTCATCGTTCTCTACGTCCTGATGCTGACCGGGGTGGCCAGCGCGTTCATCATGCCCCCGACCAATCTCATGATGAGGATCCTGCTTCCGTGAAAGCACGCGTTGTCTCGGGCATGCGGCCGACCGGCCCGCTGCATCTCGGCCATCTCGTCGGGGCGCTGAACAACTGGGTGCCGCTCCAGGACCAGTACGACAGCTTCTACTTCGCCGCGGACTGGCACGCGCTGACCAGCGAATACGCCGATACGAGCAAGGTCGTCGAGAACACCTACGCGATGGTCGCGGACTGGATCGCGGCGGGTCTCGATCCGGAGAAGAGCACGTTCTTCATCCAGTCGCTCGTGCCGCAGCACGCCGAGCTGTTCCTGCTCCTGTCGATGGTGGTGCCGGTGCCCTGGCTCGAGCGCGTGCCGACCTACAAGGAGCAGCAGGAGAACCTGAAAGACCGCGATCTCTCGACCGTGGGCTTTCTCGGGTATCCGCTGCTGCAAACCGCGGACGTCACGATCTACGACGCGAAGTTCGTGCCGGTCGGCTCCGACCAGGTCGCGCACCTCGAGCTGTCGCGCGAAGCGGTGCGCCGGTTCAACAACTTCTTCGGCGACGTCCTGGTCGAGCCGCAGCCGCTCCTCACCCCCGTGTCGCGGCTGCCCGGGCTCGACGGCGACAAGAAAATGAGCAAGAGCATCGGCAACACCATCGACCTGGCGGACAATGCCGACACCGTCAAGAAGCGCGTGATGCAGATGTACACGGATCCCAAGCGTGTCCGGGCGGACATTCCCGGGACCGTCGAAGGCAACCCGGTGTTCATCTATCACGACGCGTTCAACCCGGACACCGCCGAGGTCGACGATCTGAAGGAGCGGTACCGCGCCGGCACGGTCGGCGACGTCGAGGTGAAGAGTCAGGGACGCGGTCAAACTGAGGTACGCGTGATGGAACAGGAATTCGAGTCCATTCTCGAGGCGTACCCGGTCCGCTTGCAGAACTTCGAGGGGCCGCTCGATCTGCTGCTGCACCTGATCAAGCGCAGCGAGGTCAGCATCTACGACATTCCGATCACGCTGATCACGTTGCAATACATCGAGTACATCGACCTGATGCAGGAGATGAACCTGGACGTGGCGGGGGAGTTCCTGGTCATGGCCGCGACGTTGATTCACATCAAGTCGCGCATGCTGCTGCCGCGTCCGGACCCGGCGCAGGAGGATCCCGAGGAGGATCCGCGCGACGCGCTCATGCGCCGGCTGCTCGAGCACCAGAAGTTCAAGGCCGCGGCGGAGCTGCTGCACGAGCGGGAGACGCTGCGCAGCGCCCAGTGGACCCGGCCCGACGGGCCGATCGCGGAGATCGCCGGCGAGGCGCCGGAGCCGGAGGTCGAAGTCGATCTATTCAGCCTGATCAGCGCACCAAGGCCGGTCTCGTCGTCACGTTCCTGGCACTGCTCGAGATGATCCGGCTGAAGTTGATCCGCGTGTTCCAAAGCGGTGTCGTCGGGCCGATCCGGATCTACAAGCGCGCCCGCCCGGCGGACGCGCCGAGGCCGCTGCACGATCCGGAGCAGGTGCATGCCGAGCACCTCGCGCAAGCAGCGGCAAAAAAGGACGACCGGTAATGTCTGACCATCTGAAGCCAATCATCGAAGCGCTGATCTTCGCGTCCCCCGAGCCGATCACGCGGAAGACGCTCTACAGGCTCCTCGACGGCGAGCCGAAGGAGGACGTCGACACCGCGCTCGCGTCCGTCCGCGCGGACTACGACCGGCCCGGCGGGCTGCAGATCGTGGAGGTGGCCGGCGGCTACCAGGTCACGACCAAGCCCGAGCTCCATGAATGGGTCCGCAAGCTGTTCCACGAGCGCACGACGTCGAAGCTGTCGGTGCAGTCGCTCGAAACGCTGGCGGTGATCGCCTACAAGCAACCGGTGACGGCGCCGGAAATCGCGGAAATCCGCGGCGTCAGCAGCAGTTCGGGCGTCCTGCAGACGCTGATCGAGCGGAAGCTGATCAAGACGGTGGGGCGGAAGGCCGTGGTCGGCCGTCCGTTCATGTACGGCACCACGCGCGAGTTCCTCGATCGGTTCGGGCTCAACGACATCACCGACCTGCCGAAGGTCGAAGAGCTATCGGACGCGCTCGGCTTCGAGCTGCCGGCCGGCCTCGCGGAGCCCACGGTCACCACCTCTCCGCTGCCCTTCGATGCCGCGGAAGAGGCCCCAGCCCCCGAGCTCACCGAAGACGAGACGACGGTCCACTAATCGATTTGGTGGTTTGGTAATTTTGTAATCTGGTGATGGCAAATCACGAGATCACCACATCGCTAAATCACGAGATCACTTGGTTTGCGCGGCGCGCCGAAGGCGCGTCAACTCCTGCTGATCCAGCTCGCGCCAATGCCCGATCGGGATCTGCTCGTCCACGATCGGCCCGATGCGCACGCGGCGGAGGCGGGCGACGGGGTGGCCGATCGAGTCGAACATCCGGCGCACCTGCCGCTGCCGTCCTTCGTGCAGCACGATCTCCACGAAGGTCTGCTCGGTGCCTGAGGCCGTCGTCTTGACCGGGCGATCGGCAATTCGCACCTTGGCCGGCGCCGTCCGCTCGCCGTCGAGGACGACGCCGCGGGCGAGGCGTTCCAGGTCCGCCGCGGCCGGGACGCCGCGGACTCGAGCCTCGTACACCTTCTCGATCTCGTGGCTCGGATGCATCAGGCGCGCGGCAAGCTCGCCGTCGTTGGTCAGTAGCAGCAGCCCTTCCGAGTCGTAGTCCAGCCGGCCGACCGGATACACATACTCCTTCACGCCTTTCAGCAGATCCATCACCGTCGGCCGGCCCTGCGGATCGCTGCGCGTCGTGACGTAGCCGCGTGGTTTGTAGAGGAGGATATAGCGCTTCCGCTTCTGCTCTTTGATCCGGCGGCCGTCCACCCGGATCTCGTCACGCTCGGGATCGGCTTTCGTCCCGAGCGTCTTGACGGTGGTCCCGTTGACCTCGACGCGGCCCTGCGCGATCAGCTCTTCGGCCAGCCGGCGCGATGCGACCCCGGCGGCCGAAATAATCTTCTGCAGGCGTTGTTCACTCATCGAGCAGGTTCGCCCAGAAGTGTATCAGCCGCCAGACCGCCGCGACCGTCGGCGCGCGATTCACCTCGGCATGGGTGATGAGCGGCGTCAGCAGCACGTGCACCGGCACGCCGCGCGCCGCCATATCGCGCGCGAGCAGCGTCGACTCGATCGCGGGGACGACGTTGTCGTCGGTGCCGTGCAGCAGGTAGACCGGAATCCGCGGAAACGGCGCTCGCGTCGGGGACAGCGCCGGATCGCCGCCGAGATCGGCGACGTGAGGTAGCAGCACCGGCCCGAGATGCGCGACGTCGCGCGCATTGACGTAGTTCATGTATGTTCGCGCCGGTTCGTCGAGCCCCTCCGCCAGGCGGCCGGCCCGGGCGAACTCGAGCGCCGCCTTCGGCTTGTCCACCAGGTCCAGCCGCGACGCTTCCAGAAACGACAGGATCGCGTTGCGCAGCGGCTGCACCTCCGCCGCGGGAACCACCCGATCCGCGACGCCGAGCAGGACGATGGCGAGGCCGTAGTCGTGCGGCGGGCGGATGATGCCGTCGGGCTGCACGCCGGTGCACAGATACCGCAGCGTCCGCGGAAGATCGGCGTGTCCTCCGAATGCCATGACGTAGGCCACGCGGCCCTGAAGCGCCTCGCGGCCGGCGGCCACGATCGTGAGGCCGCCGCCGAAGCTGATCCCTATCATCCCGATGCGTCCGCCGCTTCCGTGGGGCCCGGCCGTCGCCGAGGCGAACAGCGCCGCGTCCTCGATCATATCGGTGGTCCCCGCCGTGACCAGGTAATGGGCGAGGTCGTCCAGCTGCGCGGTGTAGACCTGGTGGCCGGTGGCGGCGATCTGCCGCGCGAAGGCGATCAGCCGCGGCTCGTCGATGCCCGCGGAGTGCACGCCGGGCACCAGCAGCACCGGACGCCCGTGCTCGATCCGAGGAGAATAGAGACGCGCCCGAAGCACGCCCCGCCTCCAGGGGATCGCCACGTCACGCTCCGTGACGCCCACGTTGTCCCACGACGCCATCGTCCGCGCGGCGCCTTGCATACCCGCCGCCTGTACGACGAAGCCGGCGCCGCGCAGATACGATCGTCCCTCGGCGGCGGCGATGGCCAGCGCCGCGACCAGCGGCGGGCCGAGCAGCAGCGCGATCCGGAACCGCAAGGGCCAGCCGCGAAAAAATGGCACCACCGTCATTCCTGCGGGCGAAGTCACGGTGGATAATACAGTGTGACCAGGCTGCTCATCATCGCCATCGACGGGCCGTCGGGCGCGGGGAAGGGAACGGTCGCCCGTGCCGTCGCCGCGCGGCTCGGCTACCGGCACATCGACACCGGTGCGATGTATCGCGCCCTCGCGTGGAAGGCGCTGCACGACGGCGTGGATCTGGGCGGCGAGGTCGCCGTCGCCGCGCTCGGCGAGCGCGCCGCGTTCGATGTTGAAGACGGCCGCGTCGACATCGACGGCCACGACGTCCAGACGGCGATCCGTACGCCAGAAATCGACAAGGCGGCCGCCGCCGTGGCGCGGCACCCGGCGGTGCGCCGCGTCCTCGTCGCGCGTCAGCGTAGCTACGGTGCGGGCGGAGGCGTCGTGATGGAGGGGCGCGACATCGGTACGGCGGTGTTTCCCGAGGCCGACGTGAAGATCTACCTGGACGCGTCGCCGGAAGAGCGGGCGCGCCGGCGCGCCGCCGACCCCGCGCACACCAGCTCGAAGAGCGCGCAGTTGTCCGAGGTCGCGACGGCGCTCGCCGAACGCGACCGGAGCGACTCGACGCGCGCGGTGTCTCCGCTCGCGGTCGCTCCCGACGCCACGTTGATCGACACGACCGGCGTGCCGGTCGATCGCGTCGTCGAGCAGGTGCTCGCGCTGGTTACGTCCCGTTCTTCGTAGCGGCGTAAATCAGCGCCCGCGTCGCCCAGTTCGTGGCCGACGCGGAGATGAACTGATCCTTTCCGTGCGGGAATCCGGCGTCGAAGTACGGTTGGATCGGAATGGCGCGCCTCGCCACGAACCACGATCCGTCGGCCAGCTGAGTCTTCAGGAGGAACTGCACACCGCGTTGGACCACCGGATCGCTCGCGGGCAGTGCAGCCGCCTCGAGCAGCGCGACCAGCGCCTGGCCGGTCGCATACGCGTCGCTGTCGAGGGTCGGCAGCTGGGACCATCCGCCGTCCGGGCGCTGCAGCGACACCAGCCGGCGGCCCGCCGCGACGACGGCGGCGTTGCCGGCGTGGGCCCAGTGAAGTCCCAGCACCTGATACGTCCGCTCCTGCGTGCCGTCCGGCTGTGCCTTCAAAAGCCATGCGCCCGCCCGCCTGATGGAATCGTCGGCGAGCGGCCGCTCGTAGGCCGCACCGTAGGCCTGTAGCGCGCGCAGGCACTGGGCTGTCGACTTGACATCGCCCGACTCCATTGGCGGACGGTGCGCGAACACCGGCCAGTGCCCGTCCTGCCGCTGCTGCAGCCGGATGAAGCGGCTCATCGCAGCCGTGGCCGCGTCCGGTGCATGGCGCTCGGCGGCAAGACCGTTCAGGATCGGGCTCATCGTGTCGCTGTCGCCGGGGATGCCCTGCAGCAGCAGGGCGCGCTCGCGCCAGTCGTCCAGCACGCAGCCGGTTTTCTGCGTGAAGATCTCGTCGGCCCGCTGCAGCAGCGGCAGGCTGCGCAACACCGCGGCGCGCGCGGAGGGGGCCGGCGCAAAGGCCACGGCCGCCGGCGCGGGTGTCGAATCCTTCGCTCCGGCTTGGACCAGTGCGTCCACGACCGGCGTGTGCCCGTGCCGCCGCGCGACGCCGAGCGCCGTCTCGCCGCCCGGGCCCGTCGCGTTGATGTTGGCGCCGTGCGCCAGAAGCGCCCGCACGGCGTCGACCGGCATCGCCTCAGATGCCGCCGCCAGCACGATCATCGGATAGCCGGTGGGGCTCTGCACGTTCGGGTTGGCGCCGTGCTCGAGCATCGGGATGGTCCCGAGCGCCGGCCCGAGCGGTGGGGCGGCAAGCGCCATGGTGGGCGAAAACAAGGGCGGTGGCAGCGTCTCCGAGATCGCCGCGATGCAGCCCCCGCACCGGGCGCGCATCGCGAACGCGAGCGCGGCGAATCCGGCGCGGCCGACATCCGAGCCGCGCTCGATCAGCAGCCGGATGATCGCCTCGTCCCCTTGTTTCGCCGCTTCAGTGATCGCCGTCAGCGGTCCGAAGACGCCCGGCGCCTGCAGCGACGGATTCGCGTGGTGATCGAGCAGCAGCGCCACCACGTCGCGGTTCCCGCGGATGCCGGCGGCGATGATGAGCGGCAGCCGGCCGTCATTCGACCGGGCCGAGACGTCGGCGCCGTGCTCGACGAGCAGGCGGGTCTTCTCCAGATCCGTCAGCGCCCACATGAGCGGCGTGGCTCCCGCATCGTTGGAGATGTTCGGGTTGGCGCCCTGATCGAGGAGTGCCTTCACCAGCGGCGCATCGCCGTAAAGCACCGCCGCCATCAGCGGCGTCGCGCCGCCCGGACCGCGCAGCGTCGAGAGCTTTGGATGGCCGGCGAGGGTCGAGAGGAACGTCTCGCGGGCGCCGGCGCGCAGCGCCGCGGCCGCCTGCACGGCCGCGGGATCGAGCGGCGGCACCACCACGTCGCCGGATGCGTGATCCGGCCACGCCGCTCCCTGATCGATCCAGTCCTTAATCGTCGTGATTTCGGCGGACGTCAGCGGTTCCTCTTCAAAGGGCATCTGGTGCCCGTAACTGGTCCCCGTCAGGCGTAGATAGAGCCGGCTGGACTTCGAGCTCCCCGGACCGATGACTGGAAGGGTCCCGCCGCGCATGGCGTCGCGCCGCCGATCGAGCCGGAACCCGTTCATCTGCTTGTCGGGGCCATGGCACTCGTAGCAGTGCTGCTCCAGGATCGGCTGCACGTCGCGTACGAAATCCACTTTCGCGGTTGTCGCCGGTTGCGTTGCGAGCTGCTGGGCTGAATACGACGTACTGAACAGAAAGACGGAGACGACGGCCGCGAACACCAGTCGATGCATCGGTCCTCCGGGGAAAACGAGGTGCGAGGCCAGCCGCTAATCTTTGTCGTGATCCTTATAGTCCTCCGCCGACGCGGGATCAAGCTCCCAGCGGTGCCGGTCGCGCTCGATGATCTTGTCCGCGGCCTTCAATTCCTCGTCATCCTGATACGTCACGCCGAGGGCCGCGCCGATTTCATCGACGACGTCCTGGTCCGGCGTGGGGTTGTCCCCGCCGGGGGCCTCGTCGCCCACCGCGTACGCGTCTTCCCAATCCGCGTCCACGTCGCCGCCGGTCATCGCCGGGCTCGTTTCGGTGTGCTCCTTCTTCGCATGGCGCAGCGCGGCGCGGCCGCTCCGCGCCGCGGAGCCGTGTCGGTCCATGTTGAGGCTCGAGGGGGGCGTCTGGAGGGATTCTTCCACCTCGCGGAGCTGCTTGCGCTCGCGCTCGAGACCCGGAACGCGCCGGCCATCGCCGGCGCCGGCGGCCGTACCGGTCGACCGCTTCGTCGGCATCGGGTTGGTTCTTCCGGTGACGGTCCGGCCGGTCGCCGGGGTCTGCGAGAGCGTCGATTCGCGTCCGGTCCCGCCAGCCTTGCGTCTGGTCGAAAGCCCGGCCCTGGATTTCTTGGGAGGGCCCGTCCGGCTCGTCTTGGCCGTAGCCGTCTTTGGGCGTTTGGCCTTAGAGAGTGTGGAACGCCTCTTTTGGGTAGATGCCCGCTTGCGCTTGGCTGGCTGTCGCTTCTGTTGATGAGGGGGGGCGGCCCGCTTGGCAGCCTGCTTCTTCGATTTTGCCTTGCGTGCCGGCTTCCTGGCCATCCTGAGACTCCGTTCCGTGTGAGCGGCCCGACTTGACCGAGCGGCCGTAAGTGATGGATAATCTACTGCTTATCGCAACTCAAGCGATTGGACATCACAGCCCGCCGGAGCTGAGATCCCGGCAAGTACGCGTAGAGAGGACCCGCAGAGCATGACGCAAGCAGACGATCCGAAGAGCAACCCGACTAGAGG
>WNFI01305491.1_pt1 | contig 12047 bp, 13 predicted proteins | sample 5400471 | NCBI WGS metagenome assembly WNFI01 (sample SAMN13153348, study PRJNA577476) | soil metagenome | isolation source: 100 cm saprolite on Douglas fir-dominated hillslope | place: USA:California | collected 2013-09-17 | reverse complement strand
GACTTCTCTTGTAACCCAACCAACAAAATCGACCCAGCCGAGCCCAGCCTTTGAACCAACCGCGCTTACGATTGATACTTTTTCCGTCCAACTGGGCCCTTCCGCAACCCTGGAAGTGCAAGGGAACCTGAACGGCAAGGGCTACTGGGTCGGCGCTAAAGGCATGGTGCCGCTGGAACGATTGCTGGCGCTTGGATCGGTCACCGGATTTCCCTCCCACGTTGCCAATACAACTGCTTCTGCGCAGGTTGATCTGAACATCAGCGGGCCCTGGACCAATTTTGCTCCTGCCAAACTGCATGGGACGGCCCACCTGCAGAACGTGGCCACATGGATTCCCGGCCTGAAAGACCGCATGGTGCTGACTGAGGCTGACGCCCAACTGACCGATACAACCGTGAACCTCACCCACATCACCGGACAGTTTGAACATTCTCCCGTCGCATTCACCGGCTCCGTCAGCAGCCCCATGAACTGTGGAGACGGCTTGCTTTGTCCATCGGCAAGTTGACGCTGGCGGAAATTCCGCTGGAAAAGTTTACCGCTCACGTAGAAATGGGCGACCACTCTCTTCTGGTCAACCGTGCAACGGCGAAGATTGCCGGCGGATCAGCCGAAGGTGATTGGAAGATCGACTGGACTGGCTCAACGCCACGCTACAATGGCGCGGGAAAGCTCGACGCTGTTTTCACGGAACGTTTGGCGGCGTCACCGGATTCTTTTGCCGCAGTGCTTGCATCTTGGATCAGCGGAAAAACCGACCTGAAGTATTCAACCCATTTTGAGGGCAAGACTCCGGCGGAAATGCTTGCCAGCGCCGGCAGCCATGTGGAATTCACCGTGACGAACGGATCCTCACGGGCGCTCTTGCTGGAGGCAGCCAAACCGCTGAAATTCCAGAATGCGCAGGTCGCTATGGAACTGGACCATGCGGTTTTAAAGGTACTGCCAAGCAAATTTAAAACGGAGAGCCGCATCTATGTAATGAGCGGGACCATCTCCCTGGCAAACAGCGAGGCAAAATTGAAGCTGAACAACAACGGCTCCCAGTGGGAAATCACCGGTGCCGTGGATAAACCGCAGATTGTGGCCCAGCCGATTACCGCACAGGCGGCGCCCGCCCATACCAGATGAAGATTTCCAGAATTTTCGCAACCGTTCTGCTGCTGGGCTGCGTTGCCTACATCATCACGCAGCAGTCCGGAGACACGCAGGCCCCTCCCACACACCAGCCATCCGATGCTTCGCCGCACTCAGGCTCCGGCCATCGCTTGGCGGAGAGCCTGCAGCGCAAGCTGGATCACATTCAGCAAAACGCGCAGTTGCCGCGCCCCGATCCGGCCCCCACGGTCATGACGGAAGAAGAGATCAATGATTACATAGCCTCCGGCCACATCACCCTTCCGCAAGGCGTGAAGAAGCTCACTTTGCAAGGAAAGTCCGGCGTGATCACGGCTTTCGCCAATATCGACTTTGATGAGATTCGAGCCGGGCAGCGCTCTTCCAACCCATTGCTCTCTCTGTTCAGCGGCCGGCATGATGTACGGGTTGAAGCCGACGCCGACGCGAAGGATGGCGAAGGACACGTCCACGTGCGCAGCGTGAACCTTGACGGCGTTGAGATCCCGCCCATGGCTCTGCAGTTCTTTGTGAACAAATACATCACGCCCAAATATCCCAACGTGGGGATCGACTCACAATTCAAGTTGCGCGACAAAGTTGATACCGCCACCGTGGGTTATCACAAGCTCACTGTGACCCAGAGATAGAGAGAGCGGTTCCCGAATTTTCTGTGTCCAAAAGCGACAACGTAACAGGGCCTGACTTGAGCGGTTAGGACGGAGTGAGCCTTGCGAGCGACGTCCTGCGAAGTCGGGCCGTTTAAGCATTTTCAATATTGCTACAGACTGGATTGTGTGGCGCCGGCACTCCTGCCGGTGCTTGCATTCTCGAGAAGGACATTCTGAACCGCTCCAAATGTGGGTATCCACTTCCGATCTCTCACTGTTCGAAATCGAACAGCTATGACTAAAGACCCTGCCGGGCATCCAAAAGGAGAAAACTTGCCAGGCGATTGTCGAAAACCATTACTGAGACCGCACAAACCGAAGAACAAGCACGAGTTAGCTTTGTTTTGGCGCGCCGCTCCTTTGCTCTAAAAGGACCACGCAGACCAAGCAGATTTGATTTTCACGCTTTGGCATGGCAAATGCACTGTTGGTTATGTTATGGAATGTTCGAGGCAAGAGATGATGCAGCAACCACTTGTACCGGTCACGGACCTGCGTCCCAAGGTGCTGATCGCGGATGACCAGCGCGACGTTCTCCACGCCTTGCGGTTGCTGCTCAAACACCATGGCTTTGAGATCCATGAAGCGACTGACCCGGACATGGCCATCGCCGCTGTGCGCCAACAGGATTTTGATCTTGTCTTGCTCGATTTGAACTACCGGCTGGACACAACATCAGGCCGCGAAGGGCTGGACCTTCTTTCACAGATACATGCGGCCAACGCCGCCATTCCTCTGCTGGTCATGACCGCCTGGGCCAATACCGAAATTGCCATTGAGGCCATGCGCCGCGGCGCGTGCGACTTCGTCATCAAGCCCTGGACCAACGAAACCCTGGTCGACAGCGTGAAGCGGCACGCGCACCGCGCCATGCTGCTCAAGCGCAAGGAACGTCAGGCCGCCTATGAAGTGGAACAGGTCCAGGAAATGTTCCGCCGGTTCGTTCCCACGAACGTATTCAGCGCGCCGGGAGTAGAGGTCTCCGCAAGTTCGGAGAACCTGGGAGCGGTTGGCGGCGACTATCTGGAAGTCCTGCACAGCGGCGACAATACCGCCATCTGTGTGGGCGACGTGATCGGCAAAGGCTTCCCCGCGGCATTTCTGCTTGCCGGTCTGCATGCGTCCGCCAAGCCGCTGATCAAGAAAATGCCGGCGCCAGCGGATTTCTGCAGCCGGCTCAATGCCTCCATCTGCGAACTGGATCTGGATGGCAGGTTTATCTCGCTCGTATACGGCGTGCTTGACCGCACGCAACGGCAGTTTCGCTATAGCAATGCGGGTCACAACCCGCCTTTGCTGGTGCGCGCGGAGGGAGACGTGGTCCAGTTGTCGGCCGGTGGACGCATCCTTGGTTTTCCGGAATCCAGCTATGCCGAAGAAACCATCCAATTGCAGCCGGGGGACCGCCTGGTTTTCTACACGGACGGAATCACGGAAGCTCGCAACTCCCATGGGGAAGAGTTCGGGACTGCTCGTCTGGTCGAATGCGCGCGCGACGGCCGGACACTGCCGGCAGAAGAATTGAAGCAAGAGATCCTGCGCACCGCTCTGCAGTACGGCGACGGGCGCTTTGAAGACGATGCCACCGTCATCGTCATGGCCATCAGCTAATATGGACCGCAGCCACCACCGGCTGTGTAGCCTTCTGCTTCCCTGCCATACCGTAAAAAAACTGCCTCCAACCGCAAACCTTTGAATCCAATCTGTCAACGTGGGCAGCCTGTGATGCCGGGACATCTCTGCCGTCGTTATACTATTGTGTCTTCTTAAAATATTGAAAGATCGAGGGACGTTAACATGCCGCGTTACGAGTATCGCAAACTCCAGCCACAGCCGGCAGCGGAGAAGAGTTTTCTGGACTGGATTCAGAAACTGGATGATGAGTTCTCCAACCCTGACGCGGAGCACCGCAGCGTGGTCGTGCGCAACACTCTGCATGAGCTCTACCTGGGACGGCCCTATGCCGAACCCGGCCCCAACACTCCGCTGGCGGAACAGGCGCTGGTCCATGGCTTTGATCCGCACAACGCAACCCTGGAGCCTGAATATTACGGCGATGTGGACGCGCAGAAATTCGCGGAGCGCAAACCCCTGATCTGGTTCTGGATGATGTATGACCGCTCGCCCGTGGGGCTGAACCATTGGCTGGGCTTTCGCGTGCGCGCCATGCTGGCGAAGCACATCTTCAAACACATCGGCAAGAACGTAAAGATTTTTCACGGCGTGGAGGTTTCTTACGGCTACAACCTAACCGTCGAGGACAACTGCACCATTCACAAGTACGTGTTGCTTGATGATCGCGGTGAAATCATCATCCATGAAGGCAGCTCCGTCTCCGATTACGCCAACGTCTATTCTCACGACCATGATCTCAATGACGGCATGATTGTCACCAACCGCAAGACGGAGATCGGCCCGCGGGCGCGCATCACCTACCACGCAACGGTCATGAGCGGCGTCCGCGTGCATGAGCATGGGCTGCTGGGTTCCATGGGCGTCGCCACCAAAGATATTGAGCCATACAACATTTCCGTGGGCATCCCGGCCAAGCCGGTCAAGGTGAAGACGATCGCGCCCCAGCCGGCGGGCACGGCCAAAGAGTCGAAATAGCAACGTGATAACATCGTCGGTGGCTTGAAGTCTGATAAAAAGAACGGGCTTTAAGGCTACGAAGTGTGCATCTGAAAGCCGCTTTTACAAAGAATATTCTGTCCACTCCGCGCCTTCGATACACGTTTCGGAAATTGTGTCGAGGCGCTCCGCTCAGGATGACAGAGATTGAGAGTTTCAGTAAAAATTAAGAAGCGGCCAATTCACACGTAATTACATGATCAATCAACCAAGCAATCCTCGTCCGCGCGTCCTCAGCGGCATGCGCCCCACTGGCAAGCTGCACCTGGGCAATTACGTTGGCGCGCTGCAAAACTGGGTTAAGCTCCAGGATTCGCATGATTGCTTCTTCTTTGTTGCGGATTGGCACGCTCTCACCACGGACTACGATGACACCTCCCGCCTTGCAAGCAACACGCTGGAAGTTGTTCTTGACTACCTTGGGGCCGGCCTGGATCCGGGAAAGTGCGCCATTTTTGTGCAATCGCATGTGAAGCAGCATGCGGAGTTGCATCTGTTGTTTTCCATGATTACTCCACTGGGCTGGCTGGAACGCGTGCCCACTTACAAAGAACAGCAGCAAAATATGCCGGACAAGGACTTGCACATGTACGGCTTTCTGGGCTATCCGCTGCTCATGGCTGCGGACATTCTTCTCTACCGGCCGGATTTCGTTCCGGTAGGAGAAGACCAGGACGTACATGTGGAGCTGACACGCGAAGTTGCCCGGCGTTTCAACCAGTTCTACAAGCTGGAGGGCAAACCTGTCTTTCCTGAACCGCAAACGCTTTTCACCCGTTCGCCTAAGCTTCTGGGCTCTGACAAGCGCAAGATGTCCAAGTCGTATGGAAACTCGATTCTATTGAGCGACGAAGCTGCCAAAGTCGAAGAGAAGATCAAGAACAGCGTAACGGACCGGCCGAAGCTTGCCGACCAAGGCGACCCAGATCGCTGTCCGGTCGGCAACCTGCACCAGATTTTCAGCGATGCCGAACGGTTGGCATACATTACCCAAGGCTGCAGCAAGGCAAGCATCACCTGCGTGGAGTGCAAGGCGCTGGCGGTACCGAGCGTGAACGCGCATCTTGCCCCGATTCGCGAACGCCGACATGAACTGGCCCAGAACCCCGGAAAACTCCAGGAGGTCATCCGGCAAGGCGCACAGAAGGCCTGCGATGCAGCGGAAACGACGATGCGCGCTGTGCGCGAGGCCGTGGGGCTGTTGCGGATCGGCGCAGTGGAGTACCTGGCGGCCAGGGAAGAAGCCGGTGGGGCACTGCGTGTACCGGAGTCAGCAAAGCAAGCGGCTAGCGACCAGGAACGGCGCGAGATTATCACCAGTGCGTGGGTAGACAAAGTGTCCAAGCTCTATCCATTAAAGAAAGACCGGCCGCGGACATTCATTACTCGCAAAGGACGGAAAGTTGGGGTTTATACGGCCCGTGAAAAGAATGGCTTATGGCAATTCGGCCTTGAGAACCGGCCTTTGAATGTGCTGGTTTTGCTAGCGGAGGACACCAGCGGTTTTGTGCATGACTATGTTTTGCCTCCAAAGATTCTTCAGAACGCGTGGCAGCAGTTTGAGCGCACTGTCGATGTTGTAGACGTACATGTCGTGAAGGACGGAGATGGCGCGTCGCTCTTACTTCAGAGCAGCAATTTGCCAATCCAGCAATACGAAGGCCACTACAACGCTTTGCAGTAACTTGTTCCAAAAACTCTAGTGGCTAAGGCCGAGTTTCTTAAGAGCTTTACGTCGCGACTTCGCAGCCTATCGCTCGCTACGCTCATTCCACGCAAAACGCGCAAGTCGTGCCCTGACACTTGTCTGGTGTCGGACTCTGAGGGTGATCGGCGCGCAGCGGGTGCTGCGCTCAACAGGTCAGGGACACGTCCCCCTTTCCAGCAGTACGACGGCGATTGCAGCGCTCTGCAATAAATTGGCATGTTACGAAAGCCCTCCTCGTAATAGCACGAGGCTTCCCTAATTAAATACACGTAATCCACAGGCCGAGACGGTGAGACGTCTCGGGAGCATTTAGAATGATGAAGTACCGGCAAGAAGCGCAGCCGAGGGCGGCTGCGGTCCAAATACCTTTTTTGAAATGGCAGAGAACCTACAATCCGCCCGGAACCAGCCCAGCGAGTTCCCCTTTGCCGTCAGCGTAGGCCAGGTCTATGACGGCCCGCTTGACTTGCTGCTGGACCTGGTACGCAAGCAGGACATCGACATTTACGATATTCCCATCGCCAAGATTACGGCGCAGTATCTGGGCTACGTGGAAAACCTGAAGCACCTTGACGTGGACATTGCGGCCGAGTTCATCTACATGGCCTCATTGCTGATCCACATCAAAAGCAAGATGCTGCTCCCGCGCGATCCCGACGCTCCCGAAGGCCAGTTGGACGATCCCCGTGAAGAGCTGGTGCAGCGCCTGCTGGAGCATGAAAAATACAAGAACGCCGCGCAGATGTTGCTGCAAAAACAGCACATTGAAGACGCGGTGGTCAGCAACCCGTCGCTCAAGGAATTCAAAGACGCGGAAGGCACCGAGCCCGAACTGGCGGCCGACGTAGTCGATCTGGTGCGCACCTTCCAGCAGATCCTAGATCGCGCCAAGCTGCGGCCCGTCCTGCAAGTGGACGAAGAAACCGTCACCGTAGGTCAGATGATTGAGTTCTTCCGCCGACGCTTGCTGATGGAAGACCGCCCCATACGGCTGAAGCGTCTTTTGCAGCACATCTCGTCGCGCAACGCGCTCATCTCGTCGTTCCTGGCGTTGCTGGAACTGGTGCGGTTACAGGCGATTCTGTTGCGGCAGGAGCGCGTCTTTGGCGAAGTCCTGATCAAGAAGCACGCAATGTTTGACGCGGTCATGGGCGAAGGCGCCGCCGTCCGCGACGATTGGAAATAAGCAGCAATTGGCAAATAGCAATTGGGCGAACTCCGATTGTGCAAAATTTGATTCTTGTCGCCGAGGACACAATGACAGAACAGACCTCGAAAACAGTTTGCGGCCAGTTACTATGGGCTGACTGCCAATTGCCAATTGCTAATTGCTAAACCCATGCATATCAAAGCCAAACTCGAAGCACTCATTTACGCGGCGGAAGATCCTATCACGCTGGACCAGATGGCGGCCCTGCTGCGTGAAGACCTGCTGGCGTTGAAAGCCGCGCCGGAATCCGAACCACAGCCGGAACAAGCTGAGAACCACCCGGCAACAGCAGAAACTGCCGCTGAACCTGCCGTCGCGAAACGCTCGCACAGTCACAGCAAAGATAAATCCGAAAAGGCCGAGCTGCGCGCGCTGCTGAAGCCTGTTCTGGAAGAGCTCATCGGCGACTACGCCAAAGAAGATCACGGCATTGAGGTGCGTGAAGTAGCCAGCGGTTATCGCATGTACACCAAGCCGGAGCATCATGATGTGGTGCGCGCATTTTCCAAGAGCCTTAAGCCTCCGATCCGCCTCTCCTTGCAGGCGCTGGAAACGCTGGCGGTGATTGCTTACAAGCAGCCTGTGACCGTCCCGGAGATCAGCGACATTCGCGGCGTGGATGCAAGCGGCGTGATCGGCACGCTATTCGATCGCAAGCTCATCACCACCGCCGGACGCAAAGCCGTGGTAGGCCGGCCCATGCTCTACAAGACGACCCGAGATTTCCGCAAATGTCGGAAGATACAGCCGAGGTCCCGGAGAACATAACCGAGCCGGCTGTCTCTACTGATCTTCGAAATGAAGCTCTACGCAATGAAGCTCCGCAGGATAAAGCTCTGCAGCACGATAATGCCGACGATCAAGACGCCCAGGCTGCTGACGAGATCGCTTCTGAAAGCACAGGCGACTAAACCATGCCTCTTGAGCGTCTGCAGAAAATCATTGCCGCGGCTGGGATTGCGTCCCGTAGAAAAGCAGAAGAGCTGATCACACAAGGGCGAGTTAGCGTCAACGGGCAAACTGTTTCTGAACTCGGCAGCAAAGCCGATCTGGAACAAGACCACATCAAGGTTGACGGCAAACTGCTGCGCGGCGTGGAGCGTCACGTTTATCTTTTGTTGAACAAGCCCAAGGGTTACGTCACAACGGTGTCCGATCCGGAAGGCCGGCCCACCGTCATGGACTTGGTCAAAAATGTGGGCGCACGCATCTATCCGGTAGGCCGCCTGGATTATTCCAGTGAGGGCCTGCTGCTGCTCACCAACGACGGCGAACTTGCCAGCCATCGCTGCCCCAATGCACACGGCCCCCGCGCAAATCCGCCTGATGAAAGACGCCACCAACCCCTGGTATGAAGTTACGCTGATTGAAGGAAAAAACCGGCAGATCCGGCGCATGTTTGAAGAAATCGGCCATCACGTGGAAAAGATCAAGCGCGTGCGCTACGGCCCGCTCACGCTTGACGTCCATCCCGGGGAGTTTCGCGAACTTACCGCGAAAGAGGTGGACGCGTTGCGCCATGCCAAACCTGGCCAAATACCGGCGCCTCCTGCAAGGGATTATTCCGCAGGAACAAAAAACCGAAGAGTCGGCCAACGTGGCGAAAGACGCCGCACCAATGCTTCACTGCCCGCGCGTAAGGCTCCCAGCGCTTCACTGCCTTCGCGAAGACCTTCCAGTGCTTCACCGCCCGCGCGGAAATTCTCCAGCGATGGTCGGCGCGACGACAAAGCACAGCATCACCAACGCCCCAGCGCCAAAGGTGCGGCATCGAGCGGACCTGCCCATAAGCGCTGGGTCAAACGAGACACCAGACACTCAACACCCAAGCAAGATGGCTAACCCGCTCCCTTTCGTGATACAAACTCCTGTAACGCTTCTCTGCCGATGAAAAAAACCGTTCTCAACTTGATTCCTGAGCACATAAAAGTGCTCGCTGGGTATATTGCTGGCAAGCCCGTGCGGCAGGCACAGCGGGAATCCGGAGTCGCCATGATCAAGATGGCCTCCAATGAAAACCCGTTCGGTCCGTCGCCCCTTGCAATGGAGGCCATACGGGCTGCCGCCTGTGAAGTAAATCTGTATCCGGACAACGATGCCACGGACTTGCGCCTGGCCTTGGCGTCGCGGCACCAACTGGAGCCGGAACAGGTCTTCATTGCCGATGGCTCTCTCGGAATCCTTGACGTTCTTGCGCGGACATTGCTTGTTCCGGGCACAAACTGCGTCGGCAGTGAGCGATCTTTTATCAGTTACCCGCTGGTCACGCAGACCATCGGCGCTCACTTCATTCAAGCTCCCATGCGGCAGGATACTTACGACCTGGAAGCTATTTCCGCGGCCATCAATGACCAGACACGCGTGGTCATTCTGGCCAATCCCAACAATCCCACCGGCACCATGTTTGACGCCGACGCGACAGATGCCTTTCTCCACCGCGTGCCCGACCACGTGCTGGTGGTGTTGGATGAAGCCTACTCTGACTTTGCTGAATACTTTGCCAGGCAGCGCGGCATTACTTATTCACGCTCGTTTGAGTATGTTCGCGCCCTGCGGCCCAACGTGCTTGTGCTGCGTACATTTTCCAAAGCGCACGGCCTGGCCGGAATTCGTCTGGGATACGGATGCGGGCACCCAGAACTGCTCCGGTACTTTGCCCGCGTACGCAATGCGTTCTCAATCTCCGGCGTGGCCGAGGCCGCGGGACTGGCGGCCATCCAAGATGAAGCCCACATCCGCAAGACCGTGGAAAACAACGCCGCAGGCGCAGCCTGGCTGATGGAACGTTTTGCCGAAATGGAAATCAAGGCCGTTCCCACCAGCGCCAACTTCATTTATTTCACCGTCGACGAAGATGCCAACTCCTTCGCCAGGCGCATGCAGGCGGAAGGAGTTATCGTCCGCTCACTCGTTCCGTGGGGTATTCCTAACGCAATCAGGGTAAGCATCGGCACACCGGAGCAGAATGAGCGGTTCATGCTGGTGCTGAAGAAGGTAGTGGGACAAGCGGTAACATCCTAGGACTGACCACAAAGGACGCGAAGGGACGCGAAGAATAAAAACTTAACCAGTCTCTCTTTGCGACCTTTGCGTCCTTTGTGGTTAAACTGACACCGATGGCTTTAGCGAATACTTGGACCGCCGCAACAACCCTAGGCAGGCGCAACGCGCTTGCCGCAGCGGGCATGGTGCTGGGGGCGGTCTTCATAATCTTCGCGCTCTTTGCTCCCTGGATCGCGCCGCAGGACCCTGGCAATATTGACTTGCCATCTCGACTTCAGCCACCCAACGCAGCACACTGGTTCGGCACCGACGAACTTGGCCGCGACATCTTTTCCCGCGTGATCTATGGCGCGCGCATCTCCATGCTGGTAGGCGGCAGTGTGGTTGCCGGATCACTGCTGCTGGGGCTAATCTTTGGTTCCATCGCTGGCTACTACGGCGGCTATGCCGATAAATTTTTCAGCGTGATATTGATGAACGCCTTTCTGTCTTTTCCGGGAATCCTGCTGGCCATCGCCTTTGTAGCGTTTCTGGGACCGGGTATTTTCAACCTGATTCTGGCGCTCTGCATCGGAGGCTGGGTTGGTTACGCGCGCCTGGTGCGGGCCCAGGTGCTGGCGGTGAAAGAAAAAGAATTTGTTGAAGCCGCGCGCGCCCTGGGCGCCAGTGATTGGCGCATCGTCACACGTCACATCCTGCCCAACATCATCCAGCCGGTGATTGTGCAGGCAGCCATCGGCATGGCCGGTGCTGTGCTGGCCGAGGCGACAATGAGTTTTCTTGGGCTGGGTGTTCCGCCACCCACGGCAAGCTGGGGCTCCATGCTCAACGACGGCCGTGCCCATCTCTTCGACGCGCCGCACCTGGTGCTCTTCCCTGCTCTGGCCGTCATGTTGGCCGTACTCTCCTTCAACTTCATCGGTGACGCGCTACGCGACTACATGGATCCACGCTCACGCATTGAAGCGGGGTTGTAAAAGTGATCGTCGGCGTAATCTCCGATACTCACGGGCTGCAGCGGCCGGAAGCGGTTGAGCTTCTGCGCGGCTCAGAGCACATCATTCACGCGGGCGATATCGGATCACCGGAAATTGTCCCTGCGCTGGAACAGATCGCGTCTGTGACCGCGATTCGCGGCAACATTGATAAGGAGGCTTGGACACGGCAGTTTCACGAGACCGAAGTTGTTGAGCTGGCCGGATTGCACATTTACATCCTCCATGACCTGAACGCGCTCGACCTCAATCCCAAAGCTGCCGGGTTCGCAGCGGTCATCAGCGGACATTCGCACAAACCGAAGCAGGAGACAAAGGACGGAGTGTTGTATTTCAATCCGGGAAGCGCCGGCCCCAGAAGGTTCACGCTGCCTATCACTCTGGGGAAACTGGAAATAGTGGATGGGAAGATATCTGGAACGATCCTAAATCTCTAGATCCACCACGGAGGCACGGAGACACGGAGAAGATCTGGGCATTGGGAATTTTGGCAATTAGATAATTGTGTTTGACTATTGGTCCAATCTTCTACAAGATGCGAGAAGATACGTCATCAGGGCAATTATGTTCATGCGTTACCCACCGCGCAACGATGCACAAGTGATTGGGTTTAGCTTAAAGCGGTTCCTATGTTGGTGTACCCTAAGTTTTATGGTGTCTAAACCCAGCCGAGGGCGGCTGGGCCACAAAACTTTCGTTGTCCATAGTGC
>WNFI01244470.1_pt1 | contig 12047 bp, 9 predicted proteins | sample 5400471 | NCBI WGS metagenome assembly WNFI01 (sample SAMN13153348, study PRJNA577476) | soil metagenome | isolation source: 100 cm saprolite on Douglas fir-dominated hillslope | place: USA:California | collected 2013-09-17 | reverse complement strand
TTGCGAGATTGACCCTTTTCCGACATATATAGCCACTTTCCCGTTAGCGGAACAACCGAAACCCAGCTAGAGTACGCGGCAGAACAACGAAAGACAACACGGGGAAATAATCACGCAGTGCGAAGAAAGTATGAATGGGAGAAAGTAAACGTTCCCCAAGTGTTCGGCGAATGGAAACTTGGTGAGTTTTCCGGAGATCAGGAGAATCAATGAGAAATGTAATCTACGCAATCAACATTACCCTGGATGGCTGCTGCGACCACACCAAATTCAATCCCGATCCCGATGAAGAAGTACTTGAACATTACACGTACCTCTTGCGAGATGATGCTGGCCTGATCGTCTATGGGCGTAAAACCTACCAATTGATGGTTCCTTATTGGCCTGATATTGCAAAAAGTCAGTCCGAGACAAAAGCGGATATCGAATTTGCTCAAACCTTTGTCTCCAAGAAGAAGATTGTTTTTTCACGATCATTAGCCAGCGCTGAAGACAAAAATACGAGAGTTGTTCGCTCAAACCTTCGCGACGAAATACTTAAATTGAAACAAGAACCAGGCAAAAATATTTTGGTCGGCGGTGTAGATATTCCTTCACAGCTTATAAAGCTTGGACTGGTTGATGAATATCGTTTTGTCGTTACGCCAATCATTGTTGGCGAAGGGAGACGGTTGTCGGAAGGTGTCAACCTGCCGGAGAAATTACGATTGAAACTTGTCGAATCGAAGACTTTTAAATCAGGAAGTGTTGCGCTTCGTTACTTGAAACAGTGAGAGAAAAATCTGCGACGGTCTAGTTGATTTTTACCGTTACGTCTGGAAACGCCAATAAATACTTCTGAGTGGTCGGCTACTCGGAAGTTGGACCAACGATGGGCTGGGTCCGAGCATAAAGTTACGAAACAGTCTCGAGCGCTTATCCGGCTTGAGCAGCCATCAAAGAATGGTCCTGCTCGGGCAGCGGGATAACATGGGCAGGGTTGGCAAGAGTGCGATCCAGCGCGTCAGCTAACGCGATAGGAAACGCCGAAGTCAAAAGATTAATGTCCAGTTGCAGATCCCGCTGCGCATACAGGCGATGCATAATCAGCGTTCCCCGCCGCCGGTTGCCGGAACTCAGCAGGTCGAGAGCGACGGTCCACACGGCTAATCCGTCGAACGACTTTGGAGTGCCGGCCTTGCTCCAGCGCAAGCTAACTTCGCCACGCCGCGCCGTCGACAGATCAGCCACTTCGAACCCAGCCTGCTCTCCGGGAAGCAATTTGGCCCGCATTTCAAAGCCGTCAAAATCGTTGTTGCCAAAAGCGGCTACGAGAATTCGCCGAACTTGATCGTAGTCCCGGGCAACCTTGAGTTCTTCCGTGGCCCGTCGGATAGCAAGGTTGTTGACAAAGATCTGGGGCTGGTCGAAGGTGCGGTGGGCCACGCGGGCTAGTTCGCCGAACTCGAGATAGCCCAAGTGCTGCACGCCGATCCAGATGCCGATCCCCAACACCGCCAGCACCAGGCCCAGTGAACTTCCCGTCGGCCACAACAGAAACAGGCTCAGCATCGCGAAGACGGCCGAAACCCCGTACAGCAAGATGACGACTTGGCGATGCGTCATGCCGTGCTGCAAGAGCTTGTGGTGGATATGCTCACGATCAGCGGTAAAGACAGGACGGCCGCTGATCAATCGGCGCATGATCGATAGAGCGGTCTCCAGAATTGGCAGGCCAAATGAAACGACAGGGATGGCCACGGCGACGATGGTTGGAGCTTTTTGCGCGCCCTGCAAAGCCAGGGCGCTTAAGACGAAGCCGATAAACAGGCTGCCGGAGTCACCCAGGAAGATCGTAGCCGGGTTGAAATTGAAACGCAGGAAGCCAAGAATTGCCCCGGCGAGAGCGATGGTCATCACCGTGACCAGCGACGGCCCATTGAGCAGTGCGACCACGAACGCAACCAAAGTTGAGAACAGAGCCGAGCCTGCGGCCAGACCATCGAGGCCGTCGATCAAGTTAAAGGCGTTCGTAATGGCCAAAACCCATAGGACGGTGAGGCCTAGTCCCAAATACCAGGGCAAGTTGTGACTGCCGAAGACCACCGGAATGTTCACGATTCGGAGGCCACCCATGAACAGCATGATGCCCGCAATACCCTGAACGGCAAATTTGAAATAGGGGCCAACGCCTCGAATGTCGTCGTAGACCCCCAGCAGGAACACCAAAGAGGCGGGGACCAGAATCGTCGCCAGCGTTCTAAGGGAAAAAGCCGAATGCAGGCGGGGATTATGCGCCGCAATCGCCACTGCAATTCCCATGCTGAGCGAGAAAGAGAGAAAAATGGCAACGCCGCCGAGGCGCGGCAATGGACTAGCGTGCAGATGCCGTTCCTGATTTGGAACGGCGACCCATCCGTGGGCTGTAGCGAAGTCGCGCACGTATCGGGTCAGCACGAACGCGGACAGCAACGATAGAACAAAAATCCCCAGGAAAATAACTGTCAACTATGCCACCTTGGCAAATTTGCGCGTTATCCGCGCCCCAATCACCGCACTCTTCGAAAAGTATTGCAGCAACGGCTAGCAGTTGCTAGTTAGTGAACAGATTCCCGTCCTGATAAAGTTTAGAGGTTGCTGAGACTCTAGCAGTCCCAGAATGGTAAGTTCAATCCAAAGATGGGAAAAAGCTGTGGAAAACCGGTCACTTCAAATGCCAGCTCCGAAGATGCACGGGCGTGCTAGACTGCTCAGCAAATTCTAATTATTCCTCCAGGGGCCCCTGCAATGAGGTTCGATAGTCCGAGTTTCACTCGCCGAGGGTGCAAACTGCTCTCTTTCGCAGTGGTTTTTCTTTTCATCGCTGTCTGCGGAGTTGTAGGGCAGCAGACGTCGATCGAACCCGAAACTCAGAGCCCCACGCCTCCAGGGTCGCCAGCCCAGATCGCACCGCCTTCCGCCGCAGGGTCTACATCTACCGCTCAGAGCTCGCCCAATGCACCCAAGAACGATCCCGGTCAGTCCGGCCTAATCAAGCTTGGCGCCGGAGATCTGGTCGAAGTGAACGTCTACAACGTCCCGGAACTGACAACCAAAGCCAGGATAGGCAATTCCGGTGACGTTTACCTGCCGCTGGTCGATTACGTTCACGTCGCGGATTTGACGACTGAAGAAGCTCAGGCTTTGATTCAGAAACGCCTTGAGGATGGGGGGTTTGTACGCAATCCACACGTGACCATCTTCGTGGATGAAGCCACGTCTCAAGGGGTGACGGTTCTGGGCGAAGTCAGCAAGCCGGGCATTTATCCAGATTTAGGGGACCGCAAGCTCTACGAAATCATCTCCGAAGCCGGCGGTTTCACTCCCTCGGCTGCCCGCAAGGTCGCGATTATCCGGCGCAACCAGCCAGACGCTATTCAGGTGGTTCTTCCGAGAAATCTAGCGGAAGACCTTACGGGAAATGTGGACGTGCTTCCCGGAGATACGGTGACCGTGCCGAAAGCGCCCATCATCTACGTCGTCGGCGATGTAGGCCACCCTAGCGGCCTGCTTGTGGACAATGGCTCGCTCACCGTACTCCAAGCCTTGGCCTTGGCTGGCGGAACAAATCGCACCGCGAAGATGGGTGGCGCCCGCATCATTCGCAAAGGCCCGGCGGGAATGACGGAGACCCCTCTGGCCCTTAAGAAGATGCTTGAGGCGAAATCGCCCGACGTAGCACTCCAGGCCGACGATATTCTCTTCGTTCCGGTCAGTGGCGCTCGCCTGGCAGCATCTCGAACGTTTGAAGCTGCCATGTCGATGGCAACGGCAGTATCGATTTATGCCGTACATCCATAAGTCGAAGTTAAAAACTCTCAAGCGGTAAATCCGGGTTGGCGACGCGCGGTATTTTCAACAATCTATCGAGTACTCGGATGTAATCCTCAGCCGTCTGCTTGCGAGAAAAATTCCGCAAGACATATTCTCTCCCCTTTTTCCCGAGGGTGGAGGCGTGCTCCGGGTTTGCTCTCAACCTCAAAATCGCTGTAACGAGTGCGTTGGCATTCTCCGGCTCGATAACAAGGCCCGCTCCCGCCGCTTCAAGAATCTGCCGCGCCTGGCCTTCGACTCCAAGAATGACTGGACGCGCACACGACATGAACTCAAGCATTTTGGTGGGGATGACGGTTTTGAAGACTTCAGTCTTCTTCAGCAAAACAAGGCAGGCGTCGGAGGCCGAAATGAATGCGGGAATCCGTTCGCGCGGTTGCTGATCCAGGAAATGCACGTTGTCCAGCCAACAAGCGTGTGCCTGAGTTTTGATTCGGTCTTTCTCCGCTCCCTCGCCTACCAGCAAGAACATTACGTTGGAATTCTGCCGTCGCAACTCGGCAGCTGCCTCCAGCAGAGTTTCGAGGCCGTGGGCCATGCCCATGGTGCCGACATAACAAACCAGAAATCGGCCTTTCGCTCCTAGTTGCTGTCGCAGTGCATTGCTGTCGCCAGGTTCCAAAGGCTTGAACAGATCGGTCTCAACGCCATTTTCCACGACCGAGATTTTTTTCGCGGGAACCCGCCAGCGACGTATCAGATGTTCCTTGAAGGCATCGGTCACGACAACAATGTGATCTGAGCGGTCATAGAGGAAGCGGGCCACCTTGGCAAGTACATGGTGAAGCAATGAATTCTCGTCGCCGACACCGACCGCCGTCAGGGATTCCGGCCACAGGTCACGTACTTCGAAGACCAGAGGCACTCGTTTTGCGAATGCCAGCCACCACCCGGAGAGCCCCACCAGCAATTGCGGCGAAGTGGCGATGATTACGTCTGGGCGAGGGATCGTGAGTCCTCGTATGGATGCTGAGACGCAAAACGAGGTGTAGTTCCGAATGCGTTCGTGCGCCTTGCGATTGGGCAGAGGCCAGAGCCATGTGCGGAAAACGTTCACGCCGCCTACTTTTTCGCAAAAAGAAACGCGACGCAACCGGCTACGCCATTCCTCGGGGACAACTCCGGTGGGGTGATTCGGAAATCCCGTCAGCACGGAAACCTCGTGTCCCGCCTGCGCCCAGTGATGGGCCAGTTCCGAGGCACGGGCGGCGGGAGCGCCCATCTCTGGCGGGAAATATTGCGAGACGTAGAGAATCTTCACGCGTGTCTAGTAATAACAGAGTTTGAATGCGCTCTTGTACAAGAGAGCGCGAGCGCGATTGACGCGGCTGCGGCTGTAGGTCTCCCAGCGATCGGCGACATGAGCGAACGTAGGCTCACCGGTAAGGCGATGCATCACCCGCAGTTGCACAATGTGTAATTGATGATAGAAGGGGCTTGCCAGCATCGGCAGACGCGTTCCCGATTGCTCGTATAAGGACCAGAATCCCATGTCGTAGTGATTCAGATTGTGTAACAGTGTCTTCACCGCTCGTGAGAAGAGATCGTGCACCGTACTGTGTTGCGTTGCGAGGTAGTAATCGTAGATACCCCAAGCTGCCCAGATGAAGCCGTTCAAAATGTGAGTGGGCGGAGTGACAAGATATTCCTCGAACCACAGGTCGCCGTGCTCGTCGGTAAAGGCAACGCCACCGTCGTCCCCGGACTTGTAGAAACTGGCGAGAGCACGCTCGGCCGCTTCGAGATAGCGGAACTCTCCGGATTCCTTATGAGCTCGAACGAGGACTGAAATTCCCTGCCCCTGTGCTAACGCCGAATACCACGGGGCTTTGAGCGTCTCCCGATACTCCCAGTCGAAGTGGTGGTTCCAGACGTGAAGGCCTGAAGTGTTCTGCTCTAGATGGGTACATAGCCAGTCGGCGGCGCGGAAGAATTTCTCTCGGCGCGCAGCATCGGTACTGCGCCGAAACAAGTTGTAGTTTCCTAGGGCATACTGCGCGATGGCAATCGGATTGTATTGCAGGCCTATCTTGCCGTGGTAATCCAGCAGCGGAATTCCCTCCGAATCATACGCGCCCGCATAATCCGCCTTCTCGGCAAAGAGCATGTAATATTCGCCGAGCTTATCGGCGAGCGCATTCGGATTTGCGGCAGGCGCTTCGTGCCAAAAAGTGAGATGGCTCTTGCCCCCGAGTAGATAGGCGCTGAAGATTCGGCGGTAATAACTGAGACGGGGCAAGGGCGTCAGTGTGGCTCGATCATCTTACGATAGCCGCCTTACCCTCCAACCGAATACAGCGACATGACGCAGTCGTCTGCTTCAACGGCGACGGTGGTCAAAGCGAGATAATGCGTACGGTTGTCGCCATCAGGCAAAAATGCATTGCCGTATTGGAAGAAACCCATTGGCCAGCGATCTTTTTTCCATGAGAGTAGCGGCCGCCAGTTTCCGTCGACTCGCTCTCCCGTTAACCCGCCGGGTTGCGCTCCGAAGATCCGAACTTCGCGATCATGGTTCACTTCGCTGGGTTCAACCATGGTCGAGAAAAATACGCGTTCGCCGACGCGGCATCCATAGATCGACGAACTGCTGATGGGCGCTAGGCGCGAAAAGTTGCCGCTATGATCGAGCCGGTATACATAGTTCAATTCCAGCGGGGTATCGGACGCAAAATACAGCCCATCTTCGGTGGGAACCAGAGCAACCGCGCGCGCCTGCTGATTCCCTTGCAGTACTGCCTCTACCGAACTGAAGTCGCAGGATGCTCGCAGAACACGGCATTCGTCGCCGTAGTCACCCGTCAGCACCCACAAGCAGTCGCCCCAGGGATCGTAAACAATGTTGTGCACGTGACGAATCGTGCTCTTGGGAAACGTGTACGCGACAGTCCATGTTGACCCAGCATCGGTTGAAGCATAGATGTGCACTTCATCACGCGCGGCGTTATCAAAATATTCTCCCCAGAAGATCGTGCCGTTAGGAGTCGCGACAATGTGAAGAGGACGGGTTCCGCGCGTGATTGTATGGGTCACGCGAAATTCAGATTCGTTCGGGCGAAGAGTGATGATTGCGCCCGGGACTGCGGCGACGACTACTCCGGAAGAAGGTGTCGCCAATGCGTGGAAGCCATCGCGAAACAGCCGCGAGGTGAACCGGTTCATCACCGAGAAGCGCCGTCGAAATGTTGGACAAAACACGCCCACGGGCTCCCACGTCAGATCGCTGAGCGTCAGACTCGAAATTTGCGCACGCAAGAGGTTGTAGCCCTGGGAGGCGTAAAGTACATCACCCGACCAAGCCAGCGCTCGCATCCCCGGAAAGCGGGCCGCGCGAATGAGCTGCCAGTTTTCTTTTTGATCCGGCGTTAATGGGGCGGGAAGCGCGTTCATTGGTCCTGAGAGCTTAGCGCGGGAAACTGCACACCGTCCTGCGTCTCCTCACGCCCTGTGCCCGGCTTTACTACCATGAACGAACCGATCGCCAGCACGTCCATGCGAGTACGTTGAAAGCAGTCGATGGCCTCTTCGGGAGTGCAAACGATCGGCTCATTCTCATTGAAACTCGTATTCAACAGTACGGGTATGCCGGTCTTGCGATGAAACGCTGAAATCAAATCGTAGTACATCGGGTTTTCTTCGCGAGTCACCGTCTGCAAGCGCCCAGTGTCGTCGACGTGGTTTACCGCGCATAAAACTTCACGCTTCTCCGGCCGGATTTTGTACACGTGCAGCATGAACGGCGAGGGATGATCGTGTTCGAAGTATTCGTGCTGGTAGTCCGCGAGAATTGAAGGTGCGAAAGGACGGAACCATTCCCGCCGCTTGATGCGGGCGTTGAGCACGTCCTTCATATTGGGCAGGCCGGGATGGGCAACAATCGAGCGGTTGCCCAGAGCGCGCGGACCCCATTCCATGCGGCCTTGAAACCATCCCACGACATTGCCTGCCGCAATTTGTTCCGCGACGGCGTCGAGCAATATGGGGCGCTCCAGCTTGCGGTAATAAAGTCCTGCGCCTTGCAGCGCCGACTGGATGCGGGAATCAGAAAACTCCGGCCCCAGATAAGAATGCGTCAACTGGCGCCTCCGCGGCTGCTTCAGAACGGAATGATACGTATGCAGCGCAGCACCAATCGCCAAGCCCTCGTCTCCCGCAGCCGGTTGGATGTAGGTTTGCTGAAAGGGCGTGCGATCGAAGAGCTTGCCATTGGCCACGCTGTTGAGCGCGCATCCACCCGCCATCGCTATATTTTCGCGCGGAACACTCCGGTGAAGTTGATTCAGGAGGTGAAAAAATATCTCTTCGAAGCGATGCTGAAGAGCGAAAGCTAAATCCATGTCGCGCTGCGTGATTTCTGTGTCCGGGCGGCGGGCTTCTCCGAATATCTTTTCCATACGATCAGAAAAGTGCCGGGCAAGTTGAACCGTTCCGTCGGGCAGAACCTGCATGCCTTGATTGCTGCCGAGAGGCTGAAAATAGCTTAGATCAAGCCGGAACCCGCGATTGTCAGGCGTTACAATCTTGTCAATTTGCTCAACATATGTGTCTTTTCCATAGGGAGCGAGGCCCATGACTTTTCCTTCATCGCCGTATTTCGCATAACCGATGAATTCGCAAATCATGGTGTAGACGCTGCCGAGCGAATGGGGAAGAAACACACGATCTAGAACTTCGATCTCGCTGCCTTCACATCTCGCCATCATCGTCGACACGAAATCGCCAGAGCCGTCATAACTTAAACCCGCCGCCTTCTCCCAAGGCGAGCAGTAATACGCGCTGGCGATGTGCGCGATGTGGTGTTCGAGATGGTGTTCCCGAAAACGGAGCTGTGAAGAATCGGCCTCAAGCGCCTTCGCGAGAAGCAAACGAACATCCCGCATCGATTCCTTACGCTGACGAAGGCGAATGAAGTTCAGAAGTTTGGAAGGATTCGACAGCGCATACTGGACTTTTTTTGCGAGATGCGCATCGCTGTCTTGCCCTACCGCCACATGTTCAACATCCGAAATTCTAGCGCCGACCGCGTCCAGGCACGCTTTAATGGCGAACGCAGGGAATCCGCCGAAATGCTTGCGGCGGTTGAGGCGCTCCTCGGCGATGGCGAATTTAATCTCGCCATCCAGCACGATCGCCGCAGAGGCGTCGGCATGGAACATGTTGAGGCCCAAAATCAGCATGAACTAGCTTGGTCTCCTCCAACTTTCATTCCGCACTCGGGTCATAAGGTTTGAGCTGGAGCTGCGCAGAGCTGCATCGATAAAAGCCGGAGCGTCGACGGCAAGGCTCTGTCCGTGCGCGGGAACTTCTTCTACCGCGATCTCACCGGTTTGCGCGTCTTGCAGAACCTGTTTCATGCTTTCGCCACTGGCTGGGCCAGACCCGTCTCCGACTCAAATTTCCGCGCCCCGCCATCCAGAAACGTCTGCATCCACAATTCGAGCGTGAGGAACTGCCAAAGCTGCATCGACCAGTCCTGGCGCCCGCTGCGGTGCTCGTCGACGAACCGCTGCACGGCTGCAGGTTGAAATAGGCCGCGCTTACGCACTTGCGCTGGCAACAGCAAGTCATCCACCATTTCCTTGAGATCGTGTGCTAACCAATAGTCTACCGGAGCGGCAAAACCAGCTTTCGGTTGTCGCAAGACCTCGCGCGGCAAAATGTCGCGCATGGCCCGGCGGAAAATATATTTTGTCGTGGGCTGGAGGAATCCCTTGAGCTTCATATGGGGCGGTACGTTCCAGGCGACAAATTCGGCCAGTTCACGGTCAAGGAAAGGAACCCTCACCTCGACCGATGACGCCATACTCATTTTGTCGTTGTATGTGAGGTTGAGGCTGGTCATGAATATTTTTGTATCGAGATACAGCATCTGGTGCAGGAAGTCGGCGTCGCGGACGCGGTCGAATGCGGCGCGATGGCAACTGCCGGGTTCCGATCTTGAAGCTTCAGTCATCATCGCGGAGCTGTAGAGTCCCGATTTCTGATTTGCATCGAGATAGGTGCAGTTCGTGATGAAGCGGTCGACGGCATCGAGCGATGCGCTACGCGTCATTTTCTTTGCCAGGCGCAGACTTCCTTTCAACGCCGTGCCGCGCAGGCTGGGCAGCGCAGCCAGACCAGCCGCGGCAGCGCGCCGCGCAACTGCAGGAAGCCGTCGGTAGGCCTGCGCCCAGTAGTGCGCCATGTGCTTTCGGTATCCGGCAAACAGTTCGTCTCCGCCAACACCAGAGAGAAGAACGGTGGCTTGCTTGCGTGCCTCGCGGCAAACCAGATAGGCAGTAATGATGGCGGGATCGGCGGTAGGCTCGTCCATGTGCCAGACTAACCGCGGCAGGAGATCGGTCACGTCGGGTTCCACAACGATGCATTGGTTCTCGCACCCCAGGTGGCGCGCCAGTCGTGCGGCGACATCAGGATCATCCAGCGTATTTTCGCCGACCCGATACTTGCGCGGGAAGGTGACCGTATAGGTGCGAACCGGATGGTTCGTGGCCCGGGCCATCATGGCCACGATGCCCGACGAATCGAGACCCGCGCTGAGGAAGGCTCCGATAGGGACATCGCTGACCATCTGCGCTTCGACGGAACGGCGGAAGCGCTCGCGAACTTCCTCGGCAAGGTCGGCTTCTGAACGCACATAGCCCTGACTCGCCGCGGGGAACGTCAGGTCCCAGTACTGTGTGAGTTTCAGTTCGCCCTTGCGCAAGGTTGCGTAGTGACCTGCGGGAAGCTTTAGGATGCGACGGAACATCGTTTTGGGATCGGGCACCCAAAGGAAAGTCAGGTACTGATGAAGCGATTCCGGATCGAGCTCTGGCTCGATCTCCGGGATCTGCAGAAGCGCTTTGATTTCTGAGGCAAACGCGAAGCGCTGGCCGTCATGGAAATAGTAGAAGGGCTTGACCCCGAAGTGGTCGCGCGCGACAAACAGCGTGGGAGTCGCTGAGCGGAGATCGCAAATCGCGAAGGCGAACATTCCATTCAACCGCTTGACGCAGTCGGGGCCCTCCTGTTCGTAGAGGTGGACGATCACCTCGGTATCCGTGTTGGAACTGAAGTGGTGGCCTTTACTTTCTAGTTCCTGTCGTAGTTCTACGAAGTTGTAGATCTCACCGTTGTAGGTGATCCACACCGTACGATCTTCGGTGCACATCGGCATGTGGCCGACGGGCGAGAGATCGAGGATGGCAAGACGCCGGCTGCCTAGGCCGATGTAGGAACCGTCTTGGAACTTGCGGTCCCAAAGGCCGGAGTCGTCGGGGCCGCGATGCGCCTGGACCTGAGTCATCCGCGCCAGCGTTTCCCGATCTCCGCAATTCACCACACCACTGATGCCGCACATTCCCGGTTAGTCCTTTTGCGAGCCTTATCCGAGCTTCTTTGTCTTCAGCTCATAGACCTTGGCTTTCGTGTGAAACATTTGGACAGCCTGAAATCCACAGTAGAGGAGTCCTGGGATGCCGTCCAGAAATCCCCCTCGCAGAAAGTATCGATAGAAGAAAAGCAGAAGCGGCGAGCCAGGCAGGCCGTAGAGTCGTTGCTTGAGCCAGCGGCGGCGCTGGGCTTGCGTACCAAAGAAAGCCGCCGGAAGGTCAGGATTGTTCTGCTCGCCCTTCAGTAATACGCGAGACTCCCAATTGGAATATTCGTCGTGTTTCTGGATGTAGTGGGAAAGCGAATCTACGTTGCGGTGAACGAGTGGATTCTTTAGCCGTGCCGTTTTCCCTTTGACCACAACATGCTCGTGAACTTCCATATCCGCCATCGAGGAATCTTGATCCTTGAGCCGGCACTCGTAGTGTCCGACGCCACGGCGGAATAAGGACAATTTCCAAAAGCCAGCGCCTCCATAACGAAGTAACCGGCCGAGAAAATACATGCGCAACGAAATGTAAAAGCCATCGAACCCTGGATTGTCGATGGCCTGCCTGATCTCTTCTGTGAGTTCTGGCGTCAAAGCCTCGTCGGCATCAATCAGTAAAATCCAGTCGAATGCCAAAGGCAGAGTGTCCATCGCCCACTGGCGCTTCTTGGGCCACCCTCCGGCATAATGAAACTGCACGACCTTGGCGCCGAACGAGAGCGCGATTTCAGGCGTTGCGTCGGTACTCTGGGAATCAACGACATAGATTTCTGCGACATCGCGCAACGATTGCAGACAAAACGGCAGATTCCGCGCCTCATTGCGCGCGGCT
>WNFI01671614.1_pt1 | contig 12048 bp, 10 predicted proteins | sample 5400471 | NCBI WGS metagenome assembly WNFI01 (sample SAMN13153348, study PRJNA577476) | soil metagenome | isolation source: 100 cm saprolite on Douglas fir-dominated hillslope | place: USA:California | collected 2013-09-17 | reverse complement strand
GGTTGGGGGCGCTGTGACACTCGAGGCTGCGGTGCGCGTGAGGCGCGATGGCTTCACGCTCGACGTCACCCTCAACGCCGCCGCAGGAGAGACCGTCGCCGTGCTCGGGCCCAACGGCGCGGGCAAGACCACGCTGCTGCGGGCGCTGGCCGGTCTCGACGACATGGAGGGACGCGTTGTCCTCGACGGCGAAGTGCTCGAGGACAGCGGCCGAGGCGTGCACGTGCCCGCCGAGAAAAGGCACGCAGGCCTCGTGTTCCAGGACCACGTCCTGTTCCCGCACCTCACCGTCGTGGAGAACATCGCGTTCGGTCTGCGGGCGCAGCGACGTCCTCAGCCGGCGGCCCTCGCGCGCAGGTGGCTCGATGACGCGGGATTGGGTGACCGGGCGCAAGCGATGCCGGGCGCACTGTCGGGCGGGCAGGCGCAGCGCGTCGCGTTGCTGCGCGCTCTCGCGACCGAACCGAAGCTTCTGCTGCTCGATGAGCCGCTATCGGCCCTTGACGTCTCGATCCGCGCCGAAGTCCGCCGAGAGCTGACCAGGCAGCTCGCGTCGTTCCCTGGAGTGCGATTGCTGGTCACGCACGATCCGCTCGAGGCGATGGCCCTGGCGGACAGGCTGGTCGTGCTCGAGCAAGGCTCAGTGGTGCAGTCGGGCACTCCCGATGAGGTGACGGCCCGGCCGCGATCACGCTTTGTCGCCGACCTCGCGGGCGTTAACCTGCTGCGCGGCCATGCGCATGGCGACCATGTGTCTTTAGCCGGCGATGCGCTCGTCGCGGCCGCGGAAGCGGGCACCGGTGACGTGTTCGCGGTCATCCATCCGCGGGCGGTCGCGCTTTACAAGACGCGTCCGGACGGGACGCCGCGCAACGTTTGGCACGGGCGGGTCGACAGTGTCGACCTGTACGGCGACCGCGTGCGGGTGCGGGTCAAAGGTCCCGTGCCTCTGGTCGCCGAGGTCACGCGCGCGGCGGTGCAGGAGCTTGGGCTCGCCGCCGGCACGGAGGTGTGGATGGCGGTCAAGGCGACGGAGGTCTCCGTCTACCCGGCCTAGCATTAGCGCGCGAATGGCCAAGCGCGTCCCCATGGCGAGCATCGATGCAGCGTGGCTGGGGATGGAAGACCCCACCAACCTGATGATGGTCACGGGGGTGCTGGCCCTTGCCGGCCCGGTGGATCGCAAGCGCCTCCGGCTGCTGCTCGACCGCCGCCTCAGACCGTTCCTGCGCTTCCATCAGAAGGTGGTACGGCCCCGCTCGCGGGGCAGCCTGCCGCACTGGCAGGACGACGAACAGTTCGAGATCGACAACCATGTCACCCACGTCGGGCTGCCAGCTCCGGGCAGCGATGCCGAGCTCCGCGACATGGTCAGCGACCTCATGAGCGTGCCGCTCGATTTCAGCAAGCCCCTGTGGCATATGCACGTGATCGACGGTTACAAGGGAGGCTCGGTGGTGCTGGCGCGGGTGCACCACTCCATCGCCGACGGCATCGCGCTCGTGCGCGTGATGCTGTCGCTCACAGACGAGTCTCCGAACCCCAGGCCGACGCGCGCGCCGGCCAAGGCAGCGGCCCAAGGTTTCAGGCTGCCACTCGATTGGCTGCCGGCTGCGGTCGGTCGCGGCCTGGCGGGCGGCCAGGAGCTGATCGCGAACCCCGATCGGGCTCTCGACATCGCTCGCATCGGTGCACAGGGCGCGTACCGGCTCGGGCGGATCGTCCTGCTGCCGCCCGATCCGCCGACGCCCTTCAAGGGAGAGCTCGGCCGCCGCAAGCGAGCCGCCTGGTCTGAGCCGGTTCCTCTGGACGACTTCAAGGCCATCGGGAAGGCATTCGGCGCGACGGTCAACGACGTGCTGGTCGCCACCGCCACCGGCGCACTGCGCCGCTACATGGAGAAGCGCGGCCGCCGCACCGCCGGGATCGCCATTCGAGCCTCGGTGCCGGTCAACCTCCGACCGGCCGACCAAGCGCACAAGATGGGCAACGCATTCGGCCTGGTGTTCCTCACCCTCCCGATCGGGATCGCCGACCCCGCGCGGCGGCTCCGCGCGATCAAGAAGGAGATGGACGAGCTCAAGGGTTCGCCCGAGGCGCTGGTGTCCTTTGGGGTGCTGAGCCTGATGGGGCTCGCCCCCGTCGAGGTCGAGCAGCTCGGCCTGAGATTCTTCGGCAGCAAGGCGACCGCGGTGCTGACCAACGTGCCCGGGCCCCGCCAGCCCCTGTACATGGCCGGCCGAAAGATCGACAAGGTGATGTTCTGGGTTCCCCAGTCCGGCCATATGGGGCTCGGCATCAGCATCCTCAGCTACGCCGGTGGGGTGATGCTCGGGGTCGCCACGGACGCCGGCCTCGTGCCCGACCCCGAGCGAATCGTCGAGGGCTTCAAGGTCGAGTTCGAGGCCTTGCGCAAAGCCGCCGGGCGAGCTGGAAAAGCTCGACCACACGCGCGCTCCTGACTCGTCGTAATGTTGTAAGCACTATGGCAGACGAGACCGCGGTGGCGACCGAGCGCGAGGCGCTGGACGCCTACTCGACGACGGTGACGACGGTGGCGCAGAAGGTCCTGCCCTCGGTCGCCAGCCTCCGGGTGCGGCGGAGCAGCCGCTCGTTCGAAGGCGGAGCCGGCTCCGGCGTCGTGATCACGGGCGATGGGTTTCTGGTCACCTCGGCCCACGTCGTCGCGCAGGCAGGCGCCGCCACGGCCTCGTTCCTCGACGGGTCCGAGTACGAACTCGACGTCGTCGGCGCCGACGCCCTCTCCGACCTCGCGATCGCGAGGGCAAGGGCGTCTACGCTCCAGCCGATCCAGATCGGCAACGCCGACGAATTGAAGGTGGGCCAGCTCGTCGTTGCGATCGGGAACCCATTGGGCTTCTCGGGCTCCGTGACGTCGGGGGTCGTCAGCGGGTTAGGCCGCTCACTGGCGACCGCCGATGGCAACGGACACCGGCGCTTCATCGAGGACGTCATCCAGACCGATGCCGCGCTCAACCCCGGCAACTCCGGGGGCGCGCTCGCCGACTGGCGGGCTCGGCTGGTCGGCGTCAACACGGCCGTGGCCGGGATGGGGCTCGGGCTCGCAGTGCCCATCAACAAGACGACGCAGGCGATCCTCTCCGCCCTGATGAGAAACGGCCGCGTCCGTCGAGCCTACCTGGGGATCGCGGGCGGAACCCGGCCGCTCCCGCCGGCGATGGCGCAGCGCCTCGGCCGGAAGGCGGGCGTCGAGGTCCAGGAGGTGGTTGCCGGCAGTCCCGCTGCGGCGGCCTCCCTGCGCGGTGGCGACATCATCGTCTCGGTCGGCGAGGTGGCCGTCGCCAAGGCCGGCGACCTCCAGCGGCTGATGGTGGAGACGAAGATCGGTGTCAAGCTGCCGCTGACCATCCTGCGCGGCGACAAGCTGGTGACGATCGAGGTCGTTCCGGTGGAGCTGGCCTAATAGGCTCCCCACCTACCTCTGGGGTCCCCGCGCGCAGCGCGGGAGTCCCCCCGCGTAAGCGGCGCGGTGAGGGGAGGCTCAAATACAGTTGGCGTCGTGCCGAAGCAGATCAGAGACCTGCTTCGCGCCAGATCCGAAGACGGGCGCTTCCGGCTCGCGGAGATCGACCCGGACTCCACGCCAGGACTCAAGAGTCCCAGGCAACCGCAGAAGGACGTCGCCAAGCACAAGGCCAAGCTGTTCAAGCTCCAGGAGGAGCTCTACGCAGAGCGCAAGCGCGCGCTGTTGATCGTGCTTCAGGGTATGGACACGAGCGGGAAGGACGGCACCATCACGCACGTCATCGGCGACCTGAACCCGCAAGCGGTCCAGATCACTCCCTTCAAGCAGCCCACTCCCGAGGAGAAGCGGCACAGCTTTCTGTGGCGGATCCGGCGTCGCCTGCCCGAGGCCGGCGAGGTAGGCATCTTCAACCGCTCGCAATACGAAGACGTGCTGGTCGTGCGCGTCCATGGCCTGGCTCCGCTCAACGTAATCGAGCGACGCTACGACCTCATCAACCGCTTCGAAAAGCAGGTCACCAGCCGACGTACGAAGATCGTCAAGATCTGCCTGCACATCTCCTATGACGAGCAGCGCAAGCGGCTTGTCGAGAGGCTCAAAGACCCCGACAAGCAGTGGAAGTTCAGCGAGCACGACATCGACGAGCGTGGCTACTGGGACGACTACCAGAGCGCGTACAGCATCGCCATCACGCGCTGCTCGACCAGTTGGACGCCCTGGTATGTGGTTCCCGCCAACGACAAGGAATACCGCAACTGGGCGGTGAGCAGGATTCTGATCGAGACGCTGAAGGAGATGAACCCGCAATACCCGCACCCCAAGCTCGGCGTGCCGAGGCTTTTGAAACGGCTGCAGGCATGAGTGATAGGTTTAAGCCAGCATGAAAAACGTTATCGGGGGATCGCTTGACATGAGACGAACACGCCTGGTTTTCGTGTTGGTGGCGGCCGTCGTGGCCGCGGCTTGCGGCTCCACGGGCGGAGGTGGCACGCCCGCCAACTCCTACGCGGGCAAGGTCATCAAGCTCGGAGCGGTCCTGTCGATCACCGGGGCGGGCGGCGTCTACGGGCCGCAGAGCCGGGACGGGATGAATCTCGCGGTCGACCAGATCAACAAAGGGGGCGGGGTCAGCGGGGCCACGATCGACCTCACCGTGAAGGACGATGCCTCGACCCAGTCGCAGTCGGCTCAGGTCGCCCAGACGATGATCCAGCAGGATCTTGACCTGGCCCTGCTCGGGCCTACGCTCTCAAACTCGGCGGTGGCCGTGCACCCGCTCGCCGAGAACCAGCACACCCCGATCCTCGCCGTGAGCACGACCGGCATCAACATCGTCCCCAACTGCAACTTCCCAAGCACGGTCGCCTGCCGCTACGTGTTTCGCGACAGCCTCGGTGAGGAGACCGCGATCCCGGACAACATTCAGTCGTACGCCTCCGACGCGCACCCCAGCACGGGCGTGCTCCTGGTCGCACAGGACGACAAGTTCTCCAGCGACGGCGGCAAGATCGTGGAGGCCACCGTCTCCAAGTACAACATCAACCTGCTCAAGACGATCAAGTTCAACAAGGCCGAGGCCGACCTCTCTCCGTACGTGACCACAGCTGTTGGCCTGCACCCGGACGTGATCTTCATCACGTCGCTGGGGGGCATCCCGGCCAAGATCATGATCGAGGCCCGCAAGCAGGGCTGGCAGGGTCAGTTCCTGGGCGGCAACGGCTTCAACACCGCGACCGTCTCCAAGAACGCCGGCACCGCCGGCACTGGCGCGCGCAGCGCGAGCGCCTGGTACCTCGGCAACTCCTTCCCCTCCAACGCCGACTTCGTGACGGCGTTCAGGGCCGCGTATGGCCATGACCCGGACCAGTTCGCCGCCCAGGGCTACACGGCCATCAAGGTCCTCGCCGACGCCGCCAGGCGCGCCAACCTCACCTTCTCCGACCTGACCGGCGACCGCGACAAGCTGCGGGCGACGATGGAGACGGTGAACATCCAGTCTCCGCTGGGTCCATTCCAGTTCACCTCCACGCACGACGTCAAGCAGACGGTCTGGATCATCAAGATGGACGGATCGGGCGGGTTCACGCTGGTCCACGAGATCAAGGCAAGCTAAATGTCGTTCTATTGGTGGTAGGGGGCGGCCCACGCCCCCTCAGTTTCAAAGGGGGGAACTCCCCCCTTGAGGCGCCGGGCCTGGCGAAGCCAGCTCCCGGCGCACCCCTCTGCTGACCCTCCCCCCAATGGGGGAGGTCAATAGCGTGGATACATAGGATTCGCCTTGGGGCAGCAGATCCTCAACGCGATCTTCATCGGGTCGATTTATGCCCTGTTCGCGGTCGGCTACACGCTGGTTTTCGGCGTGCTCGACATCCTCAACCTGGCGCACAGCGCCGTGTTCACGCTCGCCGCCGCCGTCACCTACACCCTGGTCGTCAACCACGGGCAATCGTTCTGGGTGGCGTGCGCGCTCGGCATCGTGGTGGCCGCCTTCATGGGCCTCGTCATCGAATACGTCTGCCTGCGGCCGCTGCGGCGGCGGCGAGCGCCACCCATCGCAGCGCTGATATCCACGATCGGGCTGGCGCTCATCATCATCGCCGCGATCGAGCAGGGTAGGCCCGGAACGCTGTTTGCGTGGCTGTGGGTGGACGGCGCCAACCCGGTCACGATGCCACCGGGAACCTTTCCCAACCCAACCTGGCACCTGGCCGGCTTGACGCTGGAGGGCAGCAAGCTGGCGGTCATTCCGATCTCGGTGGCGCTGATGCTTGTGCTCGGCTACGTGATGCGGTTCACGCAGGTGGGCCGCGCGCTTCGCGCCGTCGCCGAAAACCCACGCGCCGCGCGCCTGATGGGCATCGACGTCGACCGCATGATCTCGCTGACCCTGGTCATCTCCTCGGCGCTCGGCGGCCTGGCCGGCATCATGTTCGGCGTCGCGCTGGGCGACATCAGCCCGTACATCGGCCGCGACAGCGTCGAAGTGCGCGGCCTGGCCGTCATCGTGCTGGGCGGCATGGGCAGCATTCCCGGCGCGGTCCTGGGCGGCTACCTGCTCGGACTGATCGAGGTGATGGCGGTCGTGCTGCTCGGTAGCAACGTCCGCGCCGGGGTCGCGTTCGCCGCCCTCTTCCTGATGCTGGTGCTCCGCCCGCAAGGATTCTTCGGAGCCCAGCTCCGGGAGCGGATCTAGACCTAGATGGATTTCCTGATCCAGCTGTTCACCGATCCCGTCACCTTCTGGCACTCGCACACGCTGCTGGTCTCACAGATCGGGATCAACAGCATCCTCGCCTCCTCGATCTTCGTAGTCCTGTACTCGGGCCAGCTCTCGCTTGCCGCACCCGGATTCATGGCCATAGGCGCGTACACGTCGGTCCTGATGGACCTCTACTGGCACACGCCCCTTTGGCTCAACTTCGCGGCCGGCACCGCGCTCGCGGGCGTGGTCGGGGTCCTCATTGGACTCCCAGTTCTGCGACTGCGTGGGGTATTCCTCGCCATCGCCACGATCGGATTCATAGAGGTCATGAGCCTCGGCGTCATCCTCAACGTGCCGATCACCGGGGAGGGCCTCGGCCTCAGGAACATCGATGCCGACCCGACCGGGGGCGTCTACATCGTGCTCATCTCGCTGGCAGTGGTCCTGTTCCTCCTCTGGAGGCTCACCAAAGGCCGGCTCGGCTACGCATGGACGGCTATCCGCCAGGATGAGCTCGCGGCCCACAGCCAGGGCATCGACGTCGCTCGCTACAAGCTGATCGCCTTCGTCATCAGCGCCTTGCTCGCGGGGTACGCGGGCGCCGCCGAATCACACCTCTTCTTCATCCTCGACCCCAACGAGTACGGCGTGCCACGGACCGTTCAGGTGCTGTCGTTCGCCGTGCTCGGGGGCAGCGGCTACGTGCTGGGTCCGGTCGTCGGCGCCCTCTTTCTCACCACCTTTCCTTTCATCTTTCAGCAGGCAGGCGACTACATCGGTGTGGTCAGCGGGGCGGTCCTGATCGCGATCATCATCTTCCGCCCGCAAGGCATCGTCGGCCGCGGCGGCTTCGCTTTGGTGAGGCCCAGGTGGTGGCCGCAAGCTCGAGTCCGTGCTCCTTCGACTGGTTGACGTCCAGCGTCACTTCGGCGGGGTGCGTGCCGTCGACGGGGTGACGCTGGAGGTCGCGAAAGGATCGATCCAGGGCCTGATCGGCCCTAACGGCGCAGGCAAGACGACGCTGGTCAACGTCATCACCGGATACGTGCCCTTCGAGTCCGGCAAGGCCTGGCTGGAGTCGGACCAGCTGACCGGCCTGCCCGCACACCGGATCGCCGGGCTTGGCGTCGCCCGAACGTTCCAGAACATCCGCCTGTTCAAGGATTTGAGCGCCGTCGAGAACGTGATCGTGGGTATGCACTCACGGCGCCATGACGACACCATCGCGCAGCTTGGCACGCTGCCCGTTTTTCGCCGCGACCAGCGCTCGCGCTTCAACGAGGCGCACCGCCTGATGGAGACGGCGGGGGTGGATCCGGGCGAGGTCGGCCGCCGCCCCGCCGGCACGCTGCCATATGACAAGGACGGGCTGACGATCCTGCTCATCGATCACGACATGCAGCTCGTGATGGGCGTTTGCGACCGGGTGGCGGTGCTCAACTTCGGCCGCAAGATCGCGGACGGCACGCCAGAGGAGGTGTCGACCGACGCGGGCGTGATCAAGGCATACCTGGGGACGGGCGGCGAGCGCGAAGCGACGAGCGCGCCGGGGGCGACCGGCGTCGAAGCGGTGGCCGCTGAGGAAGCCCAGGCGAGAGTCGGCTCGCGGCCCGCGACCGAGCCTGCCGACTCGATCCTCGACGTGCACGAGCTCTCTGTGAGCTACGGAGCCGTGAACGCGGTGCGCGGGGCGTCGCTGCGCGTGGCCGCCGGCGAGATCGTCGCGCTGATAGGCGCCAATGGGGCCGGCAAGACCACGATCCTGAGCGCCCTGTCGGGCCTGATCCGGCCGGCATCGGGAACGGCCGTCTTCGACGGCCTCGACCTGACGACCGCCAAGGCTGCCGCCATCGTTCGGCACGGGCTCGTGCACGTGCCCGAGGGCCGAGAGATATTCGGACGCCAGACGGTGCTCGAAAACCTCGAGCTGGCGACCTGGGCACGGCGCGACCGAGTGGCGGCCACGGTTCAGATCGCGGCGGTGATGAAGCGCTTCCCCATTCTGGGCGAGCGCAGGCACATGCGCGCCGGCACCCTTTCAGGCGGCGAGGCGCAGATGCTGGCGATCGCCCGCGGCCTGCTGGGCAAGCCGCGCCTGCTGCTGCTCGACGAGCCGTCGCTGGGATTGGCGCCGCAGATGGTCGACGAGGTGTTCGCGGCCATCGAGGAGATCCACGGCGACGGCACCACGATCCTTCTCGTCGAGCAGAACGCGTTGCGCGCCCTCGCGATCGCGGATCGCGCTTACGTGCTGGAAACCGGGCGGATCCTGCTCACCGGCAGCGGGGACGACCTGCTGCACAACCCCGCGGTCCGCCGCGCCTACTTGGGAGGCTGATGTGAGTTTTGATCTCGTCGTGCTGTCGGGTGCACGGCCACTCGATGCGAATAAGGCCCGCGACGCATGCAAGCGTCTCGCTTCAGGCACAGAATGGTCCGAGGTCCTTGAGGAGGACGCTCACATCGCTCGGTTTGTGGCGACGCTCTCTGCCCGATGGCCTGACCTCGACACTCTTCCGGAAGCGGAGCTGGACGCCTCGCCCTGGAGCGGCGGCCTCGAGGTGTCGCCCGCGCATGTAGCAATGACGATGAAATGGTCGGCGCCGAATGCGGTCATCGAGTTTTGCGAGGCCACGGCCCTGGGCTTGGGACTCAACCTGTTCGATCCTCAGGACGAGACCCTCTATTCCCCCGGACGGGGGCCGCAGCAGGCAACCCCGTTACCCCAGAAGACCATGATCTGCGAGCACTGTGGGAAGTTGATCGAACCCGGCACACCCCACGCCGAGTCGCCTCGGCTCCTGCACCTGGAGTGCCTGTTCGCCGACTTCGATCTCGAAGGTCACCTTCTCGCCACCGCGGAGGCTGTCGAAGTCACCTTCGGTGCCACTCCTGTGGAAGAAGAATTCCTTACCGTCTTCGGCTGCGATAAAGCCAAAGCCACGGTCCGCGACCAGCTTCTTGATGGTGCCTGTAGGCATTTCCATCTCCTATCTCTCGAACTCAAGGCCAACTCAACTCGGCGGGCCTGTTCGAGAAACGGAGCCTGCGGTGAGCGCCGGTACTGCACCGGCTACATCGGAGTATACCCCTTCCGGCTAGTGCCTAACCCCTGGCGTCTCCGTGAGGCGCCGGGCGCGAGACTGGTCGACCTCGGTCAGGTGGCGCTTGCGCAGCCTCAAATGGAGCGGCGTCACCTCGAGGAGCTCGTCCTCGGCCAGGAAGTCGAGCGACTGCTCGAGGCTCAACTTGCTGGCCGGAGTCAGCCGCACCGAGATGTCAGAGGTGGACGACCGGATGTTGGACTGCTTCTTCTCGCGGCAGACGTTGACCCGGATGTCGCCTGGCCGCTTCTGGATGCCCACGATCATCCCCTCGTACACCGCCTCGCCGGCCTCGATGAAGGTGGTGCCGCGCTCCTGGGCGCCCGCGAGCCCGAACGCCAGGGTGGTGCCGGCCGAGGAGGCTGTGAGGGCGCCGTTGCGCTGCTCGCGGAAGTCGCCTGCCCACGGCCGGTATCCGATGCCGATCGAGCCCATAAGACCGGTGCCCGCGGTCAGAGTCAGGAAGTTGTTGCGGAAGCCGATCAAGCCGCGGGTCGGGATCAGGTATTCGAGGCGCACGCCGCCCTTGGAGTCATAAATGATCTCGATCATCTCCCCGCGCCGCTTTCCGAGCGACTCCGTCACCGCGCCCAGGTGCTCCTCCCGGACGTCGACGGTGAGCCGCTCGACCGGCTCCATACGCTGGCCGTTGATCTTCTTGACGATCGCCTCCGGGCGCGAGACCTCGAACTCATAGCCTTCCCGGCGCATCGTTTCGATGAGCACGGCCAGGTGCAGCTCGCCCCGGCCGCTCACGAGGAAGCGTTCGGCCGCATCGGTGTCCTCCACGTGGAGGCCGAGGTTGGTGTCCAGCTCCTTGTACAGCCGGGCGCGGAGCTGCCGGGTGGTCGAGAACTTGCCCTCGCGCCCCGTGAAGGGCGACGTGTTGACGCCGAACGTCATCCGCACGGTGGGTTCGTCGATTTCGATGCGCGGCAGCGGGTCGGGCGATTCAGGGTCGGTGAGCGTGTCGCCGATCGCAACCTCGTCGAGTCCCGTGAGCACGACGATGTCGCCCGCGCTCGCGGTCGGCACCGCCACCCGGTCGAGGCCCCGATACAGGAGCGCCTGCACGACCTTGACCCGTCGGGCCTGCCCGTCGCCGGTCAGCACGGCGACCGCATCGCCAGGAGCGATGCTGCCCCGGGAGATGCGCCCGATGGCCATCGGTCCGGTGTAGTCGTCGTACGCGCGGTTGGCGACCAGCATCTGGAAGCCTCCTGGCTCGATTACCGGTGCCGGGATGTGTTCGATGATCGTCTTGAAAAGCGGCTCGAGATCCGGCGCCAGGTCATCGGCGTTGACACCGGCGCGGCCTTCCTTGGCCACGGCATAGATCACCGGTGCCTCCAGCTGGTCGGCAAGCGCGTCTGGGGCATGGGCCCCTCCGCGGCGTCCACCAGGAGCAGGCAGCCGTCGGCCATGTTGAGAACACGCTCGACCTCGCCGCCGAAATCCGCGTGCCCTGGCGTGTCGATGATGTTGATGGTCACGTCGCCATGGCGGACGGACGTGTTCTTGGCGAGGATGGTGATGCCCTTCTCTCGCTCGAGGTCGTTGCTGTCCATGATCAACGTGCCCACGTCCTGGTTGTCGCGGAACGTGTGGCTCTGCTTCAACAGGGCATCGACGAGCGTCGTCTTGCCGTGGTCGACGTGGGCGATGATCGCCACGTTGCGGATGTCGTGTCGAAGGTTGGTCAGTGTCATTGGATGGCAGCAGGCACTATACGGAGGGGACGCCGGGGTCGGTTCGAAGTCCTGCTAGTGGCTGCTGAGGAAACCTATACCCGGATTCGCTCGGCTCGAAGCGGAGCGCCGATCTCGTTCAGGAAACCGAGCAGTTCCCGGTACGAGTCGAGGAACGACGTCTCGTAGTACTCGATCCCATGCTCGTGGCAGAACTGCCGGATGATCGGCTGCGCGCGCCGCATGTTGAGCCGAGGCATGCCCGGGAAGAGGTGGTGCTCGATCTGGTAATTGAGCGAGCCGTACCAGAGATCGGTCAAGGGGTGACCACGGACGTTGCGCGCGGTCAGGACCTGGGTCCGTACGAAGTCCATACGGGTCGCGCTGTCGGTCTGGGGCATCCCCTTGTGGTTGGGAGCGAAGACGGATGCCAGGTAAGCGCCGCCCACGCCCTTGTGGATCAGGACCACGAGCAGCGCCGACCACGGGCCGAGGAAGTACACAAGCGCCGCCAGGTAAACGGCAGCGTGAACGGTTAGAAGGCCG
>WNFI01210058.1_pt1 | contig 12048 bp, 12 predicted proteins | sample 5400471 | NCBI WGS metagenome assembly WNFI01 (sample SAMN13153348, study PRJNA577476) | soil metagenome | isolation source: 100 cm saprolite on Douglas fir-dominated hillslope | place: USA:California | collected 2013-09-17 | reverse complement strand
TTTCATGTTGAACAAAGGTTGGATTTCGGGCGGCGTCTTCGTTGTCCTGCTGATCCTGAGCCTCCCGATCGCCATCGCCGGCGCCTTTGCGATCCATCGTGCCGTCGGCAGCACCGCTGTGCTGATGGTCAAGACGATGTTTGCTGATGGCGACATTCCCCCTCCGCCGACCTATCCGCGTCAGGACGTGTTGATCGTGCAGGGGAAGTATGCGGAAGCGGCGGATTGGTTTCGGGACCATCTCCGGATCGAGCCCCGCGATTACGAGGCTCGGCTCAGACTCGCCCATCTTCTCGAGATGCAGCTGCAGGGGTTCGAGGAAGCTGAGCGACTCTATCTCGAGATTCGCGTTGCGGAGCCGCCCGCGGATCAGCGCGAGCAGCTGCGCGCCGCCAACGGGTTGATCGATCTATATCGAAAACTGGGACGCACCGATCGGCTCAAGGTAGAGTTGGCTCGCTTCGTCGCTCGCTACCAGGGGTCGCCGCTCGCGGCCGGGGCGGCGCGTGAGCTCAAGGAGTTGAAGGCACAGGACGGGTCCTAGCCGCCCAGGTGCGCCGGAGGCTCGCGGCGCGCTGCATGGCGGGCGCGATGTGGGAGAGCGGCAACACTTCCAGTGCAGCCCCTCTCCGAACCGCCTCACCCGGCATTCCGAAGACGACAGACGTGCGCTCATCCTGCGCGATCGTCGCGGCTCCCGCCGCCTTCATTTCGAGCAGCCCCGCCGCACCGTCGTCGCCCATACCGGTGAGAATCACGCCGACCGCGCAGGCCCCGGCGGTCTGCGCGACCGACCGGAACAGCACGTCGACGCTCGGCCGATGGCGGCACACGGGTGGGCCGCCCATCACTTCGACGACGTAGTGGGCGTCGCGGCGCTGGAGCACCAGGTGCCGATTCCCCGGCGCGATGAGCGCGCGGCTGCGGCACACAAGGTCCCCTGTCTCGGCTTCCTTCACTTCGATCTTGCAGCACTCGTTGAGCCGGCGCGCGAACGCGGCGGTGAAGCGCTCGGGCATGTGCTGTACGATCAGCAAGGGCGGCGCGTCCTCGGGCAGATCCGCGAGCAAGACGCGCAACGCTTCGGTCCCCCCGGTCGACGCACCGATGGCGACGACGACGTCGACTCGGGACCGCGGCGCCGGAATCAAGGGCGGCCGCGGTGCCAGGACGACATCGGCGGTGTGGCGGGGGATGGGCGTCAGGACGGCGGACGGAACGCGCCGCTTCACCCGCGCCTCGGCGGCGGCGCGTATCGTCTCGATCAAGGTTGTCGCGGAATCGTGGACGAACTCTCGTACGCCGAGCTGCGGTTTGGCGAGCACTTCGACGGCGCCTTCTTCCAGCGCCCGGATCGCCACTTCAGTCCCGCGTGAGGCGAGGCCGGAGCAGACCACGACGGGGATCGGATCCTCGGACATGATTTTCCGTAGAAACGTGAGACCGTCCATCCGGGGCATTTCCAAATCGAGCAGAATCACGTCGGGCCGCGACCGCCCCATCTTGTCGAGCGCGATGTACGGATCGGCGGCGACGGTGACGACGATACCAGGGTCCTGCGAGAGCACCGCCGTCACCGCCTGACGCACGACCGCGGAGTCGTCGACGACTAAGACGCTGAGCACGCGACGGTCCATCAGCGCGCGCCTCGGGAATAAATTGTGGGCATCACGGCCCGCGGCGGACACTCGTCCTGAAAGCCGCTCAATGTTTCGGCATGTCCAAGGAACAGCAGCCCCTCCGGCGTCAGCCGATTGAGGAGCTGGCGGATAACGCGCTCTTTCGACTCGGTATCGAAGTAGATGAGCACGTTGCGGCAGAAAATGAGATCAAAGGTGCCGCCGAGCTCGTACGTCGCGTCGTTCAAGTTCAAATGTTGGAACGTGACGGCGGCACGAAGCTCCGGGCCGGCTTTCATCTTCTCGTGGTGCTCTTCGGTCCCGCGCAGCATGAAGCGCTTGAGGTAGGCATCGGCAATGTGCCTGGCCCGTTCCAGCGGCCAGAGCGCGGCGCGCGCCCGTTCGAGGACGCGAGTCGACACATCGGTCGCCACGACTTCCACAGTCCATCCGGCACTGGGCGGGCACGCCGCCAACAGGCTCATGGCGATCGAGAATGGCTCTTCACCGGACGAGCATCCCGCGCTCCAGGCACGCACACGCCGCGGGCGCTCGCCTGCTTCTGCCTGCGCGCGCCATCTGGGCAGGACGACGGTTTCGAGATAATCGAACTGCCGCGGCTCGCGGAAGAAATGCGTCTCGTGGGTGCAGATACAATTGATCAGCTCGACCCGCTCGTCGGGATATCGCGGATCGGTGACGCGCTCGAAATACGCTGAAAAGCTGTCCAGGCCCAGCTCCCGCACGCGTCGAGACAGCCGGCCGACGAGCAACGCCTGCTTCACCTTGGAGAGGTAGATCCCCGCTTCCTTGTAGATGAACGTCTGGAAGGCGGCGAACTCCTGCTCGCGCAGAGGCCGGATGCCCACCGGGATGTGGATGTCGGAGGCGTTCATGGTCACGCGGCGACGCGGAAGAATTCGACGGCCTGCTTGAGACCCGCCGCCTGCGTCGCCATGTCCCGCGCTGTGGCGGCCAGCGCTTCCGCCGCCGACGCATTGCGCTGGGTGACCTCGTCGACGCCGGTGAGGGCGCGGTTGATCTGCGCAACGCCCGACGCCTGCTCGGCTGAAGCCGCCGACACTTCCTGGATCAGGTCGGCCGTGCGGCGAATCGCCGGAACGAGCTCGGCGAGCTGCGTGCTCGAGCGCTCCGCGACCTCGACGCTCGTCGCCGCGACGCCGCGGATTTCCTGGGCGGCGCGTTGGCTGCGTTCGGCGAGCTTGCGGACTTCGGTCGCGACGACCGCGAACCCCTTGCCATGGTCGCCGGCGCGGGCCGCTTCGATCGCGGCATTGAGGGCGAGCAGGTTCGTCTGATACGCGATTTCCTCGACGATCAAGATCTGCTCCGCGATGCGGCGCATCGCCTCGGCCGTCGCGACGACGGCACGGCCGCTTTCGTCCGCGTCCCGCGCGCCGCCCACAGCCGTGCGCTCGGTGGCCGCGCTGTTTTCGGCCGTGCGCGCGATCGACGCACTCATTTCCTCGAGACTCGAGGTCGTTTCCTGGACGGCGGCTGCCTGGGCGCTGGTGCCCCGCGACAGCGTTTGCGACGTCGTGGAGATGTGGTCGGAGGCGGCGGTCAGCGCGCCGGCCCCGGCCTGCACCTCACCGATGACGTGGGACAGACGCCGCACCATCTGTGCGAGGGCGTTGCCCAGTGTGTCGCGCCCTGAGCGGGGCGCGATCGCGACGCGCAAATCGCCTTCGGCAACGCGCGCAGCGGCCGTGGCCATCGCCGCGGTGGAACGCGTCGCGGCCGACATAGCACGGAGCAGCTGGCCCACCTCATCGGACGCGTCGGCCTCGGCGCTGACGCTGGTGTCACCGTCGGCCAGACGCTGGGCAACGGCGACGGCCCGGCCGAGCGGCCCGGTCACGCCCCGGACGATCAACACCGACAAGAGGGCGAGCAGCCCCAATGCCAGCAGGGTGATGCCGGCCGTCCAGCGGATGGACCGGACGGACCGGTTCCGGGCCGCCTCGAACGCCGCAGCGATGTTCGCCTGGTCGCGAGCGGTCGCGGTGTCGAGCTCCGCGCGCAGCGTCGCGTAGCCGCTCCGCATCCGCTCGAGCGACTCACGCAATACGGTGGCCGTGTCGCGGGCCAGCATGCGCCGCGTCGTGGTCCGCGCCAGTTCGTAGTAGCCGTCGACCCGCGAGCGCAGCCCCTGGAGCGCGGCGGCGTCGAGTCCCGGATTCGTCCGCGCCGCGGCAAGCGCGTTGCGGAAGGCACCCGCCACCGAATCGGCGGTCGTGAGCTGATCCTCGTCTTGCGCCGCGACGGCGTCCTGGAGCCCGCGCTGCAGGCGCATGAGCGCTCCCTGCAGCTCGTGCCGCAGCTCGAGCGCGGGATAATGTCCGCGCTGGAGCTCCAGGAGGGCCCGGGTATTGCGGCTGCCCATGGCGGCCGACATCCACAGCACGACGCCCAACGCGAGCAACGCCGCGGCCGGTAGCAGCCAGATCTTGTGTGCAAACTTCCAGTTCTTCAGCATAGCGGTCCTCGTTCCGAAGCGTCCTTAGCGGACGATCTTGATCGCTTTGAGTGCGGCGTCGAGCGACGTGTTCGCCGAGACGTAGCCGATGGCGCCCGGGTTGCGGCGCACGAAATCCATGATCTCGAGGTCGGTCGACAACGTCGGCGGCGGCACGGCGCGGCCCGAGAAGATTGCCTGCTCCCAATACCGGCTCAGCGAGATCGAATCCTTGCCGATGATCTCCTTGACGATGACTTTGAATCGGACTGTTTGGGCACGTGCCGCTGGGGGCGCAATGAGCGCGCCCACCAGCGTCAGGATGCCGAGCACGGTACGCATCGGTTCAGCTCTCCAGAGTTGCTTGCGGCGTCGGAAGCGCGACTGCCGCCGTGGCGGCACTCACATCACCGAGCAGCCGGTCGATGTCGAGAATCAGGACGAATTTCCGTGAATCCACTTTGCCCATGCCGACCAGGTACTCCACGCGCACGCGACTGCCGAACGCGGGGGCCGGCTCGATCGTGTCGGGCGCCAGCTCGATCACCTGGTTGACGGCGTCGGCCAGAATTCCCATGACGAGCTCCTGCTCATCGACGCGGACTTCGACGATGATCACGCAGGAGCGCTTGGTGACCGCCGTCGCCGGCAGCCCGAACAGGTGGGCCAGGTCGAGCACCGGGACGACCGCACCGCGGAGGTTGATTACTCCGCGCACCGCCGGCGGCGCATTCGGCACGCGCGTGAGCGTGTCGTACTCGAGGATCTCTTTCACGCGCAGGATGCCGAACGCGAACTCTTCGCCGGCGAGCTGGAACGAGAGGTATTGAGTCATCGTTGCCTCGCGCTAAAAGCGGGTGAAGCCGCGGTCGTCGTGCGTCAGCGCGACTGCGTGCTTGTGGCCGTTGCCGTCGGGCTTCGGGGCCTTGGGCGCTGGGCGCGGGGCAGGGCGCGACGGAGCGGGATGCGACTCCGGCATGCCCTGCACGTGGAAGAACGACATGAGCTGCTCGAGGCTCTCCGCCTGGCTGGCCATCTCTTCGGCCGTGGAGGCGAGCTCTTCGGCGGCGGACGCGTTGCGCTGCGTCACCTGATCGACGCCCGTCAAGGCGCGGTTGATCTGCGACACGCCGGAGGACTGCTCAGCGGTGGCGGCCGCGACTTCCTGCACCGTCTCCGCCGACTTGCGGATGGCCGGCACCAGCTCCAGCAACAGGTGGCCCGAGCGCTCCGCGACCTTCACGCTGGAGGCCGCGAGGCCGCCGATCTCTTTGGCAGCCGTCTGGCTGCGCTCGGCGAGCTTGCGGACTTCGGTCGCAACGACGGCGAAGCCCTTGCCGTGCTCACCCGCGCGGGCCGCTTCGATCGCGGCGTTCAACGCGAGCAGGTTCGTCTGATACGCAATCTCTTCGATGATCGAGATCTTCTCGGCGATCGCCTTCATGGCGCCGACGGTTTCCACGACGGCCTTGCCGCTCTCATCACCGTCACGGGCCGCTTTCACCGCCGACTGCTCGAGCTGGCGGCTGTTGTCGGCGTTCTTCGAGATCGAGGCGGTCATCTGCTCGAGGCTCGAGGTCGTCTCCTCGACGGAGGCGGCCTGTTCGCTCGTGCCCTGTGAGAGGCTCTGCGATGTGGACGAGACCTGCGTCGCCGCCGAGCTCAGCGCATTCGCGCCGGCGCGGACTTCCCCGATCACCTGCGACAGCTTCGCCACCATCGTCTGCAGTGCAGAACCGAGGGCGTCGCGTTCGGAGGCGGGAGTCACGGCGGTCGTGAGATCGCCGCCGGCGATTCTCACCGCGGCATCGACCTTGGACTTCGTGGACACGATCATCCGCTGCATCGCGGTGAGCACGTCGCCCACCTCGTCCTTGCGGCCGACCGCGAACTGCACGTCGACATCGCCTTGGGCGACGCGATCCGCCGCAGCGACTGCGGTCGCGAGCGGCCGGGTGATGCCGAGCGTCAGCAGAACGCTGATCACCAGCCCGAAGATCGCGGCGATGAACGACGCAACGATGATGACGGTGTTGGCACGAGAAGCCGACGCCTGTGCGCCGAGGCCCTTGCTGTCGATCTGGCCGATCTGCAGCTGCGCCAGCGAGTCGGTGATGGTCTCGACGCCACGAATCGCGTCCTTGACCTCTGCGAGTGCCGCATTGGCATCGGCCGGCGTCGTGATCTGCCCCGCCCGAATCTGGGTGAGGGTCTTCTGAAAGCCGGCTTCGTACGTGGTCAGGTCGGCGCGGATTTGGCGCAGCTGGGCGCGCTCTTCGTCGCCGGCGGCGCGATCGAGGCTCGCGAGGGTCTGGTCCAGGCTTTGACGCGCGTTCTGCCACTTGGTGCTGTAGTCAGCGACCTTGTCGGCGGTGGCGATATTGAGGAAGACGTCCTTCTCGAACCGCCGCAGCATGAGTGACCACGCGCGCGCCTCGAGGGCGGCCGTCAGCTCCGGCGCCTCGACATTCGTGATGTCGCGCGTGGCGCGCGACGTCGTCCCCGTGCCCCAGTAGCCGGCGACGGCCACGAGGATCATGAGGGTGAGGAGGATGCCCGTAGCCAACCCGAGCCGCTTCCCGATGGACATGTTCTGCAGCATGGACAGACCCTTCCGTGTTTACGAGAGTGTGGTAGCCCCGCGCAGCAGCGCGGGGACGTCGAGAATCAGGGCGACGCGACCGTCGCCCAGGATTGTGGAACCGGAAAAACCCGGCGTTGCTTCGAGCGAGGTGCCGAGCGACTTGATGACCGCCTGGCGCTCGCCGTACAGCTCATCGACTGCGAGACCGGCACGGCCGCCGGCGTGGTGCACGACCACGACATGCTCGCGGCGGGGCCGCTCGCCCGGGACGCCGAGGCGGTCGCGCAGCCGCAGGAACGGCAGCGGCTCGCCGCGAAGGTTGACGACGCCGTTGCCGGCGCCGCCGTCATGCGTCTCGGCCGGCAAGGACAGACACTCGAGGACCGCGTCGAGGGGGATCACATAGGTCTCGGCACCCACGCCGACACCGAAGCCGTCGATGATCGCGAGCGTGAGCGGGAGCCGCACGGTGACCGTGCTGCCCTCGCCCTCGATGCTCGCGAGGTCGACCGTGCCGCGCAGGGCGTCGATGTTGTGGCGGACGACGTCCATGCCGACCCCGCGGCCCGAGAGATCGGTTACCGTTTCGGCCGTCGAGAACCCGGGCGCGAAGACGAAGCCCAGCAGCTCGGCGTCGGGCAGCTGTTCGGGCTGTGCCGCGAGACCGGTCGCGCGGGCGCGATCCGCAATGCGGGCACGGTTGAATCCGGCGCCGTCATCGCGGACCTCGATCACGATCGTGCCACCTTCATGGGCGGCGCGCAGCGTGACCGTGCCTTCGAGCGGCTTGTCGAGCGCCGCGCGCAGCTCGGTCGATTCGATGCCGTGATCGATGGCGTTGCGAAGCATGTGCGTAAGGGGATCGCGCAGCCGTTCCACGACGCGCGTATCCACTTCCACGTCTTCGCCTTCGATCCGCAGCTGGACGCTTTTACCGTGGGCGTGGGCGAGGTCGCGCACCGTGCGGCCGTATTGGCGGAAAAAGGGGCCAATGGGCACCATGCGCGCCTTGGTGACCTGCTCCTGCAGCTCGAACTGGAGCCGCTCGGCGCCCAGATGGGCTTCGAGGATGTCGCGACCGAGGCCGTCCGGCAGCGCCGCGAGCATCTGGGCGATCCGGCCGCGCGCGATCGCGATTTCGCCCGTGAGATCGAGCATGCGGTCGAGCTTGGTGACGTCGATGCGCAGCGTGCGGGTCTCGGCGGGGCCGGCAGCCGGCTCAGCCGCCTGGACGTCGTGCGCCTCGCCGGTGCGTGCGTCGCGGAGCGCCCGGCGCGTGGCGTCGAGATTTGCCGGAGCGGCGTCGCCGCCCATGAGCGCGCGGAGCACATCTACGGCGCGCAGCAGCAGGGAAATCGTTTCGGGACCGACGGCGACTTCACCGGCGCGCAGCAGGTCGAGGACATCTTCGACCTCGTGCGCGAATTCGGCGATCTGCGGGAACCCGACCATCGCCGCGTCGCCCTTGAGGCTGTGGACCGAGCGGAAGATCTCCTGGAGGAGATCGGCGTCGGTCGAACGCGCCTCGAGCGCCACGAGCTTCTCCTCGAGGCCGCGGAGGTGGTCCGCCGCCTCGGCGCGGAAGGTTTCGAGCACCAGGGCGCGATCGCGATCGGAGAGCGCCATTAGATGTGCCTCACCCAGGCACTGCCGTCGCTGGTCCGAAAGACGAGCTTGCGGCCTTGCGCGCCGCCGACGTCCTCGTTCACGATGGGAATGCCTGCGTCAGCAAGAAAGCGGCGGGCGAGTGAGACGTTCTGCATGCCCAGCGATCCATTGGTGGTCTGGAATGCATCGATGACACTCGCGCCGCCAAATACCTTTGCCTGGAGCCGGTGGCGGGCACCGCCGAGGCGATGCAGCTCCGCCAGGAGCTCGCGAATAGCGACGTTGCCGAAGCGCGACGACGAGACGCCGTTGTTCACGCACTGCGGCAACAGAAAGTGATTGAGCCCGCCCACGCCGGCTTCGGAATCCCACAGGCAGACGGAGACGCACGATCCCAGGATCGTGGAGACGAGCCGTTGCTGGGCGGAGGCGTAGAGCTGGCCGACATGGACGTACGCGGTGTCGCCCGGCGTCGCCGGAGGTGGGCCGCCCTGTTCCGGCGTGTCGGCCGCGACCAGCTCCGCCATCGTGGCGGCCAGGTCGCCGAGTCCGAACTGAACTTCGCGCCGCGTCATACGCAGTTCGCGTACGCCGCGCGCAGGCCGCCGCCACGACGGCGTTCGCCATATCCGTGTCGTTCTCAGTGACCCCGATGCCGTCGAGCAGCTCGAGCGAGCCATCGGTGCGGGTCGCGTAGATGGCCATGCACTCCGAGCCGATCAGGTTCGCCACGATCTCCTTGATGACCGTGAGCACGCCGTCCTGGTCGGTGGCTTCGTGCAGCTGCTGGAGGGCAGCATGCAGCTGCGCCAGCTGTCCGAGACGCTGCTCGGCGGCGGCTTGCCGCTCGGCGAGGCGCTGATTCTCCTCGCGCAGATGCGTCACGGTGCTGCTCAACGCGAGCTCGCGCTCGTCGCGGCGGTCGTGTTCGGCGCGCCACAGCTCCATCTGCTCTTCGCAGCGCCGCAGGCGGGTGTCCGCGTTTTCGATGCGTTGCGTATCCATGGTCAGTTCCCGAGGATGCTGCGCACTTTGGCGAGCAGCACCGCGCCGTCGACCGGCTTGTTGATGTAGTCGTTGCACCCGCACTGGAAGCAGATCTCGAGGATCTTCGGCTCGGCGCGGGTGGTGATCATGATGACCGGAATCGCCTTGGTGGATTCCTGGCGGCGCAGCAGGCGCACCGCCTCGAATCCCGTCTTCTTCGGCATCACGACGTCCATGAGGATCAGGTCCGGCTGCTGGGCGGTCGCGACGTCGAACGCCTCCTGGCCGTCCTGCGCAATGAGGAGCTCGTAACCCGCGCCGCCCAGGATCATGCGGTGCATGGTGAGCGCGGTCAGCGAATCGTCGGCGAGCAGAATGCGTTTGTTGTGCATGGGGACCTAGGCCGAACAGGTGGCAAAAGGACGAGCGTTCGCCTCGGGGACCGTAGCCGGGAGGGGCTGCAGCCAGCCGCTGGCGATGAGCTCGGGAGCAGTGAGCGGTTTCGCGAAGAGGTAGCCCTGCGCGAGATCGATGCCGGCATCGGTGAGCGGCATCAGGTCGCGGGTTTCCTCCACGCCTTCGGCGACGACGCGCGCACCCAGTTTGAGACCGAGCTGCGCAATCGAATCGAGCACCGCGCGCCGATCGAGATCGGCGTGCGCGCCGTGAACGAAGTAGCGGTCGATCTTCAGGTACTGGGGATGCGTGTCGATCATCATCTGGTAGTTCGAGTGCCCCAGGCCGACGTCATCGAGCGCGATGCGTGCGCCGAGACTGCGCAGGGTGCGCAGCGCGCGGTCGAAGGTCACGCCGTCCCACCCGTGCGCGTGCTCGATGATCTCGATGGTGATGCGCGTCGGGTCGATCCCGACGTCATCGGCCATCGCGACGAGCACCGCGGGGAAATCGGGATCCCGCCCGAGCGTCGAGGCGTGGGTGTTGAACGAGAGGTGCGGGTTGCCGGGCAGCTTCGCCGCGGCGTGCAGCCCGACCAGGATGCAGGCGCGGTCCACGACCGGCTCGACGCGCTTGCGGCGGACGTACTCGAACATCACGTCGGCGCGCCCGGCGTTGGTGTCGCTCGGACCGCGCGTCAGGCACTCCAGCATGTGCAGCTGCAGGCGTTCGCCGATCATCTCGACGACCGGTTGAAACACGACGGTCAGTGCGTCAGTGGCGAGAATCTCGTTGAGCAGCCGTGTCATGCCGCGCATCCCAGCAGCTTGATCGCGGCGTCCGCGACCTCGGCGAGCGGCATGGACTTGTGCAGGACGGCATCGGCGCCGCGGCGCAGCGCTTCCTGCTGAATCTCGGCGGAGCCGTACGCGGTGAGCACGATGACGCGGGTGCTGGGACAGCACTCGCGGACCATCGCGACAAGATCGAGCCCTTCAGAGCCATGAGTGCCGCTGAGGCGCAGGTCGGCGACGACGAGGTGGTAGCGGATGTTGCTGAGGAGCGCTTGCGCTTCCTCGAGCTCGCGTGCCGTGTCGACCGTGCAGCCCTGCGCCATGATGTACTGGCCCATCGCAAACAGAATCGTTTCTTCGTCGTCAACGATCAGAATGTGCGCCACACCGTTCTCCATCAGGTTTGTGTGAGGCGCAGGATGCTGCGCCCCTTGTTCCGGGCGAACGCAGAGAAGGCAAGGCGCATGCCGTGGTGTAAGTGCTTGTGATGTAGCGAATTGGAAGAACAGCGGACTGCGGAGTCTGGAATTGGGACCGGCGCTTCTAGCTCTTGGACACCTCGATGCCGAGGGTTTTGATCTTCTGGTAGAGGGTACTGCGCGGCACACCGAGCCGCGTCGCTGCATCCGCCACCTTCCCTCCGACTTCGCGCAGCACCGTCTCGATGTGACGGCGCTCAACTTCGACGAGCGTCAGGTTGCCGTCGAAGGCCGGCGTCCGCGGCGCACCGGGAGAGGCCAGCGCGACCGATGGCGCCGCGTCGAAATGCAGGTCGGCGGCCCGGAGCGTGTCCGCCCCGGAGAGCAGGACGGCGCGCTCGAGCACATTGCGCAGCTCGCGCACGTTGCCGGGCCACGCGTAGGCCTGCAACGCGCTCATCGCGTCCTGGCTGAGCGCGACAGCGCGGCGGCCGCGATCGCGCCCGAACCGCCCCAGCATCTCAGTCGCCAACATGGGGATGTCTTCCTGGCGCTCCCGCAGCGGCGGCACGCGAAGCACCAGGGTGCTGATGCGGAAGTAGAGATCGCTGCGGAACTTCTGCTCCTGCGAGAGGCGGCTCAGGTCATGTGACGTCGCCGCGATGAGACGCAAATCGACCGTCCGGTCCTGTACGTCTCCCAGTCTGCGAAAGCGCTTGTCCTCGAGCACGGTGAGGAGCTTCGGCTGGACGAGCGGATCGACGTCGCCGATTTCGTCCAGGAACACCGTGCCACGATGCGCCACCTCGAGCAGGCCGAGCTTGTTCGCCGCGGCGCCGGTGAACGCCCCTTTGGCGTAACCGAACAACTCTGATTCGAGCAGCTCCCGCGCCAGGCCGGCGCAGTTCAAGTCCACGAACGCCTCTTTGGCGCGCGGCGAGTGCTGGTGGAGCCAGCGCGCCACCACGCCCTTTCCCGATCCGGTTTCACCGAGGATCAGCACCGGACTGTCGGCGTCGGCCATTTTCGCCGCCTGTTCGCCGAGGCGCCGCATCGTGGGTCCGCCGCCCTGGAACGGGTCGACTTCGCGGCGCCGGTCCCGGCTTGCCTGGTTGGCGAGCTCGCGGCGATGCGTCCGCTCGCGCTCCAACATGCGTTGCAG
>WNFI01015757.1_pt1 | contig 12048 bp, 9 predicted proteins | sample 5400471 | NCBI WGS metagenome assembly WNFI01 (sample SAMN13153348, study PRJNA577476) | soil metagenome | isolation source: 100 cm saprolite on Douglas fir-dominated hillslope | place: USA:California | collected 2013-09-17 | reverse complement strand
CTGATCGCCAAGCTGCCGACGATCGTCGCCATGGCCTACAAGTACAACATGGGCCAGCCGTTCATGTACCCGAAGAACGACCTGGGCTACGTGCCCAATTTCATGCGCATGATGTTCGGCGTGCCGGCCGAGGAGTACCAGCAGAACGACGTGCTCAACCGCGCGCTCGACCGCATCCTCATCCTGCACGCCGACCACGAGCAGAACGCCTCGACTTCCACGGTGCGGCTCGCCGGCTCCTCGGGCGCCAATCCTTTCGCGTGCATCGCTTCGGGCATCGCGTGCCTTTGGGGTCCGGCCCATGGCGGCGCCAACGAGGCGGCGCTGCAGATGCTGATCGACATCGAAAAGGAGGGCGGCGTCGCGAAGGTCGGCGAGTTCATCAAGAAGGCGAAAGACAAGAACTCCGGCGTGAAGCTGATGGGCTTCGGCCATCGCGTCTACAAGAACTACGACCCCCGCGCCAAGCTCATGCAGGAGACCACGCGCGAGGTGCTCGAGGCGGTGGGGGCGCACAACGACCCGCTGCTCAAGCTTGCCATGGCGCTGGAGAAGATCGCGCTCGAAGACGAGTATTTCGTGAGCCGCAAGCTCTATCCCAACGTGGACTTCTACTCGGGCATCGTGCAGCGCGCGCTCGGCATACCGACCTCGATGTTCACCTGCATCTTCGCGATGGCCCGCACCGTGGGCTGGATCGCGCAATGGAATGAGATGATCTCCGACCCCGAGCAGAAGATCGGGCGCCCGCGCCAGCTCTACCTGGGCCCGACGCAGAGGGATGTTGTGCCGATCGGAAAGAGAAAGTAGACGCGAGACGCGAGAAACGAGAGAGACACTTCACATGGCAAGCATCATGAAAGAATTCGAGTCCTCGTCGCAGCTGTACGGCGCCAACGCGCCGTACGTCGAGGAGCTCTACGAGCGATACCTCGCCGACCCGAACTCGGTCGACGCGACCTGGCGCGCCAGGTTCGACGCATGGCAGAAGGACAACCCCGCGAAGAAGGACGTCCCGCATTCGCAGGTGATCGCGGCCTTCGAGGGCCTCGCGCGCAGCTCGCGGGCGGCGAGGGCGCCGGCGGCCGCGCCGGCCGACGAGAAGGCGCTGAAGGTCCTGCAGTTCATCCGCGCGCACCGCGTGATGGGCTCGCGCTACTCGCAGCTCGACCCGCTGAAGCGCCTCGAGCGCACCCCGGTGCCCGAGCTCGAGCTCGAGTTCTACGGTCTCACCGAGGCCGACATGGATCGCGAGTTCTCCCCCGGATCGTGGCAAGGACCGAAGGCCTCGTCGTCAAGCTCGACAGCACCCATGAAGCTGCGCGACATCGTGGCGGCCGTGAAGAAGACCTACTGCGGCACCGTAGGCATCGAGTACATGTACATCTCCTCGACCGACGAGAAGCGCTGGATCCAGAGGAATTTCGAAGGCACGCTGTCGACGCCGAATTTCACCACCGAGCAGCGGCGCTGGATCCTCGAGCGCATCACGGCCTCCGAGACGCTCGAGCGCTACCTGCACACGCGCTACGTCGGGCAGAAGCGCTTCTCCGGCGAGGGCGGCGAGAGCATGATCCCGATGCTCGACACGATCATCGAGGACGTCGGCGCCAAGGGCGCCAAGGAAGTGGTCATCGGCATGGCGCACCGCGGGCGCCTCTCCGTGCTCGTGAACACCCTCGGCAAGATTCCCGCGGAACTGTTCTCCGAATTCGAAGGCAAGCACGCGCACGAGCTCTCCTCCGGTGACGTGAAGTATCACCAGGGCTTCTCGTCGGACATCAGGACCGCGGGCGGCACCGTTCACCTGACGCTCGCGTTCAATCCGTCGCACCTCGAGATCGTGAACCCCGTCGTCGAGGGCTCGGTGCGCGCGCGCCAGCATCGCCGCGGGGATCACACCGGCGACCAGGTCCTGCCGCTGCTGATCCATGGGGACGCGGCATTCGCGGGGCAGGGCGTGGTGATGGAAACGCTGGCACTTTCGCAAACGCGCGGCTACAAGACCGGCGGCACCGTGCACCTCGTGGTGAACAACCAGATCGGCTTCACCACGTCGGATACGCGCGATGCGCGCTCCTCGCTGTATTGCACCGATCTCGCCAAGATGATCGAGGCGCCGGTCTTCCACGTGAATGGAGACGATCCCGAGGCCGCCGTCTTCGTCGCCAAGATCGCGCTCGAATACCGCTCGCGCTATCACAAGGACGTGGTGATCGACCTGGTGTGCTTTCGCCGCCTCGGCCACAACGAGCAGGACGAGCCCTTCGTCACGCAGCCGCTCATGTACAAGAAGATCGCGCAGCACCCCGGCACCCGCAAGCTCTACGCCGACAAGCTCGAGCGCGAGGGCGTGGTGCCGCAGGGTTTCGGCGACGAGCTCGTGACGAGCGTGCGCGCCGCTCTCGACGCGGGCAAGGGCACCAATCCGAAGATCCTCTATGGCTTGAAATCGGCGCTGCAGATCGACTGGGCGCCGTACATCGGCGTGAAGTGGCACCAGCGTGCGGAAACCGCCGTGCCGCTGCCGAAGCTGAAGGAGCTCGCCAAGCGGCTCACCGATGTCCCGTCGAGCTTCAAGCTCCATCCCTCGGTGGAGCGTCTGCTCGCCGCGCGCCGCGAGATGGGCGAGGGCAAGCTCGCCCTCGATTGGGGCATGGCGGAAAACCTCGCCTACGCCTCGCTCGTCGACGAGGGGCACCCGGTGCGGCTTTCGGGGCAGGACAGCGGCCGCGGCACCTTCGCGCACCGCCATGCCGTGCTCCACGACCAGAACCGCGAGAAGTGGGACTCCGGCGTGTACGTCCCCTTGCAGAACATCCGCCAGGGCCAGGGCAACTTCGTCGTGATCGATTCGCTCCTCTCGGAGGAGGCGGTGCTCGGCTTCGAGTACGGCTACGCCACCGCGCAACCCTTCGAGCTCGTCATCTGGGAGGCGCAGTTCGGCGACTTCGTGAACGGTGCGCAGGTGGTGATCGACCAGTTCATCGCTTCGGGAGAGGCGAAGTGGGGGCGCATGTGCGGCCTCACGCTGTACCTGCCCCACGGCTACGAAGGCCAGGGTCCGGAGCACTCGTCCGCGCGCCTCGAGCGTTTCCTGCAGCTCTGCGCCGAGCACAACATCCAGGTGTGCGTGCCGTCCACCGCCGCGCAGTTCTTCCACATGATCAAGCGCCAGATCGAGCGTCCGATGAGGAAGCCCCTCATCGTCATGACGCCCAAGAGCCTGCTGCGCAAGAAGGAGGCGTCGTCGCCGCTTGCGGACCTGGCGGGCGGCGGCTTCCAGGTGATCATTCCCGAGACCGAGAAGATCGCGGCGAAGAGGGTGAAGCGCGTGATCTTCTGCTCGGGCAAGGTGTACTACGACATCGCCGCCGAGCGCGCCAAGCGCGCCATCGACGATATCGCGATCGTGCGCCTCGAGCAGCTTTACCCGTTCCCGCACGACGAGTTCCAGGCGCAGATCGACGCCTACCCCGCCGCCAAGAGCGTGGTGTGGGCGCAGGAAGAGCCCGGCAACCAGGGCGCGTGGCACCGCATCCAGCACTACCTCGTGCGCCACATGCGGCCCGAGCAAAACCTGTCGTACGCAGGCCGCGCATCCGCGGCCTCGCCGGCGGTGGGCTACCTGCAGCTTCACGCCGAGCAGCAGAAGGAGCTCGTCGACGCTGCGCTGAGCCTGGACTCCGCCCGACGTCGAGACCGACAAGGTCGTGCTCGAGCTGCCCGCTCCCGCCGACGGCGTGCTCGCGAAGATCATCAAGAAGGACGGCGAGAGCGTGACGAGCGGAGAGCTCATCGCGATGATCGACACGGAAGCGACCGCAACCGCCACGGCGAAGCCCGTGGAGAAGGAGGCGGTCGTGCCGGCGAAGGCGGCGAGCCAAGGAACAAGCGCGCCGGCGGCCGCTGCGCCGGCAGCCTCGACCAAACCCGCTTCTCCATCCGCCACCAAAATCGCCGCCGAAAAAGGCATCGACACCTCGACCGTCCCGGGCACGGGCCGTGATGGCCGCGTAACCAAGGGCGACGTGCTCTCCGCAGGCACGTCGGCTCCAACGCCGGCAGCAGCGAAGCCAGCCCCGCTCCCCATCCAGATCCCCGCGGGCAGTCGCACCGAGCAGCGCGTCCCCATGTCGCGACTCCGCCAGCGGATCGCGGAACGCCTCGTCCAGTCGCAATCGACCGCGGCGATCCTCACCACGTTCAACGAAGTGAACATGGCCCCGGTGATGGAGCTGAGGAACCGCTACAAGGAGAAGTTCGAGAAGGAGCACGGCGTGAAGCTGGGCTTCATGTCGTTCTTCGTGAAGGCGGTCGTGCACGCGCTTCGCAAGTACCCGGTCGTGAACGCCTCGATCGACGGCACCGACATCGTCTACCACGGTTTCTACGATATCGGCATCGCGGTGGGCAGCGAGCGTGGGCTGGTGGTGCCGATCCTGCGTAACGCCGACCAGATGTCGATCGCCCAGATCGAGCAGGCGATCGCGGATTTCGGCAAGCGCGCCAAGGACGGCAAGATCACCCTCGAGGAGCTCACCGGCGGCACGTTCTCGATCTCCAACGGCGGGGTGTTCGGCTCGATGCTCTCCACGCCGATCATCAATCCGCCGCAGAGCGCCATCCTCGGCGTGCACGCCACCAAGGAGCGCCCGGTGGTGGAGAACGGGCAAATCATTATCCGGCCGATCAACTACCTGGCCCTCTCGTACGACCATCGCATCATCGACGGGCGCGAGGCGGTGCTGTCGCTGGTGGCGATCAAGGAAGCGCTCGAGGATCCGGCTCGACTGATCCTGGACGTGTAGGGAATCCCGTGGCGCGCAAGAAGCGTCTCACGCCGGCGTCCGTCGCCCTGCGCATCGTGCTGTTCGTCGCGGGATCGCTGCTGGTCGGCTTCCTCACCGTGTTCCTCGAGGCGGAGCTGGGCGTCTACCTGCCGCGCCACTTCTCGGTTTCGATCGCCGTCGGCCTTGCCGTCGCGTGCACGCTGTGGCTGCTGCGGCTGCTCAAGCATCCGCCGCTCTTCCTCGCCAACGTCCCGCCGCTCGCGGCGGGGCTGTGCGCGGGCCTGGGCGTGCACATCGCAAGACTCTGGCTCAAATAGGCGCAAATGCCATGACGCAAGCATTCGATGTCGTCGTTGTCGGCGCGGGCCCCGGCGGATACATCGCCGCGGTGCGCGCCGCCCAGCTGGGCTTCAATACCGCCTGCATCGAGGGGTGGAAGAATCCGAAAGGCGAGCTCGCGCTCGGCGGCACATGCCTGAACGTGGGATGCATTCCCTCCAAGGCGCTCCTCGCGTCCTCGGAAGAATTCGAAAAGGCGAACCATCATCTCGACGCGCACGGGATCACGGTGTCGGGAATCAAGGTGGAAATCGCGCGCATGCAGGCGCGCAAGGAAGCGATCGTCACCAAGATGACCAAGGGCGTGGAGTACCTCTTCAAGAAGAACAAGATTACGTGGCTGCCGGGATTCGGGCGGTTCGTGACCGGCGGCGAGAGCTACATGCTCGAAGTCTCCAACGGCGGCGCGAAGGAGACGGTACAGGCGAAGCACGTGATCATCGCCACCGGCTCGCGCGCCCGCCATCTGCAGAACATCGCCGTGGATAACGACCTTGTCTGCGACAACGAGGGCGCGCTCGCCTTCGGCTCGGTTCCCAAGCGCCTGGGCGTGATCGGCGCGGGCGTGATCGGGCTGGAGCTGGGCAGCGTCTGGCGGCGCCTGGGCTCGGAGGTCACGATCCTCGAGGCGCTGCCGAACTTCCTCGGCGCGTGCGACGAGGCGATCGCCAAGGAGGCGTGGAAGGTCTTCACCAGGACTCAGGGCCTCAACATCAAGCTCGGCGTGAAGATCGAGAAGGTCCTGGCGAAGAAGAACGGCGTGATGATCGACTACACGGACGAGAAGGGCCTGGCGCAGAAGCTCGAATGCGACCGGCTGGTGATTTCCGTGGGACGCGTGCCGAACACCGACGGGCTGGGCGCGGCCAACGTCGGGCTCAAGGTGAGCGAGCGCGGCTTCATCGAGGTCGACGAGCATTGCCGGACCAACCTGCCCAACGTGTTCGCGATCGGCGACGTGGTGCGGGGTCCCATGCTCGCGCACAAGGCCGAGGACGAGGGCGTGATGGCCGCGGAGATCATCGCCGGACAGAAGCCGCACATCGATTACAACTGCGTGCCGTGGATCATCTACACAAGCCCGGAGATCGCGTGGGTCGGCAAGAGCGAGCAGCAGGCGAAGGCCGAGGGAATCGCGGTGAAGACCGGGCAGTTCCCGTTCTCGATCAACGGCCGCGCGCTCGGGATCAATGAGCCGGCCGGCTTCGTGAAGATCGTCGCCGACGCGGCGACCGATCGCGTGCTTGGCATGCACATCATCCACGCCCACGCCTCGGACCTCATCCAGGAAGGCGTGACCACGATGGAATTCGCCGGCGCCGCCGAGGACATCGCGCGCATCACCCACGCCCATCCGACGCTCTCGGAAGTCATCCGTGAGGCCGCCTTGAACGTGGATAAGCGGGCGCTGAACATGTAGCGAGCGAGATGCTCTTGGAACACAGATGAACACAGATGAACACAGAAAGGGCAAAGGACACTTGAGTTTCGTGCTCGTGGTTCCCGTGTCTCGAAATCCCAATCGCTTTTCGGCAGTTTCCGTGTTCATCTGTGTTCATCTGTGTTCCCAGGCTTTTCCCTCGCTTCGTGCACCCCGCTGAAATCCTGCCCGTTGCAGAGAACCTCGACGAGGAAGTCGATGCGAGCCAATTCGGCGGGCCGCTCGAGTGGTACTGGCACTTCAGCCAGAGGAACGATTTCCAGACCGACAGCGAGCAGCTGAAGGTCCTGGGCGAGCTGCAGCGGCTCTTCGAAGAGCTCGAGGATTACCGGCAATACCGCGCGGGGAAGCTCAACCGGCTGGTGACCAACCTGGGCGCGGGCAAGAAGCCGCCGCGCGGCATCTACATGTGGGGCGGGGTGGGGCGCGGCAAGTCGCTCATGATGGACGCGTTCTACAAGGTCTCGCGCCATCGCCGCAAGCGCCGCGTGCACTTCCACGAGTTCATGCGCGAGATCCACGCGCGGATGCGCGGACTACCGGGCCAGGAAGATCCCCTCGACATCATCTCCACCGAGATCGCGAGGGAGCTGCGCCTCCTCGCCTTCGACGAGTTCCACGTGAGCGACATCGCCGACGCGATGATCCTCGCGCGCCTCCTCGAGCTGCTGATCGAGAAGGGCGTGGTCCTCGTCATGACGTCCAATTACCGTCCGGACGATCTATATCCCAACGGCTTGCAGCGCTCGCGGTTCCTGCCGGCCATCGAGATCCTGAAGCGCGAGCTCGACGTGGTCGAGCTGGGCGGAACGATCGACCACCGCCGCCGGCTTCTCGACGCGCTGAGCGTCTACTACACGCCCATCGACGAGAACGCGGACACGCACCTCGCGCGATTCTTCGAGGCGATGACGAAGGCGACCTATGCGCAGAACGGCACCATCGAGGTCGGCGGTCGCGCGATCGCCTTCCGCCGCCGCGCCAAGGGCGTCATCTGGTTCGATTTCGCCGAGCTCTTCGAGAAGCCGCGCTCGCAGGTCGACTTCCTCGAGATCGCGAGCGCGTACCACACGGTCCTCATCTCGGGGGTGAAGCGGATGCTGCCGTCGCACACCGACGTCGTGCGCCGCTTCACGTGGCTCGTCGACGTGTTCTACGACCAGCGCGTGAAGCTCGTCCTTTCCGCCGAGGCGCAGCCCGAGGACCTGGTCCTTCCTGCCGCGGAGCAGTCGGGCCCGGAGCGCATGGTGCACAAGGAATTCGCGCGCACCGCGAGCCGGCTGCGCGAGATGCAATCCAAGGACTACTTCTCGCGCAAGCACGCCTCCGCCGAGAATCCCCAAGTGATGGTCAAATAGGGCATGTTCAAGGCGATCCTCCTTTCCAAGGACGGCGAGGCGTTCCGCGCGCGCGTTGCCGATGAGGCCGAGAAAGACCTGCCGGAAGGCGACGTCACGCTCGACGTGGAGTACTCGACGATCAACTACAAGGACGCGCTCGCCATCGCGAACGCCTCTCCCATCGTGCGCAAGTGGCCGATGGTCGCCGGAATCGACGGCGCGGGCACGGTCGTGGAGAGCACGCATCCGCTGTGGAAGAAGGGCGACAGGGCGATCCTGAACGGCTGGGGCGTGGGCGAGAGCCATTGGGGCTGCCTCGCGCAGAAGGCGCGCCTCAAGGGCGATTGGCTGGTGCCACTGCCGGCCGGAATGACACCGCGCCAGGCGATGGCGATCGGCACCGCGGGCTACACCGCGATGCTCTCGGTGATGGAGCTCGAGCGCCTCGGGGCAACGAAGGAGCGGGGCGAAGTGCTGGTCACGGGAGCCACCGGTGGAGTAGGTAGTGTGGCGATCGCGCTCCTCGCGCATCGCGGCTATCGCGTCGTCGCCTCGACCGGGAAGCTTTCGGAAGGGGCGTACCTGCGCTCGCTCGGCGCCGCCGAGGTCATCGACCGCAACACGCTGTCGCAACCCGGCAAGCCGCTGCAAAAGGAGCGCTGGGGCGGCGTGGTCGATTCGGTGGGCAGCCACACGCTCGCCAACGCGTGCGCGCAGACCGCCTCCGAAGGAGTCGTCACCGCGTGCGGGCTTGCGCAGGGGATGGATTTTCCGGTGACGGTCGCGCCCTTCATCCTGCGTGGCGTGACCTTGCGCGGGATCAACAGCGTCTACGCTCCACGAGAGCATCGTGAGCGGGCGTGGAACCTGTTGTCCCGCGAGCTCGATCGCGCGATGCTCGAGTCGATCATCACGGACATCGGGCTCGCCGAGGCCATCGCGCGCGCTCCGGATGTTCTCGCCGGCAAGGTCCGCGGCCGGCTGGTCGTGAACGTCCATCGATAGGCGAGTGAAAGCATGGCGAGCCCCGACGACACCTTGACCCTGTACCAGGGCTTCTACGCGCGTTCGATCGCCGATCCGGAGGGATTCTGGGGCGAGCAGGCGAAGCGCATCGAGTGGAACCACCCGCCCGCCAAGGTGCTCGACTACACGCATCCGCCGTTTCGCTCGTGGTTCGTGGGCGGCGAGACCAACCTCTGCTTCAACGCCGTCGACCGCCACCTCGCGGATCGCCCCAACCAGCCGGCGCTCGTCTGGATCTCCACCGAGGTCGACGAGACCCGCACCTTCACCTACGCGCAGCTGCACGACGAAGTGAACCGCTTCGCCGCGATCCTGGGCGGCCTCGGCGTCGCGAAGGGCGATCGCGTGCTCATCTACATGCCGATGACGCCCGAGGCGGTATTCGCGATGCTCGCGACCGTGCGGATCGGCGCGATCCACTCGGTGGTCTTCGGCGGTTTCGCCGCGGCAAGCCTCGCCGCGCGCATCGACGACGCGCGTCCCAAGGTGATGGTGACGAGCGATGCGGGCATGCGCATGGGCAAGGTGATCGCGTTGAAGCCCCTGGTGGACGAGTCGATCCGGTTGGCGAAGTCACCTCCGGCGCACGTGGTCGTCGTCGACCGCGGCATCGACAAGACGATGTCGCGCGTCGCGGACCGCGATATCGATTACGCCGCCGAGCGCGAGAAGCTCTCCGGGGTGAAGGTGGCGGTTACGTGGCTCGAATCGAACGAGCCTTCCTACATCCTCTACACGAGCGGCACGACTGGAAAGCCCAAGGGCGTGCAGCGCGACACTGGGGGATACGCGGTCGCGCTCGCCAGCTCGATGCGCAACATCTTCTGCTCGAATCCCGGCGAGGCCTACTTCTGCACTTCAGACATCGGCTGGGTCGTGGGCCACTCGTACATCGTCTACGGGCCGCTCATCAACGGCTCGACGACCATCATGTATGAGGGCGTGCCGATGCGCCCCGATGCGGGCGTGTGGTGGAAGATCGTGCAGGACTACAAGGTGACGTCGATGTTCTCCTCGCCGACGGCCATCCGCGTGCTGAAGAAGCAGGACCCGGCGTGGATGAAGAAGTACGAGACCTCGACGCTGCGCTATCTCTTCCTCGCCGGCGAGCCGCTCGACGAGCCCACCGCGCGCTGGGTGGCCGATTCGCTCGGAACCGAGATCGTCGACAACTACTGGCAGACCGAATCGGGCTGGCCGATCCTCACCGCATGCCCGGGCGTGGAAAACACGCGCCGCAAGTTCGGCTCGCCTTCGTTCGCCGCGTACGGATACCACATCAAGCTGAAGCACGAGGAGACCGGCCAGGAAGTCGGAACGGACGAGAAGGGCGTCCTTTGCATCGTGCCGCCGCTGCCGCCCGGGGCGATGACCACCATCTGGGGCGACGACGAGCGCTACGTAAGCACCTATTACGGGTCGTTCGCCGACGAGATGGTCTATACGACCTTCGATTGGGCCACGCGCGACGAGGACGGCTACTACTTCGTGCTCGGGCGCACCGACGACGTGATCAATGTCGCGGGACATCGGCTCGGGACGCGCGAGATCGAGGAGGCGGTGCAGGCCCATTCCAACATCGCCGAGGTCGCCGTGGTCGGCATCGCGGACCCGGTCAAGGGACAAGTGCCCATCGCGTTCGCCGTCGTGAAGGACGCTTCGAGGACCGCGTCGAAGGAGCTTGCTCTGCGAAGGACGCGACCCGGGGGATCTCACCACCATCGAGGATCCCGCCGCTCTGGAGCAGATTCGGACCGCTGTTGAAGCGAAAACCCCCGCCTAGGCGGGGGTTTCTTCGTTGGCCGCGACTACTTGTTGCATTCCCCGAGATACCTGCTTTCCATGTGCTGGTTCATGTCCACCATCTGCCCGCCCTGGTCCATCGCCATCTTGATGTCGATCTTGTAGCCGTCGCTGGTGAACGTGACCTTGTTGTCGGCGGTCATCTTCTTCGGCTTCGTGCAGGTCATCGTGTAGGTGGCGGTGTTCCCCGACATCTTGAAGTTCGAGACCTCGCAGTTCTCAGAGGCCTTGCCCTCGCGGCCGCGCCCCATCTGTCCCTTGTCGATGTCTTCCTGCGTGAGGCACTTCGAGAAAGGCGGGGGCGTCATCTTGCCCATGCCGGGGGGCATGCCCTTCATCCCGGACATGTCCATTTCCATCCGGTACTCGTAGAGCCCCGGCTTCATCTTCCCTTTGAACTGGCTGAAGGGATTGTCGGCGGCCGAGGCCACGGCGCAAATGGTCATGCCGGCGACGGCTAGCAAGCAGGCTTTTTTCATTTCGAGGAATCCTCCCGGGGATTGAAGCCGCGAGAATACCGAATTCCCGCGCGCGGAGCCACTAGAATAAGGCCCATGAACGAGGACAAGGCGCGCCTGCGCCGCGAGATGGTTGCCCGGCGCGACGCGATTCCAGCGGCGGAGCTCTCCCGCCTTGCCGCGGCACTCACGGACAGGATCACGTTGCTGCCGCAGTACGCGGCGGCGCGCTCGGTGCTCGCGACCATGGCGATCGGCAGCGAATGGAGCACGCGGGCGTTCATCGCGCGCTCGCGCGCCGCGGGAAAGGTCGTGGTGCTGCCGCGTGTGACCGCGCCGCCGCGCCATCTCGAGCTGCATGCGGTCGACGATTTCGAGCGCGACCTCGTGCCCGGTGTTTGGGACATCCCGGAGCCCGATCCCACGCGCTGCCCCAAGGTCGAGCTAGCCCAAGTAGACTTCGCCCTCGTGCCCGCCCTCGCGATCGACCGCGGCGGCTACCGCCTCGGCTACGGCGCCGGATACTTCGACCAGTTGCTCGCGCGCCGCGGGAAGCTGCCTTACTGCGTGACGGCACTGCCGTCGGTTTTCGTCGTCGAGCGCCTGCCACGCGAGGCGCACGACGCCGCGGTGGACCTGGTGGTGAACGAATTCGGGCCTGTCGGCCGACAACAAGAAGGCAATCCATGACCGCGCGCATCATCGACGGCAAGGCCATCGCGCAGGAGTACCGCGCCGAGTTCGCCATCCGCGTCGAGCGGCTGAAGGAACGCGGCATCCTGCCCGGGCTGGCGGTGGTCATCGTCGGCGACGATCCGGCGAGCCAGATCTACGTGCGCAACAAGGCG
>WNFI01358266.1_pt1 | contig 12049 bp, 12 predicted proteins | sample 5400471 | NCBI WGS metagenome assembly WNFI01 (sample SAMN13153348, study PRJNA577476) | soil metagenome | isolation source: 100 cm saprolite on Douglas fir-dominated hillslope | place: USA:California | collected 2013-09-17 | reverse complement strand
CTTGTTCTGGCTCCGCTCAGATGTTATGGCAGGGCCTGGACCTGGATTTTCACGGTTCCAATATAAGTATTTCCCTGCAATTGCGCTGCCGCACTTGTCTCGATGGCATCGGAGAGACTTACCGTATTTGCCGCGACCCGGTTGGAATCGGTGATGTTCAGGGCATCAAGCTTTCTGCTCGAAACTGACATGCGAGGAGCAAGGCCATATCCAAACGGGCTGTCCGATACTGTGCCGGCGTACGGCGGGAGGTCAATGGAACTGGCGAGGGCAACCAATACCCTTACAGGCTGAAGCTTCACGTGGGCCCAGGTGACGATATGGGAGCGTCCCGGCGCCAACACCCAGGTAGCTGTCACGCTGGCTGCTGTCAGAGCGACCGGGCTGTTAACGGACATGCTGGAATCGGCCACCAAGTTCGTATCTTTGATCTCGTTGACATTCAGAGCCAAGGTGAGGGATTCCGGCATTCGAGCGATCAAAAAGATCTGAGCGCTATTCGACCCTCGTGCGGCAGCTGAGGATTCCAATGTTTGCTGTGCAGACATTGAGACCGCGGCAGCCATCAAAATCACGAAGAGCATGAACCTTTTCGCGGCTTTGCGTCCGTTTTTCATCTATTCCCCTTCGGCTTGTCTTCTGCGGTGCCCGCGAGCCTTCTGCCTTGCACCCAAGCTCTTTTTGGTCAGATAAATCCCTGCGGATCGCCTAGGTCAGCTCCAGTCCTGATTACCTTGGTACTGTTACTTTCGTAACCTTCCAAAGCCAAAAAAGTATACGAGTTAGGTGTAGAAATGTCCAACAGTTTTCGTGGTTACTCGGCTGTTTTCCTGCTACAGCACCGGCCTGGTATATCTATCGGCGGCCGAGGCTAGAGACTGTAGAGACAATCTAGAGATTATTAGAGCTCTCTAATGTTGACAGAGTTTGCCTTGCGAAAATGAGACAGGTACAAGTAGTTGAATCGTGCAGGCTAATGACCGCCTTCCCGGTAGACTTTCATTTTGTGGACGATCTCGTCCGCGATCAGGCCATATACGGTTCCGGCCAGTGAATCCACTTTGCCAGCCATCACCACGGTTTCCGTTTCACGGTCAGTCACGGTGTAGGTGAAGTGATTGGTGAATGGGACGCGTCGCACTCTCACCCACAGGTCCGCCCGCCTGGCGTCAGCCGTGATCTGCAGGTCCCAGGCCTTGAATTCCTTTCGGCCGAGCAATGAGCTCTCCAAATTCTCACGTTTCATATAGAACGTGTTGGAAACCACGTACAGGCTTCTGGCCCGCGTCACCAATTCTTTGTTGTCAGGAATACGAGGCTGCGTTTGAGCAAATCCAGCTGTCATCACTGAACAGATAAGCAAGAGCAACATTTTCTGAAACATTCGGAACCTCCATTTGCATGGTGCCACGCAGCTCAACGTGTCGAAAGCGGCAAGGGGCGTCATAGTGCGGCACTTAGCGTTGCTCCGCGTTGGGGCGAAGACCAATGACTGCGATATATTGACTAGTCCATGTCTACTCTTGACAAGAGCAAGGAGCTGCACGCTCGCGCCTCACGGGTGATTCCTGGCGGCGTGAACTCGCCGGTCCGCGCGTTCAAGTCGGTTGGCGGCGATCCGCCCTACATTGTTCGCGGACTGGGCTCGCGCATCTGGGACGCTGATGGAAATGAGTACATTGACTACGTCGGGTCATGGGGTCCGCTGATCCTGGGCCATGCTGCCTCTCCGGTGGTGGACGCGGTGGAGAAGGCGAATCGCAATGGCGCGAGTTTTGGCGCTTGCACGCCCATGGAAGCCGAACTGGCCGAAGAAGTCCTCAAGGCGTTCCCGTCGATGGACAAGATTCGCTTCGTCAGTTCCGGGACAGAAGCCACGATGTCGGCCATCCGTCTGGCGCGGGGCTTCACAAAGCGCAAGTACATCGTGAAATTTGAAGGTTGCTATCACGGACATGCCGACTCGCTGCTGGTGAAAGCGGGATCAGGCGTCGCCACGCTGGGGATTCCTGGCTCCGCTGGTGTGTTGGAAGAGCAGGCGCAATTCACGCTGGCGCTGCCATTCAACAATCAAAACGCAGTTGAAAAAACTTTCAACGAGTTCCCGGACCAGATTGCTTGCGTAATCGTGGAACCCGTTGTCGGCAACATGGGCTGCGTTCCGCCGAGCGCGGGCTATCTCGAATTTCTTCGCGACATCACAGAGAAAAATCGGACGGTCCTGATTTTCGACGAAGTCATGACCGGCTTCCGCCTGGCGTTCGGTGGAGCGCAGGAGTTGTGCGGCATCAAGCCGGACCTGACGACTCTGGGCAAGATCATCGGCGGCGGGCTGCCGGTGGGCGCATACGGCGGGCGCGCGGAGATCATGGAGATGGTCGCGCCGCTTGGGCCGGTCTATCAGGCTGGGACTCTCTCTGGAAACCCTCTCGCTATGGCCGCCGGTTTGGCGACGGTTTGTTATCTCTCCGAACACCTGGAGCTGTATTTCGAGCTGTCGGAGCGAACGTCAATACTGGTTGATGGAGTGCTTCAGGCGGCGCGCGAGAATGGCGTGAGCTTGTCCGCAACCCAGGCGGGATCGATGTTTACCTGGTTCTTCCAATCCGGCCCGGTCATTGACTGGGACACCGCCGCAAAGTCCGATACGCAAGCCTTTGCCGCATTTCACCGCGGAATGCTCGAACGCGGGATCTATCTGCCTCCATCACAATATGAAGCGGTATTTCTGAGCGCCGCGCATACGGAAGAGGACATTGCGAAGACGGTGGAAGCGGCGAGAGCCGTGTTTAAGATTGGGTAATTGGGTAATTGAAACCCAAAACCAATTACCAAATTACGAAATTACCCAATTACTCAATTCTTCAGATTCCCACCGCGCCATAATCCGTGCCGGTATCGGTGTCCCGCACTTCTTCTTTTTCGTAGGCCCGGTATGGGTTGCGCCGGATGCCTAAGCGCCGCTTGCGCAGTTCGAAACCTGCATACATGCCTCCGGCAAGGACCACGGCAGTAAGGGCGCTGATAGCCAGCACGCGTCCGGGACGTTGCAGCAATCGCTTGCGTTTTTCTGACATTGGAGCATTGCTGGCTAGACCCAGCGCCACGCGAAAATCGTGGACTGACTGATGTCCTCCGCGCTCGAGGGCGCGGTAAGCATAGAGAGCACTGTAGGAAGCAGGCAGATCCAGGTCCTCGCCGTCGCGGACCACTCCGTGGTCCACGCCCTGCTCGCGCTGGAGTTGTAACAGTTCCTGAATGGCGGCGGCCAGGGTCTCAGGCCGGGCCCACACGGAGCGGAAAGCGATTCGACCGGATTTGTCGATCAGGAACGCGGCATTGGGCAGCCTGGAATATTTCCTATGGATGCCGCCGTTGACGTCATCTACCAGCACCGGCATCCGCAGATCTTCTTCATCACGAAGAATTCTGGCGGCGTCGGCCTTCTGGCTTATGGAGCCGTGGGCCGGCAATCTCTCGCCGGGGTGGGCTTCCCGGGTGTAAACGAAAAGAAATTCAATATCGCCACCGCGAAGCTGATCATACAGCCGGTTGAGTCCCGGGACCGAGGTCGCGGTGGTCGGACAGGTGGCCGAACCAAAGACGAGCAACACATTCTTTTTGCCGCCGTAATCGCTCAAGCGATAGTTTTCGCCGTCGAGAGCCGGGGCCTTGAAATCCGGGGCCCTTTCTCCGGGCTTGGGCCCAGAGAACGGCGCGTGCTCGGCGCCGCGCAGGACTTCCTGGGTGAAGTGCTCGTAGTTGTAGTTGCGCAATCCCAGCATAACTGCTCCTGTTTTTTTGGAAACCCGTCCGGTCAGATGCAACCGGGGCCGCCGCTGTTTTCTTAAGCTAAACTGTCTTAAATCTTTTGACCACGATAAAATGTTTTTTGTTCCGTTCCAGCCGTAATTTTTTTCCCAGATAGGTCCTGAATCGATCTCTGAATGGAAAGTGGAGGGGTTTAGATGGCAGCTTTAAAGGCAGGTGACACTGCTCCGGATTTCGAACTTCCTGCAATCACGGGCAAACAGCGGCTCAAGTTCAAGCTGCATGATCTACGCGGCCAGAAGAACGCCGTTCTGGCTTTTTATCCGCTGGACTGGAGTCCCACCTGAACCAACGAGATGTCGGCGTACGGCAGGTACTTAAGCCGTTTCGCCGAACACAATGCCCAGGTCGTGGGCATCAGCACGGACTCGATCTACAGTCATCTGGCCTGGCAGGAGAAATCGATCGGCTGGCTTGAATATCCGCTGGCCAGCGATTACTGGCCGCACGGTGGTGTCGCCGACAAGTACGGCATCCTGCGCCTGGGCGAGCCCTTGCCCGGGATCAACGAGCGCGCCGTCTTCATTGTGGACAAGGAGGGCAAGATCGCCTTTTCTCGCGTCTACGAACTCGGGCAGGAGCCCGATTATGACGAGTTGGTCGCCGAGCTGGCGAAAATAGATTAGCGGACCCCGAACGGGTCTGCCTTTGCCTTCAGCTTTTCTATTGGGCTGCGGTAGTTGCCTTTTTCTTGGTCGCTGATTTCTTGCTCGCCGGACGCTTTGCCGGCGTGGCCACCGGGCCGGCTTTCTTCTGCAATTCATCGATTGTGGAGCTAAGCTGGTCGATCTGCTGGATTTGGCGCCATTCGGTGTTACTTACCACAAAGATGGTAGGTGTCTCGCCGATGCCAATCCGCGAGCCGAGATCGTGGTCGGCTATGACCTTGGCCCTCAGTTTCTCGCCCGGGTCCCAATTGAAAGGCACCGGGATGCGATTGTCGGAGGCGAATCTGTCGACATACTGGCGCAGGTTTCCGGGGTTAATGGAATTCTGGTTCTTGAAGATATAGCCACGAAAATCCTCGCCCAGCTTTTCTGAATGCGCGTCGAAGAAGCGCGCCCAGACGGCAGCCTCCATGGACCACGGATGCTTGGGGCCGAGAGGAAAATCGCGGAGCATTACCGGTACATGGTATGCGTTGGCCGCGTCCCACACTTTGGGATAGGCGGCTGCGCACGACGGACACTCAAGGTCCTCAAACACAACCACGGCAACTTTCGCACCGGCAGGAGGCTTCAGAGAAGAGCCATCCGCGGCAAAAGCGAAAACGGCAACCGCCAGGATCGCAAGAATCATTGACTTAGTAAAGAGCTTCATCGCGTCTTAATTACGACTCCCATTGCACATATAGCTGTTAGTAGTAACCCTGATTCTTTTCATTTTACTCTACGTGCTCCGCCTGCGCATCACCACTATTGCACCGAGTGCACACCACCGACTTACTACCTGTGGTAGTAGATCGGGTGAGGAGAATAGCCTGTCCGCTGAGGATTAGTCATTGATCGATAGGCGTTTTCCCGCAACAGTCCTGTTTTGCTGCCTTTTTCTTACCCTGGGAATGCTGGCGCAGAACCCGCGCGGCGCTTTACAAGGCTCCGTTCAGGATGTTGGTGGCGCCAGGTTGCAATCCGCCAAAGTTGTGGTGCAGGCAACCGAGTCATCGTTGCGTCGCGAAACCGTGACGGACGCACAGGGTTTCTTCCGCATGGAGGACCTGTTGCCAGGCTCGTATCAAGTAACGGTAACTGCCAGCGGATTTGCCGAAGCTCGTTCACAAGTGAAGATCGTAGTCACGTCAGTGCTGGACATTGCGGTTGTACTCAAGCCCGCGAGTGTGCAACAGACCGTGAAAGTCGAAGGCGAGGGCTCATCCATCACGGCCCAGCCTATTGATCCCACAACCGCGGTGCAACAGAGCGTGATCACACTGAAAGATCTGGAAGAGATACCTCTCGCGCACCGCAGCTTTGCCAACATTGCTTATCTTGCGCCGATGACGCAGCCGGTTGAGCCTTCTGATCCCACGAAAGCGCGGATCACGGCCGTCTCCTTTGGCGGCAGCTCAGGCTTGAATGTGGATCTATCCGTGGACGGCGGGGACAACAACGATGACTTCATTGGCGGCTTCCTGCAAAACTTTTCTCCGGACGCCATGCAGGAGTTCACCGTACGCACAGCGCAATTTGACGCCGATACTTCGCGGACCAATGGCGGTTCGGTAATCATTACCACGCGTCGGGGAACCAACAACTGGCATGGCGACCTGGCCGCGTACTATCGCAATCAGGACCTGAACGCCCGTAACCCGCTCGATAATCCGTCGCCGAATCCCAAGCAGCCTTTTTCCCGGGGAAACTATTTAGGCACCCTTGGCGGTCCGCTGGTGAAAAACAAGCTGTGGTTTTTTTCTTCTCTCGAATACATCAATGAAAACGCGAGCGTGGGATACAGCAACACCAGTCTCAACGAGTTTAACGCCCTGGCCCGACTTGCCTCGTCGGGGCAGATTCCTGGAGTTACGTCCATTGCAGTACCTACCTCGGTGAGCACACCATTTCATGACACGCTGTTTTCCTCGCGTCTTGATTTCCAGCAATCCGAACGGTCGCAGTGGTTCCTGCGCGGGGCCTTCGACCTGAATCGATCGAAGAACGATCTCGTGCATGAAGGAGCGTTGCCCTCCACCGGATTTACCATGACGTCCCACTACTTCAGCGTGCTGCTGAGCAACCAGTTGCAGTTCACTCCTGACTGGATTGGCAATTTGGTCTTTCAGGCCAGCGGCTTTGACCACGTGAAAGTGCGCAACTCAAATCTCGGTTTTGGGCTGGCGTTTCCTTTCAGCAGCACCGTTCTCACCACCTCAGGGTTTGAAACTTTTGGCGACAATCAGTTCGTCACGCCGATTACCGCTTTTCCTCTCAATCGTGACCAGCAGAAATATCAGTTCCGTTATGACGTTGCCCACTCTACGCGGAACCATTCGCCCAAGTTTGGGATCAACTTCATCCATGAACCGGTACTGAGCGGAAGACTGGCTGACAATCCGGAAATTTTGTTTAGGCTGCCGGAGAACCCAAGTTTCTACGCCGCCAACCCCGGTACTCTCGCCGTAGACCTTGCTGATCCGGCCAATCAGACGGTCATCTCCGGCAATGGCCGGTTCGCGCAGAACGTGCAGCGGCTCGGCTTCTACGCTCAGGATTCTTGGCGCATCCATCAAAACTTCACCGTGAACTATGGCCTGCGCTATGACACCACGTTCGGCCTGTTCAACTCCAATGGCGCTGACCAGAATGCCAATCCCGCGGTGCTGACCATTGCTGCCATGGGGCTAGCGCTGCCGCGCGGCATCCCGCATGACTATCGCAAGGCCATTGCACCACGGCTGGGAATTGCTTACTCACCGGGAAACAGCGGCACAACCGTCATCCGCGTTGGGGCCGGTATGTATTACAACGATCTGGCCCAGAACGGCTGGGTAGACGCCTTTCGTGCGGTTGAACCCGGAGCTACCGCGTCTCTGATAGCTGGCGATCAAGGGGCGATCATCGATCCGAAGTACCGTTCACCGTACGCGCTCCAGGCCGGCGCGGGGTTCGAACATGCTTTTGCCAAAACGTGGCGCTTAAACATTGACTATGAACACCAGCAGGGTGTGCATCAGTACCGGCGCTACGAATATGTGGCCCAGGACCCGGCATTGGCTCCCAACGGCACTCTGCCCGCGACGGCGCCGAATGTCTCGGTTTTCCGCACCGACAACCGCTCACGCTATGACGGCGTCTCTTTCGCGGTGAATCACAGCTTCTCCGGTCACTTCGAGATGACTGCTCATTACACTCTTGCCAAAGCCACCACTTGGGGCGCCAACGTCGGCGAACTTTTCGACTATGTGAACGGCGTCACCAGCGTGAGGAACCCGTTTGGTCCAGGCGACCACGGACCTTCCGGCGAAGATGTCCGCCATCGTTTTGTGCTGGCCGGGACCATGCACCTGCCCTGGAACTTTGACGTGAGCACACTTTCGCAATTCGAGAGCGCGCGGCCTTACACGCTCTCCACGGGCGAAGACATTAACGGCGACGGTGTTGCCAACGACCGCGCCGTGGTTAACGGACAGCAAACTACCCTCGACCAATTTCGCGGAACACCCTTTGCCCAGGTTGACATGCGTGTTAGCCGCACGTTCAAGTTGGGTGAGCGCACTTCACTCAAAGTGTTTGCTGAATTCTTCAATCTGCTGAACCGGCAAAATCCAGGCAACAACTACGTGGGCGATATTGGAGCACTGCCTGTACCTCCCGGCGAAGTCATGGCCGGCAACGTGACGGATGTCTGCCTGGATGCCGCGTGCAGCACGACGCGTCCCATCCGCAGCCTGAAAGACTTGAGAATGCCCGCAGGAGCGCTGGGGGATTTCTTCGGTCCTGGCACTACTGTGGGAATGCCGTTTGCCGCGCAGTTCGGTGTGAGACTGAGTTTCTAATCTTGCCAGACAAAATTAGCCGCGAATGTACGCGAAAAACGCGAATGTTCTGAAGCAAGCGGTTGGGCGCTATATTCGTGTGCTTTCGTGTGCATTCGCGCTAACTTGTTTTTGTCAATTCCGGTATCGACACAAATTTTTTTCCTGCCGCCAAATACTTTTTCAGCAACATCCGTGTTGCCTCGACGGTGTATTTACGATCTGTCCCGAAGGCACGGTGGCTGCCATCATGCAGCAGAATGATCTCGCCAAAGCGATTGTGGTGGGACTCGATCTCACGCTCAACTCGTTGCACGATCGCGTCAGATGATTGCGCGCTCCAGTCGAAACCCGTCACTGACCACATTACTGGAGTGAGCCCAAGCGAACGAACGGTCTTGAGCACAAGCGGCTGCCGTCCGCCAAAGGGCGGACGGAATAATGACGCGCTGGCGCCGACAGCGTCTTCCAGCGCCTTGCGGCAATCGTCCAGTTCCCGACGCAAACGCGCCGGCGAAACAAAGATCAGGTTTGGATGGCTGTTCGTATGGTTGCCAATAACATGACCGGCTGCCTGGATGGCGCGAGCAATGTCAGGCCGTTGGCGGACATAATTGCCGATGAGAAAAAATGTGGCTTTGGCCTGGCGCTCGGCGAGCACGTCCAGCAAGTGCAAAGTATGAGGGTCGTTAGGGCCGTCGTCGTAGGTTAGCGCGATTTGCCGCGGGTCGGAGCCGTGGGCGAGCGTGCGTCCGTAGAGCTGCGCGCCCGGCGCCATGGTGGCGTATCCGGCGTAGCTGGCCGCTACGGCGGCAACCAACGCTGTTAATAGTCCCCACATATTGGAATTGTCAGCTTACTCGCAGGATCGCGAGAAGCTCAACTGCCGATTTCGCGCACGATCAGCCCAGCGTCTTGGGGCAAGTAGCTTTTTCGGCGAAACCAATCCTCCATGTCCAACTGAAGACGATCTAGCGGCACACGCGTGCCAATCTCCATGACGCCGTCGGCGATGGGCAGTGTGTCATCAAAGATCGGATCGTTGGTAAAGCTGCGCATGGAGAAGTTGTCCAGCCACTTCATAGGACAGGGCACGGGCTGTCCATCAATCCGGTAGTTCACGCTGATTTTTCTGGAATACATGGAATCGCACAAAGGCACTGCGGGATTCGTTACTTCCTCAACCCCGGCCCGGCTTTTCGAATATTCTCCGGCGCTTCGAACTTTTCAAAGTTTTTGGCGAAGCGTGCGGAGAGATCGGCTGCTGCGCGGTCATACGCGGCTTTGTCGCTCCAGGCGTTACGGGCGTTCAGGAACTCGGGCGGAACTCCCGGACAGCTCTTAGGAACGGTAAATCCAAAGGCGGAATCAGTTTCGAACTCCACCTGGTTGAGCGGGCCATTGACGGCAGCGCTCACCATCGCGCGCGTGTAGGCCAGCTTCATGCGCTTGCCGGTGCCGTAAGGTCCTCCGAACCAGCCGGTATTCACGAGCCAGACCTGCGCGCTGTGTTCGTGCAGCCGACGTCCCAGCATCTCCGCGTAGACGGCCGGGCGCAATGACATGAATGGCGCGCCAAAGCAGGTAGAGAAATTCGGTTGTGGCTCTTTTATTCCGGCTTCTGTGCCGGCGACCTTGGCGGTGTAGCCGGAAAGGAAGTGATACATGGCCTGATCGTTCGAAAGCTTGGAAATCGGCGGCAGAACTCCGAAAGCGTCGGCCGTCAGGAAGATCACGTTCTTAGGATGTGTGCCAATTCCCGGAATGACTGCACCTTCAATGTAGTCGACAGGATAAGCACAGCGCGTGTTCTCGGTACGGCTATCGTCGTCATAGTTGGGAACGCGTGTTTGCGGATCGAGCGTCACATTTTCCAGCACCGAGCCAAAGCGGATGGCGTTCCAAATTTGCGGCTCATTTTCCTTAGAGAGCTTGATGCACTTGGCGTAGCAGCCACCCTCAAAGTTGAAGATACCGGTCGGACTCCAGCCGTGCTCGTCGTCGCCGATCAGCAGGCGCTCCGGATCAGCCGAAAGCGTAGTCTTACCTGTACCGGACAGGCCAAAGAACAGCGCCGTTTCTCCATGCTTTCCCACGTTAGCCGAGCAGTGCATCGGAAAAACGTTGTTTTGAGGAAGAAGGAAATTCATGACCCCGAAGATCGACTTCTTCATCTCGCCGGCATACTTCGTCCCGCCGATGAGGATGATCTTTCGCGTGAAGTTAACGATGATGAAGGCTTCAGAGCGGGTGCCGTCGCGTTTTGGATCGGCTTCAAATTCAGGAGCGGAAACAATGGTGAACTCAGGCTGATGTGTTTTGAGTTCTTCGTCCGTGGAACGCACAAATAGCGCGCGGACAAAAAGATTGTGCCAGGCGTATTGATTGATCACGCGGATAGGCAGACGGTACTTCGGGTCAGCGCCGGCGTACAAATCCTGAACGTAGAGTTCGCGTCCTCGCAGGAACTCCACAACACGCTCAAAAAGCGCGTCGAACTTTTCCGGCTGAAAGGCGATGTTGACGTCGCCCCAGTTCACCAGTTCGGCGGTGATAGGGTCTTTGACCGTGAATTTGTCTTTTGGGGTGCGTCCGGTGAACTTCCCCGTATAGGCCACCAGCGCGCCGTTGTCGGCAAGCTGGCCTTCGCCGCGCCGGATGGCATGCTCAACCAGAATCCCGGAGTGGAGATTGCGCTGGACTGGGTTGCTTTTGAGCAGGGCTTCGAGGGCAGCAGTTGCGTCAATGACGGGCAAAGTTTGCGACATGGTGGTAAATCTCCTGTTATTCCAAACCGTGAATGCCGCGTCAGATGGGCGGCAAGGGCAACCAGGTTTGGGCGTGAGTTCGCGGCTAAGCCGTTTTCACAAGCGCGTCCTGAGGCGCGCCGACTTCCTTGAGGACTGCATTCAAATGCGCGAGGGCTTCATCCACGGTCAGGGTATACATCTCCCGTCCGTGCTCGTAGCTTCCATTCTCGATGGCCGTTTTCAGGAAGTGGCCGGCAACCTGAATGGCCAGTGGATCTGTGATGACGCGTCCGGTGCGCTTGTTGTATTCCACCCAAGCCGGGTGCGGCAGCGCAATCCATACCGGACGGCCGCTCACCAGGAACTTAATATCTACAGCATCCGCATGGCGTGTGGCCACGGCGACTATCAGAGCCTGATAAACGCTATGCAGCCTTTGACCTGTCCAGCGGTCGGAAGCGTGAAAGTCCTCGAACATCCTGTTTAAAACTATATCGAAGGCAGAGTAGAGCGGCAAGCCTGAAGCCGTGTGTGACGGCAATCACAGGATTACACGAGGCAGTAGAATCCCAAAGAAGTCAAGCGAAGGGGAAAAAAGTTTATGGATACCATGCAAGCCGTATGGATCTCCCGCTTCGGCGGACCGGAAGTATTGGAGGTGCGAGAAACCGTTCGCCCAGTAGTTTCCGGTGACGAAGTCCTGGTGCGGGTGCGGGCGTCCGCACTGAACCGTGCGGACCTGTTGCAGCGTCAGGGAAAATACCCGGCGCCACACGGATCACCGCAAGAGATTCCGGGAATGGAATTTGCCGGGGAAGTTGCGGAGATCAGTCCTCGAGTCCAGATGTGGAAGCCAGGTCAACGCGTCTTTGGCCTTGCCGGCGGAGGCGCACAGGCACAGTACATTGTGACGCACGAACGGCTGCTCGCCGAGATCCCGGAGAATCTGAGTTGGGCGGAGGCGGCGGCTATCCCAGAAGCTTTCATCACCGCGCAC
>WNFI01120403.1_pt1 | contig 12050 bp, 7 predicted proteins | sample 5400471 | NCBI WGS metagenome assembly WNFI01 (sample SAMN13153348, study PRJNA577476) | soil metagenome | isolation source: 100 cm saprolite on Douglas fir-dominated hillslope | place: USA:California | collected 2013-09-17 | reverse complement strand
AAGACGGCAGGATCAGGCTGATAGCGCGCGGCTTCGACGTGACGGCGCTTAAGGGGCGCACCACGCGCGTGAACGTCACCAATCTCGACATGCTGGCGACGCGCAAAGGAACGCTCGAACGGTTCATGCAGGCTTATCGCGACACCGTCGATTGGATGTATTCGGACGATCCTGCGGTGCTCAGGCATTATGCCGCGTATTCTGGCTTTCCGGAGAATGTCGTCAAACGGGTGCGCGATTTCATCCCCAAGGACACGATGGCGCCCGATCGCATCGTCGGCATGGACCAGATCATAGCCGACGCGACCAGGCAGAAATTCATCCTCGCGCCGCTCACCAGGGATCAGGTCGAAGAATTCGTTAAAATTCAGCCGCCGCCGAAGCCCTGACGTGCGGATGATCTTTGGGTGCGCACAATCCCTTGATTCGACGCCATTTTTTAGGGGTATTTCGTTTTGCCAAAATGGCGCTGGCCGACGCCAGAACCTGACTCACGCCAACAATTAAGGGCTAGTAGGAATAAAATCATATAACGGATGGCGCAGCGCGCCATTTATCGAGATGGGCGCGACAAGCCGCCCATGACCAAGTAGGCCACGAGTTTTGCCCCTTTTACTGGATTATCGCTTAAGTGTCCTTCGCAGCAGGCGGTGTCTCATCCCCGACGCGGCAATCGCGCTGCTACAGCTGCCTTTTTGAAGGCTTTGAAAGGCGACAAGCGGGTCACCGCTCGTAGAAGCGTCTCCTCTCGACATATCGACCCATCGGTTGACCGCAAGCCCAACACCACGGAGGGTGATTGATGCTGAAATTCGGGCGCAGTTCCGAGAACGGCGCTCTGGCACGCCGGGATTCACGTGGGTCGCGCGGTGGCCCGCGCGCACCGGGAGCATCCGGGAGCTTCGCTTTTTGCTGCGGGATATCTCCCGGTGGGGCAGGTTCTCCCGCATCCGGCGGCTGCATAGGAGTCTCTTGTTGGCCAGGACGGGTCTGCACCGGGACTGATTCGTGGAGGGGCGGCGGAGGAGCTAGCTCCAACGCCAACCGCGTGATATCGGTGGCAAGATTTGCCAGGGCGATCACTAGCAGCACAAAACTGAGTCGGCCGGTCTCCATCAGGTCCGTCTCCTGCAAAATCAGGTGACGCGACGATCATCAGGGGCATCAAAGAATAAAGAAACCGGCTTTGCGGAAGGCCGTCTATGATCTGAATTTTGCCGATTGGATTGGCATGCCTAGATTTCGGCTAAAAAATAGCCCTCAAAAATGATTAGCTAAAAACAGGGGTCGTTTTTTGCCGCCACTCTTATGCGTGGCTTTCGCACATCTACGTCGTATCAACGCGATGGATCATACGGCGTGCCTTTGAACCATTGCGGCCCTTGCCCATTGTACTTGATGGCGTCCTCAAACCGTGCGCCACTAAGCTCGCCGTCCACCATCAGCGGAATGGTTTTCGATTGCGCCTGCAAGAAGCACGGAACCGCTCCCCAACCATCGGCGGTCGGGGAAACCCGCAAGTGCATCTTACGGCAATTTCCGCAATCCAGGTCCCGACAATGATCCTGATAGAATTTTATCGGGGTGTTGTCCTGCTCATCATAGAGGTAAATTTCGTTCAGCGGCTCGTAGAGCCTTGGCTGCAGCCGATATTCCTGCGCAGTCTCAGTGATCAGCTCAAGAAATTTGCTTCGTTTGGCATGCACTGTTCCCATCACCCCGTTGATTTCGATCACGCTCACATTGATGCCGAGCCTTGTTGCTGCACGGATGACGTTGAGAACCCGTTGCTTGTCGCCAGTGAACACTGTGTCGAATTTTACCGAGCGTCCATTCCATTGCCTCAAGAGCGGCACGACAAATTCGTCGATCAGCGTCTTTCCTGAGACGCCCACCGGTGAACTCGGCTTCGAGGGCTCCCCAGGCTCAACGGAGTCGATTCCGATGCTGATATTATCCAATCGCGATGCAACGAGGGCCTCGAACTTCTTCGATGCGAGGAATGGTCCGCCATTTGTGCATATTCCCCATTTTTCTATGCCGGGATAGCGGTCGCGCCAGATTGCGATTGCGTCCATCAACATAAAAAAACCGGGGTAAACCCCCGGATCTCCGCCGCTGAATTTGACACTCTTCACGCCATGTCTACCGGCAATTTCAAGTAGTTTCTCAATATTGCCAAGCATTGTCGAAGTCTTCGCCTGAAGCCATGGGGCTTCCTGGCCTTCGTTATGGCAATAACTGCATCTGAGATTGCAAGCAGACGTCAGCGAAATACGCAAATCTCCGCGGCCCGGAATGAATTCATTGCGTTCCTCAGCGGACGTGAATTCGGGCGGAACATTATTGAACCGCAGGCTCAGCCCGGTCTCGCTTCTGACAGAAAGGCTAATGTTCTCAACAGGCTCACTCTGGAGAGGCGCGATTCCTATCGATTCGGAAAAATCGTTCATCGGCGTCCGCCAAGCAAATGACCTGGCGCTCAATACCCTTCTACCGGCAAATGAACGTTTGCCGGCCCGAAGGGTTGCATTGCCCGCCCCGCGGGCGCAGTTACGACATTCGCGCGATAATTTTCAAGGGTAATTTGTTACAACGATCGAGCGGCCAACAACTTTTTCTTCTCTGTCACCCCGATGCAACATTACCGATATTTCGCTGTCGTCCGACGCTACATCGGTGTTCCATAATCAGTATTCGGGAATGTTAGTGCTTGCTCGCAGGTCAAGCTTCATCGCGACACGAAAAAAGCGACTATCGGACGGCGGCAGGTTCACCGCTGAGAAGATCGGTTCGTAAAACGCTTCTATTGGAATGCTCCGTCGGGGAAAGGTCCCTCCAACAGGCTGTGCGCAATCGACCTTGAATGTCAGCACCGACCCGTGTCGGCCCTTTTGGCGCTGCCTTCCGGTTCTGACGCGGAATGTCAGCCTGGAAAACAGCCCCGGGAGGTTATCGAGGGCTGGGACCGCGACGTTGCGCTTCACGGCGGCGTCACGTGCGCGCGAGATGATCTTGAAAATATTCTCCAGGCTATCTTCCGGACTCTGCTCGAAAACGGACGGAACCAATTGGGACAGGGACAGAAAGCCCACTTGCCCTCCATGGAGATACATCGGCCCGAGGATCGTTGGGTTGAGACGGGCCACCTGAAGCAGTTCTTCTTTGAGCGTACCCAGCGGCCCGAGATTCGGATGAATGCCATCGGCCAAACCGAAGCACGGGCGGCGTTGGCTGAGGACCTGAAGACTGTGGCGCAACAGGAGATAGGCAGCCTTGCATCGGGCTGCATTCGAATCGCCACCCCATTCCGTCAGCGCGTCAGTGAGCTGATCATCGTTATAGCGCACGCGCGCCAAGGTCGACCAGCTTGTGTTCTGGAAGTAGGAGAATAGTCTCGCAGCCGGGCCCGTTCTCTCTCGGTCCGCAAGTTGCCGTCCCAACTCGGCAAACCATGAGGTGGAAAAATACAAGACTTGCGTCACCCACTGTTTGGATTTCTGATCGACCTCACTGATCATCTCGATCAGATCGATCTCTTTGAGTTTGCGAACCGACTCCTTGTGGTGGGTAGACAAATGTCTGTATCTCGCCCGAAGTCGGTTCCACTTCACCTCTTGGGTTGGGAACTCCAGAAACTTCAGACTTCTTGAACCAGAGGATATCGTCTCATTGCGGATCGGACGCCCCTCCACCTTCAACTGCTGGTCGATGAGTTCCCACAGGCCGATAAGCTGGCTCTTGAAAAGCAAAGCCTGCGGAAACTCGATCACTTCTTGGTTTCGGATGACCTCATCTATAACCTCGAGCGAATTGTCGAGGATCAATCCGACCGGCAATTGATCCGCCACGAGAAGATCCGCCCGGAGCGGCTTGCCGTCGGGATCGAGCGCTTGTCCATTTTTGAAGACGAAGTGCTTGTACGGATACCTGGCTAGAAAAAAGCACAAGTCGCGCTGGCAAGCTTTCGGCGCCTGATCCCATACAGCGCTCAAGAGCGCTTCCAATTCGGCGTCAACCGCCTTGATAAGCCCCGAAGCCTCCTTGAAATCGAGTCGACGCATGACGCAAAGCTTACATGTGGGTCGGCGCCGCTCTCGCGCTTGCCTGCGAAGCGCCAGCCGGAAACGCCGACGGGTTCAATGTTTGGGTTGTGTCACCATCATGACGATCTGAAATCGTTGCAGTGGGACCCGACATAATATTGTAACTATAGCGTCTTTGGTCGGATTATATCCACGGTTGAATCGCCCGCGGCGCCAAAAGCAAGCGCCTGCGGCCGCGAAACGGTACGTCGGTGCCGTTGGGGAGCGATTTGTGTGCCCAGCCACGAGCCGCTGAGCATGATCCCGAAAAGTGGGAACCGGTTTTCGGAAAAGATCATGCTCCAACAATAAGCTAGAACGGGATGGCGATTCGAAGAAAAGTCATCCCGCTCTAGAAGTGCCGGTTGCTTCAACCTGACCGGAATCTGTTCTAGGACAGCGCTTCGTATCCGCGATATGAAATCGTCAAGCTTCTGTCCCGATCACGTTGCCTCTGCGATCATGCCCCAGACCCAGCTCGCCGCCGTGAAGGCACTGTTCTTCGATGTTTTCGGCACCCTCGTCGATTGGCGCACCAGCGTCGGGCCTTCGCGGATGCCTGGCGCAACGAATACCAGCCCGGCATGGAGGAAGTACGGGCGGGGCGCATTCCATTCTCCAAGCTCGACGTTCTGCATCGGCGAAATCTCGAGCGCATTCTACCGCGCTTCGGGTTCACTGATCTCTCCGAGGAAATCGTAGCCCGCCTCAATGGCGCCTGGCATCGGCTCGACGCCTGGGCGGACGTGGCGGGAGGGCTCAACCGGCTCAAGGGCAAATTCCTGCTGGCGCCGGTTTCCAACGGCAACATTTCGCTGATGGTCGATCTTGCGCGCCGCAATGGCTTTCCGTGGGACGCCATTCTCGGCGCCGAGATTGCCGGCGACTACAAGCCCAAGCCTCGGGTCTATCTTGGGGCGGCCGAGGCTTTCGATCTCCCCCCGCACGCCTGCACGATGGTGGCGGCGCACACCAGCGATCTTATGCACGCCGCCGCCTGCGGGCTGCGGACCGCCCACATCGCGCGACCAAACGAAAAAGGCCCGGGCCAGGGCGAGGCCGGGCCGTCGGCGCCGGTCGATATCGCGGTCGGCAGCCTCATGGAGCTCGCAGATCGGCTCGGGACGTGAGAGCGCACAAGGGGCGTCCTCCAAATTGCCGCTGTAGGGGCGACCCTTGTGGTCGCCCTGTTCCCGGCGGACGCGGGCGACCACAAGGGTCGCCCCTACATGCGCTTAAGCCCTGCGGGAGAAGCTCGCCAGCAGCACTGCCACGATGCCGGTGAGGAAGATGCCGTCGAAGGTTCCGGCTCCTCCGATGGAGGCGACGGGCGCGCCGAGCCCCCGCACCACGCCGAGATTGAGCAGGTCGGCGCCGATCAGGGTGCCGAGGCTGCCGCCCGCATAGGCGAGCACGGCGGCGTGTTCGCGTGCGATCAGGACTGCCACTATTGCGGTCGCCACTGGCGGCACGAAAATCGGCACCGCGATACCGACCCCCTGCACCGGATAGGCCAGCGCGTGAATGATCACCGTCACAATGGCGGTCGTTATGATCCCGCGGACCCAGAGATCATTCTTGGCGAGCAGATAGAGCGACAGCAATGTCGGAATCACGGCGCCGCCGACGTTCAGCGCGATGACGGTACCGGGCCATTCGACCACTACCGGCACCATGTACTGAATACCGAAGAAAGTGACCTCCTGCCCGGACTGCACCTCGCGCTCGGGAAATTCCCACACCGGAATGTTGATGTAGCTGCCGATGAGCGAGGCGAAGAGCAGCAGCAGGGCCGTTCCCGAACTGACGCCGAGGCGTGTATAGGCATAACGCAGCACATTGATCTGGATGAGAAGGACGACAACGAGGAATACGCCCACCAGGATCGCAAAGAACGGCCCAGCGAGAGGCAAATATTGCATCTGGCCCATGGTGATCCTTAAGCTACAGGGTGGTGGGAAAAATCGCCTGCACGGCCGAACAACGAGGACCTGCCGGGCCGGTTCCGCCTTTGCCGAGCGCCCCTGCCCTACGCTCCTCTACAAGCGGAGGAGGTATTTCGATTTACCCTCCCCGCATGCCGGGGAGGTCGAGTGGGGTGCCTCATTGCCTGGGCAAAGGCGGAAACCAGCACTACGCGTCGGCAATCGAAGCTTGAAGGCCGCCTTTGCCCTGCTATGGAGGATCACCGCAGTCCGGCATTGATCTTGTCGAGAACCGCGGAGCCCGGGCACAACTCCCTCTCCGAGAGAGCGTTGAGCGGCGTCTCGGTGGTGTTGAGATGCCTGTGCAGATCTTCTGCCTCACGGTCGAGGTAGAGGACGCCCGTCACGACCTGACCCTTGGCGGCGTGCTGCTGGAGGAAACTCATCGCCGCCACACGGTCGTGGACGTCATAGTCGGCATTGATCTTGCGCAGCACCAGCGTGGTGCCGTCATGCTGCTCGACCGTCTGCACCGCGCCCGGGGCGTAGTCGACGACGTGCTTGTGCAGATCTTCTGCCTCACGGTCGAGGTAGAGGACGCCCGTCACGACCTGACCCTTGGCGGCGTGCAGCTGGAGGAAATTCATCGCCGCCACGCGGTCGTGCACGTCGTAGTCGGCATTGATCTTGCGCAGCACCAGCGTGGTGCCGTCATGCTGCTCGACCGTCTGCACCGCGCCGGGGGCGTAGTCGACGAGGATGGGGTCCCGGCCAGTCATAAAATCAAGCCTGTTGACGGCCTCATTGTGCTCGCGCACGTAATCGTAGCTCTTGGTCGATCCGGCATGATTGTTGAACGCGACGCACGGGCTGATCACATCGATGAACGCCGCGCCCTGATGCTCGATCGCGGCCTTGATGATCGGCACGAGCTGATTCTTGTCGCCGGAAAACGAACGCGCCACCAAGGACGCGCCGAGCTGAAGCGCCATCGCCACCATGTCGATCGCGCTGTCAGCGTTGACGACGCCTTTCTTCGATTTGGAGCCACGGTCGGCGGTCGCCGAGAACTGGCCCTTGGTGAGGCCGTAGACGCCGTTGTTCTCCACGATATAGACCATGTTGACGCCGCGCCGGATGGCGTGAACGAACTGGCCGACCCCGATCGAGGCCGAATCGCCGTCACCCGAAACGCCGAGATAGATGAGATCGCGATTGGCGAGATTCGCGCCGGTGAGCACCGATGGCATGCGCCCGTGCACCGAATTGAAGCCGTGGGAATTGCCAAGGAAGTAATCGGGCGTCTTCGACGAGCAGCCGATCCCGGAAATCTTCGCCACCCGATGCGGCGCGATCGACAATTCGAAGCAGGCCTCGATGATCGCGGCCGTGATCGAATCATGCCCGCAGCCGGCGCATAGCGTCGAGATCTTGCCCTCGTAATCCCGGTGCGTATAGCCGAGCAGGTTCTTCGCCAGCCCGGGATGGTGGAATTTCGGTTTTGCCAGATACGTCATGGTCGCATTCTGTCCGCAAGAAGTTGATGTTATGACGATTTTCGTTCTACCGTCGGCCCGGTCGGCGGCCGCCGGGATGTCCTTTGCGGCAGACGCATAGCACATCGCGGCGCGACGCTCCAGACAAGAAGCCGAAGTCCCACGATGGCACAACGTTAACCAGCATTCCGGGCAGTGTCGATTCAGCGCAGCATTTCTTGAAATATCAACGCGCCCGTTTGCGGGCGGTTTCAGGGATGAATTCCGCGTGATCGGCTCAAGAGGGCATGGAGATGGCGCTGCGTCATCGTCTGCAGCGCCAAGCGCGATCGCGGGATCTAGAAATCCACTTCCAAATTTCGTCCGCCAAGTGTGATTGGCCTCACATTCGGATCGACAGCAATTTGCAATTCTAAAGAGGTGGAAGAAATCGCGAACTTCGCATGCTTCCTTTGCAACGCCTGACCTGACGTCAAGGATGGCCCCTATGCCGTTGCTATCGCCAAGGGTGGTCGGCCCACTGTCTGAATGCAGCAGTTCTGTCCACGTGGAAGGGCAGATCACCGGCGCGACGGTGCGGCTGTTCATTTCCGGGCAGGCGGCTTCGATCGGAGGCGGCACAGCTGGCTGGTCCGATCAGGACTTCCCTCTGAACGCCAATGTAACTCTGACACCCGGTCACACGGTGCAGGCCACCCAAACGCTTGGCGCACAAACCTCGCCGCTGGGACCCGGCATCTCCGTTCAGAAGAAGCCGCCCACCATCGGACCGGTCGCGTTTCAGAGTCACCTGTATCAATGTGGGCGATGCGTCTGGCTGATCGGCGCGGTCCCCGGTGCTCATGTCGACCTAACGGTCGGCAACGTGCCGCGTGGCTCGACGATTTCGGCGGATGGCAATGCGCGGATCGGCCTGACGCAGGCTCTTGGTCTCAACGACATTCTTGCGGCACGCCAGACGGCTTGCGGCACGGCAGGTGCATCGATCAATGGTCCGCCAGCCGACCAGGTACCGGGCGGGGTTGACCAAAAGTTACCGCCGCCCACCCTCCCCGGCCCACTGAAGCAATGCGATCCCGCCGTGTTGGTGACGAACGTGTTCGAAGGCGCGACGGTGACAATCAAGCGCAGCGCCGGACCAACCGAATCCGCCTGCTTTGACGCAACCGGACTCTGGTTTGTCCTGAGCACGCCTTTGGTACTGAACGAGACTGTCACCGCTCAGCAGGATTTTCCAGCCTGCAAAGTGTCGGGCGCGCCGACCGCTCCCGCGAAGGTGGGCAGCACGGCGCCGGTTCCGCCGCCGGTCGTGCTTGAGCCCTTGTGCGCGGGGCAAACCAGCGTGACGTTGACCGATTATACGCCAGGTGCCCGTATCGAGATCTTCCAGAATGGCGTATCGCTCGGGATCGGGCAGGCGCCGGAGGATGCGTCTTTCGATTTTCCCGTGCCGCCGCTCACAGGCGGCGATGTGGTGACAGCTCGGCAGTCGCTTTGCGGGATCGCGAGCGTCGATTCGAACGCAGTGCCCGTAGACACCGCTCCGGCAGCCATGCCGACTCCGAAGATTCCGGGGCCGCTGTTCGAGTGTGCTTCCGTCGTGCGGGTGGAAAATCTGCACATCGGTGCGCGCGTGTACGTATTTTCGACGCTGCTCGGTGCGGAGCTCGGCGACGTGCAGGCCTTTGCCACCACGGTCGACGTGCCTGTCGCGCCACTGCTGATCGCCGGCGATCACATCTTCGCTGTCCAGATCGGTTGCGGCCTCACCAGCCATCGGTCGGCCCCCCCGCAGCTCGTGCACCATGCACCAGCTCTCGGTACCCCGCAGGTCGTGCCGCCGCTCGACGACTGCATGACCGCGGTGCCCGTCAATAACGTTGTGCCAGGCGCCCTCGTCGATGTCTTCGTCAACAATGCTTGGCGAGGCAGTGCGGCCGCGGGCGGCACGGCCGTTAGCGTACCGATCAGCGGCCGCCTGCAAGTTAAAGATTCGGTGACCGCGCGTCAGCGTCTATGCGCGCACATATCGGAATTCGGTAAGCGAATCGGTGTGATGGCATCGCGCGCCAAGAACTGGCCTATGTACCATCACGACCCACAGCACACCGGCGTGGCGGTGTGCAGCGACATCACAAGTTCGACAGTCGGCAATCTCCAGCTCTTGTATCCGGCGATCCCGCTGAACGGAGACGTCATTTCGGTGCCGGCGATTGTCGATGGCAAGATCTATGCGGGGAGCAGCATTCCCGGGGCAGGCCAGGGCGGCGGAACGCTGTACCGCATCGATCTGTCGACTGGCGCCATCGAGCAGCAATTCTCCTTCGTCACCCCTGCGGGACAAGGTGCGGGCCAGGACGAGACCGGGATCGGCGGCACACCTGCGGTGGTCGGCGGGAGGGTCTATTTCTCCGCGTTAGACGGCAAGATCCGCTGCGTCGACGCGAACAGCTTTCAGCTGTTGTGGACCACCGACCTTCGCAACCCCGATCAACCCCAAAATCAGCCGGTCAGCAATCCGGTGGCGGAAACGTGGAGTTCGCCGCTGGTCGTCAACAACCGCGTGTATGTCGGCGCCGGGGAGGGCGAAGCCGGCGCCTTCGGCTTCGTCTATTGCCTCGACGCGAATACAGGCAAGGTTATTTGGCTGTTCTGCACCAACCAATTTGTTGCCAATCAAGATAACCAGCCAAACGTGGTGCCGAAATCCACCGTTGGTGGGGTGATTCCGCCTGGCTTCCAGGGGTTTTCGGTCGGGCCTGATCCGTTGTCGAAGGGAGCCTCCGTGTGGTCGTCGTGTGCGTATCACGCAGGCCTCAATCGGATCTATTTCGGGACGGGCAACCCCGTCCCTGACGCGCCGTTGCCGAACACGCCCTATGCCAGCGGGATCGTCGCTCTCGATGCCGCCAGCGGCGCTTTGAGGGGGTTCTTCCAGCCCTCACAGACCGATAGCTATCGCAGTGATGATGCGGACGTGGATGTGCCGGCGCCGCCAATGCTGTTTAGCCGGCCAGGACAGGATGTCGTGGTCATCGCGAGCAAGAACGGCGCTGCGTTCCTGCTCGATCCAAATACGCTGAATGTGCTGGCCCGTCGCCAACTGCTGCCGAAGTATGCCAACGGCAACCTGATACCAACGGTCGACTCACACCAGTCTCGTACTGAAAACAGATCTGGTGTGTTTGCATGCGCCGCGGTCGACGCGGCATTCGGACACGTCTATTTTGGCTTGGGCGGCTACGAGGGAACGGATCCGCCCATCCCGCCATTCCCGACTGCCACCCCTTTCGTGCGCGTGTGCGATTGGATAACGCTGGATGACGCATGGCCCACAGCCGTCGGGGGCGACACCGTGACTCGATACAGTACGGCGCATCCGCCAATGTACATGACCACTGAGGCAGGGCTGAGTTCGCCCGTCGTGGTGAACGATGTGGTGTTCGTCTCGACGAGTGCGCCGGCGCTGTATGCCTTTTCGTCTGCTAACGGTGTGCCGTTGTGGCAGGCGTCAGGGTTTCCGCAGAATCCGCCAAATCGATTTTCGCTGGGCCCCGCCGTCTACGGAAACTCCGTCGTCGTTGGCGTGGGAAGTGAACTGTTAGTCTACGGGCTGTGATGCCCTTCATGCATGACGCGATGCCAATGACCACAGGGAATTAAAAATCGTGGGAGTCAATCGAAACGCTCTCGGCTTTGCACAGCTGCGATTGCATATCCCGACGCCGAGTTGGAAGACCCCTTCTACTTTGACGACGTCCGCGGCTGGCGCTCCGCGATGATCGCCCGAATGGTGGTCTGTTTCCCCTCGCGCAATAGCGTAAGCTCGGCAGTCTCGCCGATCCGCAGAAGCGCAATCCTGGTGCGCAGAGACCCTGCGTTTATCACCTCCCGTTCGCCGAGCTTGGTGACGACGTCGCCAGACTTCAATCCGGCGCGCTCTCCCGCCGATCCGCGATCGACTTTCGTGATCACGGCGCCGGATTGTGGGCCCGTCAGTTTCATATCGCGGAGCACCGCAGGCGTCGGATCTTCGATCGTGATGCCAAGCGTGCCGCGGCGGATATCGCCGTATTTGAGAATCTGATCCGCAATTATTCGCGCCATATTCACCGGAATGGCAAATCCCACCCCGGGATTGGTGTTGGTGGAGCCGATAAAAGCGGTGTTGATGCCGACGAGATCGCCTTTGACGTCGACGAGCGCTCCACCGGAATTTCCCGGATAGACCGCTGCATCGGTTTGGATGAAGTTCTCGTGCTGCTCGATCCCGATGTTGGTCCGGTGCAGTCCGCCGACGATGCCCGAAGTCACCGACTGCGCCAGGTTCGCCGGATAGCCGATGGCGAGCACGATATCGCCGACCTCAAGCTGGCTGGAATCTCCAAACGGAATGGACGGCAGATTGTTCACCGGCACCTTAACGAGGGCCAGATCGAAGTCAGGATCGGAGCCGACACGCTTTGCCGTCAGAACGCGGCCATCGGTGAGCGTAACCGTTATTTCGTCGGCATGGTCGATGACGTGATGATTGGTGACGATCA
>WNFI01620836.1_pt1 | contig 12051 bp, 12 predicted proteins | sample 5400471 | NCBI WGS metagenome assembly WNFI01 (sample SAMN13153348, study PRJNA577476) | soil metagenome | isolation source: 100 cm saprolite on Douglas fir-dominated hillslope | place: USA:California | collected 2013-09-17 | reverse complement strand
GACCGCGCGCCTGCTCGGCATGGGCACCCACATCATCCCGGCCGCCGAGGCCTTTCCCAAGGACATGGATCCCAACCACGTCCCGCCGGAAATCGCCGATGCCATCGAGCGGGCTGACGGTTTTGCCCGCGTGTTCCCGGAGCACAAATACGCCATCGTGAAGGCGCTGCAGGCGCGCGGTCACTTGGTTGCGATGACCGGCGACGGCGTCAACGATGCGCCGGCGTTGAAACAAGCGGATTGCGGCACTGTGACGGCCACGTCCGGTACCGTCCGCCGTGCTCCGCGTAAGTGCGCGATTCTTTTGGGTAAATCCTGCTCACGCTCTTGACCGTGGTTCGCTGACATCCGACATCCTCCGTTGCATTCCGGTTGCCGATCCGGGGGTCGCTCCGGACCAGGTTTGGTCGGAGGCGGACCACATGCTCACGGCGAAGAAGGTCGAGCGGGAGAAGAAATCCGGCCGCTACCATGACGGCCACGGTCTGTATCTGCAAATTAAGAACGCCAACAACAAGTCGTGGCTGCTGCGCTTCGAGCGCGGCGGTCGCGAGCGGTGGTTCGGTTTGGGGCCGACGCACATCTACAGTTTGAAGCAGGCGCGCGAGAAGGCGCGCGACGCCCGGGCGCTCCTGCACGAGGGCATCGACCCGATCGACCACCGCAAGGCGCAGCGCGCCGCGCGCGCCGCCGCGTCGGCGACGACGCTCACCTTTCGCGAGGCGACCGAGCGCTACGTCGCCCAGCATGAAGCCTCGTGGACATCAGCCAAGCACGCTGCCCAGTACGTGACCTCGCTGCGACAATACGCGTGGCCTATCCTGGGCGCGCTCGATGTCGCCGCCATCGGCGTGCCACACGTGCTGCGGGTGTTGGAGCAGAAGGTCGAGGCGAGCAAGGGCTATCCGGCGGGGACGTTCTGGACGGCGCGCACCACGACCGCCGACCGCACGCGCAACCGCATCGAGTCGATTCTCGACTGGGCGGCGGCGCGCGGGCATCGCCCGAAGGGCGCGAATCCGGCGGCGTGGAGCGGCAACCTAGAGCACACGCTGCCTGCGCCGTCGAAGGTGGCGCGCGTGACGCACCATGCCGCTATGCCTTACGCCGAGATACCAGTGCTCATGGCCGAGCTACGCAAGCGCGAGGGCGTCGGCGCGAAGGCGCTCATGTTCCTGATCATGACGGCGGCGCGGGCTGGCGAGGCGCTGAGCGCGAAGTGGGACGAAATCGACCTCGCCGAGAAGGTCTGGGTGATACCTGCCGAGCGTATGAAGTCGCGCAAGGAGCACCGCGTCCTGCTCGCGCCGCAGGCGATCGAGCTCTTGCAGCGGCTCTATACCGAGGAGGGTAACCCGTTCTTGTTCATCGGCGCTCGTCGCGCGTCGGCCTCGCCCGAGGTCATGGTGCAGACGCTGCGCCGCCTCGGCCACGCCGGCGTCACCGTCCATGGCTTCCGCTCGGCGTTCAGCGACTGGGCGCACGAGCAGACGGCGCACAGCAATCACACGATCGAGCTTTCCTTGGCGCACGTCGTCGGCAGCGAGGTCGAGCGGGCGTATAGGCGTTCCGACATGGCCCAGAAGCGCCGACGGCTCTTGGAAGATTGGGCCAAGTTCTGCACGTCGCCAGCGGTGCAGACGGCCGAGGGCAAGATCGTGCCGATGGGCCGGGGACGATCATGAGCGAGGAAGTATTCACAGGGGATTGGGTCCAGAAGAACCTGCCCCTCAAGCAGGACGACAAGTTGCCGAAGCTCGACCGGTGCGACCAGATCGCCGCCGAGTTCAAACGAGCGTATGCCCTGGCGAATCCGATTCCAGTAACAATATTATGGGACTCGCCGCACATCCATTGGATGCGGCCGCAGCCACCGGATCGCAAGCCACACCAACGCACCGCGACGATCCATGACGAGGACCCGTCGCGGCGCTGGCCGGAATACGTGCTCGCGATGGGCGAGGTCATCCAGGCAGCGTTGAACGCGGCCAACGAGGATCGGATCCGCGAGGGTCGGATCCGTCCCTTCGGCTTCTCCAAGGACGGGCCGGTTGTGCGGTTCCTGGTCAAAGTGCTCCCGCTCATCACGGGTGAACAACCCTCTACAGCCAACGTCTCGCAGGAGCTATACCGGCAGCTGAGGCGCCGCCCGAGGTAGACCGCGACAACTTTTACGGCTGTCGCGCGCGACAACCTTTGCGGCTGTCGCGATCTCTTGTCGACATTCCCACCCCACTTACCTTCGTCGAAGGCCGCACTCTATCGCACTCTATCGCGGCTATTCGACGGAGGTCGCCATGGCGCAGATCCTTCGTCCGAAGGAAGCAGCGCGGCGACTTGGTGTCGGGCACACCCGATTTTACGAGTTGGTGAACGAAGGTCGCCTGCGTCTAGTTCGCCTTGGCGAACGCAGCGTTGGCGTCGTTGAAGATGAATTGAATCGGTTCATCGACGAATTGCCCGACGCACGCACGTAACACGGCCGCTTCCTCGGACTGAAAGAAAACGCCCGGCATCGCGAGACGTCGGGCGTTCTTTCCGTCGTCTGTCTGAACATCGGCCGCCTGGCAGCGGCCTACTTGGAGAAGGCTATGTCGAATGTAGTGGAACTTCGCTCCCCCGCAAGGCCGGACTTGGGTTGCGCGACGCAACCCATAAACGACCAGATCCAAGCCGGACAGAACGCGTGGGCGCGATTGAAGGCGCACCAGACCTGGAGCGATTGGAAGGTGCTCGGCACCGCCGTTGCCGGCGGTCGCGTTGAAGCAATGCGCGAGGCGAGGACCAATCGTCCCGCAGGGCGCCGCTACAGCGAAAGCTTCTGCGCCTGGCTCACCGCCAACAAATTTGCCGACATTGGGAAGACGACCCGCGCTCGGCTCCTTCAATGCATGGAGAACATCGACGCGATCGAGGCGTGGCTCAAGAAGTTGGAGATCGATAAGCGGCTCAAGCTCAATCATCCCACCACGGTGCTGGGTGCGTGGGAGCGGTCGACCGCGGCACCGAAGGCCAAGACCAAGAAGCCCATCCCCGATTGGGTGGTGGCCTGGCAGAAAACGCCTGATGGCGAGAAGACCCGCGGGCTCGAGCGTCTTCACCTGCAGGACTTCCTCACGGTCATACCCGTCGCCTGGCGCACCGAGCTTCTGCGGCGGCGCAACAACCTGGATAGCGGCACGCCAGACTCAAAGATCACAACAATCCTGCAGACCGCGTTGTCGAATATCGCGGCCGCAATCTCTCCCGCGACCAGCGAGATCGTCGCGAAGAGTCAAGAACAGGCGGCGCTAAACGCCTTACGTGGTCTTCATCGCGCACTCGGCGGAATTGGTCGCGACCTGCACGACGTCGAGATCGTCCTCAAGGGCGCGAAGTCCTCCAAGCGGAGGCGCGCTTCTTAATCAGAGATTTCGGGCATTCGCCCGAGATGCCGCGGATCTCCGATCCCGTCCGCGGTCAAGAGGGCGGCTCCCGGCGTGTTCACCGCCGGGGCCGCAAGGGATCAAACTCAGAGGAGGTGCCTTATATGGACCATCGTTCGAAGAACGGCAATGGCGGGGCCGTAACAATCCTGCCGCCCACCACGACGATCATCGGCGCGGGCCTTGCCCATCGGCACCTTGATGCCCGGCAAAAGGCTGTCCTTGTGGCCAGCATACTTGCCGGGGAGACGACGTTCTCTCCGTCAATGAAGCAACTCGCGAGCTGCTTCAACGTGTCCGCCACCTATATCGCGATCGCGCAGAAATTATCGCCCGGCAAGCGTGCCGCGATCCTGCGGGGTCTCGATCCGGTGTCGTTCGCGGAGCTGATGAATCCGCCGCGGCAGTTGTCGCTGCGCGGACCGGAGCTTCCGACGCTGACGTTGGAGAGCGCTACCGAATCCCAGCTCTGGGCTGCACTCGAGAAGATCGCCGTCTAGCGATCAGCGACCTACTGGGCGCCGTCGTAAATGGCGGCGCCTTCTTCATGGGTAAGTGTCATGGCTCTTGATCACAGTTGCCAAGTCCAGCGCCACACGCTCTCCGAGCGCGGTCCGTTCGATTTGTACGAGACCCCGGCCGTCGCGGTGGAGGCGTTGCTTCGCGTCGAGAAGATCCCGCATCGGATCTGGGAGCCGGCATGCGGCCGCGGCGCCATTGTCAAGGTGCTGCGCTCCGCCGGCCACAAAGTCGTCGCCACCGACATCGCCGACTACGGACTCCCGATCACGCCACCGGGATACTGGGGTCGCGACTTCCTGCTCGAGACAGACGCACCCGAGGGCACGGAAGCGATCGTCACCAATCCGCCGTTTCGACACGCCGAAGAATTCGTCGCGCATGCGCTCGATCTCGCGCCGCTGGTCGTGATGTTGTTGCGCTTGGCGTTCCTCGAGAGTGAGCGCCGCTGCCACATCCTCGAGAACCGCGGACTCGCACGCGTGCATGTTTTCAGGAAGCGCCTTCCCATGATGCACCGCGACGGTTGGGAAGGCCGCAAAGCCAACAGCGGCATGGCCTTCGCGTGGTTCGTTTGGGACTGCGTGCATCGCGGGCCAACCATCATCGATCGTATCTCTTGGGAGCGACCATGAAGATCCTTGGAATCGATCCTGGCATTCACGGTGGTCTCGCCCTCGTCAACATCGTTGACGACGTGCCGCCGCAGATCATCGACATTATCGACATCCCGGTCACCGGTGTCGGCGCGAAAGAGCGCGTCGATGGGTTGGCTATCCGCACCTGGATCCAGACGCATCAGCCCGATCACGCGGTGATCGAGCGCGCACAAGCGATGCCGAAACAGGGCGCGAGCAGCGGCTTCAAGTATGGCCGAGCCGTCGGCGCCATCGAGACGGCGATCGCGTGCTGTGGGGTGCCGTTGACCATCGTCGAGCCGACCGCGTGGAAGAAATTTCACGGGCTACGCGGCGGTGAAAAGGAAGCGTCCCGACAGCTTGCTATCCAACGATTCCCCGCAGCGCATTGCTTGTTCGCTCGAAAAATGGATCACGGTCGCGCGGAGGCCGCGTTGATCGTAATCACCCCAATTCGCGGAATATCCGCATTAGCGGAGAAGGCGCAGCCGAAGGCGCCGATCTCTTCGGCAGCACAATAGGAAAGACAAAGCCATGTCTAAGTTAGCAAAACGTAACAAGTCACGACGCCTTATCAAAGGCCTTCTCCTAAAATGCGTCGACGGCAAATGGACCGACGGTGACGGTCTTACGCCGCCCACTGAAATGCTCGTCATCGGGACCACTCGCGGACTCCAGTGCTGGGGGCGCGAGCAAGACCTGCTCGACGAGATTCCGGAGGAGCCAGACAAGCCGCTGCCCGATGTTGATGCACTTAACGCACAGATCCCGAAGGAGGAATGGGGCCTTGGGCTCAACGACAAGCCGCGTCCGCCGTGGTCCTTCAACTGGATTGCATATCTGATCGATCCTCTCACGGCCGGCACCTTCACATTCATCAACAGTACGTGGGGCGCGCAGCTCGCGGTCGAGCGGCTGGAAGAAAGAATGGAAAATATGCGGGTGCTGCGTGGTGCTAACGTGCGGCCGATCGTTAGGCTTGAAAACCGGGAAATGACGATCAAGCGCCTCGGCGGTGCGGTGAAGCTGCGGCCGGAATTCACGATCATCGACTGGCGTGATCTCGGTGTCGGCATCCAACAGACGGCCACGCCGCAGATCGAACATAAAGTAGAGACGGTGACCGAGCCGCCACCGGAGCACAAGAAGAAGGCGAAGACCACCGTCGGCAAACCGGTGAAGCCGACCACGCTCGCGGAAGAGATCGACGACGATCTGCCGGACGACCTGAAAGCGCCGACGAACATCCTGAAGGCGGGGTGATCGCGACCTGCTGCCGCTCTCAGGGGGCAAGGGCGGCAGCGAGACGCGATTTCCGTGACGTGCCATGCCGTATCTATTCTTCGATATCGAGACGCGCTCTACCGTCAACCTCGAGATCGCCGGTGCCTGGCATTACGCCAGCGCTCCGTCGAGCGAGGTGCTGTGCCTCGCCTACGCCGTCGACGACGGTGATCCGCGAATCTGGATTCCAGGCGATCCGATTCCGGAAGCGTTCATCACCGCGGCCGCCGATCCCAGCTGGCGCGTCGTTGCCCACAACTACCAATTCGAACGCGCGATCGCGACGTGCATTCTGACGCCGCGCTTCAACTGGCCGCTTGTTCCGCTCGACCGGCAGATTTGCACCATGACCATGGCGCTGGCCAGCGCCTTACCGGGTGGGTTGGACAACGCTGCTCTTGCCCTTGGCCTCCCGTGCAAGGACCGGGAAGGCTACCTGCTCATGAAGAAGATGTCGCGACCATTGCCGCGACGCAAAAGCGATCCTCCTGGTTTGATCCGTTGGCACGACAACGCGAAGGATCGCAAGCGATTGCACGATTACTGCCGGCGCGACGTCGAAATCGAGCGCGCACTGTTTTACGCGCTACCGCCGTTGCCGCCTGCAGAGCAAGAACTCTTCATCCTCGACGCCATCATCAACCAGCGCGGATTCCACGGCGATGTCGCGCTCGCCAAGGCCGCGCGCGATATCGCACGCAACGAACGGACCGCGCTCAACGTGGAGATTGCCGCCCTCACCGACGGCGAGGTCACGTCTGTCGACCAGGTTAAACGGATTCGCGCATACATCGAACGGCACGGGCACCAACTGTCCAGCCTCAACAAGCGCTCGGTGTCCGCAGTGTTGGCACATGAACCGGGCGAAGCCGTTCGCCGCGTGTTGGCAGCGCGCCGCGACGGCGCCCGCGCTTCCGCCCACAAGCTCGATCGACTGCTGGCCATGGTTGATGCTGACAATCGGCTGCGCGGCACCCTTCGATTTCACGCCGCCCATACGGGACGCTGGAGCGGCCGCGGCTATCAACCGCAGAACTTGAAGCGACCCGAAACCAAGGACATCGACGCTGCCGTCGACGCAGTGCTGTCCGGCGACATGAATCGAATCCGGGAATTGGGCGCTCCGCTGACGATCGCCGGCGACATCCAGCGTAGCGTCATCTGCGCAGCACCCGGACACAAGCTTATCGCCGGCGATTTCTCGGCAATCGAATCAAGAGTGTTGGCTTGGCTCGCCAGCGAGGACTGGAAGCTTGCTAACTACCGTGAATACGACGCCATCGGCCGTCCCGAGCTTGAGCCGTACTGCGCGACCGCGACGCGGATGCTCAAACGAGAGGTAACGCCGGAAGACGAAGCCGGCAGGCAGATCGGCAAGACCGCAGATCTCGCTCTGGGATTCGGCGGTGCGCTCGGCGCCTGGCGCCGCTTCAATCCGGATGACGACCGCGCCGACGATGAAATCCTCCTGAACATCGCTGAGTGGCGGCACACGCATCCGGCAATCACGAAGTTCTGGAAGGCGTTCGAACGGGCAGCCTTGAAAGCCGTCCACACCGGTCAGCAGATCGACCTCGGCAATCAGTTCGTCTTCACGGTGGAACACGGAACGCTATTCGTGGCGCTACCGAGCGGCCGCCGCTTGGCCTACCCGCAGGCCCGGCTTGGCCCGGGAAAGTTTGAAGGACGCCGCCAAATCTACTTCAAGAGCAACGCCCGCGGTGGCTGGGCGGACGATCGCGGTTGGTATGGAACCTTCACCGAGAACGTGGTGCAAGCGACCGCTCGTGATCTACTCGCTGCCGCCATGCAACGGCTTGAACGTGCCGGCTACCCGGTTGTTCTGCATGTTCACGATGAAGTCGTGTGTGAGGTGCCGGAGGAATTTGGCAGCGAAGACGAGTTCAGTCGTCTCCTGCTCGAGCTGCCGGACTGGGCCGCCGGGTTGCCGGTCGCCGGCAAGGTGCGCAGCGGCAAGCGCTACGCGAAATCGAGCTCACGGCGTGCCCCGGAGAACGCAACCCAAGCTGAACCGCTTCAACCGGAAGTCGGCTTTTCGGGGGTAGCTGAGATACCCGGCGAGGCCAACGAATGCGCCAGCGAGCTCCCCAGCGGCTCGAATCTCGAGCACAACCTGATTGACGCCGAGGATGACGATGGTGATGGCGATGGTGATGAAGCAGATGTTTCGCTCGCGGATCTGATCGGCGAGCCGCTGGTCGACGGCAAGATCCTCTGCCCGTTTCATGACGACCACGCGCCGAGCTTGAGGATCTACGACGACCACTATCATTGCTACGCCTGCGGCGCCCACGGCGACGCGACCGACTGGTTGATGCTGGTCGAAGACATGACGCGTGCGCAGGCGCGCCGACACCTTGCGGCATGGGACGGCCCCAGAGTTGCACGCAAAGAGGACCACGAAGACGAGCGCCGCGACTACGCTTTACGGTTGTGGGGGCAAAGCAGGCCGATCGAGGGCACAACCGCTGCGCGCTATCTGTCCGACGTCCGTGGAATCGACCTCACGGCGCTACCGCCCAACATTGACGACGTCCTGCGATTCCACCCGCGCTGCCCGTTCGCCGGCAGTCATCACCCCTGTCTGATCGCGCTGATGCGCAACGCCACCACGGACGAGCCGACGGGGATCCACCGCATCGGCCTGACACCGGAGGCTCACAAGATCGATCGCCGCATGCTGGGCAACGCCGGAACGGTCAAGCTGTGGGCGGCTTCCCGTCCTGCCGGGAGTCGAGCGGCTGATCATCCTTGTCGACCATGATCCAGCTGGCAAGGGCGCCGCACTCACCTGCACCGGGCGCTGGCAGCGCGCCGGCCGCACCGTCATCCGGCTCACTCCGACGCGCGCAGGTGCTGATTTCAATGACCTGGTGATGCCGGAACTTGTGTCATGAGCACAGAAGAAGACTTCACCGAAGAAATCACCGAGCCCTGCCCCGAGGGTAGCGGCGTGACGATCGACGATTTTGTCGCGTTCATGCCGAGCCACGTTTATATCTTCACGCCGTGTAGAGAGCCGTGGACCGTAGCGAGCGTGAATGCTCGGCTGCCGCCGGTGCCGGTGCTCGGCAAGAACGGCAAGCCGAAGCGCCGCAACGGCAAGATCGTCACCATCTCGCCCAGCCGCTGGCTTGATCAGAACCGGCCGGTAGAGCAGATGACGTGGGCGCCGGGCTGGCCGATGCTGATTAAGGACCGCTTGGTAGTCGACGGCGGTTGGATCGAACGCGAAGGCGTGACGTGCTTCAACCACTATCGACCGCCGCGCCTTCAACTAGACGACGCCAGCAAGGCTGGCCCGTGGCTCGATCATGTGCGCAAAATCTATCCTGACGACGCCAACCACATCATCATGTGGCTGGCGCACCGGGTGCAGCGGCCGGAGGAGAAGATCAATCACGCGCTCGTGCTCGGCGGCGGGCAGGGTATCGGTAAGGATACGCTTCTCGAACCGGTGAAGCGCGCAGTCGGGCCGTGGAATTTCCGCGACGTGATCCCGGCGAACCTCATGGGACGTTTCAACAGCTTCTTGAAGGCGGTCATTTTGCGCGTCAACGAAGCCCACGATCTTGGCGACGCCGAACGTGTCAACCGCTTCATGTTCTACGATCGCACCAAGCTCTACACTGCCGCCCCGCCCGACGTGCTGCGCGTCGACGAGAAGAACCTGCGCGAATACTACGTGTTCAACGTGCTCGGCTTTTTGGTTACGACGAACCACAAGACAGACGGAATCTATCTGCCGGCCGACGACCGCCGGCACTACGTCGCCTGGTCGCACATCACCAAAGAAGATTTCACCGATGAATACTGGAAACAGATTTGGGGTTGGTACGACAACAACAACGGCGGCGACGGGCACGTTGCTGCCTATCTCGCCGAGCTTGACATCTCGGCCTTTAACCCAAAGGCACCGCCGCCGAAGACGCCGGCCTTCTGGGACATTGTCAGCGCCAGCACTGCGCCGGAAGACGCCGAGCTTGCGGACGTGATCGACGCGATCGGCAACCCCGACGCGTTGACGCTCAAGCAGCTGATCGCCGCCGCGATGGGCGGCATCGCGGACTAGCTGATGGACCGCAAGAACCGCCGTGCCATCCCGCACCGGCTCGAACGCTGCGGTTATGTATCGGTGCGAGGGCCTTGCGACGGCCAATGGAAGATCGGCGGCGAGCGGCAGACAATCTACGCGAAACAAACGCTGTCACCGCAAGCCCGAGAGGAAGCTGCCAAGAAGTTGGCGGCATGCTGACGGTGGTGACGGTGAAAACGGTGAAATCGCTCTTTTATCCCTATCCCCCCGCGCGCGTATTCTGTGATTGAGAAACAACGGACTTATCAAGGTGTTAGGAATAGAAAGTATAAGATCACCGTTTTCACCGTCATCACCGTCACCCATTCCCGCGCGGTCGGCAGCCGCAAGCACTTCGTTCATCGCCGCCGAGCGCTCCGGCGCGGGCTGGGGTGCGCTCTGCGCAGCCGGCTTCCGCTTCGGCGGCGGTGGCGGGGCCTCGCGCGGGGGCAATTTGGCAGCGGGTTTAACCGGCTCGTGTGCTAGGCGATCCGCTTCGGCCCGGGTCAGCGGCTCAGCGTTCAGCTTGTGACCGGCGATCACGTTGAACTTGCCTTCGCCAATGCCGACGATTAAGCGGTCCTCGCTCATACTGGTCCCCACCATTTCTTGCCCCCAACCGGCGTCGGGGAAATGCTGCCGTCGGGGGCGATAAATTCACGCCAAGGCTCCTGCGGACTTGGGTCGACGACCGCGACAAGATCACCGAGGACAGCGCTTGCAGCAGCCGGTGACGGCGGCACGGGCTTGGGTGGCGCCGAGCTTGGCGGCCTCGACATCGGCACGACATTGCCGCCCGGCGCGGGCGCAGCCGGTGCAGGAGGCGCACCCTCGACCGGCATGGCCACACCGGCCTCGAGTTCGGCGACCCTGGCCCGCAACCGCTCGACCTCCGCCCTGGCCCCCTCAAATGTACTCATTGGGCCCGCTAATTCGCCGCGGCGGCGCATGCCTAAATATGTTTGCCACATGATTTCGCGTGGGTCTTCGCCACGGCTCTTGTGCTCGGTCTCAGGGACGAGCTTCGTTAGGGCCTCGACAACGCTCAACAGCGCGCTGCGAGATATTCCTCAGTCTGTGGTTGGGTGCTCATTCGGCGGTGCCTTCTCGGTAGCAGCCCCCCGTTGAGCTTCCGTCCCCTGTGCCTTCCTTGCGGCCTCTTCCCGCAGGGCCTTCATTGGAGAAACCCTCGGCGGCGCCGGCGGCTCCGGACGCTCGGCAAGGACAGCCTTGACAGCTCGCTTCGCAACACCTTCGGCACGCAGCACGTCGTCGAGAGGGATCAGCTGGCCCGCAAGTCGACGGGCGGCCAGGTCCTCGGCGAGGGCGCAGAGCATGCTGGCGCGCTCGACCGCTTGCTGTTGGACCGTGGTGATCCCGTCCCAGCCGCGCGCAAGCTCTGCAGCAAGCACGCGAGCCCGCTTGCTCCCACGGGTGCGGCCATCAAGGTGCTGCGCCGTCCAAAGCCGCGTCTTTCGGCTACGCTTCACGGCCGGATCAGCCGCTATATCGGCACGCATCTCCATCCCATCTGGCCTCTAGTTTTTGGCCCGGAGTTGCAGCTGAAATCGGCGGTATTTCTCCCCCAAATCGCTGGCCGGCGCAAGCGAAAACCGGGTGCCAAGGCGGGGGCCTATTGAAATAAGCCATAAATTCATCAACAATTTCAATGCAGTTGCGAGGATACCCCGTCCTCTTGGTGGGTAATTTTGCAGCGGTTTTCCAGACCGCGCGGGTGGCAGATTCTGGCCGCGGGTGGGTGATTCAAAGATGTGGATGTCATCCGGCGCGCGCGACTTTTATTCGTCGAGCGGGAGCGGATGACTTCGACACATCTCGTTGCGTAACAGCAGTGGTCGACGATATCGCCGAAAGATTTGAAGATTCGCACCAGACACAGCAACCCCGGACAAACATCTAATGAGAATCTCAGTTAAGGAGCTCAACGCTAAAGGACGCGGCCGATCCCGCGCGTCCCCCCAGACCGTCGGTCGCATGCTGCCCGCGCCAATTTTGGGCATGCGCGGTCGTTTTTCCGGGTTTGGCGGCTTTTCTGTCTGGAAGTGCTCCTGATGCGGAACCCAGCCAG
>WNFI01244026.1_pt1 | contig 12052 bp, 10 predicted proteins | sample 5400471 | NCBI WGS metagenome assembly WNFI01 (sample SAMN13153348, study PRJNA577476) | soil metagenome | isolation source: 100 cm saprolite on Douglas fir-dominated hillslope | place: USA:California | collected 2013-09-17 | reverse complement strand
ACACCGCTATCGATTACCGCATATCCTGGCGCTGGACAGCCACTTGAGATATATGCTTGGTTTAAAGATATGCCAAATGTCCCTTTGACAACATTCCATCGTTGTCCTGAATTCGCTGTCCCCAAAGTCGTACTATTATCACGGCGATTAAATGTGTCTAAAACAATAGTCTGGAATGAAGCCGTTTGCAAATTACTTGGAGCAGATAATTTAGATCCCGTTTGAGGCGGTCCGAGTGACGACGTTAACTGTACCTGTATTGTCGATGCGCTCGTATAGGCAATACCATTACTGTCAACTGGCAAGGGGCCCCCGCTTGTATATTGTAAAACAATTGGCCCGCCTTCATAAGCAGCATGCTGTCTAATTGTTTGCGTATTATTTATAAAAAATGGCGTTACAAGAAGGAATAGAAGTCCTGATATAAGTGTTATTTTTGTTATCGGAGAAAAAGAAGATATAGAGTCAAAAATATTCTTGAAAATATTTTGGTTTTCCTTATGATGATTTGGATGGTAAGAAACTATTTCAACCATTAAAATTAGCATAGGGGTTTATTCTGTAATTGTCAAGGAATTGTCAATAACAGAAAGTATATAAAAATAAATTGATGTTCAGTACGAAAAATTTATCAAATCTCAATAGTATATGCGCGGCTTAATCTTTTTTATAACAGACTTGATAGAATAGAGCGATGAAGCGCCGAAAAACATATCTACCTCTTATTGTTCTGATTATCTCTCTCCTTTTATTAGGATACATTTTATTTAACTATTCTCCTGCTGTTGTTATTTCTATAAAAACACTTTCAATTTCCATACTATGGATTTTTTTTATAATTGTATTTTTTTCTTTATCCTCATTGCTATATCTTTTTTTAAGGTCAATAACGTATAGTACTCTTTGCAGCTTATGTGTCGTTATTTTTCTTTTACTTCGATTGAACCATCTGGCAAATCCATTTTTTGTTGTTTTACTCCTTGCAGTATTCAGCACGTTTGCTTTTGTTTTCAACAAACGGAGTAAGTAATACGAATTGTCTAGCCTACTCAGTTTTGTTACAATGGCACCATGAAGAAATACTATATTACATCAGCAATACCGTATGTAAACGCAAAACCCCATATCGGACACGCGCTTGAATTTGTACAATCAGATGTCATTGCCCGATTCCATAAGATTATGGGAGATGACGTTTTACTTCTCTGTGGAAGTGACGAAAACGCAATTAAGAATGTACAAGCTGCAGAAACTGTAAAAATCCCAATACAGGAATTTGTCGATATGAACGCGAAACTATTTGAAAAATTAGCACAAAAACTCTCAGTTTCTTTTGATATATTTCAGAAAGGAAGCAGCCAGATGCATCACCTGTCTTCACAAGAACTATGGACAAAATGCTATAACAGCGGTGATATCTATAAAAAACAATATCAAGGTCTCTATTGTATGGGTTGTGAATTGTTTTATGAACCCGATGAGTTAAATGAACAAGGAGAGTGTTATGAACATCCAGGGAAAAAGTTAGAGAAAGTGACTGAAGAGAATTACTTTTTCCGTCTTTCAAAATATCAGCAGCAAATTGAGTCCCTTCTTGATTCCAACACGCTGCATATAACACCGCAAAGCCGTAAGAATGAGATCCTCTCTTTTGTCAAACAAGGCTTAAAAGATATAAGTATCTCTCGATCAAATACCCGCGCTAAAAACTGGGGAGTTACCGTACCAAACGACGAATCTCAAAAAATGTATGTATGGTTTGATGCCTTAAATATATACCAGAGCGGAATAGGGTTTGGATCAGATGAAAAGACATACTTGAAATGGTGGCCTGCCGATTTGCATGTTATTGGAAAAGGAATTATTCGTTTTCACGCAGTTTACTGGCCCGCGTTTCTTTTATCGGCAGGCATTCCCTTACCCAAGGCTATATTCTCTCATGGTTATCTGACTGTTAATGGACAAAAAATGAGTAAAACCATCGGGAATGTGATTGATCCTAATACGCTTATTGATGCATATGGAACGGATGCAATACGCTATTATCTATTGCGTGAAATTCCGTCAACTGCAGACGGGGATTTTTCAGAACATAGACTGAAAGAAATATATACAGCCGACTTAGCAAACGGGTTAGGAAATCTTGTCTCAAGAATAGCGAAGCTTTGTGAAACAAGTAACTATATCCAACAGGGATCAGAAAAGAGAATATCTGGACATTTAATTAATGTTGAAACATATACAGAAGCAATGTATTCTTATCGTTTTAATGACGCTCTTTCTGTTATTTGGAAAAAAATTACAATACTTGATAAGTATATTAACCAAGAAAAACCTTGGGCCCTCTTAAAAGATAAGAACGAAAAGAACACGGCAAAGATTCACGGTATTCTTTCCCACGCAGTGGACGAATTGCAGGAAATTGCTGCTTTATTAGAACCTTTTTTACCTGAGACTGCAAAGGAAATCGAAGATCAATTTAAAGATCCTTCAATCAATGCAAAAAGACCGCTCTTTCCACGTATCGTGTGACATCTTTTTACCACACTCCAATAACAATTGTTCTCTCTTTTACAAATCTTGGGTATAATGGATATTACAATATGGTTGATGTACATTGTCATCTTAACTTTTCAGCTTTTGACCATGATTATGATACGGTTATCACGGATGCGTATAAAGCTGGTATTACGACAATCATTAACGTAGGAACTTCTATTGCGTCAAGTAAAAAAGCAGTTGAGCTTGCTGATAGATATAAAAATCTCTATGCCATTGTCGGTATACACCCTCATCACGCCGACAAAAATGAGCAGGGCTGGTATAACTCACTTGACAGCCTGGCATCAGAGAAAAAAGTACTTGCAATAGGAGAAACAGGGCTAGATTATTATCAATATAAATCCAACGGAATAGTAGACCCTGTAAGACAAAAAGACGTGTTTGAAAAACAAATTGAACTAGCCTATAGACATACGTTACCTTTACAAATTCATAACCGGCACGCAGGCGATATGATACTTGAAATCCTTTCATACCATAAATCGTCTTTACTCAATCTGCCAGGCATGTTTCATTGTCTGTCAGGAGATCTATCATTTCTTAAAAATGTTCTCGCTTTAGGTTTTTCAGTTGGCTTTGACGGAAATTGCACCTATAAAGGAAAAGCTCCAGGGGAAACAACAGAATTGAAAGATCTTATCGCGTACGCGCCCCTTGATAGAATTGTTATAGAAACAGATAGTCCATTTTTGACACCAATACCCTATAGAGGTAGCAGAAACTTACCAAGCTATGCTATACTTATAGCTAAGTTTATCTCAGAAATAAAGGGGATTACACTAGAAGAAATAGAGGAACAAACAACACGAAATGTAAAACGTATATTTCCGAAAATATTGTTATGACAAGCTTTTTTCAAATTATATTCAGACGGTATCCGATTAAAACCAGAAGAACTCTGGAAATTATTCCGGGGCTTATTTCTTTGATGCTTATTTTGTTTCCAGTTTGGGGGTCTTTATTGATTCCACCTATTGTTGCATACTTTATCCTCTTTTTTGATATCTATTGGTTCTATAAGTCTTTTTCACTGGTTATTACAGCTCATATTGCATCGAAAAGGATAAATCAAGACGAAAAGATACAATGGTATCAGAAAGCAAAAAAATTAGACAATATTGAGAAAACAAGACACGTTGTTATTATCCCAAACTACAATGAGAATATTGAAAAACTACGTATTTCTATAAATTCTATAGCTGAACAAACATTACCGTCAAAGATGATATACGTTATCCTCGCAATGGAACAAAGAGAAGAAAATGGCGAAAATAAAGCCAACATTCTCATAAAAGAATTCAAACAGAAATTTGCCGGAATTACAGCATATTATCATCCCGATGTCCTTGGGGAAACAAAAGGTAAATCGTCTAACCAATCCTACTCTTCGCGTATGTTCTATGAACAATATATTAACACCGGCAAGATTGATATTAATTACGTAACTGTTTCATCCGTAGATGCTGACTCTATTTTTGACAAACAATACTTTGCGTATTTAACATATAAATTTTTAAGTGATCCAAAACGATATAGTAAATTTTGGCAATCTGCTAATGTAAATTATAATAACTTTTGGCAAGTACCCGCTCCTATTCGAGTCATATCATTCTTTGGAAGCCTTTGGCGCACAGGCCTACTGATTCAAAAAGATCGACTTATCGCAAACTCAACATACTCGTTATCTTATAAGCTATTAAGTGACATTGGTTTTTGGGATGTTGATGTGATTCCTGAAGATTATCGTATTTTCTTTAAAGCATTTTATAAAAAATCAGGGAATATCTGGGTTGAGCCTATCTTCTTAAAAACCTCTATGGACGCACCTCTGTCTTCAACATATATGAAAAGTCTTAAAAATAAATATAATCAGGAGCTTCGCTGGTCATGGGGTGTATCTGATGACCCACTTTTTATACAATGGTGGCTTACAGTTCCTAATGTTCCATTTTTTAGAAAATCAATTATTCTCTATAATGTTCTTCTTGATCACTTCCTTTGGCCGGTTAACTGGTTTATTATTACAATTGCCGCTAATATTATGCCTTTGATAAATCCGGTATTTACTCGAACTACTCTTGGATATAATTTGCCTCGGCTTGCAGGTTTCATACTTACTTCTACGTTGTTTGCTCTCTTTTGCATGATTGTAATAGATTTTCGTAATAGACAAAGATACTCGCCTATGTCAACAATTCGGCAATTTCTTTTCCCGCTAGAATTCGTATTACTTCCTGTTGTAGGGTTTTTCTTATCAACAATACCAGCACTTACATCTCATACATTATTAATGAGAGGCAAAAGGATTGAATATAAAGTAACCGAAAAACTGTAAAGACATGTATGAAATTAGCCTCTCGATTTAGTCAACTTACTGAATATATCTATTTTGCAGTAATTTTATCTCTTTTTTTTGTTCTCAGATTTCCCTCACTTTTTGAACCTAATTGGTATAGCGATGAAGGTATTTATCAAGTAGTCGCTATGGGTATAAATCATGGAAGACTTCTTTATAAGGAGATCTGGGACAATAAACCACCACTCCTGTATGTATTCTATGCTTTCTTTCATTCAGATGAATTCATGATCAAACTTCTATCGATTATTGTAGGACTGTGTTCTATATACGTTTTTTATATTCTTGCTAAAAAATTATGGAAGAACGAGTACCATAACAAAATCTTTATACCCCTCATTTATGGCTCGACGTTGCTTTTTACAATTCTTCTTGGCCTTCCTATTATTGAAGGTAATATTGCAAATGCTGAAAATTTTATGATGTTACCTCTTCTTGCAGGAGGATATTTCGTATACTGCAGCAGTCAGACTAAAAACTATAAAAGTTTATTTATTGCCGGACTTTCTCTTTCATTGGCCTTTCTAATAAAATTCGTAGCTGTTTTTGATGCTTTTGCATTTTTTCTATTTCTGCTTTGGGTTTCTTTTATTTATACTCAATCGTTAGGAAAAAGCTTGAAAAATAGTATGTACTATATTACTGGTTTTATCATGCCAATTGTTTTTGCAGTGGGATATTTTATCGTAAACGGTACATTACACGACTTTATTAATGCTACACTTACACAAAATATCGGATATGTTAACTACGCGTATACCTCTCTGATCGGAACAGGCTTCTTATATATAAAAGCGCTCATATTAATAGGTATTTTATTCTATTTTTTTACTCAGAGGTTATGGATAAAAAAGAGTACATTATTTATTTTTTTATGGTTCAGTTTATCATTATTTACTGCATATTTTTCTCAACGTCCATATACACACTATCTGCTGCTCTTGCTTCCAAGCTTTACGCTAATAACAGGTCTTTTAGTTTCTGCTGTTCTTTCGCATAAAAAAAATGTGTATGCCTATATCGTAGCTTATTTATTCTTTTTATTTATTGTTTTAGAAAGTTTTTCTTTTTACTTTACCTATAAGACTCTATTCTATTATGTAAATTACGTTAAATTTATTAGCAATACTGAAAACCTCAGCACATATCAAAGTTTTTTTGATACGAATACTCCAAAAGACTATGCTATTGCACATTATATTAATACACATGCACATACAAGTGACACATTATTTGTTTGGGGAAACGATGCTCAAATTTATACTCTTACAAATAGACTGCCGATAGGACGATATACTGTTGCCTACCATATGACAGCCAGTTCTGCAACACTAAAAGAATCACAAGCTACATTTCTTTTAGTAAAACCCAGATACGTCGTTATTTCAGATACACAAAACAACATACCGTTCAGTATGAGAGGTTATGCACCAGTAATTGCTATCGCAAATGCAGTAATTTATGAATATACCTATTAAAGATCTACAATCAGATAAGATTTTCTTGTGGGGCTATATAATCAGTAGTATTTTTTTGTTTACCGGCCTGATGTACATACTTGTATCATATACACAGTTACCTCCCGTTATTCCTTTATATAATCAAATGCCATGGGGAGATACGCGTTTAGGATCAAAAACATCGATTTTTATACCAATTGTTATAGCATTTTCAAGCTATGTAGGTAATATAATTATTTTAAGCTCTCTTTATCAAAAAATCCCTCTTGTGTCCCGTATATTATCGTTAACAACACTTCTTATGAGTTTACTGGCTTTTCTTCTTATAATCCGTACAATACAATTGGTTAGATAGAATATTATGATTGTATCAATAACGCTCGCACACATTTTATTGGCTTTATGTACTGCAATGGTAACAACAATTGTCAGTACGCCTATCGCATTAATATTTATCAAGAAGTTTGGTCTATTTGACGATCCAAAACAACATAAACATCCTGCAATAGTACATAAAGTTCCTATTCCTCGAGGAGGTGGAATACCAATGTATTGCGGGGTAGTTGTAGCAAGCCTTATCTTCCTTCCTTTGACGAAAATAATAATCGCACTACTTTCTGCAAGTGGTATCGCTCTTGTTATCGGAGTACTTGATGACAAACTAGATGTATCTCCATATCTTCGTTTTTTTGTTAATTTAGTAGTTGCAGGTATTGTTGTAGGCAGCGGAGTGGGAATTCCATATATAACAAATCCGTTAGGAGGAATTATTCAGTTAAATACTCTTACTACGACATTTACTCTGTTTGGACATCATTCAATTATTGTATTCTCAGATATCATTGCGTTACTTTGGATAGTATGGGTTATGAATATGTTAAATTGGAGCAAAGGAGTCGATGGACAAATGCCAGGTATTGTCGCAATATCAGCTATTGTTATCGGAATATTAAGCCTACGATTTCCAACGACAGATGTTAACTCGATCACTGCAGCCACTTTAGAATTTATCACTGCCGGAACAGCGCTGGGTTTTCTTTTTTTTAATTTCTACCCATTTCGAATCATATTTCCGGGGTACGGTGCAACCGCTATCTATTTATTATTAAGTGCAGTTTCTATTTTTTCAGGAGCAAAGTTAGCAACCGCAATTCTGGTAATGGGTGTTCCTATGGTTGATGGTATATTCACTATCATGCGAAGAATTTTAAGTGGCCATTCACCTTTTTGGCATGATAAGAAACATTTACATCATATTCTTCTTCGATTGGGATTTAGTCAACGGACAATCGCGTTGTTTTACTGGTGTATTTCTGCTATATTAGGAGCAATTTCTCTTACATTAACAAGCAGCGGTAAACTCTTTGCTATTATTATGCTGATTGTCGTAGTAGGAGGAATATTGTTAACCCTACACTTAACAATTCGTTATATCGATGAAAAAGACCATATATAATTTTATTAGGTTCCTCCGACCCAGACAATGGATCAAAAATATTGCTGTTTTTGCAGCAATTACTTTCACTGGACACCTTCTCGAATGGGATAATTTACAGAAAGTTTTCTTAGGATTTATAGTATTTTGTTCAGTATCTTCAGCTATCTATATCATTAACGATATTTTTGACCGCGAAAAAGATAAATTACATCCATTTAAACAATTTCGTCCTCTGGCTCATGGTGATATCCCAATACATACTGCAGCTATAGTCTCTATTGCACTTATTATTATTTCATTCATAGGGAGTCTTGCAGTTACTCCTGCATTTTCACTTTCTGTTATAGTGTATGTCTTCATACAAGTATCTTATTCTGTTCTTCTTAAAAATATTGCAGTTATTGACATTCTTATTCTTGCAGCGGGATATATTCTGCGTGTCTATGCAGGTGAATTCGCAAGTGGATTTCATATCTCAGTATGGCTTCTCTTAACTACTATTTCATTATCTTTATTCCTTGCAGTAGGAAAAAGAAGATCAGAGTTAACGCTTGTCTCAAGTTATACGACTGAAAAAATCACACATATTAGACAAACCTTGTCTCATTACTCTGAACGACTCCTTGATGTGTATGCATCTATTTTTGCAACATCAACTTTCATTTCTTATGCCTTATTTACTTTTTTTGATAATCCAAATGGATTTAAGATTTCTCTCGGTATTCTTATGCCTGATTTTTTACCGGCTTATTTTCAAAGGAAGTGGTTAATGATCACAATCCTCCCCGTTGTCTATGGTTTAATGCGCTATCTGCAAGATATTTATGAAAAACATGAGGGAGAAAGTCCAGAGAAAGTACTCTTATCCGATTTTCCGTTGATTATCACTGTGGGTGTTTGGATATTTTTAGTTATTCTTATTATCTATGTCGTTGGGCTTTGAGATATTATTTCTTAGTCGCATACTGGTTGCTTACCCATCCTGTTGTTCCATCTTTTAGTTTTATTTCATACCATCCGCTTTTTTCGTCTACATAATCAAAAATATTTCCCGGGTATACTTTTGTAATTTCTGCAGCGGAAATAGAAGCATTACTACGGACTCTCAAAAAACCTGTCGGCGTCTGCAAAATAGTTACCTGAGCTGATGCAGTAGACTGCACCGATGGAGATAATGACACAACAGGTGTTACTGTTAACTGTATGGATGCACTTGGAGAAGCGGTAGGCTGGGCTGATTCTGTTGAAATATTTGGATTTACCCCCATAAAGATGGTTGTAGATAGTCTATATCCAGTAACCGTTCTTATACGAACAACTTTTTCTTCATATCCATCTTTAATTAATCGTAACTCATGATCAGACTCAGGAACATTTTTTAATAATAATGGTGTTGTCCCGGAATCGGTATTATCTAAAAGTACATCTGACTTATCAGGGAAAGATAATACTAGTATCTCAGTCGCTTTCGGATCATCTGATTTCGATAATGTAATAATGCTGCCTGATGAATCTGCTCCTTTTCCAAATGTTCTATCTACAACAGTTAGAATTGACTTACTAATAGAAACTTTCGCTTCGAAAGGCACAATTGAGGAATCGTTCGGTACAAGTTTCAGTGTATATTCACCTGTTACTATTAATTCGCTGCCTTCACATTTACAAAGAGGTGTCTCTCCTATTAAATTTCCATCTAAGAAGACTTTACTTTTGGGAATTGATGTTACTTGAATAGCTCCTTTATCTGAAGTCTTTTTTGAAAAAAAAACCAACCCTGCAAAAATCAGGCCTGCTAATAATAATGGACCGAGGATTAACAATATTTTTCTCATAATTTATCACTGGGGTATTATACTATAGCACAAAAATTATGAGTTTGACAATTAAGCAGACGCGTACTATATCTAAAAATTCCATAAAAAAACCCGCACATCGGCGGGTTCCAAACGGCTAAAACCTTTTTAATAATCCATGCCGCCCATACCACCCATTCCTCCTGGTGGCATACCCGGCGTTTGTTCTTTCTTTTCGGGAATATCAGTAATTAATACTTCTGTTGTTAGAACACTTGATCCAACACTAACTGCATTTTGTACTGCCGTTCTTGTCACTTTAGCCGGATCAAGTACTCCAGCTTCAAGCATGGAACCAAATTGTCCTGTCATAGCGTTATAACCTAAATCTCCCGTTTTTCTCTCTTTTAATGACTCTTCAACGGTATTTAATACCCATCCGTCATCTGCTCCCGCGTTTCTTGCTATCATACGCAATGGTTCTGCTAGTGCGTTATATAATATATCCATTCCCGTTCTTTCGTCGTCAATTTTCGCTGTATTTCGCAATGTTATCAGTGTATTTCTTGCCTTTAAAAGTGCCACGCCACCGCCCGGAACAATACCTTCTTCAAGAGCTGCTTTTGTTGCAGCAACAGCATCGTTCACTCTTTCTTTTTTCTCTTTCAGTTCTATTTCTGTAGCTGCGCCAACGTTTATAACTGCTACTCCACCGGTCAGCTTGGCGAGTCTCTCCTGCAGTTTTTCTCTATCAAAATCTGATTTTGTTGCATCAATTGCTTTTTTAATCTGTGCTATTCTTGCACTTATTCTTACTCGTTCACCTTTTCCTCCTATTATTCTTGTATACTCTTTATCTGCCCATACTTTATCTGCTCGTCCACAGTCATCAAGAGTCACACTGTCAAGTTTTCTACCCGTTTCTTCAGAGATAACAGTTTCTCCGGTTAAAATTGCTATATCTTCCAGCATTTCTTTTCTTCGATCTCCAAAACCTGGTGCTTTAACTGCCAATGCTGTAAAAGAACCTCGCAGCTTGTTTACGACCAACGTTGCTAATGCTTCGCCTTCAATATCGTCAGCAATGATAACTAAATTCTTTGTAACTTTTACTAGATTTTCAAGGAATGGCAATAATTCATTTAGAGAAGATATTTTTTTATCGGTAATAAAAATATACGGAGAGGCAATTTCAGCTTCCATACGATCAGTATTTGTGACAAAATATGGAGAAATATATCCTTTATCGAATTCCATTCCTTCTTTATAATCAATAGACATTTCAAGTCCCTGTCCTTCTTCAACTGTGACAACACCATCTTTTCCTACTTGCTGGAGTGCTTTTGCAATAAGTGCACCAATAGTTTTATCTTGGGCTGATATAATAGCAACTTTTTCGACATCTCCATCTTTTACAGGTTTAGCCATTTTTCTAATTTCAGCAACAACTGCTTCAGATGCTTTTTCAATACCGCTTCGCAATATCATGGGATTTGCACCTGCAGTCACGTTTTTAAAACCATTATTAATAATTGACTGAGCAAGTAACGTTGCAGTTGTCGTACCATCCCCTGCGACATCGTTTGTTTTGCTTGCTGCTTCTTTAACAAGCTGAGCTCCCATATTTTCAAAAGGATCTTCTAGATCAATTTCTTTGGCAACAGTAACACCATCATGTACTACATTTGGGGCTCCCCATTTTTTATCTAATGCAGCATTACGCCCTTTTGGTCCAAGAGTTGTAACGACTGCTTTTGCAAGGATATTAACACCTCGTATTAACGACTGATGTGCTTCTGTTCCAAATTTAATTTGTTTTGCCATATTAATAATTTCCTTTTATACTAAAATTACTCAACAATTGCAAGAATATCTTTTTGTTCAACGATTATCCATTCTTCAAAACCATCTCCGGCTTTTACTTCATTCCCGCCCCATTTTTTATACATTACTTTCTGTCCGACTTTCACATGCATTGGTCGTACTTTTCCGTGTTCATCCAAAGCACCGGGTCCGATTGCCATTATTTGTCCTACTTGTGGTTTTTCCTTAGCTGTTTCAGGGATATAAATACCACTTGGAGTTTTCGTTTGAGAATCAGTCAGTGGTTTAATAAGTACATTATCAAATAAAGGGCTAATTTTTATGTTTGCTTTTGTTGCCATATTTTTTCTCTTTATATTCGAGGCAGTATGAGATTAAGAAATATCAGTTTGAGTATCTAACTGCTAAGTTATACAACAGGCTAACCAATTTGTCAATAGCCTATAGGAAGTTACGCGTTATACTTGACACATATTCTCTACTCAGATACGATAGATATTGAACGTTTTTATAAATACTCCTTAAATAATTATGAATAATAAATTTTTTTTCATAGGGTTTATATTAATTCTTCTTCTCGCAATACCTCTAACAGTATATCTTGTACAAAAACAGCAAG
>WNFI01107851.1_pt1 | contig 12054 bp, 16 predicted proteins | sample 5400471 | NCBI WGS metagenome assembly WNFI01 (sample SAMN13153348, study PRJNA577476) | soil metagenome | isolation source: 100 cm saprolite on Douglas fir-dominated hillslope | place: USA:California | collected 2013-09-17 | reverse complement strand
GTCATGATGGGAGAGATTCGTGACGAGGAAAGCGCGGACGCTCTCATGCGCCTTTCCTCGTCAGGGCATCGGGCCATTTCGACGTTGCATACTAACTCTGTCTGCGAGGTGCCTAGCCGTTTTTTCCTTTTTCGAGCTCAACCTTTCATGGTTGCCGATAGCTTGAAGATGGCGATCTCGCAGCGCTTGGTGAAAAAGGTCTGTCCCCGCTGTTACATCGAAGAACCGGTTCCGTCTACACGCCTGCGTAAGTGCCTCTCCCTAGGTAAAATACGTTCTTGAACAATAGTGAACAATAGCTTACTGTTCTGAGTTTCAGAATAACTTTATGGGCTGTCTCTGTCGTGATCCTAAGAGTAATTTTTGGTATTGGGCCTGGCGTGATGCTAACAAACGCCGGCTCAAGACCAGCACAAAAATTAAGGCCAGGGCAAACCGCCATTGGATGATCCTAGCTTGTCCGAGTGGCTGACTCGCTGGCTGGCCAGTTTGCGTGGGGCTGTCTCCGTCGCCACACTGCGACGCTATGAGGACGCGACCAACGCTGCCAAGCGGATCTTGGGCGAGCGCGCGAATGTCCGTTTGAGCGCAATTACGGGCGCCGATATTCTCGGATTCCGCGATACTCTGCAAAAGGAGGGCCGGAGCGCCAAAACGGTAAATCTGCTTGTTGGCGTGATTCGGCATTCTCTGAAAGCCGCGGTGGAAGAAGAGTTACTGGAACGCGAGCCGGGCCGCGGAGTCAAAAATCTCAAGGCCGCGGACGTCGAGAAAGTCGTCTTTAGCCCGAGCGAGGTTGTGCGCTTGGCCGACGCTGCCGAGGGCGAGTGGAAAACCCTTGTGCTATCCGGCTACTTCACCGGTCAACGGATTGGAGACATCATCCGGGTTACCTGGAACGATATCGACCTACACAAGGATCCGCGCCGTATCCTTTTTCGGCAACGCAAGAATAATTCGAAGAAGGTGCCGGTACCGATCCATCCGGAACTGGCGGAACACCTCGAAAGGTTGCCGCTACCTCCCGACAATGCCGACCAATCATTATTCCCAAGCTTGAGCAAGATTGAAGTCGGGGGCTATGACGGGCTCTCGCACCGCTTTAGTGCCTTGATGGAAAAAGCTGGGATTGCTAACGCGGTTACCCGGGAACGTGAAGGAAAACATGGTCGCACTACTAGAGCTCGGACCTTTCATGTTCTGCGGCACTCTTTCATTAGCGCCATGATGAACGCCGATGTTCCGGCCGAGGATCGTCAGCTCCTGGCCGGCCACTCTTCGAGTAAGATCCATCAGGGCTATAGTCACGCCGATTGGCAGAAACTCGATAAAGCCGTGCAGAAAATTGACCGGTTGCCTAAGGGGGCCATGTAATGCTTCCGTCTGGTCGGACGTTCTTTGTCTGACTAGCGTACAACTCGGCCATACGTTTGCGATATTTACGAAGTTCGCTAGCGCCCAGATCATGCAGGTAAGAGCGATTAGCGCTCGCGGCAAAAACTGAATTGAGAGCTTTGCGGTCTTTAAATCTATTAGCTAGCTCTTCTCGGAATTGCTCGAGGCAATCTTGTATACTTTCGAACAGGGGCATCCATGCTGGCGCATTGATCTGTTCGAACAACTCGTCGATCCTCATCTTTACTGCGTCTCGATGACGATCTTGATCATGTTGCGCTGGCTCTTCCAACATCTTTCGGTAGGTTTGGATCTCGGCTGCTGTTGCCGGGCTTATCTCGACGCCCTTCCGGTTGTGTTTAAAAACGCGGATTCCCCATCGCTTCTTTTTTGGGTCCCAGACGACGCCGAATAGCACCCTGATTTTCTTGTGGATCTGCTGACTTAAGGGTCGTCGCCCGGATTCAATCGACTTGATTGTATCGAGCGAAATCCCAACAAGACGGGACAACTCGAACTGGGTCACCATCCGACTGGTTCCTCTTGAATAGATTAATTCTCGTAATTGCCGCAGCGGATTACGCGCGTTTTCGGGACTGGGAGGCCTTGTCATAAACGGAAAGTGTACAACGCACTAAAAACTTTTTCAACAAATGTTTCGGTACTTGTTCCTAAAACCGGAAGCGTGTACCAAGTACACCCATGGGTTCATTACCGTATCCAAAACTTCTTGGAGAAGTCACACCAACAGGCGGGCGTCGCTGGATTCCCGTTGAGGAATCGCCGTTGTCTCGAGCAGCTACCTACAAGGCGCTCTCGCTCGGATTTTGGGATAGCGTCATTCTGCAGTTTCCCGGATCAAAGCGTACGCGGCGATTCATCGATGCACTATCGATCGATCGACATTTCGAAAAGCTCATGGCGGAACAGAAAGCCACGAAGCAAGCACAGGAGGCCTAGCGCATGAGTCCACCTGGAAACAGTAACGGCGCCCTCGCAGAGCGCCGCCACCCCACATTCGAAGATTCAGGTCAAACTCTTATCTCGAACGCGCACTTTTCGCAAGCGCACAAATTTCTTCGCCATTTCGGCGAGCAACCAACAATAACAAATAATCCTTAAGGAGGATTAAAATAATGCCAACAGGCACCAGAAAACAATTCCGTTCGCCATCATTCAGCGACGGAGTGCATGTAGTAAAAATAATAAAGGCAAAATCAAAAACCAGCGAGACCAGTGGCAATGAGATGTTGCAACTGATGCTAGAGGATATCGTTTCAAGAGAGCAACATAAGCTCAACTTGGTGTTTACGGTGAAAGCCGGCTGGATGGTCGAAGCCGCTTTCAGGAGTCTGAATCTTCTGATGCCGGAGGATCTGGAGGCCGAGTGGCTATGCGAGCCACGGCATCTCATCGGTCGTACCGGTTATATCAAAACCGAAGAGCTCGGAGAGGACGAACGGTACGGCCCCCAGTTCAAAGCCCAATGGCTAACTCGAGAACAAGCGTTCAAACTTAAGCCAGAGTTAACAAACGCCAATATTCCGGAGAGCGAGCCTTTCGCCCTTCCGGTGACAACTCGATGCTGAGCTGAAGCGGCAAGCTGATGCGATGCGAGCGAATTTAGGTAACCCCCTCGATCTACCCAAAGACGGCGACCCTGATTGGGTACCGATGGAGTAAGGGAGAGGTTCAAAATGAACGGCAACGGGTCCATCACAATCGAAGGGTTAACTACCCTGTTACCGAACGCTATCCTGTTGCCGATTCATGCAAGGAATAAGGGTCCGATCTACAGGTGGCGCAAAATCACTCTAGCGCAATCCAAGCGTCCGCGCTACCAACAATGGCTAGCTGAACGGGCCAATACCGGTGTCGTGCTGGGTCGAGCAAGCGAAAACCTATGCACAGTAGATGCTGACTCAGAGGAGGGTGTTGAACTTTTTCTCGCGCTTAACCCAACCTTTCAGCAAACACTCAGAAGCCAGGGCAAGAGAGGTTGCCAGTTTTGGCTACAGCTCGAGGGCGACTATCCGCACAACGTCGTTAAATTAAAGACGAACACCGGGCAAGGTTGGGGAGAATGGCGAGCTGACGGCGGCCAGTCGGTCGTCCGCGGCGTTCACCCTGACGGTATGCAGTACCGGTTACTGTGCGATCTTGCACCTATCCGGATCCGATTCGATCAAATCCGTTGGCCTTCTGATCTAATTCTGCCGTGGAAATCCACGCCACCAAAAGAAGGGCGTGCCAGTCCCCCCGGTGCGTCACTAGATATATCGGATCGGATTCGTGCTTATTTGGATATGGCCGATCCGGCAATCGACGGGCAGGATGGACACGGCACGACGTTCCGAATTGCGTGCGCCCTAGTATGGGGCTTTGCGCTTGATCCAGAAGAGGCCTTCCCGTTCTTAGCCGAGTACAACCGGCGGTGCGAACCGCCATGGAACGAGAAAGAACTGCGTCATAAATTGGATAATGCGCTCAAAGACCCGAACCATCAAAAGCCTCGAGGGTATTTGCTTTCGGAAAGACGAATCCCGGCGCCGAGACCAATTCCGAACGCAACCAGTGAACCAACTAAAGGGTGGGATGAGTGTTTACACGATGGTATGTGTTCTTCAGAGCAACTAGGCGAGCTCAATATTGTCCCGCCCAAGCCAATTCTCGGCGATTGGCTGCGAGAGGGAGATCTCGGATTCATTTTCGCCCAAAGAGGGATAGGCAAAACCTGGCTAGCACAAGATCTGGCGCACGGAATCGCGGAAAAGAAAAATGTCGGCCCTTGGCAGATCCAGGCCCAAGAGAAATGTCTCTATCTCGACGGCGAGATGCCGCCGGGCGATCTCCGGCTGAGAGATCATCTCCTTGGTCAACCATCCCGAAACCTCACCTACATAAATCACGAGATACTTTTTGAACGGACCGGACGAGTCATGAATCTCGCTGATCCAGATTTTCAAAAAGGCGTACTGGCTCTCTGTGTCGCAGAATGCTTTAAGGTACTGTTTCTAGATAATCTTTCCTGTCTCGCATCAGGGGTAGATGAAAATGACGCAATGGATTGGGAGATTCTCCTGCCATGGCTGCTCCAGTTACGCCGGCTCCATATCACCGTAATATTCATCGCTCACGCCGGCCGAAACAATCAAATGCGTGGTCACTCTAAACGAGAAGATCCGGCGTTTTGGATCTTGCGCCTGGACGCTCCACTAGACACAACTGAAGGACGCCTAGGCGCGCATTTTATCACTCGATTCACTAAATGGCGCTCAATCCAGAAACCGGCCACTTACCAGTGGAGCTATACTCCACCCGGAAGCGACAACGAGGATATTTGCGTCGAATTCAAAACCGCTAATCCCGTTGATATTTTCCGTCATCTCATCGAGTCAGGGCTGGATACCGCAACCGACATGGCCGACGAAATGGACGTCTCTAAAGCCTATGTCAGTCAACTTGCCGCGCGTGGGAAAAAGGAAGGGTGGCTCGATATCACCAATCGCCGCTACCATCTCACCAATGCGTAAGCTTTATGAACAACCAACGCCGGGAGAAGTGAATACATTTTCAGTTGAGACGTAGATTTAGATTTCGTTTTCCTCGTACTCAATTGGCGATGCGCTAGGACTAGGCGATGATCCAGCTTTCTTGGTTGGACGCCAGTAGCCTATGATTTCGCTTGGCTTTTTGGTGTCGTAAGTGCTTCCTACGCCAGGGGTTTGGATGGCGAGATAGATCTCCTCCTTACTGGCTTGCTGTACAATGCCGACCGTTGTGGTGCCTTCATCGACATAGAAGGCAACATCGTAAGGAGCGGGGTCTCCGGTCACTAGCTCGAAGTAATCAGCCAGTGAGAAGTGTTCCCCTTCCTTCGGCCCGACAAACCCACCTTCACCGATTCGAAGTATGATCCAAGCGAACTGCGGGCTGTTATCCGGATTGTAAGTGAAATGGCGGTTAGCGTCCGGCGCTACTACTTCCGGTTTATCGGTTGTTGCCGCCCACACCGGAACGCCGCAAATCATCATAACCGTTAGGATGCTAAGCCGTGTTTTCATATCGGCGTATTTGTTTCTTCCAGGATTTCGTCCAATTCATCCACTAAACCAAACACTTAACGGCCAATGAGCGCCACTCGTTAAGTATATCTTGTATGTAGTATACTTAACGAGCGCTCGTTAAGTACCTAAGCCAAAATCTCGTTAAGTCACTCTCCCTATGAAAGAAAACCACTTAACAAACTCGTTAAGCTTTTCGTTAACTGAACGAAACACTTAACGAAGGCCATTTTTACCCCCTTTCTCGTTAAGTGGCAAAATGCGAGTCTTTGTCCACTGTGTGTCCACTACGTGTCCGCACACAATGCATTGCAAACACACACACCAGTTCTGGCCGGTTCGGTTTGCGTGCGCAAGTCCGTTGATGACATGGTTTCACGTTATATGCTAGCCAGATCTCCCCTGGAAGATGGAAGTGCGTCTTCCATCTCTCCTAGGGAGCATGTCCGAGATTCAGAACACTTTTCTGGTGTTTCGGAGGGTTAAACGGTAAGGTTTCGAAGCGCCGAAGACGAATGAATCGACAGTCTAATACCCATAAAGCACGAGCGATGGACAATCAGCAGCGGGCTTGGAAGCTCAGTGTTGCGGGCTGTTCCAAGCATCAGATCGCAGAGCAACTGGGCGTCAGCGGCCGGACGATCCAGCGTTACATCGATCGCCAGCTTACGGCCAACTCGAGTTTCCCGAGCGACTTGGAGCCGGCAGAAGTCAACAAGGTGCGTCAGGTGCAGAGCGAGATTTTGCTCGCAGCGATGGCCAGGGTGATCCGGCAGATGCACAGGGTTGAGGCTGACGAGAAGGCTAGCTCTACTGACAAGTTATTCGCGCTGTCGGCAGCTACTCGAGCATTAGGGGCCGCGAATGCGCGATTGGCCAGGATGAATTCTTTGGACGTCCCGTTACGCATTCAAGAGGAATCTATGCGGGTTCAGCTACTCAAGGTTGATGGCAAGATCAAGGTTGAGTTCGATCGTGAGCAGCTGCGGCCGAAGTGGACGCCGTTGGGTTTACGAGACTGCAACGGGCATCCGTACGAGCGGCTTGCGGATCGTGTCGTCGACCATAATGATAACTGTGAGGAGAATCGCCATGAGTAAGAAGCCGATATCAAACCAGTGGGTAGCTAGCGTCACCGCGGACTTGTCGAGTGCCTATCAACGGTGCAATGAAGCGTGGAGAGCCATCCTGGATTACCAGACGTCGCTTGCGGCCGGTAGCATCGAGGTTTACGCGGATGTTAGAGCTCAGTACGAGCGTGAGCTATATCGGTTAGAGCACTGTATGCAGCAGATTCGGCTGGCCCAACAGGAGATAGGGATAAGCAATTCTGAAGGGGCCGGAAGCGGATAAGCGCGATGGATATTCGGCTACCAAATTTGCTCGAGTGGCAGAAACAGTTATTCGCTAAGATTGGGGCTGCCTTGGCGGCTGGTGAGCGGACGTTCATGTGCAATGTTGGGCGCCAGGCAGGGAAGAGCACGGCACTCCTTGAATGGGCGCTTGTCTGGGAACGCGGAGTTCTGCATGGCGGTCACATTGCGATCTGTGCACCATCATCCAAGCACCTGGCCGACCTACAGGACAAGGCGGAGCGATGGTTGGGCGAATTGGTCAGTCCGAGTCCGGCTGGGCTGGGCTTCGACATTGAGCTAACTGGTGGCCGGCTTGACTTCTGGCCCTGCGGTTATGGGGCGGTTGCGGTTGGTCGCGGCAGAACTTACGAGGCCATCTGTCTGGACGAAACGAGTTACGTTCCGAACTTAGAGGCGCTGTTGCAGGAGAATTTGGAGCCGACGCTATCGACGACAGGGGGGCCGGTTCTTTCATTCGCAACGCCTGCGGGAATCGGAAATCCGTACCACGATTTGTGGCGACGTACGCCTGAGATTGCACGGTTCACTGGTGGGTCGGATCTGAATCCTGCGATCACGGCTGAGTGGTTAGCGCGGAAGCGCAAGACGATGCTGGAGCTGCGCTACCTGCAGGAGCACGAAGCAATTTTCGTCGACCAACCCGGTTCCTTGCTGAAGCGCGACAAGGTGCGCTACGGAGCACCGCCCCCGCTGGAAACATTCAAGACAATTTCGATGGCGTGCGACCCAGCGATCAGCACAAAATCTGGAAGTGACTTCACAGGTTTTGCTGTTTGCGGGATCGACTCTTTGGATCGGCGCTGGTGTTTATTTTTGGCGCACTGGAGGCTCGCGTGGGCTGATTCTGAGACGAAACTGATCGGCTACTATCACGCTTGGCGTCGGAGTGACGGGCGTTTTCCTGACATCATGATTTTTGAATCGGTTTCCTTCGCCGCGCTCGGCTGTCGTGCGCTTTTGAATGCCGGGATTCCGTGTCGTCCGATCGTCCCCCACAAGGACAAACGAACAAGATTCGAAAGATTGTTAGTGAGATTTCACATGAGTGACATCACTTTCTCGGAAAGTTTGGATAGCGAGTGCGAGAACGAAATTTACGCATTTGATCAAGGTCTTCACGATGATGTTGTCGACGCATTCGAAATGGCGATGACGCCACTTTTTCCGGAGCTCTCGAGTGACTGGAGCGGGGATCGGAGCAGTGGGCAATATTGGGGCCGCGGGCGTTTACCTCATGAGATTGAAAATCCGAAGTTAATTCATCAAGACGGCAGCTACGACCAGATTACGGCCGGGGAAGACGGTCAGGAAACGCTCGGCACCTTTAATCCCGATGGGACGAAATTCGACGAGGATTGGCATTGCGAGATAATTGGCAGCGAGGTGGTGGTATACGATAACGGGGTAGAGGTATCGCGTCATCCGCGGGCGATGTGGCCGATCTTGGAAGCGCAGCGGAAGGAACGATATTTGGAGAAGTACGGTGGACGAAAAACTAAGTGAACTGCTCGAGGGGTTAAGCGATTGGGACCGGGGCAAGCGTTCCGGTGCGCACTGGGGCGGCGGCGGGGCTCAGAGAGGAATTGAGCCGATGCGCAACCAGCACCCGCTGGATGGCGTTAGGTTGGGCGTACAGGATCCGATAACGCAGGCTGAGCTTGCGGCTGAATTCTGGCTCACGCAAGGCCCCGGTGGCCTTCAGCCGCGGCTTAAGCCACAAGATGGCTCCTGGATGGCGTTCCTTTATCCTGCTAGCGTTGGTGCGCTGGACGGTCTGATTAAAGGTTTTTATTACAGTCTGGGCAATCGGATCTGGCCCGACCGCCGGACGCAACCGCTTGCTTGGAACGCGTTCGCAGATTTGGCCGTTTTGGTCGCGGTACCACAGAATGGCCAGGTAACGAACTGGAAGAACTCCGAACGCCGGCGCGTGATCGCCAATGATCATCATGGATTTTATTTAAACACACCCGCGACGATAGGCGGCCCTGAGTGTCGTGAGTACGCGGTGAGTTTCGCCTTCCCGCGGAAGTGAAACGCGAACCGATCCAGATCGAATCGGTCGAGGGTATCGACGTGTCGTACTTATCGGAGCAAGTCAGTGCCGCGTGCGACAGGTTCTTGCGATCTCGCGGGATAATGTGCGAGCGAGGTGGCTGGGGGCCAGGGCCTAGGAAAGAGCGAGGCCCACAGGTCAAAGCAATTGGACCCCGTGAGCCTGCCCCCCCCTTAAGCGCACTCGGTCATAGCTAAGAATTGCGCTTCCCCAAAAACTGTTATTCGACTGGCCAAGCTGGCGTTTGGAGCTTTGGAGCTAAATAGAATTCCGGCAGTCTGGCATTCCGCTTGTAATAATCGAGTAGCTGACGGTAGAGAATTTCGCGATTCGTTACGGCATCCGGTTGTCTGTGAAGGGCGCGGTCAATCGCCGCATTGATCTGGTGTCGCAGACTGTTGGGAGCGCTATCGGATAATTTCTCGATTGCGATTTCACATTGGCCGTAAAGAAATCTGGGCGCCGGCCGGTCCAGGTGCGGTTCGAGTGCGAACTGGATCCGATCGAGTAACTCAATACCTTTCCGACGATCCTTCGCTGGCAGGCTGGCCACATAGGTGTCACTCATGTTGACCAGATTGGTTGCCGCGACTTTCTCCGCGGTCGAGAATCGCGGAATGTCGTCGTCGCGTTCCAGAGCGTATCCGTAACATTTCGCGAGCGTTTGCCGATCTTCCCACTCATACCGGGCTAGTTTGTCGAGGATAAGAAACTCGCCACCAATCGCCTCGCCAGGTGGCGCCGTGGAATTAAAGCTAGTCCGAATTACGTTCATTGCGCAATCCGCCCTTTCAATCTGCTGCCGCGCTCTGCTTCCGTATTGGCGCCCCGCAGCCGTTTGCCTAAGGCTTCAGCGTAGGTCGCATCGATATACTGCGACTGGGGTTCAGGTGCCGGAGCAGGTCTGGGCCGTCGCTCATCAGCCATTTGGTAGTCTCGTGCCAGGGTAGCGCGAACCATGCGTTCCTGCCCAGTCATGTTGTTCCAAAGGCCAGGTTCAGCCGGCGGAGCTGGCGGAGCCGCTGCAAGTCTAGCCGCGCGTTCCTCGTCCTGAATGAGTTTCTGCTCGGCGAGAACTCGGCGAAGTCGTTCCTGCCACGGATCTAGGGCACTGTAACCATTCATTTCGAAACATATTATGTGCTTGCGTGCTAGCGTTAGCAAGTGTAATCATTCATATAAATAATCGTTCATGGAATTAATGACATCTAACGGGAAAAATCGGCACGCAGTCGCACTCGCGAAGTTGGCGGCTCTTCAGAGGACACCCGAAGAGCGGACAGAATTGGCTAGGCATGCGGCAGATGTGCGGTGGGGTCGCCCACGCGGAAAGAAACCAATCAGCAAGCTTCCGCATCACGCAGCGTGGAGGCAAATGATCTATCGTTGCACAGACCCGAAGCACGTACACTGGAAACGATATGGCGGCCGTGGGATTTCTGTGTGTGATCGGTGGCTAAACTCGTGCGAGGCCTTTTGCGAAGATATGGGACCGAGACCCCCCAGGCATGTTCTGGACCGCAGGGATAACGATGGGAACTATGAGCCCACCAATTGCAGGTGGGTGACGCACTCAGAATCAGTGCGGAACAGAGCGCCGCTTCCACGGCGCACAAATCAACAACTAACCGAGAAAGTGTAATCATTATGGCATCTCAACCTAACAACTGGGGAAGTGGCGAAAGCCTCGCTGCTTCGATCCTGGCTGCCGCACAGTGCATGGCCCCGCATCCCAACGCTGTAGCGCCACCCGCATCACCCGATAAATCGCTTGTGGATCAGTTTGCGCAGCATCCAGAACCGAGCTCGGGTTCTTTTCGAAAGGTATAGAATGATTCCGATCAATCCGGGCGACACGATTCAAGTCTCGTTTGGCCCGGCCCAAGCAGCTAGCGCATCAAGCGGCGGGGGGACTACGACTGCGACGGTTGCGACCGTCGACAATGTTCGGCGACAACTCACTGTAACTCACGTAACTGGCCCGCTTACTGGGAAAATGGGATCGCTTCCCCTCGATCACGCGAGGGCGCTGACCGACACCTTTGCGCCGCGGCCTGTAGGGCCGACCTGGCAATGAAAAACACTTTCCCGCCGTCCGTCATAGTTCCGTTGGAAATCTACGGCCGGGGTTTTCTGATAATTTTCCCCATATAAATCGGACGGACGGGAACTAAATGTATATAACATCTGAAAATGTTTGGACTGGCCCCGGCGTCGGCGGTCCAGGCTTCGGCCAGTTGGTTGCATCGGCCGCTCTACAGAACATCACGGTTATCGTGACATGCCTTGTCGCAATCACCAGCGGGGCTCCGGCCTTAAACTTGGATTTGCTCTTTGGCGATAACCAGAACGCTAATTTGAATCCGAACACCGATACATCATGGGCAAGTAACGCCGTGACGCAAGGGACGCCAACTAGCTACAGCGCAACAGATGAGCACTTCGGCTATACCGACCCTCGAAAACAATAAAAACGCGCCGTACAGCGTAGCGGCCATCAAATTCAGGCTATTAGGCTTTGAGTACACCCAATTAAAACGGGCTGGTAACATTGCGATCTATCGGCAGAGCAAAAAAGGCTTACCGGATGGCTACGAGGTGGTATGCATCCAAAAGCACGAAGCTTTCAGTGCGTTTGGTAAAGATTTTCCGGCTGGTGAATCTTATCCGAGGTCTCAGCAATGGGGATCAGACGGCTGGACGTACAGAACGTTGGGAGATGCTGAGGCGAAATTTAAGGAGCTTTCCCGTCTCGGGTCGCATAGAGTTCGAAACCATCCGCAACTAGCCTTATGAAACAGACTTCCAAGAAACTGAACCGAGAGAGAACCAAAGCGCTCAAGCGCGAAGCCAAAGCCGCCAGGAAGAAGCAACCAAAGCGGGTAATCCCGTAGTGGCGCGTGCTCGATCAACTGCGCTGTAATCGAATCCTAGAGCGTCTTTATGCCTAAAAACTACCAATTGACGCCTGCGGACTGGTCCGAAGCGAAAAGGCTGCTGGCATTGAGCGCGGACGAATTGCACGAGATGAAGCTGGGCGAACTCCACGGAGCCGCGAACCTGCTGCGCTCGGTCGGCGACGTACTTTGTCAACGCTCGCTTGCGTTACGCAAACTTTCTGAGGCTCGGGCGGGAGTAGGCGCAGCGGACTAGTGGTGCCCAA
>WNFI01032730.1_pt1 | contig 12054 bp, 11 predicted proteins | sample 5400471 | NCBI WGS metagenome assembly WNFI01 (sample SAMN13153348, study PRJNA577476) | soil metagenome | isolation source: 100 cm saprolite on Douglas fir-dominated hillslope | place: USA:California | collected 2013-09-17 | reverse complement strand
GGTCTATCCTAAACCATCTTGGCATCGGATCCTCGCCGTCCTCCCAAGTGAGTCCTTATTGCGCCTCATCTAGATCCCAGGTTGAATTCATAAAAGCACGTCACCTCGTCTCAACCTGCTCGTCTCAACCTGCTCGTCTCGTCTCGTCTTAACTCGCTCGTCTCGTCTCAACTTGCTCGTCTTATATTCCTAACATCTCCTTCATCTCCTTCAATTCCTTCATATCGTATCGTTTCATTTCCCTACGATGCCCAGTCATGCCGTTCATAGCGCTCTAATTCAAATGTACTACGCAGCCGACGGCGCTCCTTGGAAATTTATTGCTTGGAAAGAGCTGACTGGCGTCTACCATGGATTATTTCCGAAGGACGACAACCTACTTCCCGAAACCTGGAGCCGTCAGACCGCGAATCAGATCCAGTCGTACTTCGAACAGTACCGTGCTCTTCCGTCCGAGGAAGAAAAAATCAAATTTGCAGCCTCGAAAGGAACAACGCATCACGTTCCCGGTCGAAAGGCCTGGCGAGAGTGGGTGAGCAAGATTTGGAGGACCGGTAAAGTACACGAGAAGATCTACGATGTCTTATCCTCCGAAAATATACACCCCTACACTCTGATCTCTCAAGACGACTCTTCGAACGTCTGGCCTCCCGCCAACTACTGGGTTCCCTTGGCCATCGACTCTGTTGGACTGGCTCTCTTCGGAGAGGAATGCTACTCGGGCAAATTGGACCGCATGCGATTGTCTTTGCGCCACCCTACAGGTGCACTCATCACGCGCACTTGGATCGTTCTTCGTAATAACTTCGATCGTTCGAAGAAAAGAATCGATGTTTTGGAATCCGAAGCGATTGGCGCTTTTGAAGGTTCGTAGTATAGTCTCTATTCCTTGGGTATTTATCTGACTGTCCGTCAGACCTTGACAGAGGAAGTTTAACGAAGGCGAAGATCAAAGTAGTTGTTGAGAAGGTGATGAAATGGAAGCAGATCGTTGAAACCCTCAACACGCCGGAAAGACAGGAAAAAATTCAGGAGATGATGAGTGAGCTAGAAAGGCTGATGGCCGGATTAGACAAGAGGGTGAAAACGACGTCCAAGAAAAGAACTCCAACTCCAAGCAAAAAAAGAACTCCAAGTATGTCTAGATCGCCTTCTGATTGGCCTGCCCCCTAATCACCTGTAATAGAGGCACTCTGTAAAGTATCTGCACAGATGCTGGAGTCGTTAGCGTCGGAAGAAGATGTCGCCGATATCATTAATTTATATGACGAATGCTTCAACCTTTCGTCCAGTGATTCATCCCAATTAGAGGGTCAGGTTCCAGCAATTCCCCTCCAATTTGGAACTCGTTCTGATAATACAGATCCTGGCACCGAGGTTGAAGCATCCATGCCTCCCTTCCTCCTTTCTCAACGTCTCGGATTCACGAAAAATATCCCCGTTCTTTTCAATACCCACAGACACAATGGTGGAGTTACACCATGGGACGATTCAGCCGCATTCAACAACGAGGACTTGCAAGCCGACAAAATGTTTACGCCCATCGAGCTACGCTGGCACCAGCTTGCTGGCGTCCATGCCGTCCTGAGACGTATATTGTCGGTGAAGTCGAGTGATATTACCCCTGGTATTCTTATCGCGGATGAGGTCGGGCTTGGGAAGACTCTGCAGTCATTGGCCATCATAGCGTGGCTCACAGAATGTGCGGGTCGAAAATCGAGGAAATCCATTCTTCCGCCCATTCTTAGTAAGTGATCCCCTCCCGTTCCTTGCCCACTGTTCCAACGCCCTCTACTGCAGCTGAACGCCCGTATCTCGGCGGGAGTATATCCATTCCCAATGACTGTCATTTAATCATTGTGCCTGGAACGATTCTCAGTCAATGGGCGTCGGAGATTAGAATCTTTCTGAACCCGAAGGCCTTCGATTTATTCATTTATACATCCGGAGAAGATTTTCGAGACGACTTTTGGTCAGAATCCGGTCCATTTACTCGGTCGAAACAGCCTACCGCCAACAAAATCATTCTCGCTACTCATTCGGTTAGTCGTTGCCATTTTTTTTTTCGTCTGGCAGCTTATTGTTCGCCCAGGCGCTGTCACAAGAGTATTCAGTTCTTTTTGTGCACCCGAAGGCTTCGTCGAAGGGCTTACCATGGCGGAAACCGAACCGCGTCGCATCATACGACTCAGATGTACAGAAGACCCTCTTCAGGCTCGATTTCCTGTCGGTTACGATCGACGAGGCCCATGAGTTTCGAACTTCGGGTGGAAAGCAGCACTCTGCGGCATTGGCTATACTCGAAAAGGCGAAGTCTAGGCTGATCATGACGGCGACACCTCTCCAGACCTCCACGAAGGTTCGTTCACAACTTTTTATCGTTTACAATAAATCATCCTTCTGTTAGGATCTCGCCAGCATGGGGAGATTGGTTGGTATCGAATTTTTCTTCAGCCAGAAAGCCCTCGACGAGGAAAAGGCCGACATAACAGAAATACGCCGTGCTAAAACGGAGGACTATGATCCTCTCGACGTCGAACAAAACGGTGATGATCCCATTCGAGAAACTCAGGCCGCGATCGCCCTGAGAATACAGGGACAATTCGAACAGCGCGTTCTAAGGCGCACAGTAGAGAGTAAGAACTGGGAAGGCAAAAAGCTTATTGAACTTCCAAAGCTTCATGAGCATACTGTTTTGCTCTCCCTACAACAATTCGAGCGGGAGATCCACTCGGAGATCACTGAAAAAATGCGAGATGAGTAGGTTTCAGCCATCATTCAACATTGACGAAGATTATTAACTCCTTTAGAATTTCTTGCAGCACGACGAAAACACTCTCGTGTTCCTTCTACCTCCCTAGTCGGATGGCTGCGACGTATCCTCGTCGCTCATTGAAGGACAAGATTCCTAAGTTTAAAACTCTTGAAGAGTGGCAGAGCCATAAGTCGACCAAGGTCGATGTATGTGCTCAGATGGCGATTCATTTAACGAGTCGCGATGATGCTCCAGATATGGTTTTTAAAGATGGCACAGTCATTTTCCCAAAAGCTCCTAATCCCATGCCTGGAGGACAGATATCTCAGACGACGAAACTTTTGGTCTATCAACAATTTCCGACCTTTGGGCCATTGGTTAGAAATGTACGTACTTTCTTGATAGCTTCGATCAGTCGACATTCAAAATTCACAGGTCTTCGGCCTTTATGGGATCTCACATTTGTACATTGATGGCCATACATCCTATGACAAGCGGGCAGATATCATAAAGACTTTTAACGAGGACCCATCCATTCACGTCCTATTCTTCACGTCTGTTGGTGCGACTGGCCTGAACCTGACGGCGGCCTCTGTCGTAATCCTCTTAGTACGTACTGACCCAACCAACCACCGTAAATATATTTTCTGAACAGGATTTAGGATCAACCCTGGAGTGCACAAGACGAAAAACAAATCTTGGGTCGTGCATACCGACAGGGGCAGTCAAAGGAAGTTAGGTGCTACCACTTACTAGCGGATGAAACGTCGGATGTGGTCCTTTCTGCCCTTGCTCGCGGAAAGAGAAATATGTTAGAAAGTTTTCTGCAGCAACCCAATGGGCAAGGTAAGTCCAATTATTGTAATTGCCTGACTCGGAGTTGACATCTGGATAGAATTGTTGGATCTCATGACTCATGGCGTTACACCCAGCGATGAAGACTCCCTCGGCGACGACGAGAGAGGACAAGAGATACCCTCTGGAAAGCCAAAGCCAAAGCCAAAGCCAAAGCCAAAGACGCAGAAAAAGATAACTGACGTTTCTGAGCCCGCTGAAAAGCGGGAAGGGAAGAAGTCGGAACCTGAAGGCAGCGAGAAGGAGAAATCCCAAACCCAGCTCAGTAAGTAGTACCGGCGAGTTGGCAGGTTTCCATTACTGATACCCAGCATTCTTCTACCTCTAAAAAAGGCGGTCCTGCTATCCCTTCGACAGGCCCACATCCCACCAACAACGGCGACAGTAGCCATACCCATGTCGACGGGATCGAGGCGACAGCTAGGAATTTGAACGTTTCACCCTTGATTGCAACAGATTCGCCTCGTACGTATTAAATTTATTTGTATTGTACACTGTTCATTTGTTGAATAGCTGTATCTTCACCGGCTTTCCCGCCTTGCATTGTGGATCAACATGCTCCGAGGACACCTCCTCGTGAGGCCGTAGGGCAGCGTCGAGGTCGCTCCCAATATCGCTCAGACCCTGGTTAGTCAACTTATAGGTGTAACATTCTTGTGTCTCAGTTTTTCCTTCAGACAGCCCCGAAGCTCAGAAGGCCAAGAAGCGGTTCCGGGTAGACCTCGTTTCGTACGATAGCTCACCAGAGAAGCCAGCAGCCGGTGGACACACGGACCCCGATTCCGATATCGAAATGTTACACCAAACGGAAGACACACTTGGTCAGGACAGCCGCTTAGTGGATACGGTCACGAGTAGAAATGCCAGCACGCTCACCCAATCCTTTTCTTCGGCAAAAATTAGCGATGGTCACCTCCACCTCGATAATGAAGGCGAGCAATGGGGTGAAGGCGAGCACTGTGGTGAAGGCGAGCACTGTGGTGAAGGCGGGCAATGGGGTCAAACCACGGACGGGTGGCGAGGTGGAATGCAGACAATGGGCGGAAATCCCTCCGTCGTGACCAAGAGACAGCCTCTCAACGTACCCACTTCACCACTTCCGACACCAAATAACAACTCCGATACCACGAGCGACGGTGAAGTCCAGCGACGGGGTCAAGAGAACCAAGAGAACCGCAAAATGAAGTCGGCATTTAGGCAAATGAGGCAAATGATCCTTGCCAAGAACAATCCGCTGAATGAAGAAGAAGCGAAAGCTAGACAAGAAAAACTTCATAACGTTAAACTGCGGTTGGTGAAGGATCAGGAGAAGCGGGCTGATGCTGCTGGGCCTTCTTCATCTTCGATGACGCGGAAATACGGTAGGTGTTCTATCAAAGATCCTTCTTTTCCATTCTTACTATCATGGTTGTATGAAGATATTCCTGTCATTCGTCAGGCGACAACTCTGCAGTCAGGGAGACTGAGTCCTCCGCCTAGATCCACTCCTTCTCAGAATCCTTTTACGAGAATACTGAAGAAGCAAACAAAATCTAGGTGGGAGTAATATTCTCAGATTTGCTATTTTTTTCTTTTTGTTCTGCGTGCCTACCGTTGTTACAGCCATGGAAGTATCTACCTGATTGGCAATAAATTTTTATTGTTGCTTCTCTCGTGATAGTTGCGGAATGATTTGCTGCCGTAATTAACTTTTGCTGTCACACAGCCACCGCAGATACTTCTTTCATCAGGACTATATCAAATCGATTTCAATTAGAAATTACAACACCGACAACGCTCCTTTTGCCAATGAACGTCAACCAGGCTCAAAAACAGACTGGTGCGCCTACTGCATCAGACAATCGAGTTTGCATTACAACCAATTTACCAGACGACGAAATTGAGATACAATTCGTCCCGTATGTACACGGCGCCGATTCTTCTCTTGAATACAAAAAAAGGCGGATTGATGTAGGCAGCACTTCCAAGACCACTAGTGCCGAAAGGAATCAGAAGTCCAGGTAAGGTAGATTACTCGGCACGTGTTTCCTGGTAACTCGAATTATTCAGGCGGTTAAAGGCTGAATTGATCAGAGAGGCCAGCAGACTCAAAGAACTGAAGCTGCCGTTTCCTCCCGATGTCCAAAAGGCGGTCTTGAGTTACGAACAAGACAAGGCACGAAATCGATTGTACTTGTATGTATGATTTTATTCTTTGACAACAGGGACTAACGCCTACTTTAGAAGAAGAAAGAGAGCTTCAGAAAAGCGAAAAGTCAACATCTCTATGCAAGAAATTCAAGAGACCCCTTCGCCCTCTGGTGGATCACATCCTTCTGACACCTCTTCCGTCGCTACGCTTCCAGCGCAACTCTTAAAAGACCCAAATGAACCCGGGGCCTCTCGTCGATTTTCTCAGCCACGACTCGACTCCACGGAAGAATCCACTAGCTCACCAGTTCCATCGAGATCCGAAAAGGCTGCGTACTGCACCGGTCTCAACGACCATCACCAGCGACGCTCCTTCGCTGAAAAGGCGGTCGGCAATGAAGAGTGTCCTGAAAAAGCATCCGCCATTCGGAATTCGATATCCATGGAGGTCACCCACCACCGCGACCATTTCCCAAATCTGAGTTCTCAGGACCTTGTCAAAAGAAAGTGTCAACGAAGATGGTCCATCTGACTCCGAGGACTAGACACACTTGTTAAAGTAATACTAAAATCGCTTCTTTGTAAGGGACAAGAGAATTCCGATAACTTCTCCCAAGCGCGATTCGAGTAACATTTGTCTTTAATGAGTATTTGCGTGGTGTTCGAAGTAGCAAGTACTTGCGAGGTTCGTCGAGCATCGCATGATCACAATATCTAGTATCGCAACTCAAACAACGAGATTTAGTAGTAAGCCTCTGTGAATCTCGCAAGCTCCTACAAGGCAGACTTAATACCGCAACTATAAGAGCCTCAGAAGTAGTACATGGCCACATACCTTGAACGACTAAGAGTTCAACCACCCGACCATTCCTCACCACCAGCAGATAACATAAAGTTCGCAGATGCAGGAGTAAATATATATTATATTGAATAATTACTAAATAATTGAATATAATTAATATTACTAACCCCTCAAAATGCGGCCTCACACGCAATGCGAGTTTGAGAAACGCACAAAGTGAGAGAGGCTCGCCGAATCTCACACAAAAGCCGACACCCTCCTTGTTCCAAGGAAGGGCGGCAGAAGACAAACGAGGAGGGATAGATCCCCACGAAAGGCGCAGCTCGGGCCTCAGAAAAACGAGGGCCGAATAAAAAGAAAATGCTAGAGACAAAAGGTGAGGTTCAGAGAAACGGGGGCAGAATGAAAGGAAATGAGATGTACAAGGCAGCGTCATGAAAGCCGAGGTTCAACGAACCTCTGAAAACGGGAACCGACTCTTTTGTTCCCTACCTTGTTTCTAGAGTCCGAATTCTTTACTCCCAAACTCTGGAGTCCTGTCCTGCTGAGGTTCGCTGAACCTCGCGTTTGGTCTGCTCTCCCACGATTTGTCTCTGTTCGGCCCACTTGAAAATGGGGTTAGGACAGGCTAGGTCTCATCACCCGTACCACTTTCCCCGTGAGTAGCATGTGAGGCTCGTCGACCTTCGCCTTTTCCCCGCCATGTTTCATCCATGAAATTGAATCTCTCCATCGTTCATCTCAGCTCTTTAATGACTTCATTTTCAGAACCAAACATCGATACCCGATGGGCGGATACCACTTTCCCACTAACCCATCTTCCTCGAATCGCGAAATTGAAGAGGCCATAGCTTTTATCGAGACGAGTTTCTTCAAGTGCCTAAATTGTCATCACGGACAAGGTTGCTACTACAGTAGTTCTCACCTTTGCCACCACTATTATATCGATCGCGCATCTTCACGTCGTTACCACGTAGCCTTTTGTCGTGTGGTGGGATTGAAGGGAGGATGTGATTGAAGTGAAGCGAGAAGTGAATGGCCGGGCCGGATTCGTTCATAGTTCGTTATCTGCGAGGTTCGTCGAACCTCACACAATGCGGGCTAGAGGTTTAGAGGTTGCTGTTGTTAGTAAAATTAAGAAGGTTATATCGAATAAAAATGCACCGTTAGAACGAGCGTGCACGACGAGCAATCCCTGCCCACGCTGTTCCTCGTCCCCCTCCTGCGGCAGGTGCTGCAAGGTGGCCAATGGTATTGTCCTATATACACAATACGCTGTGGGAATACATTATCGTTACAAATTCGAAACCAATCATGCTTTGGATGCCCTAAATCTATGTTCAATGCCGAAAACTTACACGGGAAATAAAACACTTACCAGTTATACACACGGTTATCCATCACGAATGAACTCCCAGAAACGCCTACAGACTGCGCTCCTGCTAAAACTAATTGAATTAAATACCAAGACAATGTACGAAAACATACCAATGAGGGTCCTAGGCTCCCTGTTTTGCGTCTCCGCTAAAAATAGTTGAATTAAATACCAAGACAAACTACGAAAACTTACCAATGAGAGCCCTATACTCCCTTTTTTGTATTTCCGCTAAAGCGAGGGCCCTGTTTTGCGTCTCCGCTAAAACTAGTTGAATTAAATACCAAGACAAACTACGAAAACTTACCAATGAGAGCCCTATACTCCCTGTTTTGCATTTCCAATAAAGCTAACCATCATTGTTTAGATAAATAACGCTACCGAAGAAAGACAGTTACCTAGAGCCCGATCCTTCCAATCGACAAAGAAGTTGACGGTTTTAACGATAATGTAAGTTACGACCCCGGCTGGTGGAAGGGATTAAGGAATATAAAAGGGAATGAAAGAAAACTCACAAAATAAAGCACGGAACGCAGTGTCAATGATAATAGGTGTGGGTAACATGATAGAGTATGAGTGATGGAGAGATCCGCGAGATATATGGAGTGAAGTCCTAATTTGGTAAGTGAAGCGCGAGTCTTGACCCATGCGAACGCGGCCGCCATTGAGCTTTGATAGTAGGTGTTTGTTTGAAGTATGCGAGTATATTAGAAAGAACGTGCAAGATATAACACGCCAGTACTACGGAAAGGGAAAGGAAGTTCGACTAATAATACAAGATGGTTTTTAAAACAATACGGCAGCAAAACGAGAAAATTGCTGAAGAAAAAAGTACGACAATGAGAAGAATAATGGGTTGAGAGAGAAATCACTTGCCTCAGCGGCGTCGTACGTTAAACCTACGTCGTTCCCAGATGCAGGAGTCCTACTCCGTACATTGCAATCGGTCTTGAGGGAACGAGGACAAGAGTATCACTCTGTTCTGTTTTCGAGATTTCGTAGGAGAGGTCGGAAGGGAAAGGCGATTCGCTGACGATGGAGGGGGAGTCCAATTTGTAAATCGTTGATTCCTATACGTTGTCTTCATTCATCGTAAGGTATGGCACCTGTTAGAAAGAAATCCATAAGAATTCGTAAAAAAACAATGAAGAGGGGAGACCTACGAGCCACCGAACGCGTAGGTTAGCCTAGCCCCACCAAGCGTAAATGCTGCATGGAGAAGACGAGAGGACACAGCGAGGGCGGAAGATCCCTGGGACGTAGAAAGGAAATGTGAGATTACAGGGACACAAAAGGAGAGGCTCGGCGAACCTCGGAGAAATGGGAGACGAAATGAAAGAAGGGAACGAGACGAGGAGGGTACTACCTTAATCGTAGGAAGTTAGAACGACAACTGCGCTTCATATTTGGCACGCTCAGCTTTCGAGTTGGTAGGGCATCCCATCAGCACAGCGTTTGCCTTTATCGTCGACAGATGCGGCATAAAGCCAATCCTTTTCAAGAGTCAGTAACGAATGGCTATTTCAACACACGGAACTTACCTCAAGAGGAACGGCTCTGACCCCGACTCTATTCATCGTCTAAAGTGCATATCGAGGTGATCATCTGTTCGTTTTCTGCCTAACGTCGTGTCCGCAAACCGAAGTCGGTCATGCAAGTAGTGGGTTACAACCCGGGGTTTTGTCCTAACAACAGTTTTCAGATAGCCAGTCAAGGTACGCCGCATGCATACGTATCACCGATTCCCTGAGATTTTGATCTTCAGGTATTGGTTCACAAATGCAGGAGTACTACTCCATACATTGAATCCAGCAGGGGTACAACTCCGGGTGGTGAGGATTGAAATATTGAAGCTCGACTCGGAAGTCGGAAGGTTCAATGCCGACTCGGATTCATATGTACAAACAACTTGCGGCATAACCCGATCGTTGCTTGTCTCGAACTTACTGGTATTGAGAGTGCTACTCAATACCCCAACCCCCTTCCTCGACGCGGCGCAATTACGACAACAGTTGTGTTGAGAGTATTACTCTTAATAGCTACCCCGGTCGCCTTTCCTCCTCGAATTAAAGGTTCGAGAATTTTGTTGATTCGATGTAAGTCTTCGTCTGGATTCTCCTCTGCTCCGATGACAACGATTACTATTCAGTGTTTATTTATAATGGAAGTCGAGCCGAAAAAACTTCCCGGTCTACGTAAACATGCTATGTGGCATCCTCAGAGCGGACTCATCTTTTCGCCGTATGCACGTGTGCTACCATCCAAAGTCACTTGGGATCCAGCATGCAAATACCGGGAAAACTTACTCTCTCCTCGTATGCTAGACGATCAGAACGTTTATATGGCATTCTACCCTCGGAAAAACTGGGACAGCGGCGCCCTCTTTTCCACCCTCGCTCCTCCAAATATCTCGGATCTCATTGTTGAAGGCCCGCGTTCTACTCCAGATGCCCCTCAATTTATACTACAAGACGATGTTTGTCAAGCTTGGGCAGAGCTAGAAAATTTCCTTCTTGACGTTTCGGACCACCTTTTCTCGGAATATAACGACCGACAATACCTGCCCTACATCGACTATCCACCTTGGCCCCATCAATGTGGCTATCGTGAAGCTCACGCATCCAGAGTAGAAGCATTCGTTTCCTTAAAACGCGCTCAGCATGCTTTCCGTTTGCTATCCGCCTTCGTTAGCTTCACTCTCTCGCTTTGGGTCACAGAAGATGAGGACAACTGCTTCGATAGGCCATTTCAATCTTTAATGAAACGTCCCATCGATCCCCTTCCCCCCATTACTCTCGACTACCTCAGGGATTCTGCCGTCTGCAGGATTTCAGATGGGTTTCGTCCAGGTGGTTTCCTAAACCCGTACACCACGAAATGGGGTCGCGTAATGTTCCGCTTCTGTCGCTTTCGCGTTCCGTTCTGGATGATATGGGGCCACGAAAGCTTGTACAAAAATATTGCGCCAGCGGATAGTTCCATCAAATCAGTCTTTCTGCCCGATGACGACTACATCGAAAAAGTCAAAATGCGTCAGGCGACCTTTTCATGGTTGATTCTTCCCGACTCGAAATGTTTCGGAGCTGCACCTCCTCAGCCAAATCTACCGCCTGCAGCCTCCGAAACTTGTTACGACCACCCTTTACCCGACTATGCTGTCTTGGATAACGAAACAGATCTGGCCATTCAAACTGTGGATCGATGCCTTGTAGTTGATACCTATCGTAGTTCTCAGCTGCCAAAGGAGACGTGGGAGGGTTTTCGTGCAAGAATGGAGGCAAGCCTCGAAAAGTGCAAGGGTATGGAATTGGAGAAAGAAAGGCAGAGCCGTGAGGCCCTGGAAACTAACGCTCGTAATAGTGGGTATTCAAAGAAGACCACGGTTTTCTACTGGGAAGAGGATGAAGTCCAACGTGGGTTTTATCGCCGAACCAAGATTGATAGGGCCGATGTTTCGAAATATTGGTCGGAGTGCACTGTGCATCAGCGATTTTTCTGGGCGCATCGAAAGGAGTGGGATCTAGTCCCTCATCTCCCCCGGTATCCTCCTGGCCATCGACAAGAAACGCCAGTGGAGGATCTAGAAATAGACGACGATCGGTACAATTTCCTGTACAGCAAGGTTCCTCCTCGAAAGCCAGACGACGAGTTCAAGCCTTTGTCACTGTCCTTGGGTAGGATTCAGACCGATGACGCTGGCAGCGGCGTCCAATTGACGGGACAATATGTCTTACCCCTCCCAGCAGTAACGGAGTACCTCAAGTCTCGTCACGGCTTCTCCACATCGATCATTGACAACTGGCATCCAGAACTCCATTTGGGGGGGCGTGGACAGAAGAAGCTCCGTCTTGAGGCCACAAAATGGACATCAGCCGTACGTCGCCTGGGTTATTTCCAGGGACAAACCCCAAACAATGAGGAGGAACTCAAGTCTATCGTCAACTTTCACAACATCTGTACCGCATCCGACGCCAAGCTGATTCGCCCTACCCATCTTCCTACAACTTGGGATCTTGGTTCGAGTGTCTGGTTTAAGCAAGGACTCGAACGACTTCAAGTGCAAATCGTGACTCGCGTGGGTGCAGAGCAAGGAAAGCTTTATGTTATCAGACCGACTACCAGCTCTCGAGATTCTTC
>WNFI01659405.1_pt1 | contig 12055 bp, 10 predicted proteins | sample 5400471 | NCBI WGS metagenome assembly WNFI01 (sample SAMN13153348, study PRJNA577476) | soil metagenome | isolation source: 100 cm saprolite on Douglas fir-dominated hillslope | place: USA:California | collected 2013-09-17 | reverse complement strand
TTCAACTTCTGGCCAGCTCCAGTGCCTGGGTGCGCCAGCGCACCGTAGAACTGCTCAGCCTGCTCGATTCACAGATCTACAATCAGCGCGTCACCTTGCTTGAAATGCTCCACCACGATATCGATGCCGGTGTGCGCGCCTGTATCGCCTATACACTGGGGCAGGTCTCGGCGCTCTGGGCCATCCCGGACCTGCTGCAAGCACTGCTGGACAGCGATGAGTACGTCGCCGAAACCGCGCTCAACGCGCTGGGAACCATGCCCCTGCTCGACAATGCACTGCTGATATACGCGGTCAAAGAACTGGCCGCGTACCATTTACCAATCTGGACCCTGCACGAACGCAAACATCTGATCCACGCCGCTCGCGTCTGGCTCAAAAAACGTGAAAAGGTTCATTACTGAATTATTGAGGTAATTTGCCGAGGACGGGCGTGAAACGCCCGTCCTCGGCAAATTAACTCAATAATTCAGTTTTTGGGTGGGAACCTTGCAACTCAAGGACATCCACGTTATAGTATGTGGAGTAACGAGTTCGTAGAAACGCGGGGAAGTCTCTTTCGTATGAATTCACAATTGTCCTTTGGAGTGGCGTTTATCGCGGGGTTAGCCTCATTTCTCTCGCCCTGCGTCCTCCCACTGGTGCCCATCTTTCTAGCGCAGATGGTCGGACAGAGCGTCTCTCAATCTGAGGCAAGCACAGCCAAACGCATGGTGACGTTTCTTCACTCGCTGATGTTTGTCATCGGCTTTACCATGGCCTTTATCGCGCTCGGCGCGACTGCCAGCACGCTGGGGAGTTTCCTACATGCCAACCAGTTCCTCTTACGCGAGGTCGGTGGCGTGCTCCTGGTAATCATCGGCTTGCATATGACCGGCATTCTCAAGCTGCCATTCCTCTACTGGCAGAAGCGTTTTGAGTTCCATCCCGCGCGTCCCAGCTATACCGCCTCGTTGCTAATTGGCCTGATCTTCGCAATCGGCTGGACTCCTTGCGTCGGGCTGATCCTTGGCCCCATCCTGGGTCTGGCTGCCAATGCCGCGACCCTGCGCCAGGGCGTGCTGCTCCTGCTGACCTACTCACTTGGTCTGGGCATCCCTTTCCTGCTGCTCGGCCTGGGAATGGACCGCTTTAGCCTGTTGCTGAAACGGCTGAAACCACATCTGGGGAAAATAGAAATCACGACCGGGGTCATAATGATCGCGATGGGGGTATTAATCTACTTTAATCTGTTTATCACCTTGAACCGCTTCTTCAACTTCGGGATCAGCGCCTAATCAGACCGGCAAGAGGACTAACAAGCAACCAGATAAAAATCGCCTGTTAGTCCTCCTGTTGGGAACGTTTTACATCGGCGCGAATCTCCGTCGCTACCTCCGGATCGATCTCTTCAGTTCCGCCATCTGGTGTGCGCGCCAGGCGCATCACAGCAGCCCGCAGATGATCAGGTGCCTTGTCAATTGTACATTTTTCGTGTACCAGTCGCTTCAAGTGCATATCAAAATGGAAACGGCATTCGCAACTTGGACAATCCTTCAGATGCTGACGCACGATAGCGATTTCCTCGGCGCTGAGTTCCCGATCGATATAGAGATGAAGACGGGCAACGGTCTCCATGCAGTTCATAATATAATCCTCATGCACACGCGATTCGGCGAGGATCAGCCAAATAGCTGGCCCGCCGTTAGTTGCTTATTATTTCTAATCATTTTAACATAAAGCCGATGCGGTTTCATTCCCGGTGGGACTCAGCGATAAAAAAGCAGCAGGAAATAGCTTTCCTGCTGCTTGCCATAAGGCTATCACGTATTCTGGGCCTTATTGTACAGGGCATACCAGGTATCATCGTAGTAAGGAGAGAACATATGGCCGGGCTTCAGACTGCTGGTGAAGTCGTTATGGCCGTTGAGATACCAGTTGCCGTCAACCTGAACAAACCAGGGGCCGCCGCTGGAGCCGCCGGTCATATTGCAGGGAATAGAAACCACCGTGCCACCCGCGTAATAATTCCAAAATGTGCTGGAAGCATTCTCGCAGGACTGACGGGTCTGGCCATCGAAAGGGTGACCTGCGGGATAACCATAGGCGGAGAAGGTTTGAGTGATCTTCTGATTATAGGCCCAACCGGCACCGCCGACCACGTCGGTCAGATTCCCCTCACTATTGGCATCAACGATAGCCATGCCAAAGTCGTGGTGCAGGTCATTGAAGCCAGCGTTTATCCAGTCGGCAGGAACCTCTAAAACGCGCGCGACCCAGCAATCATAGGGTCCCTTGCCGTTTTCGTACAGTGGGCAGAAAAGCACGTTCTGCATCCAGCTTCCATGCCCGTAGAGGCAGTGGCCAGCAGTATCGACCGTATTATGATTGGTGCTTGTGATGGCGGTACCAGAACAGACGTAGTTGCGACCAGCGCTGTCGCTAAAAAAGATTTTCCCAATGGTCGAGGTGGGATAGGCAAGATTCGCATCGCGCGGGGACTGCCCCTCTTGCCGGGCCGCCTGACCCGCAACAATGGCGTTGCTCCCCTGCGAAAGATCGGCTGTATCGTTGAGGGACAGATCGTCATTGGTGGCGCTGCTCATGTTTGCCGTAGTCCAGTACTGCACAACAGCGCTGGGATTCGTATTCACCTGATCCTCACTGATCGACGCAGATGGAGCGAACACCGACGTGTAGAGAAAATGGTTGGCGGCCAGCACATACCCCAGGGAAACAACCACCAGAAGACCAAACACGAGCACGCGACCCAGCGGGTTTTGGATAAGTCTAGACAGTCGTGGCATCTTGCCTTCTCTCTTTCATCAAGCTTTGGGTGGATGAGGCGCGCGCGGCGCATCGTGTTTCCCTTGATCAGGCTCATTATCGACATGCGGCATAGGGGCAGGTTTGGCCTTGCGCATTTTTTCAGCTGTCCAATACTTGAGAACATCCTCGGAAGAGGTGTCCATCTTGTGCTTTACGACCTCAGGCTCATGCTCAGATTTTGCAAACCATTTCCAGGCAAACAGGTAGACGCCAATCAGAAAGCCAAGAATAAGCGCGCCAATTAGAGGCACCTGGATGAGTCTCTGTTGTTGTGCCATTATGGTCCCTCCCCTTCGGAAAAAGCCAGGACGGGTAGAACGTGTAAACAGAATAGTATGAATGTCGTTTTTCGCGCTGCACTTCCCAGGAGCAGCTTTCTCTCAGAATCATGTTTCCTCTACAAAGGATTATATCAGTATTTCCTGGTTTTAGAAAGCATAGATTTGTCAATGCCAAATGAGCACGTGAAAGGGGGTAGCCCAATAGGGTATAATAGAGCGACGAGGGTCCTGAGCCAGGTAGCCTTCGTCACTGTATTCTATGACGAGGAGCGGAAGCATGTTGGATGAGCCGCCAACGGCACCCAATGTTGAAAATATAGCTATGCGTGAAGCAGCCACTGAAGATTTCGAGGCAGGAGTGCTGGCCCAGCTAGACAGCCTGTATCGCACAGCCCTGCGCTTGACGCGCAACCAACAGGAAGCAGAAGACCTTGTGCAGGAAACTATGCTCAAAGCGTTTCGCTTTGCTAACACCTACCAGCGAGGCACGAACCTGCGTGCCTGGCTCTTCCGTATTTTAAATACTTCGGCCATTAACCGCTATCGCAAGCAGGCCACGCATCCATCCACCACGCCCCTACCGGAGGGTGAGGAATTTTATCTCTACAACCGTATCCGCGATATGAGTGGGCAGGAGTTGAGTACGGGTGCGGAAGAAGAGGTTTTGAGCAAGTATCTGGACGAGGATGTGTATCAGGCACTCAGCGATCTGCCGCTGAACTTCCGCATGCCTATTATCCTGGCAGATATCGAGGGACTTTCCTACAAAGAGATTGCCCAGGCTCTCAATATCCCGATAGGCACGGTGATGAGTCGCATCTCGCGCGCGCGCCGTCATTTGCAGCGTTCCCTCTGGAATTATGCCAAAAATCGTGGCTATATTGACGAAGAGCCGGTTGAGAATGGTAAACAGCCTGCGAATAACGAGCACGCGGGTCAAGCCGCCAGCGTTGATGGCTTAGCGCAAATACATACTGAGCAAGGCGAGTGGTGAAGCAAATCACCTTGCGCCGCGGACGAGCAATGGAGAACTTTGGTTGACCAGCGGCTGGGAGACGTTCGCGCGCTGTAAGGTAAAGGAGAACGTGCTGCCCTCGCCGGGAATGCCGCTACTCTCTACCCATAGACGCCCATTCATGGCCTCTACCAGGCGTTTCGTGATATATAGACCAAGCCCAGCACCACGCACGGGGCTGTTCATATCTCGTTCCAGACGAACAAAGCGCTCAAACAAGCGCTGCTGATCCTCCAGCGGCACTCCCAGTCCGTAATCGCGCACCGAAATCTTGACCATCCCCTGCCCTTGCAGAGCCAGAATCTGAATCGTCGTGCCTCCTGGCGAATATTTGAGCGCGTTACTGACTAGATTGAGGAGAATCTGTCGCAGACGTAATTCGTCGGCCAGCACAAAGAGGCCGGGCGAAATTGCCAGGTTGACCGGACGCTGCTCGCGCGTTGTGACACCTTCCAGAATCTCCGTGACATGATGAACCGAAACAGCGAGTTCGACCGGCGCGAGGCGCACGCGTTCGGCCTCAATTTGCAGACGGCTGGCGTCCATAATATTTCCTACCATCAGGGCCAGCTCATCACAGCCCCGGTGAGCTTTCTCGATAAATTCGGTGCGCGTCTCCGTAGCAAGCTCGTCATTATACTGGTTCAACAGCTCGATGTAGCCCTGCACCGCCGTCAGGGGTGTACGCAACTCGTGCGAGGCGGTCATGATAAACTGGTCTTTGAGCTGATCCAGTTCTTTCTGGCGTTCATACGCTGCCCTCAGGGCGATTGTAATCTGAGCGTTCTCCATCGCCGCCGCGCATTGGCGAGCAAACATCCCCAGGATACGCTTCTCTTCGAGCGAGAACACATGTGGTTGCGCGAAGGAGAGGACCAGCACGCCCAGACGGCGCTGACCCTTACAGAGTGGGAGCCAGGCAAAGGGCGTGCCAGTGCCCGCGAGATGCTCCAGGCAACCGGGAGCCTGGCGGAAAGGCGTGGCCTGGCTGCTCCCTTCCTGGAACCAGGCCGACCAATCCTGCTCCTGCACCTGGCCGATCCACTCATTTGGCAAGAGCGAGGGCCCCTGCCCGGCATGCACAATGCGGTGCAAGATCACCTGCTCCGGCACATACTGCCAGATCTCAGCCGTCGCCTGCATGGCTTCAGCCACGACAGTAGCATACGCGGTCGCGGCCTCCTCAATCTGCAAATACGTGCGCTCTAGCCGGGCGCTGGCGCTATACAACGCGTTGAGGACCGCGACGTGTCGGCTGGCCTGGACATAGAGACGCGCAGTCTCCAGCATCGAGGAGAAACGCGGCAGGAGCAGGTGGATAAACTCAAAATCGGGGCCAGCGTACATCTGGCCATCGCCCCGCTCACCCAGGCAGAGCAGGCCAATCATTCTGCCCTGCGCGCGCACCGGCACCAGCAAGGGATCAACTCCCTCAAGCGGCGACGTAACCAGGTAGCGCGAGAGACCAGCCGGGCCATCCTTCTCTTCATCCAGCGCCTCGTGCAGAAAGAGCGGACGTTGCGCAAAGTCCACCCGCTGGATCAGCGGGTGTTTTGCCTCCACCACATCGACATTGCCGTTGCCAAAAATCTGCGTAAAACTGGCCAGTTGCCAGAGCAGTTGCCCGCGCATCACACGCTGAGTGTGATAGGTTTCAAGCGCGGGTGCGAGGTGATAGTAGCCGGTGCGCTCATCTAATACATATAGGCAAACCTCCTGCGTTTCAAAGGCCTGCATGGTAGCCAACAAGAGAAGTTCAGAGGCTTTATCCAGATCAAATGTCTCGCGTGAGAACGACTCTGGGCGCTGCATATGCAAACGGTAGTGGCAGAACTCTGGGAAGAAGAGCCGCTCCGTAGCCAGGCGAGCCAACCACCAGGTCAGCGGCCCCAACAGAGCCATGGTGACTGTCACCCACAGAATGTGCTCCAGCCTGAGATGAGTCTCCGCAAAGAATATCCCGCTCAGGGCAATTGCCAGGTAACAGAGGACTGCCAGGCCAATCGTACCAACGGCCCAGGCAACCGCCCGGCGAATATAGAGATCAAAGACGAGAATCTGGTAACGCAAAACCGAGTAGCCCAGGGCCAGGGGCAACAGCAGCAGCGGGAGTGAACTCCACTTGCCATTGACCGTATACCGATCCGGCATGCTCAGAGCTTGGGGCAGAACGGTCAGGAACAGGAAAGGTGTACAGGACAGAATCACCCCCACCACAAAAATGAGGAATTGTTGACGTGTGCGCAGATCGTTGGAGAGGCCATACGCCGCGATAATCGTCAAGAGAATGCAGGCCAGCGCGAAGAGATAATAGCAGTTAACCAGCAGATCCAGCCAGGTCTGCGGCTGAAAGGCCAGAATATCCTTCGCCACTACATATGCGGCTATAAGAAGAGCGCAGGCGAGATGCACCCAAATATACATCATTATCAACAGATGCCGCGCGCGGGCACCCGCCTGCTTCCTGGCTCGTGACGCGGCCAGATAGTCATAGGGAAAGATCAAGAGGAGAATAGCGAACGAGGCTAGCGCGACCACGCCGCTGATACCTGTGACGACAGCAAACCACGCGTCACGCGAACCACTGGCCGTTTCATTGGCAAATGTAACCGTCATGGACAGCGCAAAACAGAAGAGCAACTGAGCCACGCGTCTCTGGCGCGCGAAAAGAAAGACCAGGCTCCCCACTGCCAGATAGACCAGGGCGGTAAGAGCCGAAATGCCGAAATGCGCCAGGCTGGTGGGAGACAGATTACTGCCCTGAGGGAAAAAATTGAGCGCGTTTATCACCAACAAAGCCACACACAGACCGGCTACAATAAGGATCAGCAGCCAGCGCCCGACGCGCTTGCGTTTTCCACCTGCACGACGCATCTATTCCCTCCCATATCTCCCATGCTACCCATTTTATTTTCCGCTAGTGTTTCAGCAAGGCCCAACACCTGACGTAAAGCTGGTGAAAGAGGCCGGTTGTCAGTAATCTCGCGGGCATAATCCCCGGCGCGTTCCCGATAGAGCAGGGAGACGCCCCAGGTTGTCAGGATGCCTTCGCGCAAAGCAGCAATGACGCGCTCGCTCTCTTCTGGTACGCTCAATGCGACGCGCCGCAAGGCTCCGTCAATTCTCTCCGCGTCCAACCCATGTGTTTCACGCAGCGAATGAGCCGCCAGCACCACGGGAAGCGTCTTCTTGCCGCGCTTCAGGTCCGACTTCTGGCTGCCAGACGATTGGAGCAGGTGGGAGAGATCGTGGGCATCGTTATCGAGCTGGGCCGCGATCCCCAGCAGACGGCCCATCTCAGCACACTGCGCGATTCGTGGCTCGTCCACGCCAGCGCACATGGCACCCAGGCGACAGGCCAGACCGAGCAAGCTGCCCGCTTTAGACGCGGCAATTTCAAGACATTCCTCTCGGCTCAGGTCACAGGCCAGCCGCCGTTCCGTCAGCAGATCTTGCTGCTGCCCAGCCGAGGCCAGCAGTAACGCCTGTTGAACGGCATCTAACAAGTGCACTGGTAGTGTTGCCAAGGGATCATGAGCCACCAGTGCGAGCAGCACACGTTGAGCCAGGGAAATCAATGTCAAGGCCACGTTGAGCATACGCGCCGTACCCAGTCGCTCGCTCAGTGGAGTCGCATCCTCGTCCATCACATCATCGAACAGATCGGTCGCGCACACCACGCACTCCATCGCCAGAGCCGCGCCACGCGCGTAAACCTGATCGACACCTGCATATAAATCGTTTGCCAGACAGAAAGGCAAAAGCGCCCAACGCCCGTCAAGCGCGGAGGCTGGCTGGTGGAGCAGCTTATCCTCCACGCTCAACGCCTCAAGCACATCCTCGCGCAGCGCGGGCGCCAAACTAGCGAGATGGCCCAGGAGTTCTTCGCCAAGCATCTGCCGGGCGGCCGCCAGGTCCGTTCTTACCCCTGCAGAGGTCGCGCCTCGCCTACTGAGCGTTTCAGGCATGCCACCATTTTTCCTGTGAAACAAGTGGCTGATCAAAAGCGAGATGAGGCACCAGGCGAAAAAGAATCTGGGCCACGCGCGGAGAAAAGCCCTCATGCATCACCACGCCCGTGGGATCAGCAGCCAGTGCGCAGCGCATGGCATTATCCACAGAGACTCGATGCACAAACGCTTGAATCTGTTGCTCTTCCATATGTCACATCCTTTAATAAAAAAGTGCGGATTAAGGCGAAATCAAGGGAAATGTTCTTGTATGTCGATCTTTGCGGAAATATTTTCCTCTCCCAATTATCCCCCGGTCCCGTACTGTATATTTTACCCCTACCAACAAACATGGCCATTCGCGCTCACATGGGCTGACGAGAGGGTCATTTCCTATGGTCAAAGTGACCAATTTCATTGACAGGAACACGCTCTTCCCCTTAGAATCGCGTTAGGCGTGCTGACCAGCACCAGGGAAGTCGTGCTGCAAGCTCGCTCTGTGCAGATCGAACCAGCGCGGATCGAGCAACTTGCCAGGCTGTTGCTCACCCATGATCGTGAGCAAGGCGAGACTAACGCCACGCTCCCCATGCCTGAATGGCCGGAGCACTATCACTTTTTCGATGGCACCGAGCGCACCGTCAACTGGATGCTGCTGCTGGACGCGCTGAATTTCTGCTTCTGGGGCGAAAAGGGCCAGGCTCGCTGGCAGGTCGATTATCGGGGCGAGGTGCTGGACGGCTATTGGGCGGAAGCGGCTGCTTTGCGGCGGGCTGTGGAAGAGGGCAAGCCATTATGGGACGCCAGGTATCTTAGTAATATAGATCATCGGGAGTTGGCTACTATTCTGCGTGGCCTCTCTGACGATAGACCAGGCATTCCCCTTTTCGAGGAACGCCTGCGCGGCGCCCGCGAGGTTGGTCAGGTGCTCTTAGAGCGCTTCGAGGGAGAATTCTCTCACCTGATCGAACAGGTGAGGCAAAGTGGGGTAGAATTAGCACTGGCGCTGGCTGAGCATTTCACGTCTTTTCGCGATGTGGCGACCTACAACGATCAGGAGGTGCGCTTTCTCAAGCGCGCGCAGATCTGTGTAGCGGATCTCCATGGGGCGTTTCACGGCCAATCCTGGGGAGCATTTACGGACCTGGATCAGTTGACGATCTTCGCGGATTACAAACTGCCCCAGGTGCTTCGCCATCATGGGGTGCTGGTCTATGCGCCTGCCCTGGCCGACCGGGTTGATCGTCAGGAGCAACTTAGTCCTGGCAGCGCGGAGGAAGTAGAGATCAGAGCGGCGACGATCTGGGCGAGCGAGCTGCTACGGCGCGAGATCGCTCAGCAGCAAGCACAGCCGATTACTGCTATGGAGATCGACCAATTGCTCTGGCACCTTGGCCAGGATGCGGCAGCGATGCAGCCCTATCATCGGGTGCGCACGGTATTTTATTAACAGAGGTATACACGACATTTTATTAACGGGCATACACGGCGATGGCCAGCATCACCGCTACATGTTACGGGGGTAAAGAGGCAAGCTCTTTAACTAGCTTGCGCTAGTTAAAGATTGATCGAACTGATAGGACATTTATGCGCTTAGAGACACTACTGGCAGGTTTAGAGCAGCCACCGCTGGCGATGCGCAGTGGCCCGGAGGCTGAGCTGGATCTGGCAACAGCCGATATTACTTCGCTGGCCTATGATTCGCGCCAGGTCCAGCCCGGGGGGCTATTTCTCGCGGTACCGGGCGAGCATACCGATGGGCGGCGTTTTCTGGAGGATGCGGCTCGACGTGGGGCGCTGGCGGCGCTGGGACCGCGTAACGAGGGAGAGAGCTTGCCGCTGCCCTATATTGAGGTCGCCGAGATGCGCGCGGCACTGGCTGACCTGGCCTGCACGTTTTACGACAATCCGGCGCAACATCTCTGCACCATCGGCGTGACCGGCACCGACGGCAAGACCACGACCAGCAATCTGATCAGCACAATTCTGGACGCCGCGGGCAACCGCAACGGCCTGATGACTACCGCCAATTTTAAGATCAGCGGCCAGGAATGGGAGAACGCCAGCCGTCAGAGCACGCCGGAAGCGCTGGATATCCAGCAATTTCTGCGCCGCCTGCTGGACGAGGGCGCGACCCATGCAGTGATAGAATCTACCTCGCATGGCCTGGAACTCCAGCGCGTGCGCGGCTGCGCCTTCGACATTGGCGTGGTGACGAACATTACGCATGAACACCTGGATTTTCATAAAACCATCGAGAACTACCGGCGGGCCAAAGCGCGTCTCTTTGAGATGCTCGATCCCGAACGCGACAAGGGTCTCGGCATCGCGCCTACCGCTATTCTCAATCAGGACGATGTCTCGTACGAGGTCTTAAAACCCTATTGCCGCGTGCCCATTCTCAGCTATGGCATCGACACGCCCGCCTCAGTGCGCGCGGTCGATCTGCGCCTGGGAGCGGAGGGCACACGCTTCCGAACAATCCTGCCGGATGGTGAAGTCGAGATTGACACGCGCCTGGTGGGCCGCTTCAACGTCAGTAACTGCTTAGCCGCCATCGCCGCAACGTATCGCCTGGGCATCAGCCCGACCGTGATCGCTCAGGCTCTGGCGAGGGTACAGGGCGTGACCGGGCGTATGGAGCGCATTGACGAGGGACAGCCCTTTACGGTGATCGTCGACTACGCCCACACACCTGATAGCCTGGAAAAGGTCTTAAACATCTTACGCCCGCTGACCAGTGGCAAGCTAATGGCCGTTTTTGGTTCCGCGGGAGAGCGCGACAGACAAAAACGTCCTATTATGGGCCGAATTGCCGCTCAACTGACTGACTTCTTCGTTATTACTGATGAGGACCCTCGCGACGAAGACCGCTGGCAGATTTTACAGGAGATTGCCGAGGGTGCCAGGTCTGTGGGCAAAGATGAGGGTGAGGACTTTCTCCTGGTTGCAGACCGCCGCGAGGCGATTGCCGCAGCTTTCGCCCGCGCCAATCAAGGCGATACCATTCTGCTAGCTGGCAAGGGTCATGAGCAGAGCATTATTATCGGCACAACAAAAATGCCCTGGGATGACCGCCGGGTAGCGCGTGAACAATTAGTCAAACGATAATATGACTAAACTCTATTTTGTGACGTTTCAATACGTGCAAGCGTTTTTACTGGCAAGAGATGCTCGCACGCACTGTTCTATCGTTTTTGGGAGTTGATATGGAATTTCTCGGCTTATCGGAGCCTCTCTGGCTATTGCTCTTATTTTGCGCTTGCGCGCTGCTGAGCCTGGGGTTCTGCTGGATAGCGAAGTTGCTCTTCCCTAAATTCCGTAGCGGCGAGTTTAAGCCGGGACCGCATCGCTCCGACATGCCCTCTCTTCCGGCCAGTGGCCGCGAGATCAGGACGATAGAACTTCCCCTGGTCGGCGGCCCGGCCCTGACGCTGGCAATTATCGGTACTGGCATCCTGGCTGGCTATATTTTCAATTTGAGCGGCGATCAATGGCACCTGCTGCTGATCGGCCTGGGCGCACTCACTGGCTACATGCTGGTTGGCCTGGCCGATGACTGGCATAAAGTCTTTAGTCAGGAAGGTCTCTCAGAGCGCGCCAAGTTTGCTGGCGTTTTCCTGGTTTCGATCGGTGCCGCAGCCTGCTATTATTTTCTCTATAATCCCACAGGCGTCCCGCATCACCTGCCCCCTAACGCCAGCCAGCCCTATTCGCCGTACTCAGATATTCTCGGCGCGATCTTCACGCGCTTTCCCTTTACGTGGCTGATCGTGCTCATGCTGGCGACGGGCATTATCGGCAGTGTGACCTCGCTCTCGGTGGACTTCAGCGATGGCCTGGATGGTCTGGCCGGTGGCATGGTCTTTAGCGCGGCCCTGGCTTTCGGGATTATTGTGTCGTTGATCGTCTCGAATGTAAAAGAGCCTCACCCAGAGCGGATTGTGCTGGAAATTCTTTCGCTGCTGACCGCGGCTGGCACGCTGGGTTTTCTGCGCTGG
>WNFI01364151.1_pt1 | contig 12055 bp, 10 predicted proteins | sample 5400471 | NCBI WGS metagenome assembly WNFI01 (sample SAMN13153348, study PRJNA577476) | soil metagenome | isolation source: 100 cm saprolite on Douglas fir-dominated hillslope | place: USA:California | collected 2013-09-17 | reverse complement strand
CGGAAAATCGGCCGGATGGTTTTGAAAGCCCGTCTCAGAAAAAGCGTAAATAGCACCAGAGCGCTTACCGCTACTGCTGTCATGACGTAGTTAATGCGGATCATCAGGAACAGAACGAGCGTAGCGGTGAGCAAGCCGCCGACAAATTCCATCTGGCCTGTGCCGATCAGATTTCTCACGCCTTCCACGTCCGTCATAATACGGGCGACCAGCGTTCCGCTTTTATTGGCATCGTAATAACTCACCGGTAACCGGCTCACGTGGATCTGAACGCGCCGCCGCATTTGGGCGATCACGCGCTGCCCCTCTTTGGACAGTAATTGGGTGAGAGTAAAAGAAGTGAATGTCTGGACCAGGGTGGCGGCAATGACCCAGAGCACTATGGGCACAAGCAACTGGGTCCGGTGCTTGTTAACGACCTCGTCAAAAACGATTTTGGTTGAGTAGGGAAGCGCCAGACCGGCCACACTCTTGATCATGAGCAGGATAAAGCCGAGGAGCAGCATGGGCCACCGTGGCAGCACCAATTCCCATATCTGCGGCAAAACAGATTTGAGTTGCTCTAAGCCAGTTTTTTTCTTGATTTTCGGATCGACCAAAGCCCGCTCCCATGATCACAGCAGTCTTATCAGATTACCATTTTCACTAAAAGGATTCGGTGTATAACCAGCGCACAGCCATGCAATACGATTACACCGAGTCAAGAAGTCGCGGCGCGGTGCTTATCGAGAACACGGACCAGCCTGGGCTTACCCGAAACCAGTTGCTCAAGCTGCCGCATGATCCCATCCGGCGGCATGGAGCGCAGAACAGCTTCCATGGCAGTCTCCGCCTGAAGAGATTCTGTCCGGATGAGATTCAGCAGAAAGTCAAACGCCGCAGGCTGCCGCGTGAGTGCAATGGCGGAAAGCAGGACAGAACAAAACCAGGGATCGTGCTTTTCAGAGAAATGCTTGCGTAGCGCCTTGAAAGCCTCCGGAGATCGGCTGTCGGCTATCGCCAACGCAGCCTCGGCTGCGGTATCGTCGGCTGCTTCGAGAAAGCGGCTGATCCATGGTATGGCCTTGATGCCCTCCAAACGTATGATGCCGGAGTAACAAGCACCGAGTACCTCCGGCTCATCTGACCCAAGAATGGCCCTCAGCCGAAGCAGCAGGGCCGCAGTATGTGATCCCACTTGCTCGACTGCTCGGACGGCCTCAGCGCGGACCGACTTGTCCTCGTCGCGAAAGAGTTCCACCAGGTGCGCCAGCAGATCGTTTTCCGGCAGGTTGCGGCATTGCACGAGCGCCAAAGCACATGTCCCTCGCAACAGCCCCGCGGAATCCGAGCGTCCGCCCCAAACCGGTTCAAGCTGTATGTGTTTCATGCCGCGAAGAAAGACGTCTGCATCCTGAAGTTCGAATTCCGCAAGCGCGCGGCTGATGGCGTTCTTGGCCCAGCATTGCGGATCACTCTTGACCGGATTGGATGTCCCAGCGCTTTGCGAACGGGCCCGACTGCGAGCTTGGCCTCCTGATGGCGAAGTAATTCGAGCGCGGTGAATTCCTCTTCAAAACTGCGTTTCGTGGCCATCAGGGGGAGTCTAGTACAAAAAGGAGCGACTTACGATCCCGTGTACAACTGTAACGATGCCCAATAAAACGGATTCGCGTAGAGAGACTTGGACTTGACCATTTTCAGCTTGGCAAGGCGCAACGCTTCGGCGGCAGTCTTGTCTTTTTGCAGTTCGGCGTAGAAATTATCCATAAGTTCCGGCGTGGTTGCGTCGTCCACTTCCCATAGCCCGGCAACCACCTGGTGAGCGCCGGCGCGCAGGAACGCCCAACTCAACCCCACAATGCCTTCGCTCTGGTACCAGCGTGTGCCCGCTCCGTAACAAGCGGAGATGGTCACCAGATCGGCATGGAGCGGAACCTTGACGATGTCCCGCGCGTAAAGCTTGTACCCACCGGCGTCGGACGACAGGATAATCGCTGATTCCATCGGGACCGTTTCACTGGCAGTGCCGTGAGTCACAAAATGAATGAACCGGTATTCCTCCGGACGGCTGGACAAGTACCCGCTCGGAGTTGCCGCCTGGCTGGAAATAGATTTTGATCCGTTCCCCGGAAAACGCTTTTCGAGGCGGCGCATTTCATCGGCGGCATTTCTCAAAACGGGAAAGTCTTTGTTCACTTCAACTGGAGCGCCAACCAACAACAGTTCTTTGGCAGGTTTCGGTTTTCCGGACCCTGATGACTCCACTCGCGCAATGGAGTTGGCCACCTGCACTTCAACGTCCTCAATCCAATAGTGCGGAACGTCGCCGGGAACAATCAGCGTTTCAAAATTAATGCCATAGAGTATTTTGCTGGGAATGATGGTGACACGTGATCCCTTCGGAATGAGCTTCTCGGCAGGCTGAATCAGCGTGGCATAGAGCTTCTTTCCTGCCGTTGAATTCTCGGTGTTGCGGTCCTGTATCTCCCGGTTGTACGCCGCAATCTCGAAGTAGAGTTCCTTGTGCGGTGGCAAATGGAACACCCTGAACTGCGAAGACGTAATGACCCAAAGAAATGACTCTTCGTTGGTAAGTTGATAATCGAGAATTGTCTGCTTACTTTTTTTAAGCTGGGACTGGATACTTGCGATATCGAAACGCGTCTTCGTCTCGCCTTCAACGTTGGCAACTTGGGCCAGCGCGCGGGCGTGCTCCGCAATTTGAAGGGCTTTAGCGGCCTTGCCTTGTGCGACCAAAAATCGGATGTAGCCTTCAAAAAATTGGTCCTTATCCAACAAGGACACGCGATATTCTGGCCGGATCCCGGTCAAAGCATTTTCGGCCGTCTTTATGTCTTCGCGAAACATCTGGTTTGCTTGTTCAGTCTTACCTTGCGAGGCATAGGCAATAGCCAAGTCGTTTTGTGCTCTCCATCGACCCACTGCATCCAGCTTGGGGAGCGTTAGGATAAAGTTTAGCGCCCTCAGTTCTTTTGAAAACTCCCCTCGATTTGCGGCGATTTCCGCTTCATCTAACAGCGCATAAAAATGTTGTTGCCCGAAAGCTGCTTCACGCTTCCAATAGTCTTCTGCCCTATCAATATCATGGTTCTCTATTGCTAATTGAGCCAGATTATGTAAACAGACCCGTTCGGTTTCAGTATCGCGCAGTTTTTGGGAAAGAGAGAGAGCTTGCAAGTAATGTTTTTCTGCTTCCCCGGGGTACTCGACGGGTAGCGTTGCATAGGCCCGGCCTAAATCAAGCAGCCATCTCGCCTGGTCTTCCAGCCGCCCCGCTTGCGCTGCCATCTCGGCGCCTTGCCTGGAGTACTCAATGGCCCTCTTAAAGTCGCCCAGTTGGAAGTAGCTGAACCCCAAGTTGCCAAAAGTCCTTTCTTCCAAAAACGGTGAACCCATGGCACGCGCCAGGAGCAGAACCTGCTGAAAGCGTTCAATGGCGTCGTCGTAGTGTCCATCGCGCAGAGCAAGATATCCCAGGTTGCCTATTGCGCTTGCCTCGACGAAACTATCTTTCCCATGTGCGGCGTCCGCTGCTGTCTTGAAAAATCCACGCGCAACCGAGGGTTCGGAGAAAGCGCAACTGCCGCGCGCAAATTGCAATTCCGCCCACAATGGCGCCGAGGACGGAACGTGCTGCTCCGCTTTTGTCAGAACAGCTTCGCCCTCACTGCGCTTCGAGACGCGGCAAAGCGCCTGGCCTTCAGCGATCCACTTGCGCCCAATTATGTCAGCGGGAAGGTCTGAGGGAGGGGCCTCCGCAAGCAGCGCGACCGCTTCCGGTGCTCGTTGGTTGCGCATAAGCGCTTCCGCTTTGAGGATGCGGAACTTCCAATTCCACGAAAGATCTTTCTTTGATGTTAAATCGTTGCCTTGATTCGCCTCGGCGATTGCGGCATCGTAGAGGCCCTGACGCAATTGTTGCATTGCGTGATCATAGAGATCGCGATACTTTGGCCTGCCGCAACCGCCGAGGCATGAAAGGGCAACGAAATTAAAGATGAGAGCGAAGGCTATGGATAAGACATGCCGCCGCTGCCGCCGGTGCCGCTGCCGCTCGTGCCACCGCCGGCCCCCGAGCACATATCCACGCGGAACATGGTCAGGCGCCGATAATCCTTGTGAACGAGCATTTCGGCCAGGCGGACGACTCCAAACTTCGGAATCAGGATGATGGCTCCGAAGTTCTTCAACTCGGAGTCCTTCACGTGATCTTTCAGGTCCAAGTGTCCGGCTGCGGAGCACCAATAGGCCCCGCCTTTGCCTGAGGTTTTCTTCTTCTTCTTCCATGCTTTGGCTCGCTGGCCGATTCCGCTCAAAGCGTGATAATGCGTTTCCGAATTCTCCAGATCGTTGAGTCGCTTATCGTCCTGGTCGCCCCAGGGCAGCAAGTCTCCAGCCTTGCCGCCACAATACGCAGCTTCAAACTTTGAGTATGTATCGTGCTCGTGCAGCTTCTGCGTGGCCAATTTTACATCGATTGGATGGCCCGCGACCCGCAGATTGTCAAAATGGCTGCCTGTGATGTCATAGCTGTGTTCGCCATCTTTGCCGTCCTCGGGAGAGTAAATGACCATGCGGGCGACTACGCGATCGGCGGTGACGACGTCCCCGATGTTCAATCCCTCGACGATTGCAGACGCATAGGTAGTGTGCATATTGTGACATTCGTCATAGCTGCCGCCTACCTCGGTATAGGCCGCGCCGAAAGAAACAAACGGAGCGAGACAGAATTTCTCTACGCGATTGGAGCCGCGTCCCCCGCTGGTGGAGAGGACACTGGGCGCTTGCGAGCATATGCTCTGTTTGATAGGCCGCTCAATTTCGGCAGCCAGGCCATAAGCTGACGCATTATAGAAATACTGCGAGTGGTTCCGAGGGCACTTTGTAGGCATTTCATGCTCCGTATTTTTGTATCGAGCTATTATCTAAACTGCAGCTCAAAAGGACAACGCTTGACTTCGATACCGGCGCCCTTGTTTCCGGCACTGGTATTGACCCCGCGGATCACAAGGAAATTCTTGCCTGGCGCCAGTTCGTCAGCGACAACGGAGATTAGAACGGTCTGCCCACCTTGTGGTGCGGCAATCGAAAATAGTGGCCCCGCACTTCCTTTTTCGGAAATGATCTGCCCTTCATAGGCAGTGTAGTCTCCCAAAGGCGGGACATCGGTTTGCAAACTCAGGAAGCTGTTGTGTTGGACGGTCACGGTCGGAACGGCGCCGCCGCGCGACTCGCCCAGGCGGACAAAAGACGCAACCTGGGGCGTGCGGAGCCGGGGAATCGTGACCACGTTCTGGTAAACGGTGGCCGTGGCCAGGAGCAGCAACAAGGAGAAAGCGAATGCCGGGAGCGGACGGAACAGGTCACGCAAACTAAACCAATTTGGCCGGCTTGACGGAAGCACAGGCGACTGGCGTACCGGCGCCATAGTTGCTGCCGGAGACGCCGCAAAGTGAGCACGCGCGGCGCGGGCAAATGCGGCTCCGGCCTTTACTTCTGCCGCGCACGCTGCGCAGTCAAAGAAGTGCTCTTCGTAGGCCTCGAGCTCCTGGCCTTGCAGCTCACCCAGCAGGTAGCGCTCGGCCGCCTGGCCCTGGATGGCTTGTTCATGATTCATGGTGCTCATCGAAATGTCCTTTGCTTCCATTTTACTTCCGCCCTTTGGGCTGCGTTTCTGAAACTACTTTCCCAGGTAACGAGCACGGAAATTGTTCTTGGCCCGATGTACCAGCACCCGCAAATAAGCGCGTTCTACGCCAAACTCCTGGCAGATTTCATCTTTGTCGCGGTCCTCCAGGAACAGTGCGCGCAGGCAGTCTCGGTCTCTTTGCGGGAGCTGGGCCAGTACCTCTGCAACCACTCTTGTGCCTTCCCGCTGCAGGACGTCGCGCTCCAGGTCGGTGCGGCCGTCGGGCACATCAAAGGTTTCCATATCCACCTGCTGCGTGCGGGAGTTGGAACGGTAGTACTCCAGCAAGATGTTCTTGCACACGGAATTCACGTAAGCGCCCAGGCGTTCCGGACTGTGAATGGAACTACCGTCCCGCGCGGCCACCAGCACGCGCAGGAAAGTCTCCTGACACACGTCTTCTATCACCTGCGGCGGGAGCATTCGGCCCCGGAGCTTAATGTGCAAAAGCTCGCTGAAATAGGCTACAAAATGGGATTCGGTGGCCGGATCACCCCCGCGAAGGCGCCCCAAATAGGCGGCATCAAAAGTATATAGGTCCACTGGCTCCCTGGCGGACAAGTATACTTCACCTAAACCACTGCGCCCTCGTACTCTTAGCCGGGTTTTGCTTCCCGCCATACCCCGCCGCCTTTGCAGGGGAACCATGCCGGCCGGCACGAGCGGACGGCCAGTGCTCTCTGCCGGGGCATTCGACTTTGCCTGTTCCGCGATCACTTCCTGTTTACCTCACGCAAGCCCTGTGGCTTGGTACAAGGTAGTGCAACAATTGACCAAATCGTTTCATCCATTAACGAAAAATTTGTTGAAATCCCTCCTCCGTCCAGTTAACTAAAACGTTATTAACTGCAATAGGTATCAGCCGCCAGGCGTGTGGGATACACTGGTCGCCAATCGAAATGCCGGAAAAGCCGACAGATCGCCTGCTCCAGGAACTGGAAGACCAACGCTACCGTTTCGGACGCGCGGAGAGCACCCACACCGCCAAGGTCCTCAGCGAGCTGGGCGCGAGAAAGTTCAGCGATTCCGCCTCCTTGATCCGCTTTCATGAAGCCCTGATGTTTGTGCGCGCTTTCCCGCCTTCGCCACGTGTCATGTACAAAGCCGAAAGTCTGCTCAACAGCTTCTGGAAGCGCGTGGACAATCTGCGCCAAGCCGGAGTCAACTTGGACGAACTCGATCCCCTGGAAGTCTCCGGTCTTTCCGGCACCAAAATGCAGGACACTCTCAGTTTCGACGCAGCGCGCTGGCTGGTGCGCCGGCTTCCCGACCGCGTGCAAATCGCCTGGGACAACTACGAGGAAGAACGCGCCATGGCCGCAACGTGGCCGCGCTGGATTCCGCTGCTGGAAGAAGACGGTTATGTCGAAGCCGACGTTCCCTGGCGCGAGTGGCTGCAGTCCGCCCAGGGAAACAAGAGCGCAAGCCCAGCCTGGCTGATCAACCGCTTCGAAGAGTTGCCGTTTTCCGGCGCAGCCAAAGCCGAGCTCTACGATTCGCTTCGTTTGCCGCTGATTTGGGACCTCGGCAACCTGCCTCTTTCGCGTACGCGCAACTGGCAGAGCGTTCGCCGCGTCTTCTATCATGACGCGCCGCTGATCGCCCGCAATCAAGTCTCGCTCGCCACGGAACTGGCGCACCGTCCTCCGGAACTCAAGCGGCTCACTCGCGAGCAGGGCCAGGCTATTCTCGACATGGTCCGCGAAGTCATGCTGGTCCGCTACCGCGAACTGTACGGAACCACGCTGTCGGACCCTGCATCGGTCGTGCGCGCGGACTTCGATCGCGGTGTTTCGATCTACCTGTGGAACCTGCCTGCTGATCGCCGTCTGCCATTGCGCGCTTACGTTGCCGGATTCACCCTGAAGAACGGTGTTCCCATCAACTATGTTGAGGCCATTGGCCTCTGTGAATGGATGGAAGTTGGCTTCAACACTTTCTACACGTTCCGCGGCGGCGAGACGGCTTGGATTTACGCGCAAGCGCTGCGCTGTCTCTGCCACTTGACCGGAGCAACGTGTATTTCCGTCTATCCTTATCAACTGGGCCATAACAATGACGAAGCGATTGATTCCGGCGCTTTCTGGTTCTACCGCAAGCTCGGATTCAGGCCCGGCAGCGCCGATCTGCTCGCGCTGACGCAGCGTGAAGAGAGCAGGATCGCCGGTAAGAAGAGCTACAAAACGCCGCCGCGAACTTTGCGCCGTCTGGCCGCGGAACACGCATTCTACGAACTGCCGGGAAGCGAGCCCGGCGCGTGGGACAATTTTTCTACCCGCAATATCGGGCTGAAAGTAAACCGGCGCATGGCGCGTGAATGCAACGGAAAGAGCGCGTGGCTGCGTAAAACTTCAGCCGCAAAAGTAGCCAGGATTCTTGGCGTAAACACCGCAAGATGGACCACGCTGGAGCAAGCCGCGTTTGAGAATTTTGCCGTGGTGCTGGCAATGGTCCCAGGTCTCAAGTCCTGGACGCGCGAAGAGAAGCAGGCTTTGGTGCAAATCATCCGCGCGAAAACGGCAGCGGACGAAATGCGCTTTCTTCATCTCATGCAGAACCACGGTAAGCTGCGCGCCGCTCTTTTGAAACTCGGGTCGTAATTAGTAAACCAGATCAGCGAACCAGCAGTTCGGTAAATTCGTGCATCTGCGCCAGGACCCAGGAGTAGTTCAGCGCGACCAGCACCGCAGCCAGACCGCCTAGAGCAACAATCTTTCGCAGAGAAGGACGGCGCGCGCCGACCGGATGCTGCCACGCCAAAAGCCTCTGGATGCGAACGCTAAGACGCGCTCCTTTTTCCGGGACCAGACTCATCGCGAGATCCGGGGCCATCGTTCCACTCGATGCCTGCGCAATCTTGATCAAAGCGGACGCCAGATCCAGCGCCGTTCGTTCGTCGGTGACGGCAGCGTCGTCAGCGGCCATTTCCGCCGCCATCAGCCACTCGCGTTCGAGCCCAGACAGAAACGGGAAGGCGCAGAAGCGCAGCACCATCTTTTTCAGATTGTCGCGGCCGCGGACGTGGGCCATTTCGTGCCGGATCGCAACTTCCATTTCGCTCGGACTGAGAAGCTCCGCGGCCCGTCCGGACACCAGAAGCCTGGGCCGGTAGACGCCGCTCACCAGCAGCGCGGGAGCAGCGCACGACACTTCAAACGCCGGAACGCCAACGTCAGTATTCAAGCGTTGTGAGTTGGCTGTGCACAATGCCACAAAGCGCGATGCCCGCCACCAGGCAACAACCGCCGAAACAAATCCAACCAGAAAAACTGCCACGCCGCAAAAGGCTGTGACCAAACCGCTCAAGCCAAATTCTTCTTCAACCGCGTGCGGCTCCAAATACAGGAACGATGGCATGGTCAAGAACAAAACGACCGCGCCGGCGGCAAACATCGGCAGAACACGCAAGGCAAACAAGGCTGTGGCGTTTGCTGTCTTGATGGTCCGCCAGCAGAGCGCTACCAAAGCAGAAAACCCGGCGTACAACAGAAAGAAGACACCGAGCGAAACCACGGCACAGCGAAGCAGGTACATTATTTGTCCTCCTTCTTGCGCAACTCGCGGCGTTTCCGGCCAACGGCCCGCTGCAGTTCACCGAGCAGCGCAACGTCGTGGCGGGTGACTGTGTCCACTAAAAACGAAAGCGGCACAGCCGGATGAGCAGCGGAGTCCAGCAGCCGCGCCACTTGGGCGGCCAGGATGGCTCGGTTAAATTCCTCTTCTGTCTGCCGGGGCTTGTAGCGGAAAGCGCGGCCATCCGGCGCGCGGTCCAGCAGACCTTTCTTGTAAAGCCGGTCCAGCGTGGTCATCACGGTGGTGTACGCGGTGCTGAGGGACTCATAGGCGAGCAGTTCGCGAACAGTGCTGGCGCCTCGCTTCCACAAAGCGCGGAGCAACTGGGTCTCCAGCGGTCCCAGCCGCTGAATCCCCGACGGCGAATTTTTCAGCCAGTTCAGCATAGCGGTCCAACTTGTGACTACTTAGCTTAAAGAAGCAATTGGCAATTAGCAATCCGCGGCCAGCCAGGAGAGGTTAGCAGTTAGCCAAAAACCTGGGGTGAATCCAAATCCCTGCTAACAGGGAAAATAACAGGCTCAATTCTTCCATTTAGGTCCGGCGGACATGGCAAAAAGCTCGATTTCATTGGCGTTTTGCAACTTTTTTCCCTGACCCAGCCCATTCGGAACAGGGGACGAACAGGAAGGTAACAGGCAAATAACAGGGAACATCGGCGCGAAAAAAACTCTCCGGTTTCTCGGTGACACTCTGTGCCTTCAGTGGTTAAGGGTTTGGCTTTGGCCAACCTGTCCCGGCGGGCCGTGGATTGCCAATTGCCAACTGCTTCCTCACCGGCAATAATCCTCCGTCTTCGCGATGGACTGCACTTTAATCGGGCTTCCTTTCGGGATCACAAATTCGCTTTCACCGACGTGGTCTTCCGACCCCCAGTCATACGTGTAGCCCAGCGCGGTCCACGGATATTGCATCGGACGCGCCAGCGCATACGACTGGTAATACTGCGACAACAACCAAACCTGCCGGGGCGTGAGCTGGGCCACGTCCGGCGGATAACCCGCAGGCGAGAAGCCGGAGGTGCATCCGTTGCGGTGAATATTGAAATCCGGACAAGGCCGGAAAAGGTTCTTGTCGGGATCGGATATCACCAGCTCCACAAACTCTGTTTTGCCATTGCGCGGCGGCAGTCCCAGGCGCTGCTCGAGCCGCAGCGTCAGATTGCGCCGGTCTTTTTCTTTTTCTTGATCTGGATTTTGGACAGCGACAGCGGCCGAGCGGCAAAAATTCTTCACGTTCGGCACAATCGTCACCCAGATGTCCGACGCAGCGGTGCGCGAGTCAAGCTGAAATTTTCCGGCGCGCGTCCAGGTCGCCACCACAACCGATTTTGCATTCGCCGGCACCGTGACCAGGTCGTTCGATAGATCCCGCTCCCGCGGCAGCGATGCGCGCGAAACGCCGCGACCCCATTCGACCCCACCATGAAAAAATTACCTGTGCGATCCTCAGCCTATCGCGAAGAAAAATTTCCACTGTCGCTAAGGGTCGCAAACTGTCTCTGCGAACGGCTGTTCTGGCATTTTTTCGGCAGGTTTTTGCAAGTATTGTGCTGCCAAACGTGATTTTCCGCTCTCCAGACAGAGTCTGCGTTGCCTCCGTCATGCTAGCAACTTCCTTCAAAAGTCCGCGTATGGTACCGCGAATTTAAAAAAAGTCAATAGACAAAAAATGTCACTCTTAGAAACGAAAGCAGTAAGGAAAGAGTCGGGACTGAAACGTTTGGCGAGCTCCGCTCACTAATCTAATGGCTGCACGAAAAAGCCAAATTTGAAACGTCTCTGCGACTCGTGCGCGGAGCGAGGAGAGCGAGGAAAGTAAGATGTCAGACAAAAAGAGAGCGGTAGTACACGTGTTGAGGGCCGGACCGAATGGCCGGCCGCAGGCGCAGGTAACTGTGGATGCGGCAGTTAGTGCGGGCAATCTGGGCGGCTTGATCAGCAAGATCGTCTCGAACGAGCGGGTCTTGAGCATCGCTGGTTTGGTGGCCTGCTCGGGTTGCAAGTCCGGACTCGACATCAACATCATTGACAACCCGGACCCGGTCCAGTTCGAAGTCTAATCGAATGCCGACGGTCAAACATCGTGCTGGGGTTGGAGCACTCTTTAACCCCAGCATGGGTCCCTTTATCGAGCAGTCGCTGCATCACCTCGACTATCTCGCGGTAACGCCCGACCGCGGGTGGATCGACCATGGTGTGGGCTCATCCCACCGGTTTCAAATGCTCCCCGGTGTGGAGCGCCTGCTGGATGAAGCGGCCCGTGAGCGGCCCGTGGTACTGCACGGTATCGGATTGTCAATCTGCAGCGCCGAATTTTTCGATGAGGCCTATGCCTGGAATCTGATTGACTGGGCCAAGCGCCTCAACTCGCCGTGGATCAGCGACCACCTTGCTTTCTCGCGTGTGGGCACAGGACACGAACTGAATTCGGCGATCCCGCTGGCTGTCCCATACGACCAGGAAGCCCTGGACATGTTGGTTCCCCGCGTGCAGTTTTTCACTGATCTGCTAGACAAGGAGCACCTGGATCGTCCCTTTCTGCTCGAAAATAATGTGTATTACTTCCGCTATACCGGCGAGGACTTTACGGAAGAAGAATTCCTCAACCAGCTCTGCCGGCGGTCCGGATGCGGCGTGCTGCTCGATCTGCACAATCTCTACACCAACTCGGTGAATCATGGCTTCAGCGCCAACAATTACCTCGACCATCTCGATCTCGAGAACGTGCTGGAAGTCCATATCGCCGGAGGCGCGCCCATGATGGGCTTCCATACCGATTCGCACACCG
>WNFI01243693.1_pt1 | contig 12055 bp, 10 predicted proteins | sample 5400471 | NCBI WGS metagenome assembly WNFI01 (sample SAMN13153348, study PRJNA577476) | soil metagenome | isolation source: 100 cm saprolite on Douglas fir-dominated hillslope | place: USA:California | collected 2013-09-17 | reverse complement strand
GCGGCAGATCCGCAAGGGGCGCCCGGAAACCCGTGTCCTGTTCCTCACCATGTATGACGATGAAGACTACCTGGTGGAGTGCATGGAGTCCGGTGCCTCGGGTTACGTGCTGAAGGACAGCCCGGCGTTGCAATTGCTGAACGCCGTCCGTGAGGTACATCGCGGCGGCAGTTACCTGAGCCCGCGCATGCTTTCGCAGCTGGTAGACGACTTCCGCTCGCGCGTGAAGTCCACGCAGCGCCTGCCGCGCTTCGCCACGCTCACGCAGCGCGAAAAGGAAGTTCTTAAACTCCTGGCGGAAGGCAACTCCGTCAAAGAAATCGCCTGCACCCTCAACCTGAGTGTCAAAACCGTGGAAGCGCACAAATTCAACCTCATGCGTAAGCTCGACATCCACAACAAGGCTCAACTGGTGCAGTACGCGGTCCAGAAGAATGTCATCAAGATCCCCGTGCCGGTCATCTAGCGCAACTGTCGTAGCGGGACCGAGCCGTGACCAAAGGGAGCGGTTGCGTTAAGCTAATGAGGTCTCGACGGCCGGCCGGTAGTACCGCCGCCTTCTAGTAACTTTCCCGCCGACGCGATCGATTGGCAACACTCTAACCCACCTGCATCAATTCAGAGCCTGTGTCAGGCCAACGTTCCACCGCCACTGATAGAATCTCTACATGGTTCCACTCACGCGCCGGGAGTTTGCAGCGGCGCTCGCGGTTCCTCTCGCAGCATCCTCCGGCCGTCCCATCCGCCTCGGTGGACCCATCTATCTCAAGAGTGACGACCCCCGCGAGCTGGCGCGCGAACACCGCCGGTTGGGCTATAGCGCCGCGTATTGCCCCGAAGCCAAGTTGGACGATGCCGCCCGCCTCCGTGAAATCGAGAAGGCCTTCGCCGCCGAAAACGTCGTGATCGCGGAAGTTGGCGCATGGGTCAACATGCTCGACCCCGACACCGATAAGCGCGCCAAAAACCTGCACTATGTGAGTGAGCGCCTGGCGCTGGCTGAGGCCGTGGGCGCCCGCTGCTGTCCCGACATCGCCGGGTCCTATAACCCCACCGTGTGGTACGGGCCGCACCCCAGGAATCTTTCGCAGGAATTCTTCGATGCCACGGTCGAAAACTGCCGCCGCGTGATCGACGAGGTCAAGCCGAAGCGTACGAAGTTCACCATCGAGATGATGGGCTGGAGCATTCCCGATGGGCCCGATTCCTATCTGCGATTGATCCGCGCCGTCGATCGCCCCGCATTCGCGGTCCACATGGACGTGTGCAATGGCATTAACAGCCCGGTGAAGTTCTATCAGAGCGGCGACTTCATCCGCGAGTGCTTCCGCAAGCTGGGTCCCTGGATCGCCTCCTGCCACGCCAAAGACCTGCAATGGATTACCGAGCTGAACGTGCATTTTCTCGAAGTCGTGCCCGGCCGCGGCGAGGTGGATTACCGCGCCTACCTGACGGAGCTTTCAAAGCTGCCCGTTGACGCTCCGCTCATGCTGGAGCATCTGAAGACTGCCGACGAGTATGACGAAGGCAAGCGTTACATCATGAAAGTAGCGGGCGAGCTGGGGCTCGCATTCGCGTAGAGGATGATTATGAACAGACGAACGTTTTTAGCCGCTGGCGCCGGCGTCGCCGCCGTGAGTTCCGCCATGAGGCCGGCCCAGGCATCGGCGCGACTGCCCATCAAGAAGGCTGTCGAATTCGAGATGCTGCCGAAAGGCATGAGCATCGCCGACCGCTTCCAAATAGCGCATGACGCGGGCTTCGCCGAAATCGAGTGCCCCACCATGCCCGACGAGCATGAAGCCGAAGAGGTCAAAAAAGCGGCGGAAAAGACCGGACTGCGCATTCATTCCGTCATGAACATGGCGCATTGGCAATACCCACTGTCGTCTGCCGACCCCGCCGTGGTGGCGGAGAGCGTGAAAGGCATGCAGACCAGCCTGCGCAATGCTCATTTCTGGGGCGCCGACACGGTGCTGCTGGTTCCTGCCGTCGTCAACCCCCAAACCAGCTATCACGATGCCTGGACGCGCTCCCAGGAACAGATCCGCAAGCTCATCCCCATGGCCCAGGAATTGAAGGTGATCATCGGCATCGAAGAGGTCTGGAACAAATTCCTGCTCAGCCCGCTCGAAATGGCCCGGTACGTCGACGAGTTCAAGAGCCCGTGGATCCGCTCGTACTTCGATGTCGGCAACGTGGTGATTTCCGGCTACCCTCAGGACTGGATTCGCACGCTCGGCAAGCGCATCGTGAAGCTCCACATCAAGGACTTCAAGTTCGAGAAGCGCGAAGTGGCCGAGTGGGTGCCGCTGCGCGAGGGCGAAATCAAATGGCCCGAAGTATACAAGGCGCTGGCCGAGATTGGCTATACCGGATCCGCCACCGTCGAGCTCAATGGCGGTGATGCCGCCTACCTCAAGGAAGTCAACCGCAGGTTCGATCTGATCCTGACCGGCGCGTAAGAATTGTAACCGGGCCGTTTGTGGGCTGCGCATACCCGGCCCGGCGAGTATATAGGAGGTTGCCGTAATGGCCAAATTTCTCATCGGCGTCCTGACCGGAATCATTCTTATCGGCTTGTTTCTGGTCATCGCGGTCTTCGCACTGGCGCGCATGCGCGAAAAACCGCCCGCGGTAGCTGACGGTTCGACGCTGGTACTCGATCTCGAAGGCGAAATCCCCGAGCGGGCGCCGGTCGAGTTCCCGATTCCGTTCCTCCAGCGCCGCACTCCCCTTACCGTGGCGGATGTCTGGGCCACTCTCCGCAAAGCCACCACCGACGGCCGCATTCGCGCCATCATTTTCGAGCCGCGTGATCTTTCGATCGGCTGGGCCAAGCTTGAGGAGATCCGCACGGACCTCGAAAATTTCCGCAAGTCCGGCAAGCCAATTTACGCCTACCTCAAGACCCCCACGGCGCGCGAATATTACCTCGCCACCGCCGCCAGCCGCGTCTACATGGAATCCGAGGACGAGCTGAACCTCAAAGGCATGCGCTTTGAGCTGATGTACTTCAAAAAAACCCTAGACAAGCTGGGCGTCCAGGTGGAAATGGAGCATGCCGGCAAGTACAAGGACTTCGGCGACATGTTCACCCGCACCAGCATGAGTCCGGAGACCAAGGAGGTCCTCAGCAGCATCATCGATGACCTCTACGGCAATCTGATAAAGCGCATCGCCGAGGCCCGGAAGCGGCCTGCCGCTGAAATCCGCGCCACCATCGACGACGGCCCGTTTCTATCTCCTCAAGCCCGCGAAAAGGGTCTCATTGACGGCTTGCTCTATGAAGACCAGATGCTGGACGAGGTCAAAACCAAGCTCAACGCCGGCGACCTCAAGAAGATTTCGTTTCGCGATTACCTGAAGGCCCCCGCTCCGGCATCCGGCCCCGACGGCAAGCAGCAGATCGCCCTGGTAACGGGCGAAGGCGGCATTTCCCGCGGCAGCGACGGCTCGGACTTCTCCGGCGATTCCGGCATTGGCTCGGAGGAATTCGTCAAGCTGCTGCGCCGCGTAGGCTCTGACGGCGATATCAAAGGCGTGATCGTCCGCGTCGATTCGCCCGGGGGTGAAGTTTTCGCCTCCGACGCCATCTGGCGCGAGATGAACTTGCTCAGCAAGAAGAAGCCCATGGTGTTCTCCATGTCCGATACGGCGGCCTCCGGCGGCTACTACATCGCCATGACCGGCGACCCCATAGTGGCCTATCCCGGCACCTTTACCGGCTCCATCGGCGTAGTGTTCGGCAAGGCCAACTTGCATGGCCTCTACGACAAGCTGGGCGTGAGCAAGGAGCTGCTCTCCCGCGGCCGTTTCGCGGAGATCGACTCCGATTACCAGCCGCTTTCGCCCGCCGGCCGTGAGAAGCTCCGCGGCGCCATGGATGACAACTACCACAGCTTCGTCACCAAGGTGGCCGCCGCCCGGCGTCGCAAGTTCGACCAGATCGAGCCGCTGGCGCAGGGACGCGTCTGGCTCGGGTCACAGGCCAAGGCCAACGGGCTGGTCGACGAGCTGGGCGGCCTCGACCGCGCCCTCGAACTGGTCAAAGAGAAGGCCAAAATTCCCAGAGGCCAGCGCGTTACCCTTGTTGCCTACCCGCCCAAGCGCAGCGTGTTCGACATCCTGTTCGGCCAGACCGCTGAGAGCGCCATGGAATCGCGGCTGGGCGGCCTGTTCAAGGGCTGGCAGCTCCGGCTGTGGGCGCGGGGCGGCATGATGCGGTTGATGCCGTACAGCATCGAGGTTCGCTGACGGTTAACCAACGTATATCGGGGCGTTGCCCCGTGTATCTTGTCAGAGAGCACGCTAAGGTTGTTCGGCCGGCGGAAGTGCCCGTTCTCACTTAGCAAAAAAAATCTCGAAAATTCTTGCCACTATCCGGCAGCCTGCGTCATATTGAAATCAGGCGCAATTCACCGTATGTAGAGCGCATCACATCGGCCCCGGCAATCTGCAACGCCCGTGTCGCGCTCGGGTAAGGTTATGCGCCGGGACGTAGCCGATGGCGGAATCGCTGCTCTATTTCACCGAACTGCTGGGGCTCCCCGTGCTCGACGCGCGCGGCCGGCGCATTGGCCGGGTGCGTGATGCCGCCCTGGTTCCGCTGGTGCATCCCGCCCGTATCGACCGTTTTCTAGTCGGCGGCGGTTGGGCCTGGCTGAGCGTCCGCTTCGACCAGATCGCCTCCATATCCCTCGACGGTATCCGCTTGGGTGAGGAAATCCTCACCCCCTATCACTCCGACGAATACATGCTGCGCATCGGTCGGGACCTGCTCGACCAGCAGATTATCGACGTGAATGGCCGCAAAGTGGTCCGCGTCAACGACGTCACTTTCGAGGTCCGCCACGCAACCGGCAACGGTCATGGCAACGGCCACGCCTCCAACGGGAATGGCCGCAACTGCCTCTACATCCTGGAAGTGGATGTCGGTATCCGCAGCATTTTCCGGCGTCTGCTGCAGGGCGTGCTCCCGTCCCGCCTCATCCGCAAGCTGCAGCGTGTCATTCCGCCCAATTCCATTCGCTGGGAATTCTGCAACATCGTCGAGCCTGACCCCCAGCGGCGCCTCCGGCTGAACATTTCGCACGAAAAGCTGGAAAAAATCCACCCCGCCGACCTGGCCGACATCGTCGAGGAACTCGGACCCGCCGAACGCGGCGCCATCTTCGAGAGCATCAACAGCGAAGTGGCGGCTGAGGCGCTATCCGAAGTCGATCCCAGGATGCAGGCCCGGATTCTCGAATCCATGGAGCCCGAGAAAGCGGCCGACATCGTCGAGGAGATGGCGCCCGACGAGGCCGCCGACGTTCTCAAGGGCCTGGAAGAATCCACTTCGGAAGAAATCCTCGAGGAGATGGAGGTCGCGCCCGAGTCGGAGGTGCGCGAGCTGCTGGAATTCAAGGAAGACACCGCCGGCGGCATGATGAACACCGAATACATCTCCCTCCACGAAAGCGCCACCGTGGAAGACGCGATGGCTGCGCTCAAGGGCAACGAAGACCAGCTCGAAAGCCTCAACGCCGTCTTTCTGGTCGATTCCGAAGGGCGCCTCACGCACACCGTTCCGCTAGCGCGGCTGTTCGTGGCATCGGGCGCCACTCCCCTTCGCGATCTCTCCACCGAAACGCTGATTTCCGCCACCGTCACCGAGAAACAGGACGAAGTGACGGAGCTGTTCGACAAATACAACCTGCTCGCCCTGCCGGTGATCGATCAGGATCGCCGTCTGTCGGGCGTCATCACCGCGGACGACATTATCTCCGTGCTGAGGCACAAGTGATGGAACCTGCCGATGCTGAAAGCCTGGCGCTCGCGGATCATGATCTTCCTGGCCGTCCTCGGCCCGGGCTTCATCACCGCCAACGTCGATAACGACGCCGGCGGCATCTATACCTATTCCCAGGCGGGCGCGCGCTGGGGCTACCTTCCCCTCTGGACCCTCATCCCCATCACCATTGCGCTGATCCTGGTGCAGGAGATGTGCTCGCGCATGGGCGCCGTCACCGGCAAGGGGCTCTCCGATCTCATCCGCGAAGAATTCGGCCTGCGCGTCACCTTCGTCGTGATGACCCTGCTGGTGCTGGTCAACCTCACCAACGTGATGGCGAATTTCGCCGGCATCGCCAGCTCGCTCGAGCTGTTCCACATCTCCCGCTACATTTCCGTCCCGCTGGGCGCGGTGGCCATCTGGCTTCTCATCGTCAAGGGAAATTACCAGAGCGCGGAGAAGATTTTTCTATTCGCCTGCGTTCTCTACATCTCATACATCATTTCCGGATTTCTGGTGAAGCCCAATTGGACCGAAGCCGCGGTGAACAGCTTCCGGCCGGTGCTGATGCTGGATCGGGACTATATCGAGATGCTGATCGGCATGGTCGGCACCACCATCGCGCCCTGGATGCAGTTTTATCTGCAGGCTGCGATTGTGGAGAAGGGCATAACCGCCAAGGAGTACGCACAGTCGCGCGTCGAAGTCATCTTCGGCTGCATTGTCACCGATGTGGTCGCGTTCTTCATCATCGTGGCATGCGCCGGCGCCATCTGGGCCAATGGCCCGCGCGATATCCATGATGCCACCGAGGCCGCCAAAGGTCTGCTGCCCTTCGGCCAGTACGCGTACCTGCTGTTCAGCGCGGGTCTGTTGAATGCCTCCGTTTTCGCCGCCTGCATTTTGCCGCTTTCCACGGCCTATTCTGTCTGCGAGGGCCTGGGCTTCGAATCCGGCGTGGACAAACGATTCAGCGAGGCCCCCATCTTTTACTGGCTCTACACCCTGCTGATCGTGATCGGAGCCGCCACAGTGCTCTTGCCCGGTTTCCCGCTGGTGCGCATGATCCTGTTTTCCCAGGTGATCAATGGCGTATTATTACCTATCGTTCTGATTTTTATGATTCTGCTGGCTAACAATCGCCGCATCATGATGGAATGGGTGAATTCGCGATTCTATAATCTGGCTGCCTGGATCACGGTCGTCGTGATGATCGGGTTGTCGCTGGCCCTGGCCGGCATTAGTCTGCGGAACCTTTGAGAGCGATCGCATGATGGACGAACAGGATTTCAAAAACCGGGCCGACGAAGCGCTGACCGCCCTGCACCGGGCGCTAATCGGCGCGGCCGACGATTTCGGTTTCGATGTCGATTTCAACTCCGGCGCCCTGGGTATCGAGTTCGAGGACCCGCCCGCCAAGTTCGTCGTCAGTCCGAATACTCCCGTGCGCCAGATCTGGGTGTCGGCGCTCGCTAAAAGCTACAAGCTCGATTGGGACATCGTCGAGAACACTTTCGTCCACGTCGAATCCGGTGACACGCTTAAGGCCCTCATCGAGAAAGCCATCAGCAAGCAGTTGCACGAAGAAGTGAGCCTGTAGTGCCTCCGGCCCGCTCCGACCAGGAAGATCTGCGGCATTTCGGTTACGCCCAGGAGCTGTTCCGCAGCATGGGCGGCTTCTCCAACTTCGCCATTTCGTTTTCCATTATTTCGATTCTCACCGGCGCGGTTACTCTCTACGGCTACGGCCTGGAAATGGGCGGCCCGCTTGAGATGACGCTCGGCTGGCCGCTGGCCACGTTGTTCACGCTCACCGTCGCGGCCAGCATGGCGGAACTGTGTTCGGCCTACCCGACGGCGGGCGCTATGTATCGCTGGGCGGCGGATCTCGGCGGTCCCGGCGCCGGCTGGTTCGTCGCCTGGCTCAACATTTTCGGCCTGATCGCCGCGCAGGCCGGCATCAATTACAGCTGCGCGCAGTTCATTTTGCCCTTTCTGGGCGTCGCCTCCACGCCGCGCACCTTGCTCTTGATGTTCGCGTTCATTTTGATCACGCAGGGGCTCTTGAATCACTACGGCGTGAAGCTGGTCTCGATCCTGAATGATCTCAGCGTGACAGTACACATTGTCGGCGTCGTGGTTCTCGTCGCCGCGCTGCTCTTTCTCGCTCCAAAACAGCCGGTCAGTTTCCTGTTTCAGGCTGTCAACAGCAATGGCCGTTCGTTTTACTGGTGGGCCTTCGTACTGGGCCTGCTGCAGGCCCAGTGGACCTACACCGGTTTCGACGCCTCCGCTCACATGGCCGAGGAGACCGAAGATCCCCGCCGGCACGCTCCCTGGGGCATCGTACTGTCCGTCGCTGTCTCAGGCGTGGTTGGATATCTGCTCCTCATCGCGTTGACCCTCGCCATTCGCACCATCCCCGGCGTGTTGGCCGCCAAAGACGCCGGCGGCAACGCCATTCCCGCTGTCATTGCGATTCTCGATACCGCGCTCGGAGCCCGCGCCGGCAATGCCATGGCGGCGCTGGCCTCAATGGCTATGTGGTTCTGCGGGCTCGCGTGCATCACCTCGTCCTCGCGCGCCCTTTATTCGCTGGCGCGCGATGAAGGCACGCCATACTCGCGTCTCTTACGCTCCGTCAACAAGACGCACGGCACTCCCGCGCCGGCCATTTGGTCGATTGTGCTGGCCTCCATCGCGGCCATGGTCTGGACTGAAGCTGTTCCCGTCGTGACCTCGCTCAGCACCGTCGCGCTCTACCTGGCGTACATCATTCCCGTCGCCCTTGGCCTGCGCGCGCGCTGCGCCGGTTCGGACTGGCCCAAAGCCGCGGTCTGGAATCTGGGCCGCTTCGGCCCCGCGGTCAACGTCGTCGCCATCGCCTTCGCCGTCTTCATCTGCATCGTGCTTGTGATGCCGCCAAATCAACTCGCGGGCGAAACGCTGGCAGGCCTGCTGATTGCTCTCGCGGCCCTATATGCGTTCGTCGCGCGCCGCCGGTACAAAGGGCCCAAATGGAGCCATCACGAAGCCGGCGTGCGAGAATCGAGCATATGAGCGTCGCTAGAGTCTCTGCGCCAGTTCAGTTTCTCGCTATCAAATCCGCATCGGTGGCCCTCTGATGCAAGTCGGCGAATTTCGCGGCCTTCTCGAGAAGCACAACATCAAGCGCGTTAAGCTCGGGGCGTTCGACGTCGATTGCACGCTGCGCGGCAAGTATGTCAGCACCGAAAAATTCTTGTCTGCGGCCCAATCCGGCATGAGCTTTTGCGACGTGATCTTCGGGTGGGACATTGGCGACGTGCTGTACGACAACGCCAAGTTCACCGGTTGGCACACCGGTTATCCGGATGCCAACTGCCGCATTGCGCTCGACACTTTCCGCCTGATCCCCTGGGAACCCGGTACCGCGTTTTTCCTGCTGGATTTTGTAGGCCGCGACGGCGAGCCGCTCGCCATTGCCCCGCGCCAGGTGCTGGATCGCGTAGTCAAGCGCGCCGCCGAGCTCGGCTACACCCCCTTTTTCTCCGCCGAATACGAATTCTTCTTCTTCCGCGAGACGCCCGAGAGCCTGCGCGCCAAAAATTTCCGCAACCTCACGCCGCTCACCCCCGGCATGTTCGGGTACAGCCTTCTGCGCGCGTCCGGAAATTCGGAGCTGGTGCTTGAGATGATCGATCAGCTCACCGCCTTCAACTGCGCCATCGAGGGTCTGCACACCGAAACCGGCCCCGGCGTTTATGAAGCCGCCATCGCGGTCGACGAAGCTCTAGCCGCCGCCGACAAAGGCGCCCTGTTCAAGACTGCGGTCAAAGAAATCGCCGCGCGCCACAGCCTGATCCCCACATTCATGGCCAAGTGGAATCCCGACCTGCCCGGTTCGAGCGGCCACTTGCACCAAAGCCTTTGGGACCACGGCAAGCACGCCAATCTCTTTCACTCTGACGACCCCGGCGGCATGTCCGCGCTCATGCGGCATTACATCGCCGGACTCGTCGCGAATCTGCCCGAGCTCGCCGCCGTGATCTGCCCCACTATCAACTCCTACAAGCGCACCGTGCCGGGCGCATGGGCGCCGGTCAATTCCACCTGGGGCGTCGATAACCGCACCACCGCCGTGCGCGCCATCCCCGCCGGCAGCAAATCCACGCGCGTCGAGCTTCGTCTTGCGGGCGCCGACATCAATCCCTATCTCGCCATGGCTGCATCGCTCGCCGCCGGTCTCGACGGCATCGAGCGCAAACTGGAATTGCCTCCGCCCACAACGAACGCCTACGCCGGCGACGCACCGCCCCTTCCGCGCACTCTGGCCGCCGCGACGAAGCTCTTCCGTGACAGCAAAATGGCCCGCTGCTGGCTGGGCGATGAATTTGTCGACCACTACGCCGGCACGCGCGAGTGGGAAGTGCGCCAGTTCGACAAAGCCGTAACCGACTGGGAACTCGCCCGCTACTTCGAATCCATCTGAGACAGTTCCCTGGTGCTAAATCTTGGGCATCATCCCGTGGGGCAGGCTTCAGCCTGCCAACCCGCTTTCAGGGGGTTCCAGCCGGCAAGACGCTCGCATTTGCACTCGCGTAACGCCGATCAAATCACGCCCTGTGCTATTTTGGCCTCTTGATGAACCTTTCCACTTTCTCTTTCCCCACCACCATCGTTTTCGGCGCAGGCTCCGTCGCCCGCCTGCCTGACGAGCTGAAGAAACGCAATGTCCACCGCCCCCTGCTCGTCACCGACGCCGGCATCGAGCGCACCGCCATGTTCACCCGCGTGCGCGCTCTCACCCCCGAGGCCGCCATCTTCTCCAAGGTCGATCCGAATCCCACCGAACAGAACGTTCTCGACGGCGCCGCCGCCTATCAAGCCGCCGGCTGCGATGGCGTGATCGCCCTCGGTGGTGGCTCCCCGCTCGACGCCGCCAAGGCCATTCGCCTGCTGGCCACACATCCGGGACCGCTCGCGGATTATGACGACCTGCTCGACGGCGGCAATCGAATCTCGTCCAATGTGCCGCCCTACATCGCCATCGCCACCACTGCGGGCACCGGCAGCGAAGTGGGCCGCTCCGCCGTCATCACCATCAAGGCCACCAACCGGAAGACCGTCATCTTCAGCCCGTATCTGATCCCCTCAGTCGCCCTCGCCGATCCGGAGCTCACTCTCGACTTGCCGCCCCACATCACCGCGGGCACCGGCATGGACGCGTTTACGCACAACGTTGAAGCGTATCTTGCAAAGGGCTATCACCCGATGTGCGACGCCATCGCGCTCGCCGGCGCCAAATTAGTTTGGGACAATCTGCCGCGCGTGATGGAGACCCCCCACGATCTCGAAGCCCGCTCGAATCTGCTCATGGCCGCCATGATGGGAGCCGTCGCGTTTCAAAAAGGTCTCGGGGCCGTGCATTCGCTAGCCCATCCGCTCTCCACCGAGTGCGGCATGCATCACGGCACCACCAACGCCATCCTGCTGCCCGTCGTGCTGGAGTTCAACCAGTCCGCCGTGCCCGGCCGCATCGCGCATCTCGCCGCGCTGTTCGGTGGCGGCGACACAGCGGAACGCGTCCGCGAGTTGAACCGGAAGGTTTCGATCAAGCCGCGCCTGCGCGACTGGGGCGTGGCTGAATCCATGCTTCCGTCCCTCGCCGACAAGGCCATTCAGGACGGCTGCCACCAGCTCAACCCCCGCCCCTGCACGCGTGAAGACCTGTTGAGTCTTTACCGCCAGGCCTTCTGAGCCGCGCCGCCGAACGCTTCCGGGCGCCGCCTGTGCCACAATGTGTATTCCATGCAGGTCTTGCAGGCAGGCGAGCACAAGTTTATTTTTCTTGAGCTGGATGCCGAAACCATTACCACCGTGGCCAAACAGGCCGGTTTCGACATCAAGATCAAGGACGGCGCGCGCACGCTGGCGGCGGAGCTCACCGCGGCCGGCCGCCAGTCGCCCTTGCTGCTCTTCGATGCCGCCGATCCCGCCAACCTCGGCTGGTTCTCGCGCTGCCAGTTCTACGTGGATGGCCGCACCGGAGCGATCATGCAAACGCCCATGCAGCTCGCCAACCAGCTTGATCGCGGCGGCAAGCCGCAGTCGCAAGCCGTCCGCCTCACCATCACCAAGGAACTACCTGCCAGCTACCGTTTGCCCGGCAAGCAGCCCGTCACCGAACAGGTTTTGTACGCGCTGCTCTACAATTTTCTGAACGCGCTTACCAAAACAGGCGTCGCCGTCTGCGGCGCTTCCATCGTCAAGCCGCTGGCAGGCCGCACCGAAGGCTGA
>WNFI01281773.1_pt1 | contig 12056 bp, 11 predicted proteins | sample 5400471 | NCBI WGS metagenome assembly WNFI01 (sample SAMN13153348, study PRJNA577476) | soil metagenome | isolation source: 100 cm saprolite on Douglas fir-dominated hillslope | place: USA:California | collected 2013-09-17 | reverse complement strand
ACGTGCTTCGTGGAACAAATTTATCCCCTGTCTACGGAACAACTTCGAAGGCATCACATGCACGCGAACAATGAGGTTCCCTGGAGTGCCTTTCCCCGAAACAGGCATATCACCGGCAGCTTCGACTCGAATCATCATACCGTCCTCCGCGCCTAAGCGGAAAAGTCAGTCAATCAGTTACGGAATCAATCGAGATAGGAGATAAGAAGAAATTACCCGGCGGTATTGCTACAGTCACCGACTTCCGCTCCTTCACCTTCCCAATTCCATCACAGGAGTTACAGTGCGAGCCTTTGGGTACCACCTCACCCGAGCCTTGGCAGGTCGGACATGTGCTCGCCATTTGAAAGCCGCTTTGGATGACGAATGTCCGAGCCCCAGTCCCACCGCACATCCCACACCGAGTTCTTTGAGCACCTTTCTTCAAACCTGACCCACTACACGTTTTGCAATCCACTATCGGAGTTGCGGTGACCGTTTTTGATGTACCCTTACATGCCTCGGTGAAGCTTACACTAACTCTGGCCTCCAAGTCTTCCCCCCGTGCGACTTGACTGGCACGAGGTCGTCCTCCACCACCAAAATGAGTCCCAAATATCGTCTCGAAGACATTCGCGTTTGCAGATCCGCCACCGGCACTAAAAGCGTCGACAAAATCTTCGAACCCGTTGAATCCAGATCCGAATGGGTTACGACCACCGAACGCATTTGGATCAAATCCTTGCTGCTGAGATGCGGCACCGTATTGGTCATACGTGGCACGTTTCTTGTCGTCACCAAGAATCTGATAAAATGAAAGTTCAGCATCGAATTGATCAGGCTTGCGGGTAGGGTAGAGGTACGGACATCCCAAGCCGCCTGTATCTCTACGAAGCGATCCTTTGATTTTGGGTCTGTATTTGTATCTGGATGGTGTTTTCGTGCCAGCTTATGAGGGTATGCATTATCAAATTACTGGCTGTACAAGGCATTGCGCGTCATACCTCGTAGTATTTCTTCTTAATCTCAGCAGCACTGGCATCCCTTGGCACCCCCAATGCCTCGTACGGGTCCTTCGTCGAGGCGAATACGGATCTACTGGAATGAAACGTTCTCTGTAATGTTCGATTGCTGTTAGCAATCATGTACAAATCGCTGCACGAGGATGTAACACCAACGCTGTAACCCCACACAGTCTTACTGCACGTCCCTTTTCGAATAGACACCCTCTGCCGCTGATTGTTCACGGAGGTAGATAGAAAACCAGTGTTCAATCGAGATACGCAGGATGGATGGGCGCGGCTGGTGGACGCGACCGAGGATGGTGCTCGTAGAGCCAAACCACCAGCTAGACCTCCCTTTACAGCATAGCGTACGGGCATTCGGTGTCTCGTAACTAACCAGTACCCAAGGAGACAACTCGGTTTGAGAAATATGCAAGAGAAATTTTGGAAACAGACGGAAAATGGGAACTTTCCGGAGTTGGTGGGAACTTGATTCACGTGACTGATTTGAGCAACGTTTGTTTTTTTGGAGGAACCCACTGCTCGAGGCCTCGCAATGCTATTCGCGATGTGGGTTGAAAAAGGGGGGGATGTTCCCTGGATGGTTAGTAGGATGGGTTAGGCAGAGCCGTTTTAGATTGCCGATTGACCAGAATGACCACCGGGATCTAGTATGGGACTCGACCAACGCCGGATCGACCGTGGTCGTCGGTTCTGGGGTGGCTGATTATACCCACTAAAATCCCGCTGTGAGCCAGGCTGTGTTCGTTCAGGACTGAGGAAGGTGCCACTCCATGTCTTAAGGACGGGGCTATCTGGATAACGCTTTGTTCTGGTATCTCTTCCAGCTGGTTAGGATGCGGTCGCATTCTAATCTCTCGTTCCGTATAGCCCTCATTGCATATTTGAACGATCCAAGTCCATATATAAGAACAGTCATGATAGTAAGATTAAATTTTTTCCATGTGTTGATATTGCAGTCAGCCGTCCACGACGAGCGGAGCGATGGTGCCGGACGCCGTAATTGGTGGCGTAGGTGCAGGGTGTTAATGCCTCTTGGCCAACTACAATCCGTCGATGCCCGTGCTTCAATCGCAGTGCCAAGCCGAGTTTCAGCCTATTCTTGTTCACGCTCATGTACTTAGGAACAGGCACTCACGTCTCTGTGGTACGAACCCATGCATGGGCCCAATTGACCTTGACCACAGCGTCGTGTCCTAATATGAGGGATTCAGTCCGCCACATTCAGCTATTTACGTCTCAATGAATACAGCCTGTCTATAAAATTGTCTTGGCATCTTATATTTGACGACGCGTCTCTTTAACTCTAATTCGTCATACTGTATACATATAAATAGTAGTTAACCCACGGGGATTAAGCAAAGGGAAGGTACTCTCTTAACCTCAATCCCCCATGGTCCCATATACACATGGTTAACATCCACCTACGAAAAACAGATGGTGAATGGGTTCATGCCCTTGCCATCCCACTTGACGACATTGGGAGGCTCATTCTTCGGCCTCTCAAGTGGCTTCGTGTTGCCACCTTCGCTGTCATTGGCCCTGAGGGTCATCTCTCTGATACATCTGGCGGCAATGCCATCGATTATAAAAATGTCTCGCTCACTGACCTTACTAATAATCCTGAGCGGGGTCGATGGACGAGACATTTTCATAGCCGACCATATTGCCCTCAAGTGTAGTAGAGAGACGGCCCTCGGCACCAACGACAGCGAAGGTGGCAAAATGAAAGGCCGAAGAGAGAGCCTCCCAATACCCAGGCTTCATTCATGACTTGGAAACGGGAGGAGTATATTTCTGAATGTACGTGGGCTTCAGGCACTTTTTATTTCATTTTATTTTATTCATTTATTTTGTTGTTGTTGTTTTTTTTGGTGGTCTCGAGGGGCACACAGGTGACAGAGCTGCGTTGTGGGTTAGGGAACTCATTCCAAATTCGGCTGGGGGGAATGCTATCCATTGACTACACTCATCACGGTCCCGCCATCCGAATACGCGACTCTATGACAAAATCCATTTCCATGATTTCCAATTCATCAAGGTGGCACTGACCTTGGAGCCTGCATATCTAAACCGTCCGCTGATTGTGAAACTCTGGGGCTAAGAACTTCAAACGTCCCCAGGATCAAGTGATTTCTCCTGTAAAGGAAGCGGCTTCGATGCTCGAGGCAGTCCACAGGCGGCAGTAGGTTTGGAATGGTAGTTGGTTCCAAAATCGCTAAGTCTATAACATTTCCACCTCAGTCCAAATTCGTTTGCTGTTCATACGCTTATTCAACATCCGGGCCTATGATTTTATCCTAAAATTGTCTTGGCATCTTATATTCACGCGTATTTGACGACGCGTTCTTTATTAACCACTCTAATTCGTCATACAGTATACATGCAAATAGTACTTAAGCCACGGTGATGGAGCAACCCTTTTAACCTCAATCCCCCATATACACATAGTTAACATCCACCTACGAACAACGGATGGTCAATGGGTTCATGCCCTTACCATCCCACTTGACGACATTGGGAGGCTCTCTATTTAGCCTCTCCAGCTCAACCAGGCAATCCACGAGTGCCTCGGGACATATTTCCCCCCAAACTGGCCGAAGCGTGCGGGAAGTACTATGTTGCCTTCGTTGTTGCTAAGCAATTGAGGCGGACTGCCATTGACCGGTATCGGAAGCGGTGGAGAAGCCAGGGACCCACCGGTGTGCTTCCAAAGTCTGGGTGATTTGGGTTGATTGTGCAGTGTGAGCTCAGCGCAGAAACTTGTTATTTTCTTGGTGATATAGGGTAGGTCGCACCAATGACATTCACCAAACGGCTGCCTACGACGACTCCATCTGCACCGGCATCAGCGACAATCGAAGTGATGACGATTGTATACACCGAAACTCACTGCAGATGTATAGGCTCGGACACGGGAGACGAGTTGCATTGTGTTTACGGACGGTGGTCGCACCCATCTATTCAGTCAGTCAACAAATATCTGTATTGACGAATGAATCCTTGCCTTCGAAACAATATCAATGAAAGAATCGGCGATTCCGGCAAGCGGGGCAATCAAGGAAACGTAAGATAAAGGAGTATGTATGCATGGTTCAACAGCATCGGTCAGCTTCATCGGCGCGTAGGAAAAACTGCACTACCCACTTATTCGCAATACAGAGCTGAGAGTTCCCTGAACTTTAGTACCTCTTCTGGAGGAAGGTCAACCATGATAAAGTCATTTGCGCCTGCTTCTCGAGCGTCTTGGACCTCTCCGTGAGCGAGAATCGTATCGTAGTCCTGTGTCGAATTGAATTGAGGGGGAAGCAAAAACACCGACAGCGCACAATGTACCCATAAGTATTGCTGGTGGTGCTTTGAGTCCTTTTTGACGAGCTTCGCGAAGTAGGGCAAGTGCTCTTGCGTAGTCGAGGTCGCAATCTAGCTAGATGAATTTAGCAGTGAATATGTATTCTTGCAAGTCAGAAGGCCATACGTTATTAGACTCTTGTAATGAGATCAGCGAACAATTGGATGATGTCTGCTCCGCCAGCTTGCATGCATGGAAAGCAAAATCGGCAAGGTTGTAACCTTGATTACTCGGCGGTCACTAGCTCCCGAAAGCAGTCTCACCTCCGCCTTTTTAATAAGTAACTTTGCTTTGTCATATTCTGTGCACAGAAAGTTGTCCAAACCACCAAAATGCTACTGATGTTGAGCAGATGAAGTCAGAAGTAAGTCACCAGCTTCTTTTATTAACATAGCCGACCTTGTCCTCGTAACCCATTTCTTTAATCCTAGAATTTATTCAATCGATACTATACCATACGCTGTTCAAGATACCTGCTCAATAGGTGCTCAAAAACTCAGGGGGTTCTGAAGCATAAAAGTGGTCGAGATTGAGGTTGTTTCATTGAGCGGCACTTGGTATCCCTGTTGATTCGTTTGATTCCTTGCTCCCCCTTGTGACTCCATGCAAAGTTGCAGATGCCTTCAAGGCACGTATGCATAAGAACGCAACCGGATCAAGATAAGAATGAACAGGAATTAGAACATGATGGGGTTGTATACAAGAAGAAACTGGCGAAAAGGGGGTGGGAATATGGTCTACGTCGAGTCTCAATCGCTCTCTCCGTTCATGGCGGCTTCTTTCACAGGATCTGGAATTAACCACGCGCGATTAACGCTCTGCATACACGCGATTAACTGGCATACGCACTGAAGTATGGATGGTCCTGGGCCTCCGCCGCCGTGAGCCGCTCCTGGTGGTCATAACGGAGCAGTTTGTCCAGGAAGTCAATAGCCTCATTCGAAATATAACGCTGGTTTTCGGACGTGATGAATCTTGACCATGGTTTTCGGGGGTACCTAAATCCATCACAGTATATCTTAAATGGCTAGTAGCGAATGATGTGTATCCGTACCTTGACAGAATATCATCGTATTGGGCATCTAGCTCAATATCGTACTTCTCCAGGTATAAGTATAGCTCATCAGTCCCTAGTACCTTCGCTATTTTGACTAGTTGATCGTAATTATCGTGACCGTGGAAAAAAGGTTCCTTCCGAAATATCTACCAACGATGAAGGAATGAGTCCCGTATGAAGGCGCAAGAGAAGGGGCCTACCCCACCATAGATGCGAACATACATCCAAGACTCCACATATCTAGACTATAGTCGTACTCCTGGAAGTCGACAAGTAGTTCCGGACCTTTGAAATAACGAGAAGCTACACGGACGTTATATTCCGTTCGCGGATGATAGAACTCGGCCAGCCCCCAGTCAATCAAGCGTAGCTATGGGGATCAAGACCCCGATTAGTTTACACGCCACATTGTGCTATGCAGACGTACTTTGCGCCGTTCATGATCGATCATCACATTATGGGGTTTCACATCTCGGTGCATTATCCCTTTCGAATGGCAGAAATCAAGCGCCTAGAGGTTAAGATATCAACAGATGACTTGATAGAGACAAACCAAAATGTTGACCTTCAAAAGTTCGAAAATATAAAAGCGAACATCGAAATCCGTAAACTTTGGATATAAACCCTTGAAATCTACATTATGAACGTATTCCGTGATGAGACTAGGAATCTTTGAACTCGGATCGCGAACACTAAGAGCCGATGCGTAAGATGGATCGGTGTCAACATCAACGACAGGATTGGCTTCTTACACATCAAGCAAATTAATGATATTCGGACCACCAGCGAGGTTCTGCAATATCTTGATCTCTCGTTTTATCTTTTTCTTCTTGACAGGCTTCAACACCTTGATAATGCATGGCTCCTCCGACACGATATGGACTCCCTCGAATACCTTTACGAATATCACGATTGGAGCCACTGGCTCCTAATACAGGAAGACAACTAACCTCTGAGTACTTCCCTCGTCCTACTTTTCGTACAATCTCGTAGTGATCCTGCTGCCCCCACTGTACCTGCAGAGTATCTCGTGTGGTGATGAGTGCGTCGTGTGGCCAACTCCCATGGAAAACTCACCGTAGTCAAACCACGATGGCCCAAGCCTCTCGTTAACGTTCGCATATACTCTTGATACGCTGTGCCTAGTCATCGTCACTAAGCAAATCCCGCCTCGCTTCAAACGCACGGATGTAGGGACCCAAGGCGCCGGATGCAAAGTCGCTACTGACGATCTCGTTTCATTCATCCGAGTTTCGGGCCTAGAAACGAAGAGCTTGAACCGGAATGTCGAGCGAACCATTACCGCAACGACCGGCATCGTTGCGAGGACAGTATTCACCTTCAGTATCTGACTGGACGTTCAACTCATCTCCTGGTCCTTCATCTCAACTTCCGAATGCTCGGGCACCTACCGCTTGGACGACCCGGTCCCCTCCACCCAAACCTCGTGTCCTGGATCTTTCACCTTATCCGTATGAGGAGCTTGATATCGCGTCTGAAGAGGCGATTGACATTAGGACGCTACTGAAACTCGTCGTCGGAAATGCTTTGCTTCAATACGCATCTACAGGGATCGCAATGCCATTCGAGGTCGCTAAAGTCCTCATGCAGGTCCAGTGGATACCCAGGGATGCGGTTGCTTTTGTTCCGGAAGAAGTAGTTTATGACCCGGATGAGGCAGAAAGCGACGAACAAGACGCTGTGTGTGATTTCTGAATTTAGCTCTTATTTAGATCGCTCATATCACCCTCCCAGATGAGCGATGCCTCTGCGGAATCTTATTTCCATGATCCCGCTCGTGAGGCGTTCTCGTCTACTTCCCGGTTGGTCTACGAGACGCCGAGACGCGCCCCAACTGACGAGGAAGGGTATCTTCTGCGTCAAGGCATATATGATGATGGAATGCGCCCCGACTACGTTATTCCAGTAGGCCCAACCGATGGTGTCTGGGCTATGGTAAAGCGCGTTAGAGCATGGAAGACTGAAGGACTAAAAGGATTATGGAAAGGTGTGAAAGCTACTGTACACTTCTTTACCTACATCGAGCTTAAGGGCCCCCTCTAGCCCAGCTCACATCCACGATCATTGATGCATTAACCCCGACAGCCCAGACTGGCATCCAGGCATTCCTTCTCAGCCTGTTTACTTCCTCACAGTCAACCCCAATATATCCAGTCCCTGCTTTCCAAACCCCCCGATCTCACCTAGTGATCGCCATCGCCTCGCATACTCTCACCGGGCTCATTCTGTCACCTCTAGACCTCGTGAGAACACGACTTATCGTTCAATCATCGCACCCCTCACATCGCATATATACTGGGCCAATCAATGCGTTGAACACCATTGCCAAGAACGAAGGAGGGCTCTATTCAATGTATATGCATCCTAATCTCTTCGTTCCAGCCATCCTTGATACGACTATCCGTCCTTTCTTGAGCCTTGTTACTCCAATCGTTATCCATCGTCTTTTTGGAATCGCAGAAGACACACACCCCACCACTTACGCCGTAGCGCATCTCCTACTTGCATCTGCCTCTCTGCTCATCACATTGCCAATTGAGACTGTGCGTCGTCGCCTGCAGGTTCAACCGAGGAATGGCGCAAGGCCATTACGTGCTTGCATTGAGACACGTCCGACACCCTATGTTGGCGTGGTAGACGCATGGTGGAGAATTTTAACTGAGGAACGATCGACAGTCTCGTACGCAGTACTCAGGAGACGGAAACGTAGTCAATCATTCAAGGGCAAGGAGAAGGCAACAGATGCCCTTGATGATGTCGAATTGCTCGCTCAAGACGAGAGCCGTTTCGGTGGAAGCGGCCTTGCACAGTTGTATCGTGGGTTCGGGATGGGCCTTGCTGCCAATGCTGTGTTCTTCTTGATGTCCAACGTTGGAGGTGAGAACGACCCGTCAAGTGGATGGACAGAATTATGAATAATTCGATTACGATCCTACATATACAATTGTACTTATCACCTTCCTAATCCAAATCGAGCCACAATGACCACAAGCCTGGAGTGCTTACTAGTGCTTAGTATCAGATCTCTGTTGCATGAGTCATCGCTCGCATCACATGCAGTTTTGCTGTAGTTGCATCGGGTGAAAGTTAGTGATGGCCAGGTCCGGTTCGGAACCGCACCTTGAGCGTGTCCTCACCGCTTCAAAAAATGAAGGGAAATTCTTATCTGCATTGTGATGATGCGATCGACTACGCTCCTTCAGGATCCTATAGCTCGCCACATTCATTCATATGGTTCTTCCGTCTCGTAAGTGTCCACTGACTCCACTCATCCTGGATGAGAATGAGGAAACCCTGCTTACCATCGCCATTTCTCCTATCAGTTGCGAAATCTTTCATATCACATGGCTCTGAAACCGCGCCCAATGACTGAGTGCTTGGTCGGCGTTATTCTGGGCAGTTCATGCATTCCGAAGGTCCGAACAGATCAGCAAGTCGATCAAGTTGTGGAACGGTTCTCAAGGCTGTGTGAGCAGACGCGTAGAATGTTGGTTGAGGCTGCTCATGACGGGCGCGGACATATGGAGTGGTTTTGGTCTGCACGGGTGCTTTCCAAGGAGGAGAAAGTCTTTGGCGCGGACTTTAGGGGTGATCTTTGCAGCATGAATGTTGTTATCGTCAATCTTTGAATCTGCTTAAGTGAACTGATGTTTGTGCCACTGTTGCCGATGAGCTTGGCATCATCCTTTTGGTGGTCAGATTTGCCAGAAGTCCAGAGTAAATGCAGTATGAACTTGGTGTCAAGTGGAAAACAATGTAACCAGCCTGGTACCCATGCACGCAAATGCCCATTTACAGAGGGAGTCACCAACCCGAAAGGGCATTTGTCCCTCAGCCAACACGCCGCACCCACGAACTATGTGACTGTGTACAACGAATGCTGCAGCGTTACAGTTGGTATATAAGCAAATAGCGAAGCTAACCAGATATCGGAGATCTACCTCACTAAGTATACCAGTAGACACAATGACTACTGTAATGTGCGACTTATCGAAGTCCTTTTTGAGTTGCTGTATACTACGACGGAGTTGGCCGGTTGTATTGGCTGTACTCTCAAGCGTTCGTGCAAGATTCATTAGTATGTGATGGCAATAGATACGAACCATATGGATAGGCTGCTTTGAAGGAAGAGGATATGCTGGTCTTCCAACTCCAACATTTCTGGCTGTAAGCTTACCTGGCTGTGCGTTGCCTTCCTTCAGTTGGGTCTATATGTGAGATCGATCCAGGACAAGTCAGCAGGTTTCCGAAGATGGTTAGTGCTGCAAATGAAAGGGATGTCCTGTCAGCTTATCGAAATGTAGGTGCAAAGAGTAACATACTTGCCTCACCCGATCTGGGGGGATCTACCAATGTGCAATATAATCTGGCTGGCTGGCCTCTCCTCTCGGACTTATTATGGCCTTTGTAGATCTATTGTCGCCCGGCACCGCTTCGCAGACATTCTTATTCTTCTACGCTACGTTTTCATGTCTCTGATGTATAAGCTTCTCATGAAACCATTCAACCACCATCGGGGGGGTTTGTAATGCCTTTATGTATGCAAGACTTTGCAACGCACGAAGGTATGCTTAAAAGCACGAAGATGGTAGGGAGTACGGATAGCCAGAGCTTCTCGAGCCACCATGACTTCACACGAACATCATCTTCACAATCTCCGACTTCTCGATGGAAAGGATTGCAAGTGTGGATCCATGATTATTTGTGAGTCCAATGGAGGCAGATACGGAAGAGTTTGCGTGAGTAGCCAATATTCTATGAAGTAGACATGCATTATTTCTACAATCCCACTTCAGTGTGCCTTCAAATCAACATGCTACGATCGTTCGGTACCCGGCAAGCCCACACCGAAAGAGGTGAAGACTCTAAAGGAAAACGCACAATCGAGAAAAGATAAGCTCAAATGCCGCTTGAACCAATGCCCCAACACGGGTAACCAGCGATGCGGCTATGTGGCGTGTCAGTCCTGTTGTCGAGAACAGAAGAAACTTTGCCTACTTCACCGTGACCGGGATGAATGTGAGTTGTTATCACAGTTCTGAATCTGTCATCGTAGTTCGGACCAAACTCAGTGTTTGTGGGGTTAGACGAGCGACTTACACCGGATTGGAGAGCCGAGAAATACAGCGACGGTCTTCCAGTGGAAATATGGTGTGTTAAAAACAGCCCTATAGCTGAAGGAGGGTTTGCACAGATCGATCATGGCAGGTGGGGTCATCATGAGGTATGTAGAGAACAGCGCTCCAGTTCTAGCGAGCTCGAGTGGCTCAATTGACCATTATACTAGGTCGCGATTAAAACCATGATAGTCCAGGAGAATGAGGTGAGCATTGGAAATTCTTCACGTTAAATATTGAGTTGATGTCGAATGCCTGGGGGGGCCTTTGGGACATGAAAAAGGTCATAACTACACGGCGCAACCAGAATGAATTGGGTGTCTGGAAGGAAGTAGATCATCCTAACCTCGTCCCTCTCTGGGCAACTATTGATAAAGGTGGTCTGAAGTCAATGGTCACCCCCTTCTATAAACACGGGGACTTGATGAAGTATTTAAAACATATCGAAGAGCAAGGTCGTTGTTCGGCAGTGCCGAACAATAACCTTGCTCTTCGATATCATTTGGTCAGTGCCATCTTCTCTGGTATCGTTATGTGGAATGAACTCATCGTAATACCCTAATTCTTATAGCTCGTTGGTGCCGCTGAAGGGCTCAGGTACTTACATGATAAAAAAAATACCGCTCATGGCGACCTCTCTATGGTATTGGCAGCCGCTACGTCTCGAGTCTTTTACTTACCACATCATCTAGCGCAATATTCTTGTGTCCGAAGATCTTGTGTCCGACGATAAGTGTGCCTTACTGACAGATTTTGGCTTGGCTGTGCCTCCCTCACGGACCGGCTACACCACATCTGGAAACCAAAATGGTTGCCGTATGTACAAGGCGCCGGAATGTTTCCCCTCTCGCGACAGCGACAGTGTTCCATCTCAGGCCCGTACACCCGCAAGTGATATGTGGGCATTTGGAATAATCATAGTCCAGGCAAGATTTTTGCAAATCCTCTACACACGTGCACTCACTAGACCTCTCTTGTGACACACCTAGGTGCTCTGTAACAGATGGCCATACGGAGGCCCAAAAGATCCCTATATCATCTCTGGGATGGTCGGTAGAGGCAGCAAGCCTTTTAGTGATGTCGAACTCAATGAGTGCCCAATGCGCACCGGGTTGCGCGACGTGGTACGCGCATGTTTCAATCAAGCACCCGAAGTCCGACCCTCTATTGGTTCAGTCCTTGAAGAACTAAAGGAATCGGAATCTCACTGTCTTGAAGTCGATCGATAGGTCGGTGGAGAGAGGCTGGCACCAAACATGAAATGGACACTTCTGCCCAATGGACTAGTACATGTTGTAATGTGTGTCAGACATCTCGTATAATGCAGTTTATCGGATGCCGGGTTTCGTTTAGAGCATGATTGTTCCCGGCTGGTTATTTACATCGCTAAGACACGGAAGTAGAAGGCGGCGGCAACATGAGCGTATGCATATGCGCATAACTGAAAGAGATGGTGATTGAGAAGATGACGGGCCGCGTACCGTGCAAATGAGTCGCTCGTTGGT
>WNFI01095658.1_pt1 | contig 12057 bp, 23 predicted proteins | sample 5400471 | NCBI WGS metagenome assembly WNFI01 (sample SAMN13153348, study PRJNA577476) | soil metagenome | isolation source: 100 cm saprolite on Douglas fir-dominated hillslope | place: USA:California | collected 2013-09-17 | reverse complement strand
CGGCGCGGGAGCGCGAGACGGCGCTTCGGCTTCGCCTCGGCCTCCGGCTCGGTCGTCTCCGCGACGCCGGGCATGAGCTCGATGAGCATCATCGGCGCGCTGTCGCCCACCCGGCGCGGCAGGCGCGTGATGCGGGTGAAGCCCGACTGCCGCTCCGCGTAGCGCTCGGCGAGGTCGGTGAACAGCTTCTCGACGATGTCCTGCTCGGGGAGCCAGCCGATCGCCTTGCGGCGCGCGACGAGCGAGCCGTCCTTGCCGAGCACGATCATCCCGTCGACGAACGTGCGGACCTCCTTGGCCTTCGCCTCGGTGGTCTTCACGCTCTCGTAGCGGAGGATCGACAGCGTCAGGTTGCGGAGCATCGCCTTACGGTGCCCGGTCTCCCGGCTGAACTTCCGCTGATGGACCCGGTGCGGCATCTAGAGGCGCTCCTCGTCCTTGGCGGCGACGGCGTCGCCCTCCGCCGTCGTGTCCGTCGTCTCGTCCTCGAGCTCATCGGACTGCGAGTCGTCGAGCGGCTCGTCGGCGGATGCCTCGCTCGGCTCCGGGGCCTCGATGAGGCCGCGCGCCGCGAGGCGCTCCTTGATCTCGTCGAGGGACTTCTTCCCGAAGTTGCGCATGCGGAGGAGCTCCTCGTCCGGGGTCTGGAGGAGCTGGCCGACCTTCGTGATGCCATGCCGCTTCAGCGAGTTGAACGCGCGCTGCGGGAGGTCGAGGTCCTCGATCGGCATGTCCGCGATCGCCGAGGGCAGCGAGCTGCCGTTCGCGCGCGGCGCCGGAGCGAGCGCGGCCTGCGACCGGGTGAGACCGGTGAAGAGGGAGAACTGCTGGATGAGGATCTGCGACCCCTGGGCCACCGCCTCGTCCGGCGGCGTCGTGCCGTCGGTCCAGACCTCGAGGATCAGGCGGTCGTAGTCGGTGACCTGGCCGACGCGGGTGTTCTCGACGGAGAAGTTCACGCGCTTGACCGGCGAGAAGAGCGCGTCGATCGGGATCACGCCGATCGGCAGACCTTCCTTCTTGTCGCCCGACGTGAAGCCGCGGCCATTCTCGACCGTGAGCTCCATCCACAGCGACGCCTCGGGCTCGAGCGTGGCGATCTTCGCCTCGGGGTTCACGATCTCGATCTCGCTCGTGGCCTGGATGTCCGCCGCGGTGACCTCGCCGGGACCGGTCTTCTCGAGCGTGAGGGTGACGGGCTCGTTCGCGAACGAGCGCAGCCGGACGTTCTTCAGGTTGAGGACGATCTCGACGACGTCCTCCTTCACACCCGGGATGGTCGAGAACTCGTGCGCGACGCCGCGGATGCGGGCGGCGGTGATGGCCGCGCCCGGCAGCGACGACAGGAGCACGCGGCGGAGCGAGTTGCCGAGGGTGGTGCCGTAGCCGGACGGCAGCGGCTCGCAGGCGAACCGCGCGTGGCGGTCGTCGCCCTCGAGGCGCTCGATCTTGGGGTATTCCAGTTCGACGATAGACATCTACTTCCTCCGAGTTCGCGTAGCTGGCTGTGTCTGCTCGCCTGCGCGCTTCGCGCGCGCGAGCAGCATCCGATTCGGCATTCGCCTCATCGGCTGTAGTGCTCGACGATGAGCTGTGTATCGACCTGCGATTCGATCTGCTCCCGCGACGGGTCCGACACGATCTTCGTGGTGAACGCCTCGGGGTCGACTTCCATCCACGCGGGGCGGGTCTGGGTCTTCGCCCACGCGAGCATGTCCTTGAAGTACTGCGAGTCGCGCGACGACTCCACGACCGCGACGGTGTCGTTCGCCTTCACCGTGGCGCTGGGGATCGTCGTGCGGCGGCCGTTGACGCTGATGTGGCCGTGGTTCACGAGCTGGCGCGCCTGCGCGCGCGATTTCGCGAAACCGGACCGGTACACGACGTTGTCGAGACGGGCCTCGAGGAGCTCGAGCAGGTTGTCACCCGTCGCGCCCTTGAGCTCGGTCGCCGTGTCAAACGTGTTCCGCATCTGCTTCTCGAGCACGCCGTACATCCGGCGGGCCTTCTGCTTCTCGCGCAGCTGTAGCGCGAAGTCCGAGACCTTGCGGCGGCGCTGCTGGTGCATGCCGGGCGGCGAGCTGCGCTTCTCGAAGGTGCACTTCGTCACGCACTTCTCGCCCTTGAGATAGAGCTTCATGCCCTCTCGGCGGCAGAGCCGGCAGACCGGACCGGTGTAGCGAGCCATTCGGTTCTCCTCTAGACCCGACGCCGCTTCGGTGCGCGGCAGCCGTTGTGCGGGATGGGTGTGACGTCGGTGATGGCGGTGACCTCGAGACCGGTCGCCTCCAGCGCGCGGATCGCCGCCTCGCGGCCGGCGCCGGGACCACGGACGAAGACCTCGACGGTGCGGAGGCCCTGGTCCATCGCCTTGCGCGCCGCGTTCTCGGACGGTCCGCTTCTCGCGCTTGCGGCGCGGTGCGGGCTTCGCGCCCTCGGTCGCCTTCTCAGCCTTTTCGGGCTGCGCTTTCTCCTGGCTCACGTTCTCCCCTTCTTCTCTGCTACGTCTTCGCCGCGGTCTTCTTCTTACCGGCGACGGTCTTGCGCGGGCCGCGACGGGTGCGGGCGTTCGTCCGGGTGCGCTGGCCACGCACCGGGAGCGCCTTGCGGTGGCGCAGGCCGCGGTACGAGCCGATCTCCTGCAGGCGCTTGATGTTCAGGGCGACCTCGCGACGGAGGTCACCTTCGACGGTGAACTTGCGGTCGATGACCTCGCGGATCTTGGCGACCTGCGCCTCGGTGAGGTCCCGGACCCGGATCGCGTGATCCACGCGCGCTTCGTCGAGCACCTCACGCGCGGTCGTCGGGCCGATGCCGAAGATGTAGCGCAGTGAGACGTCCGCGCGCTTCTCGCGCGGGATGTCGACGCCGGCGATCCGAGCCATCTGTCTCCCCTATCCCTGCCGCTGCTTGTGCTTCGGCTCCGAGCAGATGACGCGGTTCACGCCGTCCCGCCGGATGATCTTGCACTTGTCGCAGCGCTTCTTGACGCTCGCCTGGACCTTCACCTAATACCTCACCCTTCGCGTGATGCGACCTCGCTTGAGGTCATATGGCGACAGCTCCACGAGGACCTTGTCGCCTGGAACGACGCGAATGAAGTTCATCCGCATCTTCCCGGAGATGTGCGCGAGGACCGAATGGCCGTTCTGGAGCTCCACCTTGAACATCGCGTTGGGGAGGGCTTCGGAGACCGTGCCCTCCACCTCGATGACGTCCTTGTTGCTCGGCTTACTGCTGGCCATGTGCTCCAAACGCAAAGTGCTCCGCGGCCTTGTGCCACGGGAAGCAAAAATGTACCAAAATCGCACGCTTTGGGCAAGCGTTGTTCATCTGAATGCAGCCAAGGTCACGTCCCTCGTGCGGTCGAGGGAGCCGTCAAGCGTCAGCACGACCGGGCCTTCGGCCAAACAGGCAAGGGTGTGCTCGAAGTGGGCCGACAGGCTGCCGTCCTCGGTCACGACCGTCCAGTTGTCCTCGAGGGCCCGGGTCGCGGTCCCGCCGACGTTCACCATCGGCTCGATCGCGATGCAGAGGCCCTCCTTGATGACGAGGCCCCGATCGGCCGTTCCGTAGTTCGGCACCTGCGGGTCCTCGTGCATCGCGCGCCCGATCCCGTGTCCGACGTAGTTGCGGACGACCGAGAAGCCCTGGCTCTCGACGTAGGTCTGCACGGTCGCCCCGATATCCCCCAGCCGGCTTCCGACGGTCGCCGCGGCGATCCCGCGCCGGAGCGCCTCGCGAGTGACCGCGATGAGCGTCTCGGCCTGCGCCGAGATCCGGCCCACCGGGACGGTGATGGCGGCGTCGGCATGCCAGCCGTCGACGATCGCGCCGGCGTCGATCCCGACGATGTCGCCTTCCTTGAGCTTCCGCTTGCCGGGGATCCCGTGGACGATCTGCTCGTTCACCGAGGTACAGATCGTGGCCGGATAGCCGTAGTAGCCGAGGAAGGAGCTCTTCGCGCCCGCGCGCGCGAGCACGTCGGCGGCGATGCGGTCGAGCTCCGCGGTGGTGACGCCGGGTTTCACGGCGTCGCGCGTCGCGGCGAGCATCGCCGCGACGATCTTCCCCGCCTCGCGCATCTTTGCGATCTGCTCGGCGGTCTTGAGCGTCACCATCAGCTCGCCGCCTCGATGAGCCGATCGGTGACGACGTCCACATCGCCCAGCCCGTCGACGCGCCGGACCCGCCCGACCTGCTCGTAGTGCTCCACGACCGGCTGCGTTTGTTCGGCGTAGACATCGAAGCGGCGCGCGATCACCTCGGGCGTGTCGTCGGCCCGGCCCTCGCTGCGTGACCGCGCGAGGATCCGGCGCACGAGCTCGTCGCGTGGCACGTCGAGCAGCAGGACGCGTCCGATGGAGCGACCGCGCTGGGCGAGCAGCGCCTCGAGCGCCTCGGCCTGCGCGACCGTGCGCGGGAAGCCGTCGAACATCACGCGCGTGCCCTTCGGGAGCGCGTCGATGAACTCACGGACCATGTCGATCGTCACGTCGTCGGGGACGTACTCGCCGCGATCCATGTACCGCTGCGCGAGCACGCCGAGGGGCGTCGACCGCTTCAGGTGATCGCGGAACAGGTCGCCGGTGGAGAGCTGGACCCAGCCGTTGCGCTCGGCCAGGCGCTTCGCCTGCGTGCCCTTCCCGACACCCGGAGGGCCCATGAAGATGAGGTCCCCGGTCGCCGTCGGCTGCGCCGCCGGGGCCGCGTGGCGCTCGGCCATCATCGGATGAATCCCTCGTAGCTGCGCATCAGGAGCTGCGCCTCGAGCTGCTTCATCGTCTCGACGACCACGCCGACGACGATGAGGATCGAGGTGCCGCCGAGGCGCAGCGTCTGCACCCCGGTGAGGTCGCCGACGAGGGTCGGCATGACCGCGACGATGCCGAGGAACAGCGCGCCGGCGATGGTGATCCGGGTCACGACCCGGCCGAGGAACTCCGCGGTCGGGCGGCCCGGCCGGATGCCCGGGATGAAGCCGCCGTAGCGCTTGATGTTGTCGGCGACGTCGTTCGGGACGAACGTGAAGGCCGTGTAGAAGAACGTGAACGCGACGACGAGCACGAAGTACGCGCCGTTGTAGAGGACCGGGTTCTGGAATGCGGCGACGATCGCCGTCGAGACGTTCCGCAGCCACTCGGTCTCGCTGTTCGTGAAGTACTGCGCGATCTGGCTGGGCAGCAGCAGGATCGAGATCGCGAAGATGATCGGGATGACGCCGGCGCTGTTCACTCGCAGCGGGATGTGCGTCGCGCCGCCGGAGTACATCCGGGTGCCGCGAACTCGCTTCGCGTACTGCACCGGCACGCGGCGCTGGCCCTCCTGGATGAAGATGATCGCGGCGATGACCGCCACGCCGATGAGGGCATACATCGCGAGCGCCACGTAGTTCGTCTGCACCTCGATCGTCTGCTGCACGGTGCGCGGCAGGCGGCCGACGATGCCGGCGAAGATGATGAAGCTGATGCCGTTGCCGATGCCGCGCTCGCTGATGAGCTCGCCGAGCCACATGAGGATGAGCGTCCCGGCGGTGAGGGTGCAGAGGATCGCGAGCGTCAGCCCGAGGTTGGCCGGGCCGAACGCCGGCAGCACACCGGAGCGCTGCATGAACACGCTGACGCCGATGCCCTGCAGGAGCGCGAGCGGCACGGTGAGCATGCGGGTGTACGAGTTGATCTTGTTCCGCCCGTACTCACCCTCCTTCGAAAGTCGCTCGAGCGCCGGGATCGTCTGGTTGAGGAGCGTCATGATGATCGAGGCGTTGATGTAGGGGTTCACCCCGAGCGCCACGACGCTGAAGCGCGACAGCCCGCCGCCGGAGAAGAGGTCGAGCAGGCTGAGCAGCTGGTTGTTCTGCAGGATGTTCTGCAGCTGGGCCTGGTCGACGCCGGGGAGCGGGACGTGCGCGAGGAACCGGAACACCAGCAACATCGCGAGGGTGAAGAGGATCTTGACGCGAAGGTCGGGTGCCCGGAAGGCGTCCCGGAACGTCTCGAGGACCTTCACTCGCTAGCTGGTCCCCGCGTCGATGAGCACCACCGTGCCGCCCGCTGACTCGATCTTCTGCTTCGCGGTGTCGGAGACCCGGTGGACGCGCACCTCGAGCTTGGCGCCGGGAGCGCCGTTGCCGAGGAGCTTCACCTTCGCGGACGGCTCGATGAGGCCGTGCGCCGCGAGCGTGTCCGGGGTCACCTTGCCGTTCACGGCATACGTCTTCAGCTGGCCGACGTTGAGCGCGACGAATTCGACGCGCTGGCGGTTCTTGAAGCCGCGGAGCTTCGGCAGGCGCATGTGCAGGGGCATCTGGCCACCTTCGAACCAGGCCGGCAGGCCCGGCCCGCTGCGCGCGAGCTGGCCCTTCGTGCCCTTGCCCGCGGTCTTGCCCTGGCCGGCGGCGGTGCCGCGGCCGACGCGGCGCGTGTTCTTGCGCGACCCGCGCTGGGGCCGCAGCTCGTGGGTCTTCATCGTGCGGTCTTTCCTTCCCCGACCTCGACGAGATGCGCGACCTTGCGCAGCATCCCGCGCAGCGCGGGCGTGTCCTCGTGGGAGACGCGCTGCCCGGGCCGCTTGAGGCCGAGCGCCTGGAGCGTTCCCTTGGCGGACTGCTTTTCCCCGATCGAGCTCTTGTGCTGGCGGATCTCGAGACGGGTCATGAGACCGCCACCGTCTCTTCGGCCGGACGCGGCTTGCGGCGCTCGATGCCGCGCGTCGCCGCGACCTCATCCGCGGAGCGGAGGTCGCGGAGGGCTTCCATCGTCGCCATGACGACGTTCACCGGGTTCGTCGAGCCGAGCGACTTCGAGAGGATGTCGTGGATGCCCGCGGACTCGACGACCGCGCGGACGGAGCCGCCGGCGATGACGCCGGTGCCCTTCGACGCCGGGCGGAGGAGGACCTTCGCCGCGCCGAAGTCCGCGGTCACCGGGTGCGGGATCGTCCGGTCGACGAGCGGGACGAGCATGAGGTGCTTCTTCGCGTCCTCGACGCCCTTCTTGATCGCCTCCGGGACCTCGTCGGCCTTGCCGAGCCCGGCGCCGACGTGGCCGCGGCCGTCACCGACCACGACGATGGCCGAGAAGCTGAACCGCCGTCCACCCTTGACGACCTTGGACACGCGGTTGATCTGGACCACCCGTTCGGTGAGCTCGAGCCGGTTCGCGTCGATACGTGCCATTAGAACCTCAATCCATTGGAGCGTGCCGCGTCGGCGAGCGCCTTCACGCGGCCGTGATAGCGGTAGCCGCCGCGGTCGAAGATGACCTCTGCGATGCCGGCCGCCTTCGCCTTCTCGGCGATCTTCGTGCCGACGGCCTTGGCCTGATCGGCGCGCTTCGTCTTGGAGTCGCGCGCGTCCAGGCTCGATGCCGACGCGAGCGTGCGACCGCTAACGTCGTCGATGACCTGCGCGTAGATCTGGGTCAGCGAGCGGTAGACGGCGAGGCGCGGGCGGTCCGCGCTCCCGGCGATGCGGGTGCGCAGACGGCGGTGCCGCTTCTGCCGGGCCTCGTCGCGTTCGGTGAATGCCATCTCCGCTCCTCCCCTAGGCCTTCGCGCCGACCTTGCCGGCCTTACCGGCCTTGCGGCGGATGTATTCGCCCGCGTACTTCACGCCCTTCGCCTTGTACGGGTCCGGGACGCGCAGCGCGCGGATCTTCGCGGCGATCTCGCCGACGATCTCCTTGTCCGCACCGGCGACGCGAACCTTCTGCGGCGTCTCGAGCGCGAAGCTGATGCCGGCCGGCGGATCGATCTCGATCGGGTGCGAGTAGCCGAGCGCGAGCTGCAGCTTCTTGCCCGCGAGCGTCGCCCGGTAGCCGGTTCCGCTGATCTCGAGGTCGCGGACGTAGCCGGTCGCCACGCCGGTGACCATGTTCGCGAGCAGCGACCGCGACAGGCCGTGGATGGCCTTCGCCGTCGGGCTCTCGTTCACCCGCTTCACGTTCATGCTGCCGTCCGCGCGGTCGATGGTCACGAGGGGATGGAAGGTGCGCTTGAGCTCGCCCTTCGGGCCCTTCACGACCACATCCTGGCCATTCACCTTCACGTCGACCCCGCTCGGGACCGTGATGGGAAGCTTGCCGATCCGACTCATGCCGTCCTCACCACACGTACGCCAGGACTTCGCCGCCGAGGGCCTTGCGCTCGGCTTCGCGGCCGGTCATCAGCCCCGACGACGTCGAGACGATGGCGATGCCCAGGCCGCCGAGCACCCGCGGCATCTCGGTCTTCCGCGCGTAGACCCGCAGGCCCGGCCGGCTGATGCGCCGGATGCCCGAGACCGCGGAGGTCTTGCCGCCGATGTACTTGAGCGTCACCACGAGCTGCGTGCCGGCGAGCACTTCGCTCTCCTTCGTCGCCTTCCGCTCGCTCGCGGCTTCGGTCCGGTAGCCGCCGATGAACCCCTCGGCCTTGAGGATCCGGGCGATCTCGATCTTCATCCGGCTCGACGGGATCATGACCGTGTCGTGCCGCGCGCCGGCCGCGTTGCGGATCCGGGTGAGCATGTCGCCCACCGGGTCGTTCACCGCGACGCCGCGGGGACGCCGGGCCTTCGGGACGATCGTCCGGCGCGGCCGCGGGGCCTCGCCTTCCGTCCGCTCGGGACGCGGCGCCTGCGGCTCTGGGGTCGTTGTCGTCGCTTCTGTCGTCATCTTCAATTCACCAACTGCTCTTCGTCACGCCTGGAAGCTCGCCGACGAGGGCCCGCTCGCGGAAGCAGATCCGGCACAGGCCGAACTTGCGCATGTACGCGCGCGAGCGGCCGCACACCTGGCACCGGTGGTAGCCCTGCGTCTTGAACTTCGGCGTCTTCTGCGACTTGAGGATCAGGCTGAGCTTCGCCACTTAGCTACCCCCCTGGCCGGTGCGGAACGGCATCCCAAGCGACTTGAGCAGGGCCCGTCCCTCTTCGTCCGTCTTGGCGCTGGTCACGATCGTGATCTCGAGGCCGCGGAGCCGGTCGATCTTGTCGTACTCGATCTCCGGGAACACGAGCTGCTCCTTGAGGCCGAGCGAGTAGTTGCCCCGGCCGTCGAAGCTCCGCTCCGGGATCCCCTGGAAGTCGCGGATGCGCGGGAGCGCGACCGTGACGAGCTTCTCGAGGAAGTGCCACATCCGCGGGCCGCGCAGCGTCACCTTCAGGCCGATCGGCATGCCGACGCGCAGCCGGAAGTTGGAGATGGCCTTGCGCGACTTCGTCACGACCGGACGCTGCCCGGTGATGATGGCGAGGTCGTTCGCGGCCGCGTCCATCGTCTTCGCGTTCCCGATCGACTCGCCCATCCCGATGTTCAGGACGATCTTCTCGAGCTTCGGGACCTGCATGACGTTCTCGTAGCTGAACTGCTTGCGCAGCTCGTCCTTGACCGTCTTCTCGTAGCGCTCGCGCAGGAAGCTCGGCACCTGCGGCATCGCGCCGTCGGAGAGGGCCTGTTGCTGGGCGGGTGCGGTGGACTTCCGCTTGGACGGAGAGGTCTTCGGGGGCGCCTTGACTTCGGTGGTCACTATTCCGTCCCTTCCGTCGCGAGCGCCTGCCCGCAGTTCTTGCAGAAGCGCTCCTTGTTCTCGCCGTCGATGCGATAGCCGACGCGCGCCGGCTTGTTGCAGTGCGGGCACACGAGCATGACCTTGGAGACCGAGAGCGGCACGAGCTGCTCGACGATCCCACCCTTCACGTTCTTGTTCGGGTTGGCCTTCGTGTGGCGCTTGGCCGTGTTCACCCCGGTCACGGTCACGGTGCCGTTCCGCGGATGCACTTCTTGCACCTTGCCGCGGTCGTACCGGTCCTTGCCGGCGAGGACGATCACCTCGTCCCCCTTCTTGATCTTCGTCGTCATCTAGAGGACCTCCGGTGCGAGCGAAACGATCTTCATGAAGTTGCGCTCGCGGAGCTCACGGGCCACCGGTCCGAAGATCCGGGTGCCGCGCGGCTGGTTCTGCGGCGTCAGGAGGACGGCCGCGTTGTCGTCGAAGCGGATGAGCGAGCCGTCGTTGCGGCGCATCTCTTTCGTCTGGCGCACGACCACCGCGCGTACGACGTCGCCCTTCTTCACCTGGGCGTTCGGGATGGCCTGCTTCACCGCGGCGATGAAGACGTCGCCGATCTCCGCGGAGGTGCCGGTCGAGCTGCCCAGCACGCGGATCACCGAGAGCTCGCGCGCTCCGGTGTTGTCCGCGCAGCGGACCCGGCTGTAGGGACGGATCATTCGGCGGTCTCCGGCTCGGCTTCGGCCTTCTCTTCGCGCGGTCGCACGAGGATCGTGTCGACACCTTCGGCCTGCTCCAGGTACTTCTCGACATCGGCGACGCGCGGCGCCGCGGCGCCAGCCTCACCGGCGCGCGAGAGGACCTCGACGACCTGCCAGTGCTTCGTCGCGCTGAACGGGCGGCTCTCCTGGATGCGTACCAGGTCGCCGGCGCGCACGTCGCCCGCGGCGTCGTGCGCCGGGTACTTCTTCCGCAGCCGGATGACCTTCTTGTAGAGCGGGTGCTCGCGCATGCGCTCGACGACCACCGTCACGGTGTGCGGCTGCTTCGCCGAGACGACGAGGCCCACGCGGGTGCGGCGGCGCGACCGGCGCCACGAGTGCGCGGGCGCGTCCTGGGCCGAGCCCTGGGCGACCGACGCGCGGCGGAGGGGACGGGCGCGCTTCACCGGAGCCACCGCGGCCGGCTTCGGCGCGGCCGCGGCGATCGTCTTTTTCGGCGCGGTCACCTTCGCGGCGGTGGTCTTCTTTTCCACCGCCTTCTTGGGGGCAGCCGACTTCGCCGCGGTCTTCTTTTCAGCCGCGGGCGCTTTCTCCGCGGTCGCCGTCGTCTTCTTCTTCGCCGTGGTCTTCTTCTCAGCCATTCGCCGCCTCAGTCTTTCGTTCGTCCATCACCGTGAGCACGCGGGCAATGCGCTTCCTCGTGGCCGGAAGGCCCCGATAGTTCTTCAGCTGGCGCGTCGCCAGCTGGAACCGGAGGTTGAACAGCTCCTCCTTCGCGCTCTTGAGCTCATCCGCGAGCTCCGTGTCAGACAGCCGCCGCATGTCCTTCAGTTGCATTGTTCTCACCTTCCGCGCCCTCGCGGCTCAGGAACTTCGTCTTGATCGGGAGCTTGTACGACGCGAGCCGCATGGCCTCTTTCGCGAGTGCGTGATCGACGCCCGAGAGCTCGAACAGGATCCGGCCGGGCTTGACCACCGCGACCCAGTGGTCGGGCGCGCCCTTGCCGGAGCCCATCCGCACTTCGGCGGGCTTCTTCGTGACCGGCTTGTCCGGGAAGATGCGGATCCAGACCTTTCCGCCACGCTTGAGGTGGTGGACGATCGCGCGACGCGCGGCCTCGATCTGGCGAGCGGTCATCCAGCAGGGCTCCTGCGCCTGGAGGGCGTAGTCGCCGAACGCGATGAACGCGCCGCCCGAGGCGACACCCTTCATCCGGCCGCGCTGGAACTTGCGGTGCTTGAGCCGCTTCGGTTGCAGCATCTACGCGGTCCCCACCGGGTTCGTCGCCGCCGGTGAGGCCGCCGGAGCCGCCGGAGCGGACGGTCCGGCAGGAGCTGCCGGCCCTGACGGCGCACCCATCGCCGCCGGCCGCGCCGCGGCCGCCGGAGCGTTCTGCGAGATCTGGCGCGGCGCGGGCTCGATGTCCCCGCGATAGATCCACGCCTTCACGCCGATGGTCCCGTACGTCGTCTTCGCGATCGCGCGGCCGAACTCGATGTCCGCCCGCAGGGTGTGCAGCGGGACGCGGCCTTCGCGCTCCCACTCGCGACGGGACATCTCGGCGCCGCCGAGGCGTCCGGCGACCGCGACGCGGACGCCCTTCGCGCCGGCCTTCATCGAACGCGAGACCGTCTGCTTCAGCACCTTGCGGAACGACACGCGCCGCTCGAGCTGCTGGGCCACGTTCTCGGCGATGAGGTTCGCGTCGAGCTCCGGGTAGCGGATCTCGAAGATATTCACCTTCACGGCCTTGCCGGTCGCCTTGCCGAGGGCCTGACGGAGCTCCTCGACCTTCGCGCCGCCCTTGCCGATGACGACGCCGGGCTTCGCGGTCTGGATGGTGAC
>WNFI01274226.1_pt1 | contig 12058 bp, 8 predicted proteins | sample 5400471 | NCBI WGS metagenome assembly WNFI01 (sample SAMN13153348, study PRJNA577476) | soil metagenome | isolation source: 100 cm saprolite on Douglas fir-dominated hillslope | place: USA:California | collected 2013-09-17 | reverse complement strand
GGATGAACCCGACGACCCATCCGAGGATCGGCACGAACGCGAGGCCGACCGATACGAGCCATCCGAGCACCGTGGCGCCGACGAGGACTGCCATGTGATCGCGGACCAGATTCCACGCGCGGGAGATCGCCCCGCCGATATCGATCGCCACGTGCCGTTTGAGGTACCCGTCAGCAATCGCTTCTGCGGTATCCATCGTCGTGTCCTTCAGCTAGTGACCGAACCCACCGGAGAGCGCAGGGAGATTCCGAAGCAACCCGAATGCGACCAGCGTCGCGAGCCCGCGCGCGCTGAAACAGAACGCGGCCATTCGCTCGCGCGCCAGCGCAAAGCCTGCGATGCCGGCGATCGTCAGCGGATTGAACGCGAGGGCAGCGAGCGGCGCGCCGTGCACGAGCGCATGAATCGCGCGCAGCGATCCACAGAACGGACACTTCCAACCCGTGATCGCGTGCGCCGGGCGGCGGCGGGCCCGCCGGTCCGCGCTCGACGCTCATGGTCAGAATGTGATTGGTCTTGCTGTCGAACGTAATCGTCCGTGCGCCGTTCATCGTCGGCAGATTCTGTTCGACTTCGAAACTCGTCGGGCTCTTTTCCTTGACGATCGTCAGCGTTCCGTTGCCCTGTGTGCTGAACGCCTCCATCGTGGACGGATTGAACGCCGCGCCGTCGGAGCTGCCCGCAAGCGGCAACTTCGCGAGGATCTTCCCGTCGTCGGCGCTGAGGATCACCATGGTCGGTTGCGGAGGCTGCACCGGTGGATCGCCAGAGATCGCGCATGCGGCGAACAGGACGTGGGCTTTTGCGTCGAGCGCCAGCCCGTTGCAGCCGCCGATGTCGCCAAAGGGATAGTGCGCCGTGGCCGTCATCGTCTTGACATCGACAGCGGTGACGCTGCCATGCGCGTCCTGCATCACCGCCCATAGTCTGCCTTTACCGTCAGCGATTGCTTGTTCCGGAACGCCGCCCAGATCGATCGTGCCGACGACGGTGCCTTCCTTCGAATCGATGACGACCGCGTTCCTCGTCGGATGACTGAACACGTAGACGCGATCGTTGGAGTCGTCGAAAAGAATGCCGTCGGGCCGCGCAGCGCCCACGTCGATCTTCTTGATCAACTTCGCCGTCTTCGTGTCGAACATCGACACCGGATTGCTGCTCGAAAATCCATGACCAGACTTCGGATCGACGGCGACGCCGTTGCCGCCGGTATCCGGTATCTCACCGATGGGCGCGAGCGTGTCGAGATCGAAGATCGTGATCCGTCCGGGCGTCGCGGCCACGGCCGGCGTCGTGTCGGTGGCCGGAACGGCGCGCGCGCCGCTCCGTGGAATGTAGAGGCGACGGCCGGCGACGTCGGCGTAGATGTAGTCGAAGCCGCCTTCGCCGCCGACTCTGGCCGTCTTCAGGATCTTGTAGGGTCCATCAGCTGGCGCGGGCTGCGCCGACACCACGATGCTCGAGAGCGAAATGGTCGTCGCCGCGATGAGGCACAGTCCGCGCATGGCAGGTCTCCTAGAAGTTGATCGAGAAGCCGATTCGCGCGATCCGCGGCGAGATGATTGCCGTCGGCGCCAGATAGCTGCCGCCGATCGACGACGTAATCGACGTGGCCGTGTTTGAGTTCGTCACGTTGAAGATGTCGATCCGCGGCTCGAACCGGCGTCCGCCGCCGAAGTGGAACGGTCGCGAAAGACTGAGATCGAGCTGCGTGACATTCGGCAGACGCTCGTCGCCGCGATCCGTGAGGAACACCGTCTGCGTCGTCCGCACCAGCGTCGGCACGAGCGCACGCGTCACTGCGAACGTCGTGACGTATGGATAGCCCTGGTTCGCGACGAGCGCGGCCGACAGATTGATCGCCAGCGGGAACTGATAGCCGCCCGACACTCTCAGCGCCCATGCCGAATCGTTGCCGACGATGCCGTTGGTGAACGAAACGTTGTTCGGGTCGTTCAGCTCCGCGGTGGTCGCGGTCGACTGTCCGCTCGACGCGTTGAGGCCGCCCTTGTTCTGGCCGTAGGTGAATCCGGCAACCGCGTACCAGTGATTCGACATGCGCTTGTTCGCCGTGAACTCGACGCCGTCGTACTTCGTGTCGAGATACGGCTGATTGTCGATCACGAGGTTCGAGAGACTCAGATACGACGCCGAGCTGAGGTTATACACCGTCGCCGTCGTCGGCCTGGGACTCGCGACCGTGCCGCCGGGACCATTCGGAATGTTGACGGTGATCGGCGTGTAGAAGCTCGATGGCACCACGTCGTTGCGGATACCGATCTGATTGCGGTTCGTCCGGTGGTAATACATCACGCCGACGCGCATGTCTTTCATGACTTGCTGCTCGACGCCGGCGGTCACTTCGTCGGAGAACGGCCAGTCGGGACCATTCGCTCCGGCATAGTGCACGCTCAGCGACGGAAACGCCGTGCAGGCGGTGCCGATTTCGCTGGCTTGCGCGATACCGTCCTTATTGGGATCCGTCCACGGGCAGGTACGGCTGCCGACCGTCAGCGGGTTGACTTGGGTGACGCGGTCGATGCCGACCTGCAGGCCGTAGCGGCTGTAGCTCGCCTTCAACGCGGTCTTGCCGTCCGTCCGCGGATCGTAAACGATTCCTGTACGCCACACGGCGATGTTCTGGTGGACCGGCTCCGACCGCTGCACGGTCCTCGCAGGGCTGAAGAGGCCTGCGGGCGCCGATTGATCCGGCAGGATGCCGGTATTGTGATCGAACCGCATGCCGAGATTGACCGTCAGGCCGCGCGCCACGGACCATCCGTCCTGCGCGAAGAAGCCGATGACGTTGTCCTGATTCAGCGAGTCGGCCGGCGTGTTGAATTCCTGCACGTTGATCGGCGCGCCGTTGCTGTAATTCAGGTACATCCCGTTCAGCACGTCGAAGTTGCTTTCGTACTTCAGGCGCGCGAACTGAATGCCTCCCTTGAACAGGTGATCGCCAGCGCCGCTGGCGCTGTACGACACGGTGTTGTCGAACTGCAGCCGCTGATTCGGCTGATCCTCGTGGCGCTGCGCGGCCCCCTTCGCGGTGTTCAGCGGAGTGTCGACGATGCGCACGGCGGTCGACGGCGTGTCGGGCTGGTAGTTATAGCTGGTGATGCCGTCCATCACGCTGAACGACGACTCGTACACCAGCTTCTTCCGAATGCCCGTGTACTTTGCCTGCGTCGACGACGCGGGATTGGTCTGCACGAGCGACGCGATATCAGGAACGAGATCGGGAGGCGTGTCGCGACGATGGCCGCGGATCTTGTTGTTCCAGTTGTACGCAAAGACGAGCTTCTGGTTCGACGATGCCGAATAGACCGCCTTGCCGGAGTAGTTCTTCAGGGTGTTGTCGTCGATCGCCTGCGATCCATCGTCATTCTTCGAGTTGACCAGCTTGTCGACGATCCAGCGGCGGACCGAGCCGTTGACCCACAGTTTGTCCTTCACGACGGCGCCGCCGCCGGCGAGATTGAAGTCGTAAGTGGTCTTCGTCGGATTGCCGAGAAAGCTCTTCGGAAACGTCCCGTCGGCGATTTGCGAAGAGTAGTTGTCGCCTTCGAGACAACCCGGCACCTGCAGCGCGCCCGCCACGGCATTCTGCTGCGTGCTCAGGCAACCGCCCGAGTACGAGTAGCGCGAGTCGCCGCGCCACTTGTTGCCGGCGTCCTTGGTGACCATGTTGATCGAGACGCCGCCCACCATGACTTCGGCCGGAATCGCCGACGTCATGTAGTTCACTTCTTCGAACATCCCCTGGTCGTAATACAGCATCGTCGCGCCGCCGCCGCCGCCGGGCCAGTTCACCGACGCGCCGTCGATGTTGTAGCTCACGTCGTTGGTGCTCGAGCCATGGGACGACAGCGAGCTCTGTTGAATCGACTGCGTGCCGCCGACGTCGTACGTCGCCACCTGCACGCCGGGGATCAGCTTCGCGAGCGACCAGGGATCGCGTCCTGACGGCACGCCTTCGAGAATCGCCTGCGTCATCACGGTCTGCTGCAGGTTCGACTTCGTGTCGACGGTCGGCGACTCGCCGGTGACCGTGATCGTCTCGGTGACGTTACCGACTTCGAGCTTCGCGTTGACCGTCGCGGTGAACGACGCGCTGATCAGGATGTCGCTGCGCTCGATCGAGCGGAACCCCTGGAGCTCGAACTTCACGTGGTAGCTGCCCGGCGGAAGGCGGTCGAACCGATAGGCGCCGGTGGCGTCGGTGGTCTGCACCTGGACGCCGCCGATCAGCTTGTCGCCCGAGAGCGACGCCGTGACGCCGGGCATCACCGCGTTGCTCGTATCGGTGACGACGCCCACGACCGAGCCGGTCTGGACCTGCGCGTGCGCGGCGGGCGCCGCCAGCATCGCGCAGAGGGCACACAGGACGACGCGCAAACCCACTCTCATGCTGCCTCGCTTTCGAAAAGGACGGATCGTGCGCGGATTCTACCGCAACGCGCCGTAACAAACATGGCGACACACGGAGACATTTGGGTCGTGAGAGAATCGAATTCAGAAAGTCGGATGCCCAAAGTCACCGCGCTCGACAAGCAATGGCAGCAGCTGATGGCGCTTTGCGAGGCCGAGGCGAAATTCCGTCGCGAAGGCGGACACTCGCGGCTGCTGAAGCTCCTCGCCGTCGATATCGAGGAGCTCGCGCGGGCGATCGGCTTCAGCCCGCGTCGGATCGCGAGCCGCGACTTCCGCGCCGAGCGCGACGGCGATCACATCGTCGCGATCATCAACGACTGAGAATAGAGCGTCATCCCGTGTAGGATGTCCGCGGGAGCGATCGAAATGACCATTCAGGGCGCCAGTCGCGCAACTCTTGCCCTTCTCGCTGCGGTGACGATGGCGTCCGGCGTGACCGCGCAGCAAAAACAGCGCTTTCTGTACGCGGCGCTGCCGGGCGTTGGCGGTGGGAACAACCTCAAATTCGGCGGCGCAGGAATTCTCGTCTTCGACATCGATCATGGCCACAAGTTTGTCAAACGGATCTCGCTGCAAGGCGCGGCTCCCGCCGACAACCGTCAGGAGTCGATCAAGGGGATCGCGGCGCACGCGCAGACGGCCAGACTCTATGTGTCGACGAGCCGTCGCGTCGCTGCGTACGACCTGAACTCAGACAAGCTCGTATGGGAGCAGCGTTACGACGACCGCGGCACGGATCGCATCGCACTGTCGCCTGACGGCACGACGCTCTACGCGCCGGAGCTCGGCGCGCCCAAATGGATTATTGCGGACGCCGCCACAGGCGCCGTGACCGGATCGATCGACAAACCCGGCCGTCCGCACAACACACAATATTCCGACGATGGCAACCGCGTGTACTTCGAGGCGGAAGGCGATACGCGAACGATGTCGGTGGTGGACGCGAAGACCCGGACCATCGTCAAGGAGCTGGGTCCGTTCGGCAACATGGTTCGACCGTTCACGTTCAACGGCCGGCAGACGCTGCTCTTCGCGAACATCAACGACTTTCTCGGCTTCGAGATCGCGGATCTGACGACCGGCGCCATCGTTGGGCACGTCGAGGTGCCGGGCGTCGTCGCCGGGCGATCGCCGACGCATGGCATCCCGAGTCACGGCATCGCGATGACGCAGGACGAGACCGAGATCTGGATTGCCGACAACGCGAACAACTATGTCCGTGTGTTCGATGCCACGGTGATGCCGCCGACGATGAAGACGAGCGTGAAGGTCCGCGACGAACCGGGATGGATCACGTTCGGCATCGACGGCACACTCGCCTATCCGTCGACGGGCGACGTGATCGACGTGAAGACGAAGCGGATCGTCGCAACCCTGCAGGACGAGAACGGCGACAACGCCGAAAGCGAGAAGATGCTCGAGATCGATTTCGCGGGCGGCAAGCCGTCGATCGCAGGCGATCAGTTCGGCAAGGGCAAGAGGCAGTAGATTCCCTCGGCAGCGTCTTCCGCGTAACATACGCGCCATGAAGCGCACGACCCTCGCGTTACTCCTGATCCCGGCCGCGCTCGCCTTCGTGGTCCGCGGTCAAACCCGCCAAACCGCTCCCCCACCCGCATTCCGCATCGTCGAGGCGACGATCCCGCAGATGCGCGATGCGATGGCGAGCGGGAAGCTCACGTCGCGCGAGCTGATCACGCAGTACCTGGCGCGCATCGGGATGTACGAAGATCGAGTGCACGCGGCCATCCTCGTGAACCCGCACGCGCTCGAACAGGCGGACGCGCTCGATCGCGAACGCGCGCAGGGCCGAATCCGCGGTCCGCTGCATGGAATCCCGATCGCGCTGAAAGACAACATCCACACGACCGACATGGCGACGACTGGCGGCGCGCTGGCGTTTGCCGGCTACACGCCGCCCTACGCGGCGACGCTGACGAAGAACCTGCAGGACGCCGGCGCAATCATCATCGCGAAGACGGGACTCACCGAGCTGGCCAATTGGGTCGCCGGCAATCCCGACGCGATGCCGGGGAACTACAACGCAGTCGGCGGCTTCGGCTACAACCCGTACGATCCGCGGCGCGATCCGCGGCCGGCGACGTTCGACGGCCGGCCGGCGCTGCAGACGGGCGGATCGAGCTCGGGGATCGGCACCACCGCGAATTTGTGGGCGGCGAACGTGGGCACCGACACCGGCGGCTCGGTGATCAGTCCGTCGAACGCGAACATGCTCGTCGGCATTCGGCCGACGATCGGCCGCATCAGCCGCTATGGCGTGATTCCGATCACGGCCGATCACGACACCGCGGGACCGATGGCACGGACCGTCACCGACGCGGCCATTCTCTTCGGCGCGCTCGAGAGCCCATCACCCGATCCGAACGATCCTGCGACGCGCACCTGCGCTCCGCCGCCGGGACGCGACTACACCAAGTTCCTGAAGGCCGATTCGCTGAAGGGCGCGCGCATCGGCATTCCGCGCGCGTTCTACTACGACCGCATCGCGCTGAACGGCGATCGGCCCGGACAGCCGGAGGGCATCGGCACGACAACCACCATCACCGCAGGACGCGGCGGTCTGAATGCCGAACAGGCGAAGGCGATGGCCGATGCGATCGCGGTTCTCAAGCAGCAAGGCGCAATCATCGTCGACCCTGCGGACGTGCCGAGTCTCGCCGCGAAAGACCCGAAGGACAATTTCGCCGCGTGGGATTTCTGTTCCGGCGCCGAGCACGCGAGAGGCAAGGACGAAGGCTGTTCGGTGGCGTTCAAGTACGGGATGAAGCGCGACTTCAACCTGTGGCTGAAGAGTCTCGGCCCGGCGGCGCCGGTGAAGACCCTCACCGAGCTGCGCGAGTGGAATCTGGCACACGCGAAAGCCGGCGCGATCAAGTTCGGTCAATCGCGGCTCGATTTCTCGGACGAAATGGATCTCGAACGCGACCGCAGGCGCTTCGAAGCCGACCACCAGAAGGATCATCTGCTCAGCCGCGACCGCGGCATCGACGGCGTGTTGAAAGCGAATCAGATCGACGCGATTCTCACGCCTGGCGGCGCCGGCGCCGGACTCGCCGCGCGCGCCGGCTATCCGATCATCGTCGTTCCCTTCGCGCTCGTGTCGAACGCGCCCCGGCCGCCGTTCCCGGCCGGGTTCGACGCGAAGCCCGGGCCGTTCGGCGTCGGCTTCACCGGCGCGTCCTGCAGCGAGCCGCGGCTGATCGAGCTCGCGTACGCGTTCGAGCAGGCGACGAAAAAGCGCGTGCCGCCCTCGTCGACGCCGTAGATGGCGACGCAAGGGCCGTCGAGCGCACGCTCGAGCGCGTCCGACTGGCTGTTCTTCTCCGCTGTCTGGCTCGCCCTGATCCTCGTCGGCATCAAGGCGGTGTATCTCGGCGTTCACGCCGGCTTCACCCCGGCGGAAATCGGCCACTGGATTCGATCGCTCGCCGCCATCTCTCACGCCGACCTCGTGTTCGTCGTCGCGTTCTGGATGGTTGGCCGCGCGCTGATTGCAGTGGCCGGCCTACGCCGTGGCATCGTCTTCGCCACGCTGATCATCTGGATGATCGCCGCGGCGACCGCCGTGCTGTACGCGGTTGCGAGCGCGATCGCCTTTGGATCGCTCGGCGGATTTCTCACCTTCGCGCTGCTCAATCAGGTTGGCAACGTGCGGATGCTCAGTTCGTCCGTCACCGCGTACCTGCGGCCGAGCGTTCTCTTCGCGCTGATCGTCGTGCCGGCTGCCTATCTCGTCCTCGTCGCGGCGACGGTGACGCGGCGCGCGCGCGGTATGGAGCGGCGTGCGCTGCGATCGACGATGGCGTGCGCCTTGATCATCGCGTGGGTCGGCGTCGGCCACTACGCGTACGCGAACGACTGGGTGACCCACTACGACTGGCGTATCGCCGACAACGCGCCGTGGGTGCTCGCGATCTCATGGTGGCGCGCCGCTGACAGCGAGCGCGCGGCGCGGCTCGCCGATTCATTTCCGCCGGAGTATCTCATCGACTTCGAGGCGATGGGACAAGAGAAGCCGACCGCGACGATCGCGAGGAAACGCGGAGTGCGACCGCCGCGTCCGCCGAACGTGATCCTCATCGTGCTGGAATCGGTCGCGCAACGATGGACCTCATTCGGCGGTCTCTATGAGACGACGCCGAATCTGGTGGCGGAGGCGGGACGCGGACTCGTCTTTCCCAATTTTTACGCGCATGTCGGACGCAGCTCGAACTCGCTCGCCTCGCTGCTGCTGTCGTTTTATCCCAAACTCGGATTCCGCGATTTCACCGAAGAGTACCCGCGCGTGGCGCGCACATCGCTCGGGACGTTGTTTCACGATCGCGGGTACCGCACGGCCTTCATGACGCCGAGCGACATGAGTTGGGCCGGATGGCAGGCGTTCATGCCGGCGCGCGGCTTCGACGAAGTTCGCGACCAGCACGCGCTATCGTGCTCCGCACCGGTGTCGTCGTGGGGCGTCGAGGACCGCTGCCTCACCGACGGGCTGATCGAGTTCATCCGGCGCGAGCCCGGGCGTCCGTTTTTTGCGATGGGCTGGACGCAGCAGACGCACCACCCGTACGAGCCGTCGCCGGAAGTGCCGGTCGTCGATCTGATTGGCGGACGCGAGCCGGTGCCCGACGCGTACGATCTGAACCGGTATCTGAACGTGCTCCACGACACCGACAATCGCCTCGAGGAGCTCTTCGCAGCGGTGCGCCAGGCGGGACTCGCAGACGACACGATCGTCGCGCTCGTCGGCGATCACGGACAGGCGTTCGGCTATCCGCACGACAGTTATCTGCAGGGCCGCACGGCGTACGAAGAGGACGTCCACGTGCCGCTGCTCCTCTGGTTCCCGCGCCGCTTCAAGACTCCGCAGCAATCGCCGGTCGTCGGCGGGCATGTCGACATCGCGCCAACGCTGGCGGATCTCGCAGGCCTGCCGCCCGCGCCAGACTGGCAGGGCCGCAGTGTGTTCGACGTACGCCATCCGCCGCGCGCGTATTTTTACGTCGCGCAGGACGAATTCAAGCTGGGCGTCCGCGAAAACAACTGGAAGTACATCCTCGATCTGCGGGCGGGCACCGACGAGCTCTACGATCTCGGCCCGGATCCGAGCGAGCAGCACAACGTCGCGGCGGCGAATCGTGAACGGTGCACCGAGCTCCGCCAACGGCTGGCCGCGTGGGCGGAATCGAACCGGCGGCAGTACGAGCGGTTGTGAGAGGGTACAATACGTCATGCCTTATCCCGATTTTTTCGTCGCGCCGATGCGTCAGGAACTGGTCGACCTGGGTGTTCAGGAACTGCGGACGCCCGCCGACGTGGACGCCGCGGTCGCCGGCACGCCAGGGACGCTGATGGTCGTCGTGAACTCCGTCTGCGGATGCGCCGCCGGGAAGGCGCGGCCCGGACTCGCGCTCGCACTGCGACACGGCGCTCGGCCCGATGTCATGACGAGCGTCTTCGCCGGATTCGACATCGACGCGACCGAACGCGCGCGCGCCTACTTCACCGGCCGCTTCCCTTCGTCGCCGGCGATCGCATTGCTCCAGAACGGGAAGCTCGTCTACATGCTCGAGCGTTCGCAGATCGAAACGCGCGACGCACTGAACATCGCGTCCGAGCTCACCTCGGCCTTCGATCGCTTCTGCACGTCGCCCGCCCGCGCGTAACGGTCAGCGCGCGATCACGACGATGATCGCGGTGATGCCGACGAGCGTCATCAGCAGTACGGCGCCGAGCACGAAGTGGATCCAGCGCCGAAACGGCACACGGGCGGCGAGGAGAATCGCCATCAGTGCGCCGTTCGTCGGCCAGACGAGCTCCGTCACGCCGGCGCCGGTCTGATACGCCAGTACCGCTGCTTCTCGTGACACGCTGAGGAGATCGCTCAGCGGCGCCATCAGCGGCATCGTCAGCACTGCTTGCCCGCTGACGCTTGGGACAGCGAGATGCACGAGCGCCTGCACGGGAATCTGCAGCAACGCGCCGATCGCCGCGGGTGCGTGCGCGAGTGGCGCGACCAGTCCTTGCAGGATCGTATCGACGATGCGGCCGTCTTCGAGGACGAGCGAAATGCTGCGCGCGACACCGATCATCAGCGCCGCCGGCAGCAGGCTCTGCGCGCCTTCGACATAGGCGATCGCTGTGCCGCCGACGCCGAGTCCGCCGATCATTCCAGCTGAGGCGCCGGCGATCAGAAAGGCGCCGGACAGCTCGTTGAACCCCCAGTCGAGACGGATCGCGCCGTAGACGTAAGCTGCCATTGGCGTCAGCGCGATCGCAAGAATTGCGACGTGCTTCAGCGGCAATTTGTCTCTACCTCCGTCCCAGGCTCTTACCTCCGTCCCAGAGAGAACTCGATGCCGGGACGCATGGCGTAAGGTCCACGCGATCCAGATCGCGAGCGCCGCGATGAACATTCCCAGTCGCAATCCTGCGTGCGCGAACGGCGGGAGCTGGGCGAGCTTCAACGCGATGCCTGCCTGAAACGGATTGGTCGGACCGAAGGCGCTGCCGACCATCGCCGCGCCCGCGCTCATCGCGACGACGACGATCGCGTCGACACCGAGGCCGGCGCCAAGGACCATCAGCGCGGGAACGAGCGGAATGATTTCTTCCTGCATGTTCTCGAGCGCGCCCAGCGTCGCGAAGAACACGCAGACGACCGGAATGGCCCACAGGCCCCGGCGCCGGAACCGCGCGACGAGCATCGCGACGAGCGCCGGCAGCGTGCCGAGGCGATCGACGACAACCCACGCGCCGCCGACGAACAGCACGACGGCGATGACGTCAGCACCGGCGACGAAGCCGCGCGGCACCGCAATCGCCGCGGCGAGCGGTCCGACAGGAGCAGAAGGAACAGAATGGTAGGTGCCGGCGACAACGACCTTCCGTGCGGTCGCCGGATCGTCCCGCCGGTCGAACGCGCCGGCGGGAAGAATCCAGGTGAGCGCCGCCGCGAGCGCGACGCCCGCTAGAAGGAGAACGAGCGGGCGGTCGGCCACGTCATCGGCCCGCGGCCTTGCGTCCGAGGTCGACAGTCTTGAACCCCGCGTCGCCCCAGTTCATCACGAAGACGCTGAATCCCTGCTGCATGCGCATCTCGATGTCGTTGGCGTTCGACGGAAATCCGCACGGCACTTTGAATTCCTTGCACGCCGCCAGCACCTGCTGGATGGCGTTTTCCCAGCCGGCCTGATCGAGCACGCGCTCGCCTTTCTCGTTGGTCGTCGAGAACACGCCGCGCAGCGTGCCGGCGCCTGGCCAGAGCACGCTGACGCCTTTAACGGCGGCGATCTCGCGCACGTGCTTCAGCCCTTCCTTGCTTTCGACGATCGTCCAGTTTACGAGCTCGCCGTCTGGATTGAGCGGCCGGAGGTCCGCCTTCTTCTTGTATGCTTCGACGCTCATGCCCCAATGCGCGGGCGCGTCGCCCACGCCGTCGGGACGCGTGCCGCCTTTGGACTTGAAGCGCATCGCGGCGAGTCCTTCGCGCACTTCCTCGGCGCTTTCCGTTTCGACGAACATGATGCCGGCGGCGCCGAGGTTCAGTTCGCGGCTGATGTTCGCGACAGCTTTCTCGCGATCGGGATCGATCTTCGGAATCTTCAGG
>WNFI01040661.1_pt1 | contig 12058 bp, 12 predicted proteins | sample 5400471 | NCBI WGS metagenome assembly WNFI01 (sample SAMN13153348, study PRJNA577476) | soil metagenome | isolation source: 100 cm saprolite on Douglas fir-dominated hillslope | place: USA:California | collected 2013-09-17 | reverse complement strand
GCTCGCAGCACAGGGGACCCTGGGTTGCTCCCGACAGGCCGGCCCGGTCCCGCTAGTCTACAATGCAGACCAGCTCATGGACGCATGAAGGGTACAGGGACCCGCAACCAACTATGTCGAACGCAACTCGGCAAAGTCTGACGGGGGTTCAAAGCGGGAGAGGGATGCCAACGAAAGTTGCACCTCCTGCGCGTCGAAATTTGAACGTTCAAATCGGCACAGGATTTGGGTTCTGGACTCCGATCGGCACGGGAAGGCTTTCATCCCAACGGCTTCCTGACGCAGGCGCCCTGCTTCGTCGCGGTATTTCTTCGGATCGGCCATACTCCATCGTAGCCAGCAAATCGCTAATGCCGACTTAAGCTTACGAGATGGATGGAACTCCAGGCCATCGAGTCCACCTAGCAGTCGAACACCCAACGGCGATAGCGAGCGGCATTTCACGCGGGGCGCAGCCGCAGAGAGAGCGCCGCGCCGACTAGCGCGGAGAGCGCCACCAGCAGGAGCACACCGGCGAAGCCGGCAAGGCCAAAGATGGCCCCGCCGCAGGTGACGCCGACGGTTCCACCAAGGAAGCTGCAGGCGTTGAGCACGCCGGAGCCCTGGCCGGCCTGCGTCTGCGGCAGCGCTGCGAGGCCGATTCGCGGGGCCGAGGCAAAGGGCAACGCAATTCCGGCGCCGGCCGCGAAAAGGCCGAGCATCAGTAGCATGAACCCCGCTCCCGCGAGGGATGCCCAGGCGATCGCGCAGCCCAGCGCGAGCAGCAGCGACCCGCCGACCATCATCCTCCGCACACCGACAGCAGCCCCAAGTCGAGGCGCCGCCCGCGCGAAGCCGAAGAGCGCGACCGAGAGGGGTACGAGCGAAAAGCCTGCGGCAACCGCGGTCCTGCCAAGCCCATTCGGCGCCTGCGCGAAGAGGTTGTAGTAGAGAAGGAGGGTCATGATGTCGAACATGAGGAGGAACGACAGCAGGGAGGCGAGCGCAAAATTCGGGTTCGAAAACAAACCGAAGTCGAGCAGCGGCCGGCGATTACGGGTCTCCGCCCAATGCAGCGCGGTGAAGGCCGTCGCTGCCAGCACTAGTGGAACAATGGCGGCCCGAGGCGCGGAACCGGCGGTGGGCAAGGCGTGCAGCCCCGAGATGAGCATCGCCATGAAGAAGGCGAGCAGGCCGAGCCCGAGCCAGTCCACTTGGTTGGTCTGCCGACCTTCGGTTCCGGGATGCAGCCCTAGCGCCAGCCCCGCCGGGAGCATGGCCAGGACGTTCAGCCAGAAATTGACGCGCCAGCCGGCGTAATGGGTGACGACCCCGCCCACGAGCGGCCCGATGCTGAAGCCGAGCATCAGGAAGCCCGTCCAGGCACCGATCGCGTCCGCGCGCCCCGCGTCAGGGGCGGCGTCCGTCACTGCGGCGAGCGTGCCGGCAACAGCGAACGCCGCGCCGAGCCCCTGCAGCGCGCGGGCGGCGACGACCACGACGCCGTCAGGGGCCAGCGCGATAATCAGCGAGGCGAGCGCGAACAGGACGATCCCGGCGGCGGAGGAGCGCCGCGGCCCGAACACGTCCGCCGCCTCGCCGCCCAGAATGATGAACGCGGCGGCAGCCAGCAGGTAGGCGTTGACCGCCCATTCCACTGTCGCGGGACCAAGTCCGAGGCCGCTCGACATCGCGGGCAGCGCCGCCATGATCGCCGTGCTGTTTTCGCCAACCGCAAACATCGCCAAGTAACAGGCGATAAGCACGAGCCTGGGATCGCGCGGCATTGGCCCTCCCGCGAAAGCCGCAACGGGCCGCATAGCCTATTGCACGCCGAACAAGACCACGAGATGCATCCTGGTCTTCTCACCGGTCAGGCTCTTGCGCTCGCGGCTCGGCCCCTTGGCGTCCTGAGCTCGTCGCGTTCCGGCGAGGTTTTCCGCCCTACGCCTCACGCGTATTGAACGCAAGGGCGATGAACTTAGAATCGAAACCCGCACCAAGGACAAGGATGCGCTGCATCTCACACCTCCGGGGGGACTGGTGAACCAGGGTCAGGTCGTCGCGCGTGGGAACGGCATGGTTGCTTCCAGGACAGCGCTCGCACGGAGGATGAGATCCTCTCGGAAATGCGTTGCAGCGAGTTGCACGGCTTGCGGTAGCCCTGCTGCGTCGAGACCCCAGGGGCACGCGGCCGCGGGTAGCTTCGTGGCGTTGAACACCCAAGTGTAAGGTGTCCAGTCATACCACTCCGGATAGACCTTCTCGTCGGGCGTGTTGATGCCTTCGCCGGCGCGGAATGGCGCGATCGGAACGCAGGGCGTCAACAACAGGTCGTATTCGCTCAGGAACCGGATGAATACCCGCATCAAGCGGATCCGCTCGAGCTGCGCCTGCCGCTCCACGGCAGCCGAGGTCATCATGCCGCGGCGCGCGGTCTCGATCAGACCGGGGTCGAGCAGGATCATGCGCTCGGCCGGCATTCTTGCCGCCACGGCGCCGAAGGCGGCTTCGCAGACCGTCACATAGGACTGGCGGATGTTCCATGCCGGCGGGTCGACGCGCTCCACCCGTGCACCCGCGTCGGCGAGTGCGCGGGCAGCTGCCTCGAGCGAACCGAGGCGCGCAGCGGGCGTCTTGGCGTAGCCGCATGTGGCGGACACCGCGACTCGAAGCCCCTCCACCCCACGTCCGGTCTCGGCGACGAAGTCGCGCATCATGAGCGCGGCAGCCAGCGGGTCGCCACGGTCCGGGCGGCACATCACGGAGAGCGCAAGCGCTGCGTCGGCGACGGTGCGGGTGAGCGGGCCGATGGCGCTGATGTCGGGGCTCTCGCTGACGCCGGGGACGCGCCCAGTGGTCGGCTTGATACCGTAGATGCCCGTGAAGGCAGCGGGAATGCGGATCGAGCCGCCGCCGTCGCTGCCTGTGGCGATCGGAGTGCACCGCGTGGCGACGGCCACCGCGGAACCGCCGGAGGAACCACCAGGGGTCAGCGCCGGGTCCCAAGGATTCCGCGTCACGCCTGTCAACGGGCTGTCGGTGACAGCCTTCCATGCAAAGTCCGGCATGGTGGTGCGGGCATAGAGAACCGCACCGGCCTCGCGCAGCCGGGCCACGTGTGGTGCGTCCTCAGTCGCCGGGGGCAAATGTTGGTTGGCGCGGCTGCCGAAGGCACACGTCTGGCCGGCGACCGCCTGGTTGTCCTTGATCGCGACCGGCACGCCGTCGAGAGCCGACAGCGGCTCCCCTTCGGCCCAGCGACGCTCGCTCGCCCGCGCGGCCTCGCGTGCGGGCTCGGCGTCAAGCAGACGGAACGGGTTCAGGCGTGCCTGTACCGTTTCGGCACACGCGAGTGCGGCCTCGAGCACCTCGACAGGAGAAAGGGCGCTTTGGCGGAACTGCTGAGTGAGCTCTGTGGCACTCAGGGACAGAACGCCTGGCAAGTGAGCCTCCCTGCAGAGCGGAGGATTGTAGCGGAGCGCTGCAGAACGGCAATCACTTCCTGGCAGCTCTTGATTACCTGCTTTGTTCCACCCATCGCCAGAGTTGCAAGACCGACAGATACGGTCACCGAAACGATGACCCTTTGCTCGCGGTGGCGGATCTATCGCGCCGGCTTGAACTGAGACTATGCCCATAGCGGGGCTGCGTTCGGCTGGAACGCGGTGGTCGGCTACACCACCTGTCTGGTGGTGCAGCAGACGCTCGCCGGCACCGACAGCATGGCGCAGCTCGATCTGGGCCGCGCCGTCTACGCGCTGTCCGGAAAGCTCCGCACGCTTGACGGCACCTTCGCCCTGGGCGACATGGGCGAGCAGGTCGGCGAGGTCACGCCGATCGGCCAGCTGGTGCCGGACGGCGAAGGCAGGCTCGCCCTGAAGATCGCCTATCCCGGCAGCGTGGCGGATACGCGGCCGGTCTTCCCGCCGTGAGGCTCGGCGGCGCACGTTCGTCAGTGCCAGATCGACGATCTCGTCGGTGCGCCCGTTCAGCACCGCGCGCAACATGTACATGGTGAAACCCTTCGCCATCTGGGCGGTGACCCCGGGCGGCATCGCGAGCTCCATCCGGTTGACGATGGCACCCGGCAACCGCTCCAGCCGGAAGCAACCGGAGCAGCTGTGTTGAGCCCCGGTTTCTTGCGTGACGGCGCTCTGGCTCAGCGGCTGATGATCTCCAGCGCGTGGCGCATCGGTGCGCTTGAGATGCGGATCACGCCTCCGAACGGCGTCTCCATGTCCAGGATCATCAGCACGGCACTGGAGACCCCGGCGGCGCAGAGGAACAGCGCCGCGAGCGCCACCATGTTGCGCGGCGCGAACAGGCCGAAGCTCACAAAGAGGACGCTCAGCCAGAAGACCATCAGCAGCAGGAAAGGAAACGGGATCGCGGCCCCGCTTTGTTGCGCCAGCAGCCAGCGCGTCTGCTCCATCGCGCCGGTGAGCTGCAACGCCTGCGCCTGCAGCCAGCGTCGGACCTCGTCGCCCGGGGCGAGCGCAAGCACCCGGTCCTGCAGCGCCTCCAGCATTGCAACAGCGGTCTCGTCGTCCACCGCCGCCTGGCCCGGATCTGTGGGGAGCAGGTCCTGCAGCTTCGTCGCAGTGTAGCGGCGCAGTAGTCCGCGGATCTCCCGCGTCTCCGGCCCGTAGCGGCCTAGCAGCCGGTCCAGCCGGATTATGTCGGCGGACATCTGCGTCACCTCCCGCGACCGGGTGGCGAACGCGCTGTTGGCGGTGGAGATCAGCAACCCGAGCACCAGCGCCGAAAGTGTGCCGAGCACCCCCATCGACACGGTGACAACGCTCTTCGTCTCGCTGCTCAGATGGTGCTCCGGCAGGGCCCACCCGACCAGCATGCCGAGCAGGGCCCCCGCGAACACGGCCATCAGCACCATCAGGCCGATCTCGATTGAACTCACGGACACGACCCAATATTGGTGCGGTCTCAGTAATTATTCCCAGTACTTATGTTGTGTCACTAGCTGCCAAGGTAGAGCGTTGAACAGCCATGAGACGGTGCAAAGCGGGGCCCGGCTTCGGGTTTTCGATCCGGGCGCGCCCGGGGTAGAATTGGCGATAGGGAAAGTCGGTGCCCAGCATCAGCAGCGTGTCGCAGGCCTCCATCGCGCGATAGCCCGACGGAAAGCCGATCAGCCCGGTCATACGGACGTCATAGGGATTCTCCCATTCGATGTGTTCCTTGCCCTTGTAAATTGCGGCACGATTCAGCCGAGATGGCGGAACAGGCGGCCGCCGAACCGCAACCAGGCGACGCGCCCGTCGGCGTCGCGCAGGAAGTTCGCCCGCAGCCCGATGTTGTCGAGGAGGACGTAGTCGTCCTTGTAGAAGGTGAGCATCCTGGTCGTGCTGTCGTTGCCCGTGCCCTCGGTCATCTTCAGCCCGCCGTCGCTGCCGGTCAGCTCCACCGGGAGGTCGACCGTCGTGTCGTCGAAGCCGATCTGCTGTGCGGTGTAGTCGTCGTAGAATAGCTGGGCAATCAGTTGCGGCCCACTCTCGGAGTTGGTCAGCATTGTGATCGCGAACCCCTTCTCCGGGACCAGCAGGAACCCGGAGTGGAAGCCGGGCAGGTCGCCACCGTGCTGCACCACGGTCACGCCCTCGGCCGTCGGGCGCACCATCCACGACACACCCATGCCGTCCAGCTCGACGACGAGAGTGCCGCCCGGCCCCGGCCGCGACCACATCGCCCGCAGCGCCGCCTCGCTCATCACACGTTGGCCGTCCGCCGCCCGGCCGTCCCCCAGGTGGAATCGGGCGTACGCCAGGTGGTCGGTGACGCTGGACAGCACGCCGCCGAACGGGTTGCAGCTACGCGGCAGGAAGAACAGGTCCGGGTTCGCGACAGCCTTGCCGTCCTCGATGTCATGCGGCGCCGCCACGTTCTCCGTCCCGGTCTCGTCGGTGGAGTAGCCGCTGCGGGTCAGGCCGAGCGGATCCAGGAGCATCTTTCGAACGGATGACTCGAACGTGGTCCCGGTAATCGTCTCGATCACGCGGCCGGCCACCGATATCGCGGTGTTGTTGTAGGAGAAGGTCTGGCCCACCGGGGTCAATTGGGGCAGGCGGCGGACGTCATGGACATACCCGGCCAACGCGCGGTCGTCCGCGCCGGTGTCATGGTAGTCGTAGCCGAGCCAGCCGGCCGAGTGGTTCAGCAACTGGCGCACCGTGACTCCCCCCGCCCCCTTCGGTGGCTGGAAGCGCGTGATGTAGCGGCGGACCTCCGCGTCCAGCTCCAGTTGCCCGGCGTCAGCCAGGCGCATCGCCGTGGTCCCGGTGAACGTCTTGCTGGTGGACGCGATACGAAAGACGGTGTTCGCGTCGACCGGCTGCGGATTGCCGACATCGGTCACACCGTACCCGCGGACATACTCCTTGCCTTGGTGGATGATCCCGACCGCCACCCCCGGGATGGCGAACGCCTGCATTCCTGAGAGGATCTTCTGATCCAGTTCCCGGAACAGATGGTCGGACCCGTCGTCTGCGTATGCTCTGGGAGGGGCCGAAGCAAACATGATCGCAGGCACGGCCGCAGCTCCGACACCCGCCGCCAGTACCTCGCGTAGGAAGCCCCGACGCGACACCGCTCCGTCATCCGGCCGTTCAGCGTCCATCGCACCCTCCTGCGGACCGCGAACTCTCTGCCCTCGTCGCGATTGTTCGCGACATGTCTATGTTCCTCAGCCAATTAGGTTGAGACACCGGGCGTCCGCCAGAAGCTGCTCGCGGAACGCTGGATGCGCGATGCTGATCAAGCCAAGCGCCCGCTCATCCGACGACTTTCCGCGCAGATCGAACGCGCCGTGTTCCGTGACGATGTACTGGGTCTCCATACGCGGATCGGTTGCCGGACCTTGCAGCCGCGGCACAATGCGCGAGACGGTGCCATGCGCCGCCGTGGAAGGTGATGCGATGATGCTCTTGCCGCCCTGCGAATAGCCGGCACCTCGCACGAAATCGAGCTGTCCGCCAGCGGCGCTGAACTCATGATGCAACAGAAACTCTGCGTTCACCTGCCCCGTCAGATCCACCTCGATCATTGCGTTGACGGAGACGACGTTGTCGTTCTGTCCGATCACTCGCGGATCGTTTACGTAATCTGCCGGCCAGCATTCCATGGTCGGATTGTCATGCATCAGATCGTACATGTGCTGCGAACCCATCGCGACGTTGAAAACCGTCTTGCCTGGATTGGTGCGCTTGAAGCGGTTGGTCACGGCGCCACACGCCACCAAATCGGCGATACCGTCGCTCAGCAACTCGGAATGCACGCCAAGATCCTTGTGGCCGGTCAACTTACTCGCAACCATGTTCGGCACGCCGCCAATTCCGAATTGAACGCAGGAGCGATCCGGAATCATCGAAACGATGGTATTGGCTATCTGCTCATCGAGCGGCCCGAGTGCGGCGTGGCCCAGTGTGGGGATGGCGCTCGTACCCTCGACGATCGCGTGTACGTCGGAGACATGCACTAGGCCTGCTCCGAATGTACGCGGCATCTTCGGATTGACCTCGACGACGATCCGCTTTGCGCGCTCGAGCGCTGCAAGCGAGAACGCTCCGGTCAACCCCAAGCTGAAATATCCCGACCTGTCCATCGCCGAAACTTGCAAGAGGAAGACGTCGATCTGCGCCTCTGCCCGGATGGCGCGTGGCGTGTCGCTGAACGAAATCGGCACGAAGTAGACGACCTTACGCCCGACCTTGGCGCCCACAGCCACCAGCGCGCGCTCCGCGGGGCCCATATAGAAGGGGCGCGGCTTGAGAATGTCGCAATATTCCAGCTTCAGCAGAGAGGCGCCGGTCTCCTCCGTTGCGTGCATATAGACCAGCCGCACTTCGTCGAAATCGCCCGCCTCGATCGCCTTGGCCAGCGCCCCGACCAATCCAGGCGGCTGCGCGGCGAAAAAGCCAAGGACCACGGTCGCGCGCCGCGACAATCCCTTCAGCGCCTCTTCGGGCGTGGTTAGCTTGCTCTTGTAGATGTCGATGCTGCTTGTCATGGCGTCGGTCCTCTCGCTTGAGGTTATGTCGCGATCAGTACCCGGCGGATTGGTAGGGGCCGAGGTTGCGCTTGTAGATCAGGAAGACGCGCTTAAAGCTGCACACCAAGCCTCCATCCTCGCCATAGGCTGCCGTATCGGCGTGCAGAATTCCCTGGGTAGGACGATGCGTGGACTCTCGCTTCGCACCGATCGTGGAGACAGCCCTGATGCTCTCGCCCGGTCGCACCGGGCGCGGCAGCTTGATTTCGGTCCAGCCGAGATTGGCCACGACGCGTCCGAACGTGCGCGTGGTCAGCGCCGTGGTGACGCCAATCACGAAAGGCTCAAAAATATCTGCCGGGCGGCCCAGCGTCGATTTGGCGTACGACGGGTCCGCGTAGCGCGGATTGATCTCCAGCGAGCGCAGGGCGTGTAGCGTGCTCTCCGCGGCGTTCAGCGACTTCCCCGGCCAGTGCTCGAAGCTTTCGCCCTCGACGAAGTCCTCGAAATACAAGCCCGTTTGCTCTACTAGCGTGCCGTCCGGCTTGGCATGGTGCAGTCGGAAACGCTCTTCTTCCGTCACTGCAGCCTTGCCGGGCATCTTGTCTTCGGGATGTCGACCGGTGCGGAATACGTCGATGCGGTAAGTGATCCGCGCGACGACCTCGCCGCGTTGGTTGATACCTTCCGTCATCAAAGACAAAAGACCTACATCCGTGTCACCGCCGTCCGTCGCTGCCACCACATGTGTCCGCGCATACAGAGTGTCGCCGCCGAATACGGGGTGCGTCATTGCGATTTCGTCGATCCCGAGCAGGCTGCGTCGGCGATAGAAGGTGCGGGACGTCATCCCCAGCAGGCGCTGCAAAGTCATCGTGCTCACGCCAAGATTGAGCTTCCATTCGGTTTGCTCGGCATAATGCAGGTCGTAGTGGAGTTGCGCGTTGTTCAGCGTGTCCAACGCCTCCTCCAGATTATCTTGCTGCGTCACGGTCACCCCGGGACGGTGTTCGAATGCCTGCCCTGCGGCGAACTCCTCGAAGGCCAGACCGAAGCGCTCGCGGTAGCGGGTCGCCTCGAGCTGCACGTAGCCAAAGAACCCGGACATATTGCAATTCTCCCTTTTTAGTTCGCGGCGGCGAGGCGGACCGTTCGCAGCGCCGCCTTCCACACGGGAACGTCAACCATCTTGCCGTCCACTTGGCAGGCGGCGCCCTTTGCAGCTGCGTAGGCATCGACGGTCCGACGCGCGCGCGCCACCTCGTCAGGCGTCGGAGCAAACACCGCTTTGATCGTTGCCACCTGCGCCGGATGGATTGCGAGTTTGCAGCTGTAGCCAAGCTGCTTGGCGGCCAAGGCCTCCCGCCGCAGTGCTTCGGCATCGTGGATATCGAGGAACGGCACGTCAAAGGCGGGGATGCCACTCACGGCGGCGGCCTGCACGATCCGACTACGTGGCCAGATCATCGGCTCCCAGGCCAGCTGGGCGTGCAGGTCCGCCGCGAGGTCCGCGCCGCCGAAGGCGATCGCCATCACTTGCGGATGCGCAGCGATCGCCGCAGCGTGTTCCAGTCCGCGCCCGCTCTCAATGAGCGCTATGAACCGCGGCGAGATGACCGCGAGGTGCTTAGCCGCAATCTCTACTTCATGTGGCGATTCGACCTTGGGCAACATCACCGCGTCGAACCGGTCGCCATGGCCGGCTAGAGCCAGTAGATCGGCGAGTCCCGGCTTGGTTGTAATGTGGTTCAGTCGAACACACCAAATAAATTTATCGTCTGCTGGGCGCGAATTACTCATTGCCGCGAGTAGATTGGCGCGTGCCGTGTCCTTGGCTTCCAGCGCAACGCCGTCTTCGAGGTCAATTATCAGCCCGTCCGCGCCGCTGTCCTTTGCGTTCGCGAACCGCTCGGGATGGGTTGCCGGCGTGAACAGCAAGACTCGCATCAGACTCAGGTCGCCCATGTCAATGATCCTTCTGTGAGCTGGGTTACGTCTCGACGTCGCGATTGAAGATTTCCGAATAGGTAAAGCGATCTGTGGGATGAGTGCTCACCGCGACCTCGATCACTTCGCTGCTGGCATTGAAATATTGACGTGTTACCTGCAATGCGGGAGATTTATTGGGTGCCGCCAACCGCCGCGCGAGTGCCGCGGACAGCAAAACAGCACGAATCTCCTGCCGCACCTGTGTAGTTCGCTCCCGGTATTGTTGTTCGATCAGCCGATAGATCGGCACGCGCGTGCGCCCTTGGAGCCCGTTCATCGCCCGGAATGCCGGGTGGATGTAGACCTCCGTGAAGCAGATCGGCGCCACGCCATCGCTCGACCAGCGCAGGCAATCAGCTTTCAGCCAAAGTTCGCCCTCTCGCGCGCAAAGAAGATCACAGAGTCCGGCAGCGACCTTGATTGCTTTGGTGCTTAAGATTTCAAGTTCCGCCGAAGCCGTATAGCTCTCCAGATCCGAGAGCTGGCGCATCACCTGACGATAGCCGCGGCCGCCTGGTTGGGCCGATATGACGCGCGTGCCGACGCCTGCCTGACGCGTAACCATGCGCATCTGCACGAGCTGGCCTACCGCGCCGCGAACCGTGAACCGGCTGGCGCCGAACTGCTCGCAGAGTTCAAACTCGGTCGGCAGCAGACTGCCGACCGGGTACTGTCCGCGTGCGATTTCGTTCACCAGGGTCTGTGCGAGCTGGCGATAGCGCGGATGTCTCGCACCCACGCTCAATCCCGTACTGTCGACAGTCGAATCCATCTTTCTCATCCTCGCTGCGATCAAATGTTCGTTTGTCCGGACAAAGTGTCCTTTAGCGCAACATTGATGGACGCGCAAGCGGAGAATTTGAACGAGGAGCGGAATTAGCTTCGAGCCGCCGTACCCATTGTGGTCGGCCAGCTTGGTGAGTCGTCAGACGAGGAGGCTCCGATGCAAGTCCAGGAACAGCCGTCGGTCGAAAAGCCATCGCTCTACGATCGGCTGGGCGGCGTGTACAACATCGCGACCGTTGTGGATGACCTGATCGACCGGGTCATGGTCGATCCGAGATTGAACGCTAATCCGCGCGTCGATGAAGCGCATCATCGCGTATCGGCGGCGGGCTTCAAATACCTCGTGACCGAGATGGCCTGCTGGGCAGCCGGAGGGCCGCAAAAGTACACCGGTCGTTCGATGGGGGACTCCCACCGGCATCTCATGATCACCGAAGACGAATGGCAAGCGTTCATGAACGACGTCCAGCAGACCCTGGATAAATTCGAAGTGCCCCAACCGGAGCGGCAAGAGCTGATCGCTATCGTCGAGAGCACAAAGGAAGCGATCGTCGTCTCACCATTCCAGGAAGGCCCTGTGACAGCAACGGCGGGCGAGGATCGATCTTAAAGCACTTTTGTGCTTGATCTCCTCATGACTGCTACTCGGTCGCCCATCCGGAAAGTGTCGAGCACGGGAGGAAGCGATGGCTTTGATGGTCATTCATCATAAGGTCCGCGACTATGCAGTATGGCGTCCGGCTTATGACGCTCACGAATCGAACCGGGTCGGGGCTGGCATCACCAACGGCCGTGTCTACCGCAAGGCGGAGGACCCGAACGATCTCGTGATCCTGCTCGACGTCGCGGACGTGGCCAAGGCGCGCGTCTGGGCATCGTGCCGGGAGAGGAAAGAAAACTATGCCGAGCCGACGACCAGCAAATCAGCGACAATCAAGCAAGGCGACCATTGCCTCGGCATAGTCCGGCGCTCGGCATGAACCGCGAAGCTCAACGACGTCGATCCCGAAGCCTGGCTCGCCGCTGTGCTCCGTCGCGTTGCCGACCATCCCGCCTCGCGTCTGCACCAGCTGCTCCCATGGAACTGGACGCCGATCGCTTCAGCAGTCGCTGCCTGACGTGACGCGATATCCCGACCGCGGTCTTCGCGGGTTGGTTATTCTCGAGGGCCGGCACCTCGCCCTCCGTGACGCCCCAGTTGTATGATCGCCTGCAAGACGGAGGTTGTCGGGGGTAGCGATGCAGAACGTGCTTTCGGCTTCTGACGCTTCGGCGCTCGTCGCGACGGTTGTAAAC